>Ga0163216_100288_pt1 | contig 105166 bp, 93 predicted proteins | sample SynspAceP_FD_167610 | JGI IMG/M metagenome (GOLD analysis project Ga0163216, IMG submission 167610) | Saline lake microbial communities from Ace Lake in Antarctica - Synechococcus sp. Ace-P (Illumina Assembly) | ecosystem: Environmental > Aquatic > Non-marine Saline and Alkaline > Saline ... | reverse complement strand
AACGACACGCGCACGCAACTCGACCGGATGCGGCTTGCCCATGGCGGTTCTCCTTCCATGGGCAAATTGAATCACAAATCAAGAAGTCTGGGAATCCCGAATCTCAAAAGCTGCGACGTGCTTTAATCGCAGGTGTTGCAGTGCGTGCGAAAAAGCTTATCTGGTGGATGACGCCGAATGCAAAGGACCACGCCCATGAGCGAACCGACCACATCAAACCGCTCTTCCGCGATTGCCGCGGCGGTTATTCTTTTCGGCACAGGGCTGGTTTTTTATTACATGCCATCGATGATGATGTCTCTGTCGGAGATATCGCCCTGGCTGTCCTATGCATTGGCGATTTTCTTCGTGCTGGCTTTTTTCGCCATTTTCTGGCTGCGCGGCAGGCGCCAGCGTAAAAATGAGACTACTCCCAAGTAAGGGTAGTCAAGCCTGTAGCGAAGCTGCAAGCAACAGCAATCCGAGCGCGAACACCGTCGCTGCGCCCAGAATCTCAATGGCTGTGCCAACGGCGGCGCCCATCGAAGCGCCTGCCAGACGCACTGCCGCGCCCTTTGCCATGACTGCCAGAGTGGCCAATGCGGATACAGTGATTGCAGTGCCGAGCGCCATGGCGAAGGCGGAGACAATTCCGGCTATCCAGAGCCCGTTCAACATCGAGAATGTGAGCACGATGAGAGCGCCGGAACAAGGTCTCAGTCCAACGGCCACGACCGCGCTCCAGGCCTCACGCATACTGAAATCGCGACCCGAAATCAGTTTGGGATCCGGCACGTGGGAGTGGCCGCATGTCGAGCAGACTTCGCCTTCGGCATGGTCATGATGATGGTGATCATGAATGTGCTCATGATTATGATGACTGGTTGCGTGCTGGTGCTCGCCGTGGGCATGGGAATGCTCCCTGTGAACACCCGCCGGTGCCCGGCTGGAACGCAACGACAGCAATTTTCGGGTGAGCAGCCAGAGCCCGAACGCAGCTATCAGCGCGTAACTGGCAATTTCCATGAAGTGTGTGGCCTGGGTCATGGATACTGAAAGACCACGCAACAGGTAATAGGCAACGCCAACAACCGTCACTGCGGTGAGTGCTTGCAGCATTGACGAGAACAACGCCAGAACCACACCGCGCCTGAGTGCCACTTCATTGGCAATCATGTAGGATGAAATCACCGCTTTGCCGTGGCCCGGGCCGGCGGCATGAAATACCCCATAGAGAAACGACAGGCTAACCAGCCCCCACATCTGCCAGGGATCGGTGCGCATGGCCTTCAGAGCCCCGGTCAGGGACCTGTAGAATGCCTGCTGCTGTTGATTGACCCAATCCAGGACGGAGCCGCCAAAGCCGGTTGGCGTGATCGACGGTTCAGCCGCACCGATCCCGAGTGAAGACTGGGCATGGGCTGCTCCCGCTATCACAACACATGCAATAGCCGCGGTCAGGATCAAGCGCGTGGAACCGGATTTCATTGGCAGTCGAGCTCCAGCCGCGTGGCGAACAGTTTTGAAAGGTCACTGCTTTTGGTGGTTTCGAAGAAGGCTTCGGTCAAGGATGCCTGGTTCTGGGCGATGATTTCATCAGCGTCCGGCCGTACAACATTGCGCGCGCATTGCGAGGTTGAACCGCCGGTCACGGCCATGTCTTCATCATTGATGAAATCCAGTGCCGCATACATCGTCGGATCAAACACACCGACTGCAATCTTGCCCTTCAGCAGGATCCGCTTTTTGGGCACGACTGCAAAAAACATTAGCAACTGTCCGTCCTGGTAGTCGACCTTGATCGGTTCGGGCAGCGAGATCTCCGCATCCTGGCCGTCGACGGTGATGTTGACGTAATAATCGAACTCGGACAGGGACTGGGTGACCATCTCGCTGATATTGGCGAGCTCACCGGCGTCGAGTTTGAGATCGGCGTTTTCATCAAAATCCAGAATGACGCTTGAAGAAAAAACTTCATCGAACCGCCAGACATTGCGAAGTTCGGTTACATGCCCGTCAGCCGAGGTTTCAATCTCGAGACGGGCTTCGGCGAAAACATGGGGATGGGCCGATGCGGCGGCAGGCAACAGCATGCTCGCAACCGAAGCAATGATTGGTAATCGCCATATCCTATGTGCGCTCATGGTTGGCCGATCTGTTTGTATCGTTCGATCAGTTTCAGTCGCACTGAATATGGACCAAATTTCGACGTTCAGCAGGTGCCGCGACAATTGGCATCAGTGCGCTGTCTTGAACCACTGGGTGAGGTAGTCGACGAAAGCGCGAACCTTGGCGGGCAAATAGCGGCGATGCGGGTAAATTGCGTAAATCCCCCGGTCGTTGGATGTGAATTCCCCAAGAATGGGCACGAGAGTGCCGCTCGGCTGGCGCTCCTTGAAAATGAAATCCGGCAACACCGCGACACCCAGGCCTGCCTCGGCCGCGCGCATGGCGGTGAGCGGACTGTTGACCTCAAGCCTTCCGTGTACGGAAACAGTGGCGGTGGTCCCTTCCTTGCTCTCAAAGCGCCAGTTGTTGAGAAACCGGCCATTGGTGTCGATAATGCAAGGGATATCGGAGAGCTGGGACGGATGGGTGATCGGGCCATGCTGTTCGAGAAAGTCAGGAGAGGCGCAGGGGATCAGCGAAAAGGCTGATAGCTTACGGGCGATCAACCCCGAATCCTCGAGCTTGGTAATGCGGATTGCCACATCATAACCTTCCTCGACGAGGTCGACGAAGCGGTCGTCCGAGATGATTTCGAGGATGATATCGGGATGAGCGGCGGCAAAATCGATCAGCGACTGGCCGATGGCTGCATCAGCGAATGTGCGGGGGGCAGAGACGCGGATGCGGCCTTTGAGGTCGGTTGAGCCTTCGCGTACCAGATCTGCGAGATTGTCGATTTCCTTGAGAATATCGGAGGCGGTGCGATAGTAGGTGTGCCCAGCCTCGGTCAGCGAGAATTGCCTTGTGGTCCGGTTGAGAAGCAAGGCGCCCAGATCATCCTCAAGCTCCCGGACATATTTTGACAGAAGCGCCTTGGAGCGGCCTACCTTGCGGGCTGCTGCCGAAAATCCTTCGGCCTCGACCACGTCGATAAAGGCGCGAATCCGGGTCAATGTATCCATGCAGGGCAGATCCTTGGGGTTTGCGCCGGGCTGGACGCAGTCATTGTCGTCTCAAACTGAACAGTTACCGGATATTCGTTCAGAGAATGAGTTTTTCAAGGGGCGATGGAAAAACACTTGATTGAAACAGCTACTAATCCAAGTTTCAGCCTGCCCAAAGTCTCACGTGCCGGTGAGTGTCCGCGGCGCCTCGACATTGTGGAGAATCGGTAAGGTACCTGTAGCTAACCCTGCGGCTCTATTGGTCGCAAAGGGTGGGCATTCTCAGCTTTGCCTGTGATGCAGGTCTGAGAATGCCCGGCTAGAGTGTCACGGTACACCCGGGCCGAGACCCAAGGCCACTTAGTTTAATTGACTGAGGCCGCAATTGCCTCGACCGCGCGCAGCGAAAGAGCAGCGATGGTCAATGTCGGGTTGGCGGTTGCCGATGTGGGGAAGGTACCCGATCCGAGAAGGAACAGATTGCTGTGGTCAAAACTGCGCAAATTCGCGTCGACCACAGAGGTGTTGGCGTCGGATCCCATACGTACGGTTCCGATGATATGTCCTGAACCCTGGATGTCCGGCGAGTGCTTCACATTCGTCGCGCCCAAGGCCTTGAAGACTTCATCGTGGGCTGCTTCTGCGGCAGCGAGACCGTTGCGGGTGTAGTCATCGAAATCATAGTGAATGCGGGGCAGAGGAACGCCATTGGCGTCGCGCTTTTCTGGATCCAGTGTCACGCGATTTTCGGCGTCAGGGGACTGTTCGACGAGTGAGGCGAGCCGGATCTGGCGAGAGGTCGCGTCCTTGATCGCGGCGTCTAACTCTTCACCACGCAAACCTTGAGCCGCGAGCTCGGCGGCTGTGGTAGTGGGCGCGCCTGTCGGCCAGCTGTGACCGTCGTTGCCGATCTCGATGCGGAAGGCACCGCGCTGCTTGCGGAAGTCTCCATCACGAAGGTTTTCAATGCCCGAGGTAGCGAGAGGGCCGCGATAGGGCCAGACCGGTTCGGCCGCCATGGCCCAACTTAGCCGAGATGGGTGATCCATCAGATTGCGCCCGACCTGATCGGAGCTGTTCGCCACTCCGTTCGGTGCTTTTTCCTGCACGGAATTGAGCAGCAACCGGGGTGTTTCGAGAGCATGGGCGGCAACGATCACCACCTTGCCCGAGGCCGTGCCGGTGGTTCCGTCAGCACGGCGGAATTCGACTGAAGTAATCTGTCCGTCATCGCCGACATTGAGTTTTGTGGCGGTGGTCTGTTCATGGACCGTTGCGCCTGCCTTCTCGGCCAGGGCGATATGCACCGTGGCGTCATACTTGGCCTGGATGGGGCAGACGGGGATGCAGGAATTGTTGCCGCAGCACTCTGGCCGATCCTCGCGAAATACAGAATTTCTGCCCTGCGGGGTGGAGCGGACCTGGTATTGGGTGCCATCCAGCGCGGCGGCAAAATGTTTGTCGAGATAAGTCATCGGGATTTCCGGCATCGGAAAATCACCTGAGCGCGGCGAGCCAAGATCTTGCGCCGAGTTGCCCGCCACGCCGATCTCGTTTTCGGCCGCGAGGTAGAATGGCTCCAGATCGCCATAATCAATCGGCCAGTCGACGCCGTGTCCGTAGAGAGACTTCAATTTGAAATCCGAGGGGAGATTTCGCAGGGTTGTCCCGAGCCAGTGCCATGTCGTACCGCCGACCACCTTGATGTAAGTGGACTTGAACAGCTCGGGGCCTTGCTGCTGGTAGAAATCCTCAATCCGGTGGGACAGGGGGTGTGACGCTTGAGGATCGTTCGGGTAGGCCGATTCCGGAACCTTGATCTTGGCGTTCCAGAACTTCTCGACCGCGTCGTATCTGTCTATCCGCTTGCCGGATTCCAGAAATGCCACGCTCAATCCCTTGGCTGCCAGTTTGGCGCCGGCGATCGCGCCGGCAACGCCGGTTCCGACGATGAGGATGTCTGCAGTGATGTCATTGGCCATAATACGGGCTCCCGGAAAACGAAAATTTTGGGGCGGAGAAAACGTGGTTTAGCCGGCCGGAGGCTCGGCCCAGTATCCGGTCTCTCCTCCGCAATAGCCCATTGGCTTGGAGAAACTCATCGCTTCCCACATCAGCGCGTCGGTGTAGGTGATAACCTCGTCGCTGTCGGGATCGGGAGACACGCCGCTGTACCACGCAGCGACAATGTCGTTTGCGAGCTCCGGATTGTCTGGTCCTTGTGCGAGCGCAGCAATGTCTTCGATTTTTCCGATAGCCTTGAAAGCTTTGAGCATCTCGGAGGCATAATCTGCATCGAGATCCGGCTTGCCGGTCAGTTTTTGGGAAAGCCGGACGAAAGCATCCGTGTCGATCGTCGCGGCGGAAGCATCTCTCGTCCAGCCCGCAAACATTGCAACGGTGAGGGCAGACCCTCCAACCAGTAAATTACGCCTTGTGGCGTGGAGTGACTGACTTGGCGTTGGCTGGGTCATTTTTTCTCCTCACAGGTTCATTCCCTCAACTCGGCAGGGCCGAATAAGTTCCATATCCTATTCATGCACAGGTTGATTAATAACCAGTGCCTCAGTCTGACGTCCGCGCGGCAGAGATTGACAACGTGCTTTGGCGTACCTATTTGAGCGTCTTCGGGTCTGGAGCCCCGGCCGTCCGCAGGCATTGAGCCATGGTGAAGTCTCCAGCTTTAAAGCAGTCACCTTTTTGATGACATGCCAGATGGTGGAATGCGGGCGCCCCTTGAACACGGTATGTCATGACAGGAGAACTGCCATGCGTGATCCCACGCCATTGCCAAATTTGAGTACACTGAAAGATCAGGCCAGACGCCTGAGAACCCGACTGGAGACCAGTGGTGAAACCATTGGTCATTCCAGAGCGCTGGAATTGATTGCCGCGCAGCACGGGTTCAACGACTGGAACACACTGCATGCCGCTCTGGGCAACCGGCCTGGTCCCGAAAGTCTTGCGCCCGGCGCCAAGGTGACCGGAGCCTATCTTGGACAGCCGTTCTCGGCACGGGTGGTCGGTATTCAGGCGATGACTTCCTCACCGGGGAACTACCGGGTGTCACTGGATCTCGATGAAGCGGTCGACGTTGTCACCTTTGACAGCTTCTCGTCGTTCCGCAAGCGGGTCAACGGCGTCATCGGCAAGGATGGCGTCAGCCATGCCCGGACGTCAAATGGCCGTCCGCACCTGGAGCTGTCCTGGTCGTAACCGGGGTGGCTGTTACCCAGCAATGTCGATAACGCCACAATCGCCTGCTTGCGATCCAAACGCGAGCAGGCGACCTGGCCTGTTCCAGGCCATGGCCGTGACCGGTCCTTTGCCGGGCCGACGCAACAGGGCTTCCTTGCTGTCGGCAATCCGGACGGCAAGCACCATGCCGTCGCCAAAACCAATGGCGACAAGATCCTCGAGCGGATGACACGCAACGCATGTCACCATCGTATCGGCGCGTTGGCCGAGTTCCATGGGCGCTTTGCCCATCGGGCCATCCTTGGCCGAGAATGGCCAGACAATTGCCGAAGGCGCACCGGATGAGGCGAGCCATTTGCCCTTGTTGGACCATGACAATGATTTGACCTTGGCGGGATAACCGGTCATGCGCATGTGGCGCTGTTCGCTTCCGGGCTTGCCGTCGAGCTTCCAGCCGTGAAGTGCGTTTTCCTGCATGGCGGTCACCAAAAAGCGCCCATCTGGGCTGAACATCACCTGATTGTGGGCGCCTTTCCATTCGAAATCGAGCGCGGGGGCGCTGCCCTGCACAAAGGCAAGAGACACGCCGTTGTAACGTGCCATGGCCAGCCGCAATCCCTTCGGCGCGAAGGCAAGACCTTCAATTGTGCGGGCTTCCTCAAATGTCCGCTCGGTCCCATCTGCAAGCAACACCGTCGCCGAGCGGCCCTCGGTAAAGGCTGTCGCGCCTTGCGGTCCTGCGGCGACGGCGCTGACCCATTTACGCGCCGGACCGCGAAGTACCGTCTCGGTTCCATCGGCGTCAAGACGCATCACCTTGCCGTCCTCACCACCGCTGATCAAGCTTTTGCCATCCAAAGTGACGGCGGTGGCTAGCAAGCCATCATGCAGTTCATGGCGGTGGGTTCCGTGGTCGAGACGGACCACCTGTCCGGAGGCCAGCGCGAAAACCGGAACTTCGTCCAGAAATGCAGTTGCAAGGCAATGGTCATCGAGATCAATCGGCGCGACAGTTGGCATGATCTTGCTTTCCCTCAGGCCTGGCAGGCCAGGAAGGTCCGCTCGAGCTTTTCGCGGTCCAAATCACGGCCGATAAAGACGAGGCGGCTTTCGCGCTTTTCGTCTTCTTTCCATGCCCGCTGATGGTCGCCCTCGACAATCATGTGCACGCCCTGGATGACATAGCGGTCAGCGTCGTCCTCAAAAGCGATAATACCCTTGAGCCGGAGGATATTGGGACCTTCAAGCTGCGTGATCTTTTCGATCCAGGGGAAGAACCGCTTCGGGTTGAGCGGTCCGGCGCGCAGGGAGATCGATTCAATGGTGAGATCGTGAATATCGGACGGGGCGGCGTGGTCGTGATGGCTGTGACCATGATGATCATGATCGTGCCCATGGTGATGGTGGTCGTGATCGCAATCCGGCGTGCAAGCATGATCAGGATGATCGTGATCGAGGAAATGCGGATCGTTGTCGAGAGCCCGGCTGAGATCAAAGGCGCCACGGTCAAGCACAGCATCAAGCGGCACGGCGGCGCGCTCGGTGCGGTGAATGCGCGCTGACGGATTGATCGCGCGCACGGTGCGTTCGATGGCTTCCAGTTGCTCCGGCGTCACCAGATCAGTCTTGTTGAGGATTACAACGTCGGCGAAAGCAATCTGGTCTTCGGCCTCGCGGCTGTCCTTCAGGCGGGCCGGCAGATGCAATGCGTCGACCAGTGCGACGACGGCGTCGAGTTTGGTCTTGGCGCGGACGTCCTCGTCCATGAAAAATGTCTGGGCGACAGGAACCGGATCAGCCAGTCCGGTGGTTTCGACGATGATGGCGTCAAAGCGGCCCGGACGGCGCATCAAGCCTTCGACGACGCGGATCAGATCGCCGCGCACGGTGCAGCAGACGCAGCCATTGTTCATCTCGTAGATTTCCTCGTCGGATTCCACGATCAGATCATTGTCGATGCCGATTTCACCGAATTCGTTGACAATCACCGCGTAGCGCTTGCCATGCGGTTCGGAGAGAATGCGGTTGAGCAGGGTGGTTTTGCCGGCACCGAGATAACCGGTCAGAACGGTCACGGGGATGGGGGCCACGGGGGTGGTAACTGGCGCTTCGCTCATCGGATCTCTCTGTCAGGAAGGTGTGATTGATCCCATATAGGCGTTTCCCTTGGCTTATGCCACTCACAAGGAAATGATGTGGCGAGCCAGAGCCAGGCCGGATTGATGCGCGGCTTCGGCACGCGCGCCGATGCACCAGTCACCACAGGCAAACAGCGTGTTCTGCGAATTGCCGAGGAAGGATTGATCCAGCGGTGTTTCCACCAGGGCGTAGAGCCAGCGGTGAACTTCGCAATGAACGGGATCGGGCACATGTTCGCCAAGTCCGGTCTGTTTCCGCATTGCGCTCAACATCGCTGACTTGACGGCATCGAGATCATTTTCGATATGAGCGCGGCTCCACTGTGGTGTGGCATGCATCACAAAGGTTTCGCCGGCCCGGCCCGGTTTGGAGCCATTGCGCACAATCAGTGAAAGAGCATCACCCGCTTGCCCACGCATCAGGTCCGGCACGTTTTTCAAATGTGAGTCAAACGCCAGCATGGCAGACCAGCATGGAGCCATGCCGACATCCCGCAATTGTAAGAACGCGGGATCGAGTGGAGCGAGCAAATCCATCGCCTGCGGAGACGGAATCGCCGCAACCACCCTGGAAGCAGTATAGACTGCCGCAGCTCCCACGAGGTTTTGTATGTGGACCAGGAACTTGCCATTCTTCTTTGCAACCCGTGTCGCCCGTGCTTCGAGCCTGACGTCGAGGCCCTGGGCCATGATTTTGCCAAGTGTCGCCATATCAGGCTGGCCAACCCACCATGGACGGGCGCTGTCCTTTCCGTCCGGATTCCAGGGCGCCAGTTCGCCGCTTTGCGAGAGTTGATTGAACAATGCTGAAAAATCGGATGTGCGACTGGTCAGGTATTGCGCGCCATGATCGAAATTGCCGACGTCGCTGCGACGGGTCGAAAGCCGGCCGCCCGGAGATTTCGACTTCTCGAGAACCACGACCTTGTCTGAGTGTTCAGACAATTCCCGCGCCAGGGTGAGGCCCGCCAACCCGGCGCCTATGACAAGGATATCAACATCGTTCATTGCAAAACCTCAGTTTTCTCAGCAAGGACTCGATGGCCTCACTGAAAACAGCAAATTTCTGCTTTACTCGGTATTTCGGATACGCGTCTCGCAACTGTTACAATAGCAGATCGTCAGCAAATCTCAGTTGGCCAATTCTACTTCATTTCGCTTACGTCGAACTTAGCCATATCCGTGAGCAATTCACTTAGTCCCTGCAAAGCATGAGCCAGAATAGCTTCGCCTTTGCTGGCAGAAGCCAGACTTGCCTTGCCAGCTGCGCCCTGTGGATTGAGATCGGACATTTTCCAACCGAAAGCATGCGGGCCGTAAGCGCGTAAATGCGTGAACTGCCGAGCGTATTCCGCCTGCCGCGACGGGAAATCCTGAAGCGCTTCAAGACGGACAAGATCTGGCCGTATAGCCAGCATCACCGAGGTCTCGATGTCGCCTGCATGGATGTCGAAGGCTTTGTCTGCAGGCTGGATGATATCGGCCGGCATCCCGAACCGGGTCCAGCTTGTCGCAACCGCCAGCATGTTGAACCGGACCCGGGCCTCGGTGGCGACAATGGTCAGCAGCGGTGAATTCCCGCCGTGCGCATTGAGCAGCATGAGGCGGCGTATTCCTCGATCAGCACAGCTGGCGGCGATATCAATCCAGCGATTGACCGCTTCCTCGAAGCTTAGTGTTCGCGTACCTGACACATCCATGTGCTCGATAGAATAACCGATTGGCTCGACGGGCAGGAGTTCGGCGTCAATGCAGGCGGGAGCCGCAGCAGCAAGCCGCTGCGCCACCTCCTGTGCGATCAGCGTATCGGTCTGGAATGGCAGGTGGGGACCATGCTGCTCGTGAGCCCCGAGAGGGAGTATGGCTATGGGTACCGGATGTGTAGGCATAGGGTGGTTATTCCGCTCAAGGCTTATTAGAGTCTGAACCCTAGGGTGATGGAACAAAGGCCGCAAGAAGGAGCTGTCCATGTCCGCCAAAAAGAAAACCAAGAACAAAAAGACGAAGAAGGGCGATCATGCAGAGACGCTCTCGATGATCAATCAGGTGGCGCGCAATGCAAGGACTGCCTTGTCGCGTCATTTGCTTGATCTCGGGCTTTATGCCGGCCAGGACGGTGTCATGCTGGCACTGGACGCCAAGGATGGGCAGACCCCAGGCGCGATAGCGGTTTCGCTCGGGGTCAAGGCGCCGACAATTACCAAGACCATCGGGCGTCTTGCCGCCCAAAGCTTTGTGCGGCGAGAGGGATCGCCTGATGACGGGCGGATGATGCTGGTGTTTCTGACCGATGCGGGGCGGGACCAGATCAAATTCATCCGCAAGTCACAACGCAAGACCGAGAAGGCAGCCTTTGACGGACTTAAGAAAAAGGAAGTGAGGGAACTTCTCGATCTTCTTTCAACGGTGGATGCCAATATTTCAGCGACGCTGCGGTCAGATGCGATTGCTGTAGCTGAAAAAGTCGCCGGGAGTGGTGTATCAGAACCGCAGGAGGTGATTTCTGCTGGTGTTGATGATGCACCAGCGAACGCTGACTGATTGCCAGTCAGGTTTAAACCTTTTAGATTTGTTTAATTGTTTGAATCGGGGCGAGGTGCTCCGTCAAAGGGAACCGGAATTTGGCGCAGAAGATTAAACTATCGACGATTGCTGAGGCTTTGGGCCTTTCGACAGCAACCGTTTCTCTTGCATTGCGTGACAGCCCGCTGGTGGCAGATGTGACGCGAGACCGCATCAAGGAAAAAGCCATCGAGCTTGGCTATATCTACAATCGGCGTGCAGCCTCGCTCAGAACCTCGCGGTCGGGCATCATCGGCGTGGTCGTACATGACATCATGAACCCGTTCTACGCGGAAATCCTCAAGGCGATCGAGACAGAGCTTGATCGCAGCCGGCAGACCTTCATCCTCTCCAATCACTATGATTCGGTAGACAAGCAGCGCAACTTTATTGAAACGCTGCTGCAGCTGGGCGGTGATGGTGTGATCATGTCGCCTGCTATCGGAACACCGGCGTCTGACATCCGGTTGGCCGAGGACAATGGCATGCCGGCGATCCTGATCGCCCGGTCTGTGTCGGAAATTGATGTGCCGACATTCCGTGGCGATGATGCTTACGGAACCGCACTCGCGACCAACCATCTGATCAGTCTCGGACACACCCGCATCGCCATGATTGGCGGCACGGATCATACTTCGACAGGCCGGGACCGGTATGCCGGTTACGCAGAGGCGCTCAAGAAGGCGGGCCTTGAGGTTGATCCGGCGCTGAGAATTCCCGGGCCGCGGACCAAGCAAAGCGGATTTGAAGCGGCGGTGAATTTTCTCGCCAATCCACTCAAACCAACTGCTGCGGTGTGTTGGAACGATCTGGTGGCCATTGGCCTGATGAGTGGCATCGCGCGAGCGGGCCTTGTACCCGGAAAGGATATCTCAGTGACTGGTTATGATGATCTTGAGGAAGCGGCAATTGCCACGCCGGCTTTGACGACAGTCTGGAACGGGCAATCCGAGGTCGGACGTTTAGCGGCCCGGGCGTTGCTCGACAAGCTTAATGGATCGACCGAAGCCAATGGCTTGCACCTGATCAAGCCGGAAATGCGGATCCGGCAGTCGACTTCGCCACTCAATCCGGGAGCAGGCCGATGAGCGCCGCACGTCCTGTCGTTCTTCTTGCCGGGCGGGTTCACCCGCGGGTTCGGGAGCGCGTCGAAGCGGAGTTTGATGCCGTCTCCATAGAAGCGGCTGACACCGGACTGATGAATGATGAAACACGCCTGCGGATCAGGGGTATTGCTGCTGCAACTGCCATATCGGCGGACTTCATCGACTCGTTGCCTAATCTCGAAGTGATCGCCAATTTTGGCGTTGGCTATGATGCGGTAGATGCGGCGCATGCCGCAACGCGTCAAGTCATGGTGACCAATACGCCCGATGTGCTGTCCGATGAAGTTGCGGATACCACCGTAGGGCTGTTGCTCAATACGTTGCGCGAATTTCCGAAAGCCGAGGCCTATCTCCGTGCGGGACGCTGGGCTGCTGAAGGCGCATATCCGCTGACGTCTCTGACGCTCAGGGGGCGGACCGTCGGTATCTTCGGGCTTGGACGGATTGGTCTGGCCATAGCCAAGCGTCTGGAAGCATTTGGCTTGCCGATCCATTACCACACAAGAACCAAACGATCAGATGTTACCTATCCGTGGCATGCCAATCTGATCGATCTTGCTTCGGCGGTCGACACCTTGATCGTGGTTGTTCCGGGAGGTGCTGCGACGGAAAAGGCGGTGAATGCGGACATTCTGGGGGCACTTGGTCCGCAAGGCGTGCTGATCAGTGTTGGGCGAGGCTCGACGATTGATGAGCCGGCCCTGATTGCAGCGCTGACAGACTGCACGATCGCCGCGGCGGGGCTTGATGTGTTTGCGCACGAGCCGAATGTGCCGCAAGCGCTCATGGATTTGCCGAATGCGTGCCTTTTGCCACATGTGGCTTCGGCATCGGTTTCCACCCGCAACGGGATGGCGGACCTGGTGGTCGACAATCTGGATGCGTGGCTTGCCGGACGCCCGGCGCTTACGCCGGTACCCGAATGCGCGGGGTTTGACCGCGCCTAATGCCTGCAGGTTTTGCGGCATAAGCGGATGAACCGTATTGGTCACGCTATGTTCGTTGCGACATCAATCCAGAGGCGACCATATGGAATGGTTGCCTCTGGCGAATCCTCTTGGTGATGTGTCTTACTCGGCTGCTGCGGCGGTTTGACCGTGGCGCGCGCGGACTGCATCGCCGAAGGCTGCAAATATCTTGTCCGAGATCGTGTCACTGCCGACCCAGTATTCCGGATGCCACTGCACGCCGATGGCAAAGCCTGTCGCGCCGATAACGCTGACAGCTTCGATGGTTCCGTCTTCAGCGACAGCTTCGACCGCCAACAGGGGCGCCAGCTTTGAAATTGCCTGACGGTGTAGCGAATTTACTTGAACTTCGCCGTCTCCGACAATTGAGGCAAGACAGCTGCCTTCTTTCACCTGAATTGAATGGCGGATTGCAAACGCCTCATCCCAATCCTCGGTTTGAGGCTTGCGGTGATCAATGCGGCCCGGAAGGTCCTGTATTTCAGTTGCAAGCGAACCGCCGAGCGCAACATTGAGCTCCTGAATGCCGCGGCAGATGGCCAGCAGCGGAATGCCGCGCTCGATAGCCCGGCGAATGAGAGCCATACTAAGCAAGTCACGAGCAGGATCAAACGGGCCGTGATGCTCAGTTTCGTGCTCTCCATAATTGGATGGATGGACATTGGTTCGAGAGCCGCTGATCAGGACGCCATCGACGCGGTCCAGTACCATGTCAACGTCTGTTCCCTCGCTCAGTGCCGGTACAACAAGCGGCAGAACATTTGATCCCTTGACCGCAGCCATGATGTATTGATCGGGAGCAGCATGCCAGGTGTATCCATCGAATTTGCGAATATCTGCCGGTATAGCGACTAGTCCACTGTGCATCGCCCGATTTCCTTGAGTTGCGCGGTCGCATTTCAGCGACACGGGTTCACTGGTTTTTGCGTTTCACGGGATCTTTGTCAATTCCACTGGCTTCCGATTAGGTCATGAAAATTATGAATATTTTTACTTGAATTTGCCGGGCTGCCAACTGGCAAGAAAAATTGACCATTGCCGTTGAAATTGGCCGCTTGTGCTTGAAAGGCCTGTCGCAACATGGTTAGGTCAATTTCATGCCGTTGGGGTGCAATTGGTGGATAAATCCCTTGCCTCGCGGCGCTAATTCAACTGGGAGGTTTTTATGGATCGTCGTTCCTTTATCAAAAAGGCTGGGGTAGGCGCTGCAGGCGCTGCAGCAGCAACAACGCTGGCCGCTCCGGCCATTGCGCAGACAATGCCGAAAGTTACATGGCGGCTCTCTTCGGGTTTCCCGAAGGCGCTTGATACCATTTACGGCGCAGCGGAAGTTTTCGCTCAGGCTGTTTCCGAAGCTACCGACGGCAATTTCGAAATCCAGGCCTACGGATCTGGCGAGATTGTTGGCGCGCTTGAAGGCGCTGATGCGGTTCGCGACGGCACTATCGAGATGGCGCATACCGCTTCTTACTACTTCTTCGGCAAAGACCCGTCCTGGGCGTTCGGAACCGGTGTTCCCTTCGGTCTCAACCAGCGCATGACAAATGGCTGGCTGTATGAAGGCGGCGGGCTTGACCTGCTCAACGAATTCTATGCCGGCAACAACATGGTTGCTTTCCCTGCAGGCAATACTGGTGCCCAGATGGGTGGTTGGTTCCGCAAGGAAATCAACACTGTGGCAGATATGCAGGGCCTCAAGATGCGTATCGGCGGATTTGGCGGACGTATCATCCAGGAAGTTGGCGTCGTTCCGCAGAACATTCCTGGCGGCGATATCTATGCTGCGCTTGAAAAGGGCACCATCGACGCGGCTGAATTTGTTGGCCCGTATGATGATTCCAAGCTGGGCTTTAACAAGGTTGCTCCGTATTACTACTATCCTGGTTGGTGGGAAGGCGGCGTGACGCTGATGAACCTGATCAATCTGGACAAGTGGAACGAGCTTCCGAAGGCTTATCAGGGTGTGATCAAGTCTGCATCGGCCTATGCCAATAGCGTGATGATGGCGCGTTACGACACGCTGAACCCGCCGGCTCTGAAGAAGCTCGTGTCCGAGGGCACCAAGCTCCGTCCGTTCAGCCTCGAAATCCTGGAATCCTGCTTCAATGCGGCCAACAAGGTTTACGCGGAAATCGGTGCGGAAAATGCACAGTTCAAGAAGTTGCACGATTCCTACATGGGCTATCGTGGCGATGGTTACCTCTGGTTCCAGCTGGCTGAATACAACATGGACACGTTCATGATGATTCAGCAGCGCGGTGGTAAACTCTAAGCGATTTCGCTTCGAGACAATGCCTTCAAGGCCCCGGAACTGAAAGGTTCCGGGGCTTTTTCGTGTGCTGATTTTCTGGTTTGCGGGTGGGGCTTTTACCGGGAGGCTATGACAATGCCGCCGGATGGGCTGATGGCCCCAGTCGCCTTTGCTCGGAAATTGGTCTTCAGTGTGCGTGTGAAAACAGGTGTCGGAGAAACCGATGTAATCGCGGAATGCGAGGTTGATGAAACCGGGTTCCAGAGCCTTTGCAGTTATTCATCTCTGATTGCCGCCTATTCTGACCACCAGCGGCGACGCACAAAAAAACCGGCGGAAGTTCCGCCGGTTTTTCTGTCCATGGCAAGGCTCAAGGTGCGGTGCGCCCTTCGCCCGATCAATCGAAGTTTGGCAGGCCGGTTGCCCCGCCCGGAGCTGGGAGTCCTCCAGGAGCAGGCAGGGCACCGCCGTTGGCCGGTTCTGATGGTTCGCCAAAACTCGGCATTGCCGGCATGCCATTGCCCGGTTCCCCGAGATTTGGTGTGCCTGGCAGGCTCAAGCCGCCGCCGAGACTCATACCCGAGCCGGGCAAGCCAAATCCACCACCGCCGATATTGTTGATAGCGTCATCAATATCGCTCTGGTTCATGATCACCGGATCGGTCTTGTAGTGTGTCACAAGGCCCGGGAAGGCGATCAGAATACCCAGCATCACGACCTGGATAACAATGAAGGGCAGCGTCCCTGTGTAAATAGCTTTTGTCGAAATTGGCTCAATCATTCGATCCGTGGTTTTGTCATACCAAGCTTTGATTGGCGCGACTGATCGCAGGTAGAACAGCGCAAAACCAAAGGGAGGCGTCAGGAAACTTGCCTGCAGGTTGAAGCCGAGCAGAACACCGAACCAGATCAGATCGATGCCGAGTTTTTCCGCCACCGGTGCCAGCAAGGGCACGAGAATGAAGGCGATTTCGAAAAAGTCGAGGAAGCAACCAAGTATGAACACGATGATTGAGACTGCGATCAGAAATCCAATCTGTCCGCCCGGCAACGCCAGCATCAGTTCTTCAACCCAGCGATCTCCCGAAATACCATAGAAGGTAAGTGAGAAAACGCGGGCACCAATCAGGATGAACATCACGAAAGTTGCCAGTTTCGCGGTTGAATCCAACGCCTGGAGAAGCGTTTTCATGTTCAGCCGGCGTTTCAGCAAAGACATGATCAGTGCACCGGTGGCGCCCATGGCACCGCCTTCAGTGGGCGTTGCGATGCCCAGGAAAATGGTACCAAGAACCAGAAAGATCAAAGCAAGCGGAGGGATCAGAACGATCACCACTTGCTCAGCCATCTTGGACAGATAGCCCAGTTTCATGGTGCGGTTGATCAGAGCAAATGCATAAGGAATGACCGTCGCGGCAAGCGCCGACCAAACCACCCTTGTTTCATAACGCAAATGATCGAAAACATAGAAGTAACCGATCACGAACAGCGCTACCGCAATGCCGAGAATGATGAAAAGCGACCGTCCACCGTTGCCAAGCGGCCGGGCTTCCGGTGGCAGGGCAGGCGCCCATTGCGGCTTGATCAGGGTAATGGCGAAGATGTAGGCGCAATACATGCCGACGACGATCATCGCCGGGAAAAAGGCGCCGACATACATGTCGCCGACTGATCGTCCGAGCTGGTCAGCCATGACGATAAGGACAAGTGATGGCGGAATGATCTGCGCAAGGGTGCCTGAAGCCGCGATCGTGCCTGCCGCAAGGCCGGGATGATAGTTGTAGCGCATCATGATAGGCAGAGAGATCAGGCCCATGGCGATGACCGATGCCGCAACGACGCCAGTGGTCGCAGCCAGCAGAGCGCCGACGAGGACAACAGCAAACGCCAAACCGCCGCGAAGGGTTCCGAAGAGCTGACCGATGGTGTCGAGCAGATCCTCGGCCATGCGGGATCGTTCCAGTATCAGCCCCATGAAGGTGAAGAACGGAATCGCCAGCAACGTGTCATTGCGCATGATGTCAAAGACGCGGTTCATATTCGCCTGGGCCAGGGGCCAGAACAACCTGATCTCCGGTGAAATGTGGCTCAGTTCCACCCCTGCGACGAAAAAGTACATGCCGCCAGCGGCCAGCGTGAAGGCTACGGGGTAACCAATCAGCAGCATCGCCATGACAGTGATGAACATGATCGGTGCCAGGTTGTGGGCAATAAAATCAAGCATCGGTGCGGCCCTTCATGTCAGATGCTGCCTCGACTTGCGGCGGCATGGAATGATCATGGCCGACCTCCTCTTCAAGGAGACCCCTGATGATGGCGATGCGCTTGATGATTTCGGACACAGCCTGAGCTGTGAGAAGGATGAAGCCGAGAAGGACACTTGCCTTGGCTGGCCATATGATCAGGCCGCCGGCATTGCTGGACATTTCTCCGGATTGGAAGGAGCGCCAGAAGAACGGCCAAGCCAGATAGGTCATCATCAGGCAGAAGGGCAGCAGAAACAGAAAGTGGCCGATCAGGTCAATCCAATCACGCGCGCGCTTGGAAAGATTGCCGGCCAGCACGTCAATGCGGACATGCTCGTTCTTGCGCAGCGTATAACCTGCGGCGAGCATGAAGACGGCGCCAAACAGATACCACTGGACTTCAAGCCAGGCATTCGACGACATGTCGAACACTTTACGAATTGTTGCGTTTCCGGCGCTGATCAGCACGGCTGCCAGCACGAGCCAGGACACATTGCGTCCGACAAATTCATTGATCCGGTCGATAAGCCGGCTCAATGCTAAAAGACTTCCCATATTGCCCTCCTGGTCATTTCACCTCCGTTTCAAAGGAGTGTGATCAACCATGGTTCCCATTGGCACCATCCATATCATTTGCATGATGCTGCGCCAGCCCATATCAGGAAAAAGACATGAAACGCAACGAGTGGTGTATTAAATTTACCAGTTAACCGAGCGGCCAGCGGTGGCGTCAATCGGTGAGTGCGGCTATACCCTTTGTTGGATGCAGTAAAAAGAGGTGAATAGTGCAAACGAGTGAGTTGTTTGATATTTCAACCGAGATTGTGCTGGTGACCGGAGGCGGCACCGGAATGGGACTCGCGATGGCACAGACGCTGGCCTTGAATGGCGCGAAACTGGTGCTTGCCGGCAACGATCCGGACAGTCTGAAGGCAGGAGTGAATGCCATTGCGGCGCTTGGTGGAAAAGCGATCCATGTGCCGCTGGATGTGCGCCGGGATGACATGATTAGTGTCGCTTTTGACCGTATTGAGGCGGAGCTTGGACCGGTCAGTGTGCTGGTCAATAATGCAGGCATTGCTCATCGCGACAAAGCGACCCACCTTACGCGTGAGACGCTTCGTGATGTCATGGCAGTCAATGTGGAGGGAGCGTTCATGGTCGCGCAGGAAGCTGCCCGGCGCATGATTCGTGATGGCCGCGGCGGTTCGATCATCAATATTTCGAGTGTGCTGTCTGAGATGCCGATGCGTCAGGTGTCAGCCTACAGCGCTTCCAAGGCCGCTCTAAGCCAGATGACACGATGCCTGGCGCTGGAATGGATCAAATACGGAATAAGGGTCAATGAAATCCGGCCTGGCTGGTTTGAAACCAATCTGACCGCGCCCTTTCTCAAGGGACCGGGAGCCAAGGTAATGGCCGGACAGAATCCCTCAGGGCGGCTTGGTGAAGCCCACGATCTGGATGGTGTTGTGCTGTTGCTTGCGTCAAAAGCGAGCGCTTACATGAACGGCAGTGTGATTACCGTTGATGGCGGCCATTCGATCGGACGCTGAATCTGTCGCGTTAGGTTTCGCCGGCGACAGATAGTTTCGTTTCCTGCGAGTTGCCAACCATCTGATTGCGCAGTCTTGGGTCATGTATGAATTCGATTGACCGGGGCGCCGACTGGCCCAAATATCATCGACAGGATTACGGGTTGGGAGAATGTCCGTGATCGGTTCGGGATAAATCCCGAATGGGACTGGAATGGTTTGAGGAGACCGTAAATGACAGTGCATGATGTGTCGCTCGACGATAAATTTGATCTGACCAAGGACCGGATTTTCGTCACCGGATCACAAGCTGTCGTCCGCCTGTTGATGATGCAGCATGAGCGCGACCGTCTCGCTGGCCTGAACACTGCAGGGTTCGTATCGGGTTATCGGGGGTCACCGCTCGGTGGTTTGGACCAGCAGATCATGCGTGCTCAGAAATCCCTGACCGAGCATAACATTGTATTTCAGCCAGGATTGAATGAAGAGCTGGCTGCGACAGCCTGTTGGGGTACGCAGCAGTCGGGCCTGGATGGAACAGGCAAGTATGATGGGGTGTTTTCTCTATGGTACGGCAAAGGGCCGGGTGTAGACCGCTCCGGCGACGTGTTTCGCCACGCAAACCTGGCCGGATCGTCGCGCTACGGCGGCGTGCTGGCGCTGATGGGAGATGACCATACGGCGGAAAGCTCCACCAACGCTCATCAGACCGAATTCAATTTTATCGACACCATGATCCCGATCCTTAATCCTGCCGGTGTGCAGGAGATGATAGATTACGGTCTCCATGGATTTGCGATGTCGCGCTTCGCTGGAACATGGGCGGCGCTCAAGTGCGTCAAGGACAATGTGGAGTCCACTGCGTCAGTTGACGCAGGCCTTGACCGCCTGAAGATCATCTTGCCGGAATTTGCGATGCTGCCTGGTGGTCTCAACATCCGTGCCAATGATCTCGATTTTCTCGGCCAGGAAATGCGGCTCCACGAATACAAGCGCGATGCGGCGAGTGCCTATATCAGGGCAAACGGACTTAACAGGATCATCTATTCGGGCGGTGCCAACGCCAAGATCGGCATTCTGACGGTTGGCAAGAACTATCTTGATGTGCGTCAGGCGCTGGATGATCTGGGTATCGACGAGGCACGCGCCAACCAGATTGGCGTCCGGCTGTTCAAAGTCGCCTGCCCGTGGCCGTTCGATCTGGCTGACATGGCCGAGTTCGTAGATGGTCTCGATATGGTGATTGTCGTTGAAGAGAAACGTTCGCTGCTGGAAAGCCAGTTGCGCGAAGCTTTGTACGGAGCCGCACGCCAGCCGGTGGTGGTTGGCAAACGGGATGAGCGCGGCGACTGGCTGTTTCCGGTCAAGGGCGCGCTTGACCCCAATGACATCGCAGTCGCCGTGGGTGAGCGCGTGCTCAAGGTTGTCGGCTATGCGGAAGATATTGACGCCAAGGTCAAGCGCATCCGCCAATTTCAGAGCATGCTGGCAAGCGTGTCGGATGTGGCGTCGCGCACGCCGTATTTCTGCTCGGGCTGTCCCCACAATACATCGACCAAGGTTCCTGAAGGGTCAGTGGCCGCTGCGGGCATCGGTTGTCATTTCATGTCGCTCTGGATGGATCGTGATACCACGGGCTTCACCCAGATGGGTGGCGAGGGTGCGCAATGGGTGGGGCAGGCGCCGTTTACAACGCGTGGCCATATTTTCCAGAATCTGGGCGATGGAACCTATAACCATTCGGGCGTACTGGCTTTGCGCTTTGCGCTCGCATCGAAGGCAAACATAACCTACAAAATTCTCTACAATGATGCCGTCGCAATGACCGGCGGGCAGACGCATGAAGGCGGTTTGACCGCTGACGCCATTGCACGGCAGGTTCGCGCCGAAGGCGTCGAGCGGATTGCGCTGGTCAGCGATGATCCGGACCGGTATCCCGCAGGCACAGTCTGGCCAGCGGCAATGAGTGTTCACCATCGATCAGAGCTGGATGCCGTTCAGCGCGAGCTGAGGGAAATCCCGGGGGTTACCGTCCTGCTCTACGACCAGACCTGTGCGGCGGAAAAGCGCCGTCGCAGAAAGCGCGGCACCTATCCTGATCCGGACAAGCGGGTGATCATCAACGAACTTGTATGTGAAGGCTGCGGGGATTGCGGCATCAAGTCGAATTGCGTGTCGATCCAGCCCGTCGAAACCGAGTTCGGACGCAAGCGCCGGATTGATCAATCCAGTTGCAACAAGGATTTTTCCTGCATCGAGGGTTTCTGTCCATCCTTTGTCACAGTGCATGGCGGGAGCATCCGCAAGGCTGACACAACGGTGCTCAAGACGGCACCCGATCCATTGGAGGGTGTGCCTGAGCCTGCTATCGCATCACTTGATAAGGGATGGGCATCGATCATTGACGGTGTTGGCGGAACCGGCGTTGTCACAATCGGCGCCATTCTGGGCATGGCGGCGCATCTTGAGGGCAAGGGCTGCGGCATGATCGATATGGCGGGCCTTGCGCAAAAGGGTGGCGCGGTGTTTTCGCATGTTCGTATCGCCAACAAACCGGAAGAGATCCACGCAATCCGGATTTCCGCCGGCAAGGCTGATCTGGTGCTCGGATGTGATCTGGTGGTTTCCGGTTCGCGGAAGGTTCTGACGTCCGTGCGTGAAGGCGAAACGGCGTTTCTGGTCAACACCAGCGAAGTCATGCCGGGTGATTTTACTCGCAATGCGGATTTCTCATTGCCAACCGAACGGCTCAAGCGGGCGATTGCCAAAGCGGCTGGTGCGGAGCAAACCAGCTTCTTCAATGCGACGCTTGCGGCCACACGGTTGTTCGGTAATGCGATCGCGGCCAACATGTTTATGCTTGGAATGGCATCGCAAAAGGGGGCATTGCCGCTGACACCGGAGTCTGTTGAAGAAGCCATCCGGCTCAATGGTCAGTCCGTTGCCATGAATATCGCTGCTTTCCGGTGGGGCCGAAAGGCCGGGCACGACCCTCAGTCTGTGCAGGCGCTTGTTTCTGATCAGTTGGCGGAAGCAGGCACGGCGGCCGAGGAAACGGTTGCTGAAATGATTGATCGCCGCGCGGAATACCTCCAAGACTACCAGAACAAGGCCTGGGCGGCAAAGTACCGCGAAACACTGCAGCCGCTTGTTAATGCCGAGGAGAAGATGTTTGGCGCGGCTGGTCCGGTGTCTACGGCAGCGGCACGGTCACTGTTCAAATTGATGGCGATCAAGGACGAGTATGAAGTGGCCCGGCTCTACAGTGATGGCAGCTTCAAGCGGCAGCTTGGCAAGCAGTTCCAGAGCTACGACAAGCTGGAATACCATATGGCGCCGCCTGTCCTGGGCAGGAAAGACGGAAAAGGGCATCCGGTAAAATCTTCATTCGGCCGGGGAATGGCGGCGCTCTTTCCGGTGCTCTCTGCACTCAAGGTTTTACGCGGCACGCCTTTGGATCTGTTCGGTTACAGTGCGGAACGGCGTATGGAGCGCCAGATCCTGACGGACTTTATTGAGGAATTAGGGCAAATGAGCGGTTCTTTGCGGAGGGATAACAGCGATCAACTGGCTGAATTTCTTTCCTATCCTATGAAGATCAAAGGTTATGGCCATGTAAAAAAACGGAAATACGAAGATGTTTTTCCTGATAAAGAGACTGTTAAGCATTCAATTCTTGATGGCTCTGCAACTATTGCGTCTGTCGCCGCAGAATAAGGGTAGTTTTCGTTTTAGTTATGTCTAATTTTTCGCTTGTTAACCCAAAAAGGCGAATCGATAATTCGTTGAGATTATTGCTCAAAATCAAAGCGGGATAAATGTGTTCTTAATTTCCGTCTGATACGTTGCTGTCTCAGATTTAGGGATTAGTGTTCATGCAATCCGCAGACAACACAACATTCGCAGACGACGTACGTCTGTCCTTCGTAGCCTCGCTTTATCAAAAGCGGGGCACGTTGGCTGCTGGAATGGTTGCGCATCTGGTCACCACCATGGCGATCTATCTGCGCATTGATGACCCATTCTACCTCTATGCCGCCGTAGCCCTCTTTGCGACCTGGGCTGTGCGGACTATCGACATGCTTGCCTTTGACCGGAAGGACAAGTCCGCCTTCAAACTGGCTGATACGCTACGCTGGGAAAAGCGTTACGTGGCCGGCTCGCTGATTGCCGCCTTTATATTGGGGACGGTATGTGGTCATGCACTCGTCGTGGCGCACGATCCATTTGCTGAGCTTGCGGCGATATCTGTTACCGTCGCGACAATGATCTCTGTGGTCGGACGCAATTTCGGGTCGAAACTGAACGTCGACATGATCATTCTTGCTGCGTGTCTGCCGATGATGGCCGGATTCGTTATGGCGCGCGATCCCTTTATGATTGTCCTTGCTGTGCTGCTGCTGCCGTTGTTCCTGACAACGCGTTCTATGGCAAATGGTGTGCGTGACTTTCTGTTCAATTCCGTGACTGCTGAGAGGAAGACTGCCGAGCTCGCGGAGCGGTTTGACACAGCTCTCAACAACATGTCGCATGGACTGTTCATGCTTGATGGTGAGGGGCGGATAGAAGTTGCAAACCGGAAAGCGCGCGAATTTTTCAATATCGACAAGAATACCGATCTAAACGGCCGTGCCATGAAAGCGGCACTACGACTGGCCGCACGGAATGGAATGATCGAGAAAGAAAACTTCGCACATATCAACCAGCATCTTGAAGGCCTCGTCAGTGGTCGTGATGATCGCGCCCTGGTGCGGTTTGACAAGAATTCCTGGCTTGAGTTCACTGCCCGGTATCGCGGCGAAAAAGGTGTGGTGCTGATATTCGAAGATGTTTCTGAGCGTATTCAGTCAGAAAAGCGCATTCTGCATATGGCGCGCTTTGACAATTTGACCAATCTGCCCAACCGTTCGTGGTTCAAAGAGGTTGTGGGGTTGAAGATCGCCAGCGCGAAGCCCGGTCAGAGCTTGGCTCTTGCAGTCCTGGATATAGATGACTTCAAGCACGTCAATGACTCTATGGGCCACGTCAATGGCGACAAACTGCTGAGTGCGATTGCGAACAGGCTTCGGTCGCTTTCTCGGCAGAAATTTGTTGTTTCACGTTTTGGCGGTGATGAATTCGTGCTGTTCTTGCCGGATGTGAAAGACACCAAAGACCTGCATGCAACCATGGATCATGTGATTGATACATTGCGTGGCACCTACATCATTGATGGCCACAAACTCTTTATCAGTTTGTCAGGCGGAGTGGTCATGTCGCCGGTTGCGGGAGTGCAGATCGAAGAGATGCATATCCAGGCTGATCTCGCCTTGTATGAAGCAAAGCGCCGCGACAAGAACCGTTGGACCCTGTTTGAGCAGTCCATGGATCAGCGGTATACTGAGCGGCAGGGTATGAAGGCTGCGCTTCGCGAAGCGATCCGGACAGGCGCCATGGACCTGTTTTATCAACCGATGTTCAACCCGCAAGGCACTCGGATTGTCGGTGCGGAGGCTCTTTCTCGCTGGATTCATCCTGAACTGGGACCGGTGTCGCCGGCCGTCTATATTCCTCTTGCGGAGGAGATGGGGATTATCAGTGAACTGACGCGGTGTGTCATTGATCGCGCAGTTCAGGATTCGGTCAACTGGCCCGGAAACCTGCAGGTATCGGTCAATCTTTCAGCCCATGATCTTAATGACCGGACAATTATCTCTGTGATTGCCGACGCACTTGATCGAGTCAATCTGGCACCGGAACGACTGCAGCTGGAAATTACCGAAAGCGGTCTTATGAATGATCTCAAGACCGCCAGGGAAATTCTCACCGAACTCCGGTCAATGGGCATGTCGATTGCCATTGATGACTTCGGAACAGGTTACTCCAGCCTGAGTTATCTGGACATGTTGCCGCTCAACAAGATCAAGATTGACCGTTCCTTTGTCCGGGATCTGACCAAGGATCCGAAAAAGCTGAAGCTGTTGCGCGGTGTCGTTCATCTTGCTCGCGAGCTTGGCCTCGAAGTCGTTGTCGAAGGCGTGGAGACCGAAGACCAGCTTGTGATGATCAGTGAGAACAATTGCGCAGATATCATCCAGGGTTATATTTTCGGTATGCCGATGCCACACGGCTCGTTCATCGAGCTGGCGAACAAGTTGTCCAGCAATCCAAGGAAACTGACTATTGTCGGTCAATCCGGCCAGATACGCCAATCCGGCAACTGATACGCTGCGCATTCCGCCTTGTGGCACGCAGCGGTTTTTACCGGGCAGATTGAGCAAAATAACTTCAAAATCAGATCGCGAATTCTCCCGGGCACTTTTTCATAGCGCCATTGATTTTTCGTCAGAATTTAGGAGTTCGTTAACCTTAATAGACAGTTAACCTGCCGCTGGGGCTGCCCAGCGATTGATTAACAAATATTTAACGATAAGCTTCCCTCGTACTTCATGACGGAGACTTGTCAACAATGGCCAAAGCCGCTCAGGGCAATATTACGGGTTTCAGCGCAGGCGTGATGCGTTTTCTGGAGAGCATTGAGTATCGCCGTGTCGACAATGCGGACGATCTCGAGGATGTCGCCCGTATCCGCCAAAAGGCTTTCTCCATGGTCGGATTGGCGCCGCAAAACGGTACGCTGCTGATTGACGATCTGGATTTTAAACCCAATGCGCATGTGATGGGCATCTTTTTTGATGAGCAGCTGGTTTCAACCATCCGTGTCCACCACGTGACTGCAGCCCAACGTGACAGCGTGGCGGTTTCGCATTTTCCCGATGTGATGAACCCTCTTCTCGATGCGGGCAAGAGCTTCATTGATCCCGTACGATTTGCTGCGGACCCGGAGATCATGCGTGAATATCCCGCCTTGCCATATCTGACCTTGCGGGTCGCGACCATGGCGACAGATTACTTTGCTGCAGATTACTGTCTTTCAGTGATCAAGCCGAACCACCGGGCTTTTTACAAGCGAATCTTCAATTCCCATCCGCTTGTGGAGCCGCGTTATTTCGAGAAATATGACAGCAATATTGAGCTTCATGCATCGAATGCGCATCTTGAACTCCAAAAAATTTACGACCGGTTCCCATTTTTCAATTCGCAGCCATGCGAGCGCAGAATGATGTTCGCGCCACGCCAGGAACTGTACATGCCGCCTCTTACAATCAGGCCGACAGCCCGGTACACGCTCCAGCAAGCCAGTTGAATGAAGCGGTGATTTTGACGGATCGCAAGTGCAGTCTCGCGGAATTACGCTGAGGTTTGCCAGCATCCTGTGACTTGATGTCCATTGCACATTGGCCGGGGTTTGTGTAATCCGTCCATGAATTGCCAATTGGGGAGCTACAGTATGGCTGAACAGATGAATGGTCCTGTCGAAACCGGTGCTGCTATGGATTATTCCGAGCACGACAAAACCTACTCGATGTTTCTTGCCGGCGCGAAATACGGAACAATCACAATCGTGGCGTTGATGATCGCCATGGCAGTGTATTTCTTTTCCGGCGCTGGCGCGATTGTCAGTTTTCTGACGTTTCTCGTCCTGAGCATCGGCGGCAGCATCCTCGCCCGTTGAAACGTTCGCCGCGTGTTGGGGTGCCGGATCTTTCATGATCCGTCTCGACTCGTCTCATCCTGTTTGCCAGAGGAGGGGCTCTCGTGGGCGCCATAGTTTTTGTAGCCAAAGAATCAGATCAGCTTGAATCGCGTGTCGCCGCATCTCCGGAGACGGTGAAGAAGATGACCGCACTCGGGCTGGACGTCATTGTCCAGAAGGGCGCCGGTGAGAAATCGCGGATTGCCGACGCCGATTTCGTCGCGGCCGGTGCGAAGGCTGGCACAGCGGCCGACGCCAAAAAGGCTGATGTGGTGCTGCGTGTCAGACGGCCGTCGGACGCGGAAATGAAATCGCTGAAGACCGGTGCGATCGTTCTGGCGCAGATGGATCCTTACGGCAACGAAAAGGCACTTGCGGCGCTGGCCAAGGCTGGCGTGACCGCGTTTGCCATGGAGTTGATGCCGCGCATCACTCGCGCGCAATCGATGGACGTGCTGTCCTCGCAGGCAAACCTTGCAGGCTATCAAGCTGTCATTGAAGCCGCTCATGCATTTGACCGGGCGATGCCGATGATGATGACGGCAGCCGGCACCGTAGCCGCTGCCAAGGTTTTCGTGATGGGGGCTGGCGTTGCCGGCCTGCAGGCGATCGCCACCCCCGCCGCCTCGGCGCAGCGGTTTCGGCCACCGATGTGCGTCCTGCCGCCAAGGAACAGGTTGGCTCGCTCGGTGCCAAGTTCATTGCGGTGGAAGACGACGAATTCAAAGCGGCCGAAACTTCCGGCGGTTACGCCAAGGAAATGTCGAAGGAGTATCAAGCCAAACAGGCCGCTCTGGTGGCAGATCATATATCCAAGCAGGATATCGTGATCACCACGGCGCTTATTCCCGGACGGCCTGCGCCGAAGCTGATTTCACGCGACATGCTCAAGAGCATGCGACTCGGTTCGGTGGCGGTTGACCTGGCGGTTGAACGTGGCGGCAATATCGAAGGCTCCAAGCCTGGCGATACGGTGACTGTCGATGGCGTTACGGTGATAGGTATTCTCAATATGCCCGGCCAGATAGCGGCAAGCGCCTCGCTGCTCTATGCGAAAAACCTGCTGACCTTCCTCGACACCATGATCGACAAGGAAACCAAGGCGGTTTCGGTCAACCTCGAGGATGAGTTGGTCAAGGCAACGGCGTTGACCCATGGCGGCGCAGTCATTCATCCCGCATTTGGCGGCGAAACCAGCAAGGGAGCAGCGTGATGGCAGGGTCCGTACTTGATACCGCTCTTGAAAATCTCGAGCAGGCAGTAAGCGCTGTCCGTGCGGCTGCGGAAAACGCGGGTCCTGCGGGCGATGGCGTGGCAGCGGCGGTTCATGCCGCCAGCGGCGGAGCGATCGACCCGTTCGTCTTCCGGCTTGCCATCTTCGTGCTGGCAATCTTTGTCGGTTACTATGTGGTCTGGTCGGTGACGCCGGCCTTGCACACGCCCTTGATGGCGGTGACCAACGCGATTTCCTCAGTCATCGTCGTAGGCGCACTGCTTGCAGTGGGAACTTCGCTTTCCGGCTGGGCAACCGGGTTCGGATTTGTCGCGCTGGTGCTTGCATCGGTCAATATTTTTGGCGGATTCCTCGTCACCCAGCGGATGCTGGCCATGTACAAGAAAAAAGAGAAGTGAGGGTCGGCTGATGTCAGAGAATTTTGCCGCATTCGCCTACCTCGTTTCGGGCGTTCTTTTCATCATGGCTCTCCGGGGTCTGTCACATCCTACCACCAGCCGGCAGGGCAATCTGTACGGTATGGTCGGCATGGCAATCGCCATTGTCACAACGCTGCTGCTTGCCAAACCATCGGCTAGCGGATTCGTCATGATTGTTGCGGGCCTTGCCATCGGCGGCGGAGCGGGGGCTTACATCGCCCGCAAGATCGCCATGACCTCGATGCCGCAACTGGTTGCCGGCTTCCACAGCCTGGTCGGTCTTGCTGCCGTTCTGGTGGCGGCTGCAGCGCTTTATTCACCGCATGCCTTCGGAATTGGCGAAGTCGGAGAGATCCATGCGCAGGCACTGATCGAAATGTCGCTTGGGGTTGCCATTGGTGCGATCACCTTCACCGGTTCTATCATCGCGTTTCTCAAGCTTGACGGACGGATGTCGGGCAAGCCGATCATGCTGCCGATGCGACATGTCATCAATGCCTCTCTGCTGATCGGCATTGTCGTGCTGATCGGTGTACTGGTGGCTTCGGAAAGCTACACGGTGTTCTGGCTGATCGTTGCTCTGTCGCTGGCGCTTGGTATTCTGCTGATTGTGCCGATCGGCGGTGCCGACATGCCGGTGGTTGTGTCGATGCTCAACTCCTATTCGGGCTGGGCTGCGGCTGGTATCGGGTTCACACTCGGCAACCTCGCTCTGATCATTACCGGCGCACTGGTTGGTTCTTCTGGTGCGATTCTGTCCTACATCATGTGCAAAGGCATGAACCGTTCCTTCGTCTCGGTCATCCTGGGCGGCTTTGGCGGTGAGACCGCGGCAGCTGGTGGTGATGATATCGACCGTAGCGTCAAGCTTGGTTCTGCCGATGATGCGGCCTTCCTAATGGCCAATGCCTCCAAGGTGATCATCGTTCCGGGCTATGGTATGGCCGTGGCCCAGGCGCAGCACGCCACACGGGAACTGGGCGACAAGCTCAAGGAACTGGGTGTGGAGGTCAAATACGCTATCCATCCGGTTGCTGGACGCATGCCTGGTCACATGAACGTGTTGCTGGCGGAGGCCAATGTGCCTTATGACGAGGTCTTCGAGCTCGAAGATATCAACTCGGAATTCGCGCAGGCCGATGTGGCCTATGTCATCGGCGCCAATGATGTGACCAACCCTGCGGCGCGCGACGACAAGACTTCGCCGATTTACGGCATGCCGATTCTGGATGTTGACAAGGCCCGTACGTGCCTGTTCGTGAAGCGCTCGCTCGGATCGGGTTATGCCGGTATCGACAATACGCTTTTCTACAAGGACAGCACCATGATGCTCCTCGGCGATGCCAAGAAAATGACCGACGACATCGTCAAGGCTATGGATCACTGATCCTATCGCTATCGGTTATGCAAAAAGGCCCGGAATTTCCGGGCCTTTTCTTTGTCGGTCTGCGGTGATCAGTTGGCAGTCGAGCGAAGCTGAATTTCTGCAATGCCAACAGCCACATTGACGCCTTCCTGAGCCTGAACACTGACTGGCTGAAGCGAGACGGTGTTTTCAGAGCCACCCACCAGAATATTGACGCCTGCACCAGCTGCAGCTGTCGCTTCGGCGGAAACACCTCGATAGTCGCCGGCAAGAGACCCGGCCTGATATTCATAATCGGTGGTGGGTGCGAGCACGACCCATTCGATTATCGTTGTACCGGTCACACCAATATCGATGCCGAATTTGTTGATGACGCCGAAGTAGGTTTCCTTCGCCGCGCTCTCATTTGCCGGGGTGTATTCGCACGACAGGTCCTTGGAAGAGCCGAAGATAAAGCCGGTGCCGCCTTCGACAACACACTCAAGCAGGCCCAGCTCCACGCTGTCTGCTTTTGACGGAACAGTCGCGGCGCCGAAGGCGACTGTAGCGATGACAGCTGCGGCGGCTGAAATTTTTGCTGTTTTACCGATCATGATGAATTCACTTTCTTATTTGTTGGTTCGTCATGACAACGTGCTGGCGCGTCAATTGTTCCACACTGGAGAAAGTTGGTGAGCTGCCCGACTGACTGCCGGTTCGCTAGAGCGGATCTTAAATGTGCTCAATTGGTATGGGTCAACCAATGGCAATTAGGAGCCATATCGAAGGGCGGACGCACATTGGCCATTAGGCAAATTGATCAGCGGACGCGGGCAAGCCCGTCGATGGCAGGGCGGTATTTGGGATCAAGTTGTGCAGCACGCGCATAGGACTTGGCTGCGCGTTTTGTTTCGCCGCGGCGCTCATAGATCAACGCCTGATTGGACCAGGATTCGGCAATCTTCTGGTCGAGTTCAATGGCGCGATTGAAATCGGCAAAGGCGTTGTCATCATCGTTGAGCGCGACATAGGAAATGCCCCGGCCATTGTAGGGCTCGGGTGAATTCGGAGCCAGCGAAATGGCTGTTGAGAAGTCCTCGATAGCCTGAGGGTGCTGATTGTTCAATTGCTTGATCAATCCGCGATTGTGGTAGGCGCGGGGATCTGTGGTCTGAAGACTTATGGCGCGATTGAAATCATTCATCGCTTCATTCGTCCGGCCGGCCTGGCGGTAAAGGTTGCCGCGGCCGATATAGGCAACGTCGTAGCGAGCATTGATCCTCAGCGCCCGATTGTAGTCATTCGCTGCTTCGGTCAGATTGCCCATCGACCGGTGAATCAGGGCGCGGTTGGCGTAGGCCTGATAGAAAGACGGGTTCAGCTGGACCGCGCGATTGAAATCATCGAGGGCATTGCTGTATTTTCCTGACTTGCCATAAGCCGAGCCGCGCACATTGTAACCCTCAGGGTCGCTGGGGTTGCGTCGGATCACATCAGTGAGCGAGGCAATGTTTTCTTCCGTGCCCTGGGTCCGGTCGATCGAGATCGTATCAATAGGCGCTGTCGTGTTGCAGCCGGTTAGTGCAATGGTCATTGCGCTCAGCGTGGCCAGCAACAAAAAACTGGTCGTGGGTGTACCCCGACGTTTTGTTTCCACTGCCGCAATCAAACGCATCGCTTTTGCCCCATTTGCTCGCCCGGTATGAACCCGGTCCACCACACTGAAAAAGGCGGAGACGAATATTCGTCTCCGCCTCACATTCATGCAACCCTAAAAGGGCGAAAAAACGGCTAGATTAGCGAGTGGGCGCTGCCGGACGGCCGCCACCGATAAGACCTTCGCGCTGAGCCCGCTTGCGGGCCAGCTTGCGGACGCGGCGAACGGCTTCGGCCTTTTCGCGAGCACGCTTCTGCGATGGCTTCTCGTAAAAATCACGCATCTTCATTTCACGGAAAATGCCTTCACGCTGCATTTTCTTCTTAAGAGCGCGGAGCGCCTGATCGACATTGTTATCGCGGACAAGTACCTGCACGTTGATCCCGTTCCTTCGAGTTTTTGGTTGGCTGAAGCAACCCTGGCAAACAAAAATTCCGTTCGTTCGGCCAAGGGCGTTACGATTGAGGTGGCAAATATCAGTTCTGGAGGTCTAAGTCCAGTCCCCGGCAACTTGACAATGCGCTTGCTCCCGTATTTTTCGTTGCTTTGCAAACCATAACGATTTTGACGTCCGGGTCATGGGCATTGGTGCTACTAAACGCACTGCGACATTCATTGCCGCCGGGAAGTCGCAAAAGAGCCGATGCTGAGCAGTTGAATTTGCTCTTGCTGGGATGAAACATACCTAACCCGTTTGGAGCCAGAGAGCTATGCGCAAGTACTCCGCTTTTGCCGTTGCCCGCGAGGCGATGCGTGGCCACAAGGGTTGGCCGGCGCAATGGACCTCGCCGGAGCCGCGTAAAAACTATGACGTGATCATTGTCGGTGCCGGCGGGCATGGCCTGGGAACAGCCTATTATCTTGCCAAGGAACACGGCATCACAAATATCGCCGTGATCGAGAAGGGCTGGCTTGGCGGCGGTAACACCGGTCGCAATACTACCATCATCCGGTCAAACTATCTCTATGATGAGAGTGCCGGGCTTTATGATCATGCGCTCAAGCTCTGGGACGGGCTATCGCAGGACCTCAATTACAATGTGATGTATTCGGCGCGTGGCGTGATGATGCTGGCGCACAATGTTCATGACACTCAGGTGTTCAAGCGGCATATCCATGCCAACCGGCTCAATGGCATCGACAATGAGTGGCTGACACCGGAGCAGGCCAAGGATTTTTGCCCGCCGCTCAATATTCTCCAGTCGGCGCGGTATCCGGTTGTTGGCGCAGCGTTGCAGCGCCGCGGCGGAACGGCACGTCACGACGCGGTGGCCTGGGGCTACGCGCGGGCAGCCGCGGACATGGGTGTTCACATCATCCAGAACTGTGAAGTGACCGGGGTGCGCCGCGCCGATGACGGATCGGTCTCGGGCGTTGATACAAGCCGGGGCTTCATCGGAGCCAAGAAAGTTGGCGTGGTCGCGGCTGGGCACACTTCCGTCATTATGGAGATGGCCGGCGTGCGGATGCCGCTCGAGAGCTATCCGCTGCAGGCGCTGGTGTCCGAGCCGGTCAAACCGATTTTTCCCTGCGTGGTGATGTCCAATACGGTGCATGCCTACATCTCGCAATCGGACAAGGGCGAATTGGTGATCGGTGCGGGGACCGATCAGTATACGTCCTATTCCCAGACCGGAGGGCTGCACATCCTCAGCCACACGCTGGATGCCATCTGTGAAATGTTCCCGATGTTCACCCGCATGAAGATGCTGCGCTCCTGGGGCGGCATTGTCGATGTAACGCCGGACCGCTCGCCGATCCTGTCAAAAACCCCGATCAAGGGGCTCTATGTCAATTGCGGCTGGGGCACTGGTGGTTTCAAGGCCACACCGGGGTCCGCCAACGTGTTTGCACATACCATCGCTCGCGATGAGCCGCACAAAATCAATGCGCCATTCAACCTGGAACGTTTCCAGACCGGACGGCTGATCGATGAGGCCGCGGCAGCCGCCGTGGCGCATTGAGGCCAATCGGGATGAGCAAGCAATCCATCAATCTGGCGGACAAACTGTCGGAATTTAACGATCTCTGGTCGCCCAAGATCGTCGCGGCTTTCAATGGCCACGATGTGATGGTGGTCAAGGTCAATGGCGAATTCAACTGGCACTCCCATCCCGACACTGACGATTTTTTCCTGGTGCTGTCCGGGCGCCTGACCATCCAGATGCGGGATGGCGATGTCGTTCTGGGGCCAGGCGAGATGTATGTGGTGCCCAAGGGCGTCGAGCATTGCCCACGCGCCGACGAGGAAACCCATCTCGTCATCATCGAGCCTGCAGGCACTCCCAATACCGGCGATCCCGAAACCGCCGTGATCAAAACCAAGATCTGACCAAGGACCAAGCGATGCTTCTGATCCATTGTCCCTACTGCCAGGAAGACCGGCCCGAGCTTGAATTTCGCAACACCGGCGAGGCGCATATTGAACGACCGAAAGACATCGCCGCGATAAGCGACGAAGCATTCGAAGCGTTCTTCTTCATGCGCACAAACCCGAAGGGTGTTGCTTATGAGCGTTGGCGGCACATTCACGGCTGCGCCCGGTTCTTCAATGCGGTGCGCGATACGGTCAGCGACAGGTTTGTCACCACCTACAAGGCCGGTGAACCGCGGGTCGAGGTGGAGCGCGGCGAAAATGGCGTTTTGAAGCTCAAGGGAGCGGCACAATGAGCGGCGCAAACCGGATCAAGGGCAAGGGCCGACTGACGCCCGCCAAGACCGTACGTTTCAATTTCGACAACAAGGTGCTGACAGCTGTTGAGGGTGATACGCTGGCTTCCGCGCTGATCGCCAACGGCATTCACCTGACCGGGCGTTCCTTCAAATATCACCGGCCGCGCGGTATGCTGTCGGCTGGTCCGGAAGAGCCCAACGCGCTGATGGATGTCGGCCGTGATGGTGTTCGGCGGACACCGAATATCCGGGCAACAGTGCAGGAAGTCTATGATGGCATGAAGGCTCGGTCGCAAAACCGCTGGCCGTCACTGGCTTTTGATGTCGGTGGATTGAACAACCTGGCCTCGCCGTTCTTCGCTGCCGGGTTCTACTACAAGACCTTCATGTGGCCGAAAGCGGCCTGGAAGAAGGTCTATGAGCCGATTATTCGCGCCGCAGCGGGTCTTGGCGTAGCTCCAAAGGAGCCGGATCCGGACCATTATGCCAATCATTTCGTCCATTGTGACGTTCTGGTGATTGGTGGCGGCGCCACCGGTCTCTCGGCAGCGCTTTCTGCCGCCCATGCCGGAGCCGAGGTGATCCTGTGTGATGAGCAGCCCGAAACAGGCGGTGCGTTTCATCATGAGACCGATGCGACAATCGATGGCCAATCGGGCTGGGATTGGGCGCAAGCGGTGACCGCTGAACTGCGTGCCATGGACAATGTCCGGGTGCTGACGCGCACTACTGCGTTTGGCTATCAGGCACAAAACCACGTCGCGCTTCTGGAGCGGGTGACCGAACATCTTTCCAATCCTGATCAGGCCTTGCCACGTGAACGGCTCTGGCAGGTTCGGGCCAAGCAGGTGATCATCGCCACCGGCGCGATAGAGCGGCATATGGTATTTGCCAACAATGACCGCCCCGGCATCATGCTGGCCTCGGCGGCGCGCGCCTATCTCAATCATTATGGCGTTGCAGTCGGCGCCAAGGTCGGGGTCTACACGGCCTGCGATTCGGCCTGGTCTGCTGCGTTCGATCTCAAGCAGGCGGGCGTTTCGGTTCCGGCGATTGTCGATGTCCGTCCCGATCCTGACCCGGCCCTGGTGGCGCGTGCAAAAGAGCTCGGCATAGAGGTTCTGGCCGGACAGGCGGTGCTCGATACGTCAGGCAATCTGCGCGTCAAATCGATGAAGGTCGGCAAGTCGTCAGGTGGGTCGACTCGGGACATTCCGATTGATGCGCTGATCATGTCGTCGGGATGGACCCCTTCGGTTCACATGTATTCGCAATCGCGCGGCAAGGTCGTCTGGGATGAGGAAAGCCTGCGCTTTCTGCCCGGCCGCAATGTTCAGGATTGTGTCAGCATTGGCGCCTGCAATGGCGTCGATGATCTGGCTGATGCAATTACCGGTGCGGCAAAGGCCGGTCATGACGCGGCGAAAGCTGCAGGTTCCAAGGTCAGGAAATCCTGGACTGCGCCGGAGGCGGAAACACAGACCTCATGGGTTGGAAGCATGATGGGATCGGCCGCAGGTGCGGGTGCCGACACGACGGTGAAAGCCTTTGTCGATTTCCAGAACGATGTCACCGCCAAGGACATCCGGCTTGCCGTGCGCGAAGGCATGCACTCGATCGAACATGTCAAACGCTTCACTACGAACGGCATGGCCACCGATCAGGGCAAGACGTCGAACATTCACGGCCTGGCGATTGCTGCCGAGATGCTCGACAAGCCGCTGCCTAAGGTTGGTCTGACAACGTTCCGGTCGCCCTATACGCCGGTGACCTTCGGTGCGATCGTCAATCATTCGCGTGGCGATCTGTTCGATCCGACGCGGCGGACGCCGATGCATGGTTGGGAAGAAGCCCATGGTGCGGTGTTTGAGGATGTCGGGCAGTGGAAGCGGGCCTGGTATTACCCGCGTGCGGGCGAGGACATGCATCAGGCGGTCAATCGCGAGTGCCGGACGGTGCGCGAAAGTGCGGGCATGTTCGATGCCACGACGCTGGGCAAGATCGAGGTTGTCGGTCCGGATGCGGCCCAGTTCCTCAATCTGATGTACACCAATGGCTGGGACAAGCTGCAGCCGGGACGCTGCAAATACGGCATCATGCTGCGCGAGGACGGCTTCATCTATGATGACGGCGTGGTCGGGCGCTTGGCCGAGGACCGGTTCCATGTGACCACGACCACCGGCGGTGCGCCGCGGGTCATGCAGCACATGGAAGATTATCTGCAGACCGAATTTCCGGATCTCAAAGTCTGGCTGACATCAACGACCGAGCAATGGGCGGTGATCGCGGTGCAGGGACCAAAAGCACGCGAGATCATCGCGCCGCTGGTTGACGGTATTGATCTTTCCAATGACGCAATGCCGCATATGAGCTTGCGTGAGGGCAAGATCTGCGGTGTGCCGACACGTCTGTTCCGGATGTCGTTTACCGGTGAAGCAGGCTACGAGGTGAATGTGCCGGCTGATTATGGCGAAGCGGTGTGGAAGGCGCTTTGGGAGCGGGCGGAGCCGCTTGGCGCCTGTGCTTATGGAACCGAGACCATGCACGTGCTCCGGGCCGAGAAGGGTTACATCATCGTTGGGCAGGACACTGATGGCACGGTAACGCCGGATGATGCCGGACTGAACTGGGCTGTTGCGAAGAAAAAGCCGGACTTTGTCGGCATACGTGGCATGAAGCGGCCTGACTTGATCGGGAGCGGGCGCAAGCAACTGGTTGGCCTGACCACCAAAGACCCGAACATTGTTCTGGAAGAAGGCGCGCAGATTGTTGCCGATCCTAATCAGACTGTGCCTATGACCATGATCGGGCATGTGACATCCTCCTACTGGTCGGAGAATTGCGGCCGGTCGATCGCGATGGGCGTGGTGATTGACGGGCGTGCGCTCATGGGCAAGACACTTTATGTGCCAATGCCCGAGCGCACCATCGAAGTGGAAATCACGGATACTGTTTTCATCGACAAAGAGGGAGTGCGCCTGAATGGCTGATATCGCTCACATCACCCGCACCGAACCGCTTTCGGGGCGCATCGGCGGCGCAGCTGGCGTCGCACTGACACCGGCAGCCCCTGCAAACCGAATTTCGCTGAGAGCGGACCCGGCCGGCGCCAAGGCTCTGTCCAAAGCGCTGGGTCTTGAGTTGCCGATGGTGCCGAAAACATCGATGCGCAATGACAAGGGGCGTCTCGCCGCCTGGCTTGGGCCTAACGAATGGCTGATCATTGACGAGAATGGTGATCCGCTGGCCGATTTGACCAAGGCCAAGGTGTTGCATTCCGCCGTTGATATATCCCACCGCAACACCGCGATTCTGGTCACGGGAAAGGGCGCTCGAGCCACATTGCAAAGTGGTTGTCCGCAGAACCTGAGCGACAAGGTGTTTCCGGCCGGTTCAGCCACCCGCTCAGTGATGGGGAAAATCGAGGTAGTTATCATTCGAACCGGGGATACAGAATTCCGGGTCGAATGCTGGCGATCATTCTCGGACTACGCCTTGGGCATGCTGTCGGAAGCCGCCAAGGATTGCCTGGCGTAGCCTTTGCCGAGGCGTTTGGTTGTCTCCGCAGGTGCTTTCATATCACTTGTGGAGACTTTTTTAATTCTCCACCCAATCCTTGGGGTCGAACTGGATGATGGTCAGCCATGTGGCTGTCATGGCCGGTTTCTTCACACCCTCGATTTCAATCGTCACATCAAAGGTCGTCATCATCCTGCCGGGACCGCGCAGCCGCGCCTCCTTGAGGAAGAACCGGCCGCGGATACGACCATCAACTGGCACCGGCATCATGAAGCGGACCTTGTTGAAACCGTAGTTGATGCCAAAATGGTCCTCGCGCAACCGCGGGACGGCGTCGGTGTGCATGGCGGACAGCATGGAGAGCGTCAGGAAGCCGTGGGCAATGGTTCCACCAAAGGGAGTTTCGGCCGCGCGGACGGGGTCAACATGGATGAACTGGTGATCGTCGGTGGCATCGGCGAAGGTGTCAATACGCGATTGCGGCACATCCATCCATTTGGATACTCCGAGTTCGGTTCCGACGAGATCCTTGATCTCCGTAATTGAAATCACTCGCTGCACGTAAATCTCCCAATTTCAAACGTATGTCGGTTCTGCATCCAATATAAGGATACATCAATCAATGCATCAGCTTAATGAATTCGCGCCTGGTTCGAAACCTGAAGACTGTTACCGCTTTACATCCATCTGCATTCAGTCTTCAGCCGGGCATTTCCCGCCAGCAAACCACTGATCGCGGTGGGATCGCCTTTTCAATAGAAGCGCGCGGGCTTGCAGGACACCACAGACCGGCGGTGCCGGGAAGTACGCAGCGGATTTCCGCATGAGCGCGGTTGAACACCACGGTCAAGCGTTGACCTGGTGGTCCGAGTACCATCATGAAACCATCCCGGCCCGGGTCTTCCCAGTCAACCGGTTCCATCGGGTGGCCATCGGTTGTCAACCACGAGACCTGATCGTGATATGGGGAGTCGTCACTGACTTTCAGGAAGTCCAAACGCCTGAGCAGCGGTGATTCCGCCCTCAAATAGGCCCAGGCACGGGTGAATTCCAACCGGTCGTGATTGAGCTCATTCCAATTGCGCCAGGTGATGGCATTGTCCTGGGCATAGGCGTTGTTGTTGCCGCTCTGGCTGTGTCCGAATTCATCGCCGGCGGTCAGCAGGATAGTGCCCCGGCTGGCAAACAGTGTGGCGATCAGCGCCTGGGCATCGGCCTCGCGTGAAGCAAGAATCGCGGCATCTTCGCTTGGACCTTCCACCCCGTTGTTCCAGGAGTAGTTGGCACCATGCCCATCGCGGTTGTCCTCGCCGTTTGCTTCATTGTGTTTCTTTTCAAAAGACACCAGATCGCCCAAGGGGAACCCGTCATGCGCGGCAACGAAATTGATACTGCGGGTTCTGGTGGCACTGTTTCGGGCAAAAATATCGGACGAACCTGAAAGTCGCGTTGCCAAAGCGCCGGTCATGGCCGCATTGCCTCGCCAGTAGCGGCGAATGTCATCGCGGGCGTGATCGTTCCATTCGAGCCATGGCGTGCCAAAATTGCCAAGCTGGTAGCCGCCCGGGCCAATGTCCCAAGGTTCAGCAATCAGCACCCTATCATGCAGGACGGGATCATCGACGATGAGTTGCAACAACCTGGCTTCGGGGGAAAAGCCGTTCGCGTCACGGCCGAGGATCGGGGCGAGATCGAAGCGGAAGCCGTCAATTCCTGCCTGTGTCACGAAGTGGCGCATCGCGGTGAGCACCAGTTCCTGAACCTCGGGCCGGTCGCAGGCCAGTGTATTGCCGCAGCCTGTATCGTTGATCAAAGTACCCGGAGTATGGTTGTCGTGGCGGTAGTAGGTTGGGTTGCCAAGCCCGCGCAGCGACAGGGTGGGGCCATGGATGTCGCTTTCACCGGTGTGGTTGAAAACAACATCAAGAATGACACTGATGCCGGCCGCATGCAGCGCTTCGACCGCGTAGCGGAGATCGGCAATGCCACCCGGGGCGAGGCGGGGATCGAGCGCCAGCATGGTCACCGGATTGTATCCCCAGGCATTGGTCAGTCCCAATGGGGGCAGATGCCGTTCGTCGATCCAGGCCGCAATGGGCATCAGTTCAACCGCGCTGACGTGAAGCTTACGCAGGTGATCGATGATGGAGGGATGCGCCAGTGCCCGAACTGTCCCGCGGTCCGATTCCGGCACGTCGGGATGCAGCATTGTGAAAGCGCGGACTGGCACTTCGTAGATCAGCCCGCCGGGTTCAAACTGGGGTCGGCCCGGGTTGAGCGGTGGCAACGGCGTTTCCAGAATGGCTTTCGGCACGATACTTTGAGTATCGTCGCCGAATTCTCCAAGCCTCGGATCATAGGAGAAGGGACGATCGAGCCGGATCGCGTAGGGGTCAACGAGCAATTTTGAAGGATCGAAACGGTGCCCTGCTTCGGGCTGCCAGGGACCATCGGCTCGCAAGCCGTAGCGTGTCCCCGCCTCAAGCCCTTGCACAAAGGCTGTGAACAGACCGCTGCCGGCATTTTCAAGGCCATGGCGCTCAATCTCCCGGTCCGACCGATCATACAGGCAGAGTGTGACTGACGACGCCTGCGGCGCGCGCACGGTGAAACGGGCGCCATCGGCGGTCAGTTCCGCACCGGGGTGCCCCGGCATGCTGAAATCAGTGAGCTCGCTCATCAGGTGATGACAGTGGGGGCGTCACGCCCTGTCCGCGTGCTGATTTCTGCCAGTGCCTCTGCCGCTTCAATCAATGGAGCAAGAGCTGCTTGGGTTTCCTGATCGTGATGAGCTGGATCAGGTTCATAGTGCTCCATGTAAATCCGCAATGTCGCACCTGAGGTGCCTGTGCCCGACAGTCTATAGACCAGGCGTGATCCGCCTTCGAAAAAGACCCGAAGCCCCTGATTGCGGCTGACCGACCCATCGACTGGATCGTGATAGGCAAAACTGTCGGCCTTTTCGATCGTCAACGACCCTGTCTGATGGCCTGGTAGAGAAGCGATCCGGTCCTCAAGCGCTGCCATCAGCTGATTTGCGCTGCTTGTCTCTATGGCCTCGTAATCATGCCTGGAATAATAGGTCCGGCCATATTCGGCCCAGTGATCCTGAACGATTTCCATTACGCTCTGGCGCCGTACTGAGAGTATGTTAAGCCACAGCAGCACGGCCCAGAGCCCGTCCTTCTCGCGGACATGATCCGAGCCGGTGCCGGCACTTTCCTCACCGCAAATGGTGCAGCGTCCGGCGTCGAGCAGATTGCCGAAAAACTTCCACCCGGTCGGCGTCTCATGCATCTCGACCCCGAGTTTTGCCGCGACCCGGTCGGCAGCACCGCTGGTCGGCATTGAGCGGGCTATGCCCTTGAGTCCATCCTTGTAACCCGGAGCAAGGTGGGCGTTGGCAGCCAGCATCGCAAGCGAGTCCGATGGGGTTACGAATATGCCCTTGCCGATGATCAGGTTGCGGTCACCATCCCCATCAGAAGCCGCGCCGAAATCGGGGGCATTTGAGCCCATCATCAAATCATATAGTGCCTTGGCGTGTACCAGATTTGGATCGGGATGGTGGCCGCCAAAATCTTCCAGCGGTGTTGCATTGAAGACCAATGCTGCATCGACGCCGAGACGCCGCACCAGGATTTCATTGGCATAGGGACCGGTAACGGCGTGCATTGCGTCGAAGGCGACCTTGAAGCCGCCCGCCACGAGCGCACGGATTGCGTCAAAATCGAACAATGTTTCCATCAACTCGGCGTAGTCGGTGACTGGATCAACCACTTCGATTGTCATCCCGCCAGCTTCGAAACTCCCGATCTTGTCCAGATCCACATCACCAAAATCAGCAATCAGATAACGGTCGATGGTCTGGGTCCGGGCATAGATTGCATCGGTGATCTTTTCCGGCGCCGGTCCACCATTGGAGATGTTGTACTTGATGCCGAAATCTTCGCTGGGGCCACCCGGATTGTGGCTTGCAGACAATATCAGCCCGCCAAAAGCCTTGTTCTTGCGGATCAGGTGCGAGGCTGCCGGTGTCGACAGAATTCCGCCCTGGCCGACCAGAACGCGGCCGAAACCGTTGGCCGCTGCCATGCGGATCGCTGTCTGAATGACCTCGCGATTGTAAAACCGGCCATCACCGCCGATGACTAGGGACTTGCCTTCGATCCCGTCGAGACTGTCAAAGATCGATTGGATGAAGGCCTCAGTGTAGCCCTGCGTCTGGAAGACCGGGACCTTCTTGCGGAGCCCGGAGGTCCCGGGCTTCTGGTCAGGGAAGGGGGTGACGGATACAGTCCGGTTCATTGATTTTCACTCTTTGAGGCAAGCAGTTCGGTATAAAGGTTGGCATAGCGCAGGGCGCTGCGATCCCATGAGACATTCGCCTTCATGCCCTGGCTCTGAAGTTGTGCCCATACCTTGGGTTCGGAAAATGCCCGGACAGCGCGGCGCAGTGCTTCGCGCAAGGCATCGGGCGTGACCGGGGAAAACTGAAACCCGGTTGCAACCTCGGCGGCATTTGCTGCCTCGTTGGCGTCGATGATCGTGTCAGCAAGACCGCCGGTGCGTGCCACCACCGGAACATTGCCATAACGCAGCCCATAAAGCTGGGTCAGGCCGCAGGGCTCAAACCTAGACGGAACAAGGATCACATCGCCCCCGGCCTGCATGAGATGAGACAGGGCCTCGTTGTAGCCGATCACCAATCCCACGTGTCCGGGATGCCGTTCTGCAGCGGATTTAAGCGCGGCTTCAAGTGCCTGATCGCCGGAACCGAGCACGGCCAGTTTTCCGCCCATGGCAACAATGTCGTCAGCAAGCTCGGTGAGCACGTCGATGCCCTTTTGCCAGGTCAGCCGGCTGACCACAGTGAAGACCGGCCCATCTGTATCTTCGAACCCGAAGTATTCAGCGAGAGCCTTGCGGTTGGCCTGACGCTTTTTCATTTTCGAGTGGCTGTAATTGGCGGCAATCATCTGATCCGCGGATGGATCCCAGATCTCGGTATCGATGCCGTTGACGATGCCGTGCAAGCTATCCGCGCGGGCATTGATCAAACCGTCCAGCCCCATGCCGAAGCCAGACGTGCGGATTTCCTGGGCATAGGTCGGGCTGACCGTGGTGATGGCGGTCGCCATTTGCAGTCCGCCCTTGAGAAAGCTGACATCGCCATAGTACTCAACACCATCGACGGAGAATACCGATTGCGGAAGGCCGAGCTTGGGGAAAATGTCAGGTCCGAACTGCCCCTGAAACGCGATGTTGTGAATGGTCATCACGGTCGGAGTGGCTGAAGCCTGGCCCTGCATCATGTAGACCGGTGTCAGACCAGCCTGCCAGTCATGCGCATGGACGATGTCAGGCGTCCAGTCATCCAGCGCACCTTCGGCGATGTTGGCCGCCGCGCGGCTAAGAGCGGCAAAGCGCAGCCAGTTATCAGGATGATCGGCGTTTGCCGCGTTGGTGTAGGGGCCGCCATCGCGATCGAACAATTCCGGCGCGTCAAGCACGAGATAGTCCACCCCGTCAATTGTGCTCGCAAGGATGGTGGCTCTGACACCAAGCAGATCGTCAAACTTGACCAGTGGCACCGGATTGCGGAGCTTTGCCATCACCTGTTGGTAGCCCGGAATCAGGACCCGCATATCCACCCCTTGGGCTGCCAAGGCTGCGGGCAGGGCGCCTGCGACATCGGCCAGACCGCCGGTCTTGATCAGCGGATATGCCTCGGAGGCGACAGAGAGAACTTTCATTCGTAGAACAACCCCGCACGGTCAAGCATGTCTTGAGTGATCAGACATATCCCCGATTCAGAGCGATGGAAACGGCTGGCGTCGAGTTCGGGATCTTCGCCAACAACAAGGCCGGCGGGAATCTTGACGCCCCGGTCGATCACTACCCGGGACAGGTTGGCGTGCCGGCCAATCACACATTCAGGCAGCACCACCGCCTCGTTCAAGTTCGAGTAGGAACGGCACAAAACCCCTGAGAAGAGCAATGAGCGATGTATTTCCGAGCCGGAGATTATGCAGTCGCCTGACACCAGCGAGGATAGCGCCATACCGCGGCGGCCCTCTTCATTGTGCACGAACTTTGCCGGTGGCCGGATTTCCGCATAGGTCCAGATCGGCCATGACCGGTCATAAAGATCAAGCTCCGGCAGAATATCGGTCAAATCGATATTGGCCTGCCAATAGGCATCGATAGTGCCCACGTCGCGCCAATAGGCTTCTTTCTCCGGCGTTTCACGGACACAGGATTCGGCAAATCTGTGCGCCACGGCTTTGCCGTTCTCGACAATGTAGGGAATGATGTCCTTGCCGAAATCGCGGCTTGAGCCGGGTGTTACGGCATCACGGCGCAGTTCATCCATCAGAAAAGCGGTGTTGAAGACATAAATTCCCATCGATGCCAGAGCCATGTCCGGTTTGTCCGGCATGGCCGGCGGATCGGCGGGTTTCTCGACAAAGGCGATGATCTCGTCGCTGTCGTTGATATGCATGACGCCGAAACCAGACGCCTCCATGCGTGGCACTTCAAGACAGCCAACGGTGACATCGGCGCCTGAATTGACATGCTGCTGCAGCATCAATTCATAGTCCATCTTGTAGATGTGATCACCCGCCAGAATGACCATGAATTTGGGATCATAGCCTTCGATGATGTCGATGTTCTGGAACACGGCGTCGGCTGTGCCGTCATACCATTGGGTTTCCGACACCCGCTGACTGGCCGGGAGGATATCAAAGCTCTCGTTGCGCTCTGGTCGCAGGAAATTCCAGCCTCGCTGCAAATGCCGGATAAGCGAATGAGCCTTGTACTGGGTGGCAACACCGATACGCCTGATACCGGAATTCAGGGCATTCGAGAGAGCGAAATCGATGATCCGCGATTTGCCGCCGAAATAGACTGCGGGCTTGGCGCGCCGATCGGTGAGTTCCTTCAGGCGGCTGCCGCGGCCACCGGCTAGAACATAGGCCATGGCGTCGCGCGCCAGCGGTTGAACCCTTTTCTGTTCCATTTCTTATCTCCCCTTTTGGCCAGTCGCCCGGGTTAGCCGGGCATGAACATCATTGTTGCCAGTGGCGGCAGCGTCAGCTCGGCGATTGCGCGGTCATCCTCCAGCTGTGTCATCACCTCACCCAAATTGCCCTTTCCGGAGCCGCCATAAATGGTGGAATCCGAATTGAAGATTTCACGCCAGATACCGTCATGAGGCATCGGAACCTGATAACCTGTCAGGACATTGGGCGTGAAGTTTGACACGATGACTACCGGTTGCTCGCCGGGTGCCTGTCGGACCCAGGCAAACACCGAGTTGGCGCTGTCATTGGCGATCAGCCATTCGAAGCCTTCCGGCTCGCAATCGCGTGCGTGCAGAGCGGGTGTCCGAGTGTACAGCCGGTTGAGGTCGCGAACCAGATCCTGCATGCCGTGATGGCGCGGATCATCGAGATGATCCCAGTCAAGCTGGCGAGCCTCGCTCCATTCCCCGCGCTGGGCGAATTCCTGGCCCATGAACAAGAGTTTCTTGCCGGGATAGCCCCACATGAAGCCGTAATAGGCTCTGAGGCTGGCAAATTTCTGCCACTCGTCGCCAGCCATCTTGGTCAGCATCGAGCCTTTGCCATGCACCACTTCGTCGTGGGAAATCGGCAGAACGAAATTCTCCGAGAATGCGTAGTGCAGGCCGAAGGTCATATCGTTGTGGTGGTGTTTCCGGTAGATCGGGTCGCGTTGCATGTAGGACAGGGTGTCATGCATGAAGCCCATGTTCCACTTGAAGCCAAAGCCAAGCCCGCCCTCGTAAACCGGAGCGGAGACCTTGGGCCAGGAGGTCGATTCCTCGGCGATAGTGACGATGCCCGGATGGCTGCCGTACACTGCCTTATTCATTTTCTTGAGGAATTCGACAGCATCGAGATTTTCCCGCCCACCATCCTTGTTGGGGATCCATTCGCCTTCCTTGCGGGAGTAATCGAGGTAGAGCATCGATGCGACGGCATCCACCCGCAGGCCGTCGATATGGTAGGTCTCGGCCCAGAACACTGCATTGTTGACCAGGAACGATGACACCTCGCGGCGGCCGAAATTGTAGATCGCGGTGTTCCAGTCAGGATGAAAGCCCTGACGTGGATCAGCATGCTCATAGAGTGCTGTGCCATCGAAATGCGAGAGGCCGTGGGCGTCGGTGGGGAAATGTGCGGGCACCCAATCCAGAAGTACGCCGACGCCTACCTGATGCGCGCCATCAACGAAACGGGCGAAACCCTCCGGTTCGCCGAAACGGGCGGACGGTGCGTAAAGACCTGTGGTCTGGTAACCCCAGGAGGGATCATAAGGGTGCTCGGAGATCGGCAGGAACTCGATGTGGGTGAAGCCCATTTCCACGCAATAGGGGATCAGTTCGTCCGCCATTTCGTCCCAGGACATAAACGATCCATCAGCACGTCTGCGCCAGGAACCGGGATGCACTTCATAGGTCGATATGGGCTGGCGGCGGGCATCGACCTTGCTCCAGTGGGCGCGGTGGGCGCTGTCGCCCCAATCATGGCTGAGGTCGGACGCAACGATTGATGCCGTTGCCGGGCGCAGTTCGGCGCGGCGGGCAAAGGGGTCGGCTTTGAGCGGCAATCCCTCGCCGTCGGGGCCGATTATTTCATATTTGTAGGCTGAGCCGGGTTTGACGCCGGGCGCGAAGATCTCCCAGACCCCGACATCGGACCGGAGGCGCATAACGTGGCGCCGGCCATCCCAATCATTGAAATCACCGACGACCGAGACACGCCGCGCATTCGGCGCCCAGACGGCAAAATGCACGCCGTCTGTGCCTTCATGGTGGATCAGATGCGCACCCATCTTGTCGAAGAGCCGCAAATGCGAGCCTTCGGCGATGAAATAATCATCCATCGGACCGAGCACTGGGCCATAGGAGTACGGGTCGTCGACGTCCCACGCACCGATTGAGTTCGTCGCCGCGTAGCGCAAAGGCTGGCGCGATTGGATGGTGATGCGTCCTTCAAACAGTCCCGCGACCGCTCCTGGTTCAAGCTGGCCTATGGGTTGGCCATCCAGAGTCTGTGCCAGAATTTCATCGGCGCCGGGAACAAATGTGCGAGCGAGAAATCCATCGTCGAACTCCTGGACGCCGAGAACAGAAAAAGGGTTTCCATGCGTACCGGAAGCTATCGCTTCTGCTTCGTCAGCCGAAAGGTGGGGCACCTTTTTGTCGGCGTCTGGCACGGTTCCCTTTTGTGTCATGGGCCGGCTTTCCATATTTCCTTTGCATACTGGCGTATCGTGCGATCCGAGGAGAACCAGCCGACACGCGCGGTATTGAGGATAGTACGGCTATACCAGGCCTCTTCGTCAACCCACAAACTGTCAACCTGCCGCTGAGCCTTGGCGTAAGCATCATAATCGGCGGCCACCATGAACCAGTCGTGATCATAAAGCCCGGCGATCAGGTCGCTGAAACGATTGCGGTCATCCGGGCTGAAAACACCCGATGAAATGGCGGTCAACGCTTGTGACAGTTCCGGCGACGCTTCAATGATACCGCGTGGATTGTGGCCTGTGGCCCGACGATCAGCGACCTCTGACGCGGTCAGACCAAAGATGACAATATTATCATCGCCGACACATTGCTTGATTTCGACATTGGCGCCATCAAGCGTGCCGATGGTCAGCGCACCGTTCAAGGCAAATTTCATGTTGCCAGTGCCAGATGCTTCCATGCCTGCGGTGGATATCTGTTCGGACAGATCGGCGGCCGGCACAATGATTTCGGCCAGTGAAACATTGTAGTTGGGGATGAAAGCGATTTTCAGCAGACCACGCACGGACGGATCATTGTTGATCACTCGAGCCACGTCATTGGCGAGCTTGATGATCAACTTGGCGTTGTGATAACTCGGCGCCGCCTTGCCGGCGAAGAATTTCACCCTTGGCGTCCAGTCGAGTTCCGGGTGGGAGCGCATCTGATCATAGAGTGCAACTGTCTCGATGATATTGAGCAATTGCCGCTTGTATTCGTGGATCCGCTTGATCTGGATGTCGAACAAGGCGGAGGGGTCGGTTTTGATCCCCATGCGGCGAGCCACCAGATTGGACAGCCGTGCCTTGTTGTCGCGTTTGACTGCGGCAAACCGGGCGCGGAACTCGGAATCACCGGCGAAAGCGTCGAGAGCGGAGAGCTTTTCGGCGTCATCCATAAATTCATCGCCGATGGCTTCCCGGATCAGCGAAAACAGGCCGGGATTACACTGCATCAGCCAGCGGCGGGGGGTGATGCCGTTGGTCTTGTTGTTGATGCGGTCCGGATAAAGATCATGCAGATCTGAAAACACGGTCTGCTTCATCAATTCGGTGTGCAATGCCGACACGCCATTGATGGAATGGGAGCCGATAAATGCCAGATTTCCCATGCGCACGCGCCGCTCGCCACCTTCATCGATGATAGAGACAGAGCGAATTTGGTCTTCGTCATAGCCGCGTTCCTTGCGGGCCTGGCGCAGAATTTTGGCGTTGATTGCATAGACCAGTTGCATGTGGCGCGGCAGCAGCCGTTCGAACAGCGGCACAGGCCAGCTTTCCAGCGCTTCGGGCAGAAGCGTGTGATTGGTGTAGCTGAAGGTCTTGCGGGTAATCTCCCAGGCAGGATCAAAGTCCATGTGGTGGACGTCGATCAAGAGCCGCATCAGTTCCGCCACGGAAACCGCCGGATGGGTGTCGTTGAGCTGTATGGCCGCCTTGTCGGGCAGCGTACTCAAATCGCCGAATTGTTGCAGATGGCGGCGCAGAATGTCCTGCAGCGAGGCTGAGGAGAAGAAATACTCCTGTCGAAGGCGCAATTCTTGACCTGCCGGAGTTTCATCCGCCGGGTATAGGACCTGGGTCAGCGCTTCGGCCTTGTTGCTCTCACGCAGCGCGCCGATGTGATCGCCGGCATTGAAGGCGTCGAGCAGGATCGGGTCGATCGGCTGGGCGGTCCAGAGCCTGAGCGTGTTGACCCGGTTTGCGCGCCAGCCGACTACCGGTGTGTCGTAGGCCACGGCCACCATGCGCTCCTGGGGCTTCCAGGTGCAGCGCTGGGTTTCGTCCAATTCGTTGCCGATGGTATCGACCGATCCGCCGAAACCGATCTCGTAGGCGCTTTCGTGGCGCGGGAATTCCCAAGGGTTGCCATGGCTGAGCCAGGTTTCCGGCAATTCGACCTGCCAGCCGTCACTCATTTGCTGCTTGAACAGACCGTGGACATAGCGGATGCCATAGCCATAGGCCGGTATATCAACGGTGGCCATCGATTCCATGAAGCAGGCAGCAAGCCGGCCAAGGCCGCCATTGCCGAGCGCCGCATCGGGCTCCAGCGCCGCAACAGCATCGAAATCGACACCGAGCGATTGCAGAGCTTGCTGGACTTCTTCCAGCAGACCGAGATTGGATACGGCATCGCGGGTCAATCGCCCGATCAGAAATTCCAGCGAAAGATAATAGACCCGCTTGGCGCCCTCGTCATAGGTCTTGCGTGTGGACGCCATCCAGTGATCGATAACGCGGTCGCGGATCACCAGAATGGTGGCGGCCATCCAGTCATGCGGCTTGGCGACCTTGGCGTCCTTGCCGATCGAATAGGTTAGCCGTTCGATGATGTTGGCGGCCAGTGTGGCGGGATCACTGCTGCGCGGCGCTGGAGACGGTAGCTCGGCAATTGCGGACTTGGTTATCATCGAATGTCCCATTCATCTCGGATCGGCCGCGGCGCAGGGTCTCTGCCGCTGGAAAGCATGGTAAGGCTTTCCCAAGCATTGAATGATTTTCTTACGAATATCCAGCATTTAAATCCATTAGATTGACGAATTCCGCTATATAAACGCAGTTCACGTTTTTCTAATGTGGCCGCTCCGCCTGACATTGACAGTCAAATCGGTCTAGAGGCGGAGCGTGATTGAATCATCAAGCGGGGTTTTGGTCGTCGGTTTTCAGAAACGCCGAAATCCCGAGGTGAGATTTCAGAATCCAGCACCTGGTGCGATTGCAGCTATGTCCTTGAGGGATGCCATGAGGTTGGGTTTGCCGCCCTTGTAGCCGAAGACATAGTTTGCGGTGCCCGATATCGAGAACAGCGGCGCATAGCTGCGCTTTGCGGTGTCTGTTTCAACGGCGTCTGTCATGTTGTCGAGGATCAGGCTCCTGTCCTCAAGTGCAACGGAAAGAACCGCGTGGAACAGGCGGCGGCTGGTGTCCTTGAGCACGACGATTTCCATGGCGTTCATCGGTACGCCGAGGCGCGCCAGCAAGGCCATCTTCAGGATGGCGTAATCTTCGCAATCGCCGCTGCTGCGGCTGAGTGTTTCATTGGGCGTTGACCAGTAGTCAAGCCGGCCATGGTTCTGCTCGTCGGTCCTGTAGGCGACCATGTTGTTGATCGAAGCCGAGACGTGGCGGAGCTGTTCGCTGATGCTTGCGCCGTTCAGCTCCAGACGATCGGCGAGGTCGGCGCACTGGTTGATGCAGATGGCGGACGAGCCGGAGCTTGCCGCCTTGCGGATCAGGCCTGATATGCGCACGCCGCTCTTGATCTTGCCGAAGCGGATCCTGTGGGCGCCGAACAGCGGCAGATCCTGGCGGATGGTTTTGCTGAGCGAAGCGCCGGCGGGGCGTGCTGCCGCGGGGATGGAGGCGGTGGTGATCTGGTCCTGGCCGGTTGCTCGCTCGATTTCAGGACTGCTGACAGCGAGGACTGCGAGCGAAACGGAAGTTGAGATGTTGCCGCCAAAGGCAGTTTCGGCACCAAAACCAAGCGGAGACACGCCATGGGGAGCGAGGCCGTTCGGGGTCAGGTGCAGGGTCGTGAAGAAGCGCGCCGGGGACACCCATGCCGGAGTTTGATCCGCATTCTGGGCCGAATCAAGAAGCAGCACGAGCGGAGCACGTGTATTTTCCGTCGCCAAAACCACGGGTTTTGTTTCAGGGACTTTGTAGACATTGGCCTGCGCGGCGAAGGTGCAGAGCGCAGAGGCAATAATTGCTGTATTGACGCGATATAATGTCTTTTTTACTTGCTTGTACATTTGCTTCGCCTTCCCTATTCGTTGGGAAGAGACTACTCGAGCAAATATAAGATCTCAGAAACAAACAAAACTAATGAAAGTATAGTTGTTTCGATAAAATTTTATCTACTTTTTCTTGAAGTGATTGCATCCTTGGGCGCGGGAAGTTCATCCCGGCGCATTACCCACAACTTGGTTGGCCAGATAACGACAAGATCTGGACGCAGCGTGTTGTGGACGAACAATGCAAAGATGCCGTTCCGGCACCGCGAGATATGTGAACAACAACAGATTTTCATCTGTGGCTCAAGGCAATGTACAATCTGGAGATCGAATGGTGGGCGTAACAGGGATTGAACCTGTGACCCCTACAATGTCAATGTAGTGCTCTCCCGCTGAGCTATACGCCCATCCGATGGGCCGCATACACCACACAAACCCCTGCGCCGTCAATACGGAAACCACGCGTTTTTTCATGCTGTTTGCGGATGTGGCGTGGAGGCTGGCTGTTGACGGGAAAAAAGCCGCCCACAACGACAAAACCCGGACACATTTGTCCGGGCAAAGGCAAGTGCAATATCTTGCGAAGTTCAGCCGGTCGCGACTGGTCTCGTCAGGCGGCGAGAATCATCTTGTTGACCTCGTCAACGAGGTCGCGGAGATGGAAAGGCTTGGACAGGACCTTGGCATCCTTGGGAGCCTTTGAGTCCGGGTTCAGCGCCACGGCGGCAAAGCCGGTGATGAACATGACCTTGAGATCAGGATCGAGTTCGGTGGCCCGGCGGGCCAGTTCGATGCCGTCCATTTCCGGCATGACAATGTCGGTCAGCAGCAGCGAAAAGGGCTCTTCGCGCAGGCGATCGTAGGCGCTGGCGCCATTGTCAAAGGAACGGACCTCGTAACCGGCCTTTTCCAGTGCCTTGACCAGGAACCGGCGCATATCATTGTCGTCTTCTGCGAGGAGAATTTTGGGGGTCATTCTGTTTCCAAACCTGTCAGCATGCTCAGCGAGCTCTATCCGCCTTATCTATGGGGCATTCCAGTAAACATCAGGTGAATGATGACGCTTTTACGGCACTGATTGTTCCGGACTGGACAGCTGGGAGGGCAACTGGCAAGGTGAATCAAGCAGTTGCAGGGGCAAAGGGACAGATATGCGAGATGCCGAAAGGCCCGGCACGGAAAGCAAGCCAGATGCCGGCTCACAAGCTGTTGCGCATTTCGAGATCCATTGCCCATTGCAACAGACCGAGCCGTTTGTGTTCAATTCACCGCATTCAGGCCGGATATACCCCGAATCCTTCCTGAATGCGTCACGGCTCGACCGGTTGGCTATCCGGCGGTCGGAAGATCATTATGTCGATGAATTGTTCGCGGGCGTTGTTCAACTGGGTGCGCCGATACTCGCGGCGCAATTTCCCCGCGCCTGGCTCGATGTCAATCGTGAGCCCTATGAGCTTGATCCACGCATGTTCGACGGCCCGTTACCGGCATTTGCCAATATCGGCTCGATGCGCGTGGCTGGCGGATTGGGGACAATCCCGCGGCTTGTGGCCGAGAACATGGATATCTACCAGGGGCGGCTGAGTGTCGAGGAAGGGCTTTCGCGCATCGAAGGGGTGTACCGCCCTTATCACGCCAATTTGCGCCGGATGATTGCGCAGACCCATGTCCGGTTCGGCAAGGCGATATTGATTGATTGCCATTCGATGCCGGCCAATGTCCGGGTCGCTGGCGGCAACCGCCGGCCTGATATCATCATTGGTGATCGCTACGGCGCGAGTGCTGCGCATGATCTATCTCGCGCCGCCGTCTCGTTTTTGTCGGGGCTAGGCTACCATGTGGTGCGCAACAAGCCCTATGCGGGTGGATTTATCACCGAGCATTACGGGCGTCCGGCCCGTGGCCTGCACGCCTTGCAGATCGAGATCAATCGCGGGCTTTATGTCAATGAGGCAAGTCTTGAAAAGACTGCGGGCTTTGATCTTCTCAAGGCGGATCTGTGTGAATTCGCCGGACAGATGATGGCCTATGTCCGCGAGGGGTGTTCTGAAGACCGTCTGGCTGCGGAATAGGTGTTTTGCCGATTTCGGTGTTGCCGTGAGCGTCGGTGCTGGGCATCAAGACCTGAATTCATCGTCAGCGCAAAAAAAACCGCGCTCGTGGCGCGGTGAAATCTAGGGAGGAAACGCCCAAGGAGGGCATTTACAGTCCGAAAACTGTAAATGAAAGCTAATGCTGCATCGCACAAAAGTCAACCACCGAAGTATTGTTCTTTGTGCGTATGCGAAAAGCCTTTCAAGTCTCGCCAGCTTCACTTGCAATTCAATCTCAGCCGGGTCAGGAATCTGGCGAATACAGATTTCGACCATCCCCGCCATCATTTGTCTCTCATGGAATTCCCAATGCTTCCTGATATCGCATTCTTTGACGCCATCGCCGAAGCGGCCGCTGCCGAAACGCTTCCCCGCTTTCGTATGCCGGTGACAATCGACAACAAGCATGCGAGCGGTTTTGACCCGGTGACCGAGGCCGACCGTGCGGCAGAGAAGGCGATCCGCCAACTTATCACCGAGCGGTATCCGGAGCATGGCATTCTGGGTGAGGAGCACGGCAATGTCGGTCTGGACCGTGATTACGTCTGGGTGATCGACCCGATCGACGGAACCAGGGCATTCATTTCAGGCTTGCCTGTGTGGGGGACGCTTGTCGGTCTGTACCACAAGGGCAGGGCGGTCATGGGAATGATGGACCAGCCGTTTACCGACGAACGTTTCATTGCCAGGCCGGGTGAAGCGACTTTGAAGCGCAATGGTGAAACCTCTCACCTGAGCACCAGGAAAAATGTTTTGCTGGATCAGGCGATCATGATGACGACCTCGCCGTCGATTTTCCCCGAAGAGCTTGAGCCATCCTACAAGCGGATTGAAAGCCGTGTTCAGCTGGCGCGATACGGATGTGATTGCTACGCCTATGCGATGGTTGCTTCCGGTCACATCGATCTGGTGGTGGAATCCGACCTGAAGCCCTATGACGTTGGCGGGCTTATCCCGCTGGTCGAGCAGGCTGGTGGCGTGATGACGACGTGGAGCGGCGGGCGCCCGGAAATGGGCGGGACTATTGTTGCCAGCGGTTCACCTGCCCTGCATGAGGCGGTTCTGGAACTGCTCAACCGGAGCTGACAACTGTCGCGGGTTCGGATGTCTGGTCTGGCGGTATGAAGGCATCGATGGCGGCAAGCGCCGGGATGCGATAGCGGTCGGCTTCCTGCAGCAATTCGTGACGCGCACCATCAATCATGATTGCACGGCCGGCGCGAAAGCGGTTGCCGAGGCTTTCAATGGCCTGCGCCGCAACGATCTTGTCATTGCCTGCGCCGATCAGCAAGGTTGGCACCTTGACCTGATCAAGATGCTCAAATCTTCCAACGCGATCTATGGCATTCAGCATCTCGTTGATCCACCCGACGCTGGGCGAACCGAGTCGAAGGTCTGGATGCTCCATGTAGAGCGTCTGATTGCGCGTAAACCTGTCGAAATCAGTCGTCAGCAGGTTGCCTTCAAAAGGCTTTGGAAAACTGTCTTTGCCAGAGCCGACCCAACCCAAGCCGGCCATGCGCATCAGCCTGGTTATCAGCCGGATACCCCGCGTGGGCACTGACTGGTTGGACAATTCGACAAATGGAGCCATTAACACCATCCGGTCGATACGGTTTGTCAGTTTTGGCGCCATTGACAGCGCCACCAGCGCTCCCATCGAATGCGCGACGAGGCAAAAAGGCAGCCGTGCTTCGGGCAGAACGATGGTTTCGAGAAAGGTGGACAGATCGGCTTCAAAATCACGAAACTTGTGAACGTGGCCTCGCAGCGGGTTTTTCAACAAGCGGTCGGAAAGGCCCTGGCCTCGCCAGTCAAAAGTCGCAACCCATAGTCCTCGCGCCGTGAAATGACGAATGGTTTCGTAGTATTTCTCGATGCATTCGTTGCGGCCTTGCAGCAACACGACGGTGCCGCGGGCAACTGGAACATCGGATTTGAATATCGCATAGCGCAAACGCTTGCCGCCAACGCTGTCAAACCAGCCGGTGACATGATCGCCGGGGACCGGATTGCCGTCTGTTTCGATCAGCAGGGAAGTATCATCGCTCATGATGTTCCGGATTAGTGCTTCCCCCGTGTTTGGTCAAAAGGAAAAGGTGAGCGGGCCGGGAAAAAGGGACCGGAGCCGCCTTTTGGAACGGCCCCGGTCAGATGCCTGGAACTGAAGGGACGGGATGTTCCCGGCGAGCCAGACTGTCTTTGTCTGATGGTGCAGATGATAGCCACACATCCCTGAACCCACGCCGAACAGGCCATTCATGGGGCATTCAGAGGCTGGTTTGCCGGATTTACTGTGTGTGAAAAGATCTTGAACCGGTTACCGACAGTTCCCACATTGGTGTTGCAGGCGCCGAAAACCGGGTCTGCTGGCCGGGATGCCGCCCAATGCGGGGCAACCCAGAAGCCATAACGCAAACTCTAGTCGCTCTGAAGGAGGACACCCATGCGTCACGTTGATTTTTCGCCACTCTACCGTTCCACTGTTGGTTTTGACAAATTGTTGACCATGCTGGATGGCATGGCCCCGACTGATCAATCACAGTCCTATCCGCCCTATAATATCGAACGCACCGGCGAGACCACCTACCGTATCACCATGGCGGTTGCGGGTTTCGACGAAGCCGAGATTTCCATCGAAGCACGCGAACACGTGCTGACGGTCAAGGGTGAGAAGGCTGAAGACAATGAAGCCGAAGGTACGGAATTCCTCTATCGGGGGATTGCAAAGCGCGCGTTTGAGCGTCGCTTCCAGCTGGCTGATCATGTTGAGGTAACAGGCGCATCGCTGCGTAACGGACTTCTGCATGTTGATCTGGTTCGCGAAATTCCCGAGGCAATGAAGCCGCGGCGAATTTCCATCAGCAATGATGCGGGCAAAAACCCGAAGCAGATCGAAGCCACACAGGCCTGATCCTGTCCTCCCAAGTGGAACAGGTTTTATGGCGCTCGGGAAACCGGGCGCCATTTTTCATGGCTGCTGGTCTGATGCGTCTTGCCGTGGTTGGCATGAGTATGGTGCGTGTTTTAAGGACGGGATCTCATCAACAGGGCATCTATGGACAACAGTCCCGGTCCCTTGAGGATGATGACTGTCAGCGGCACGATCCACAACAAGCGTTGATCGGCGATTACACTGTCAGGAAACCTGTCGAACAAGGCGCCGATACTCTCGGCCCCAATCTGATGCACGGTGATGTCAACAAATGTCTGAACGGCAATGAAGCCAATCATGCCAAGAGCTGCAAGGCGAGAGAACAGGCCGATGACAATGAGCAGCGGCAGGATGAATTCCGCATAGGTACCCATGAAGATCAGCCCCCAGGGAAAGAAGGAGACCGCGTCGACATCGCCTCCGGCGGCTTCCACTGCAGGCAGGGCGATCTGGTAATAGGCGCCCGATGAAACTGAGAAAAACCCCAGGAGGCTTTCGCCGACCTTGGTTTTGGCCGAGTTGAAAAAATATCCCCATAACACGGCGGCGAAAACGAAACGCGCAATCAGCCCAAGCAGCCAGCTGTCGCCGAGCCGTTCGAGAAAGCCGAAAATACGGCCATGAAGTCCGGTGAGAAAATCAATTGCGGATGTCATGTGGTGTGCTCCGAATTTGCCTGGCCGAACGAACAGGCGGAAAATACCCCCGCTTCAAGCATGGCTGAAATGGCGGCTGGCAGGTCAAAATCGGGATGTCCGGACAGCGTTTCGCCTGCCGCTTCCCCGAGAGTGGCACCTGCTATCAATGCATTGAAAAAGGCCGCAGCGCCGGGAGGCAGTTGGCGAACTTCGACAGTGTCGAACGGGCGGGTGACGAGCCCGTCTTCCGGATCGGCAGGCCGTATCCCATCAAGCGGCCGGTCTTCGCGGCTGGCCGAGAAAATAGAGACAGCGGCAAAGCTGCTTTGAACAATGCGTGTCGCGGGATGGGGAATAAACCTTGTTTCAGCCAGCTGTTCAGGCGGGATTGCACCGAGACTATCGGGACGCAGGGGCTCAGCGTCGGCTGAATGATATGCGTCGAGCCACGCCCGTTCCAGTCGCGCCACATCGGGCAGGTAGGGATACTCGGATACCGGCTCGAAGCGCTCGAGAAACGCCGCAAATCCGCCGCCATACTCAAACATAACTGCAGAGCTTGGTGGTTCTTCGGACATATAGAGCCGTGCCATGTCACGGAAGAAACCTTCACCGACAAGCCGCTGAATGGCAGGGAAAACACCGGCCAGTACGTCAATCAGGCTTACGGTCACGTTGTTGCGGTAGACCGCAAAGCGCTTTCGGGCGCTTTTGCCGTGCGGACCGATAACACCTTCGGGCAAAGGAAGGTCGGGATTGAGCAGAGCTGCGCCAAAATCGAGCTGCTCGCGCTCAGTCACTGTATCATTCCGCGGCATGGCGGGACCCGAGCAGGGAGGATGGGCCGAGCCGGTCAAGAATGGCGTCGGCAAGCAGAGCCTCACGCCGCAGCACCGGCCATTCGGGAACGTCATTGTCCCATTCAACCAGTGTCGGAATTGCACCGGCCTGGCTGATAACGATCTCATAGAGTTTCCAGACTGCATCGGCGACTGGTCGGTCATGGGCATCTATCAGGAGCAGATCGCCTTCATCGTCAATATCTTCGGCATGGCCGGCAAGATGAATTTCTTCCACCAGCTCGAGTGGGAAGTTGCAAAGGTATTGCATAGGCTTCCAGCCGTGATTGGTGGCGGAGACGAAGACATTGTTGACGTCGAGCAACAGCCCGCAACCAGATCTGGTGGCGATTTCGCGGATGAAATCGGTTTCGCTCATGGTCGTCTGTTCGAAGGCGACATAGGTGGACGGATTTTCAAGCAGGATCGGCCGTTTGAGGCGGTCCTGGATCTGACTGACATGAGACACCACACGGTCGAGTGTCCGGGAATTGTAAGGGACTGGCAAAAGGTCGTTGAAATAGCCCGCGTCATGGCTGGACCAGGCTAGATGTTCGGACACCATTGCCGGTTCGTAGCGCTCGACGACTTTGGCTAGACGCTCGAGATGGTCCGGATTGATGCCGCCTTCTGAGCCGATCGAGAGGCCGACGCCGTGGACGGAGAGAGGAAATTCGGACCGAATGGCTTCCAACCCGCGGTGAGCCGGGCCGCCATCGCCCATGTAGTTTTCCGCGTGGACTTCGAGAAATCCGATCCTGTAATCATCTGACAGAATGGCGTCGATATGTTCGGTCTTCAGACCTGCCCCCGCGCGTGGCGGGAGCGGGCCGTTTGGGAAACGGGAAGTCTCGACAATCGGCGATGTAGGGGCGGACTGCGTCATTTCATGACTCCCGTTTGCCAGGTGTTTTGGGATCAGGCCGGCATGTCACGTTCCAGGGCCTCGAGGGATCCCATGCGACCGCCTTCAAGGCTCATCGTAGCGCAGGTGCCTGCATCGACGTTTTTCCAGGCATTGCCCTGGAAGTCGACTTTGGATGTGCCTGCGCATGTGGTTCCGGGACCAGCAGCGCAATCGTTCTTGCCAGCCATGGCAACGCCATAGCATTTTTCAGTGGCTGCGGCCGCGCCCTGGGTCGAAGCGAGGAAGGTTGCGCCCGAGATTGCCATGGCTACTGCGCCAGCAAGAGCTGAAGCGCCGACAAGTGTTTTCTGTGACATGATGTTCTCCTTGGATGTTTTAATTATTCTTTCCGGGTTGTTGTTGTCCGGCAGGAGAACCATGACGAATTGATGCATCACTTGGAAATCAAGCGCACGTTATCCAGCATCACTTGCGCGTGAGCTTGGCGTGATCACTTGCATTATTGCTGCAAGGGCAGGAGCCCCGGCCCGGTGGCTAGCCAAGCATGTCGACAAACTGATCAACGTGATCCTGGGTCGTGGCGAAGCTGGTTACCAGCCTGAGCATGGTTTCTTCCGGGCCGACGAGGTGAGCCGCTGAGCGCGGCGCAGACCATTCGTAAAACATGGCGCCCTTGGCCGCGAGTTGCTTGGCGAGTGCTTTTGAGACAATCGGAAAGGTCTCGTTTGCAGGGCTTTGCCAGGCCAGCCGTGCATTGTTCGAACTGGTGATGCCCGATTGCAGGCCGGCAGACATGGCATTGGCGTGGCTTGCGATGTCGAGCCACAGGTTGTTTTCAAAATAGGCGTCGAACTGGGCAGCGATAAAACGGCTCTTGGAAAACAGATGAGCCGCGCGTTTGCGGATAAAGGGGGCCTGTTTGGCCATTGCTGGATCGAGAAAGACAAGAGCTTCGGCGCACCAGCAGCCGTTCTTGGTTCCGCCAAACGAAACAATATCCACGCCGAGTTCAGCGGTCATCTGGGCAGGTGTAAGATTCAGCGCGACCAGTGCATTGGCAAAACGGGCGCCATCCATATGAAGCGGTAACCCGTGGGCCTTGGCAATTTTCGAGATCGCCCGGATCTCTTCGGGTGTGTAGACAGTGCCGGCCTCCGTGGCCTGGGTCAGCGTAATCGCCATGGGCTGTCCGGCGTGAACAAAACCTTCCGGGAAACGGGCAATTTCGGCTTCCAGGGTGGCGGGGTTCATTTTGCCTTCTGGTCCGTCAACGGGAACAAGCCTTGAGCCGTGACTGAAAAATTCTGGCGCACCGCATTCATCGGCAGTGACATGAGCCTCACGATGGCAGAAGGATACGCCGCCCGGCCGGTTGACCGCAGACAGTGCCAGCGAGTTGGCGGCGGTGCCTGTGCCGACGAAGAACACCGCGACTTCCTGTCCGAATACCTCATTGAAAGTCTGCTCAACTTTGCGATCCAGATCGCTGGCTCCGTAAGCTGGAGCAAATCCGGTTGAATGGGCCGAGAGCGAAGCTGCGATTGCCGGATGAGCACCAGCCCAGTTGTCCGAAGTGAAGATCATGAGCATGGGTCTCCGAAAGCTTGAGTTCGTTCGGCTATCGCATGATTTTTCAGGCTTTCAAAGTGCTTGACGAGGCCAATCGGGTGAGCGAAGCCATGTTTGATGATGGGCGCCGACCGAAATCTGGTTTCCGGTGATTCCAGGCCCGCGACAGCAAAACACCGGAAAACCTTTCGCGCTGGTAATATTGTTGCGTGAACTCTGGTTTTCGGATCATTTATGGTCGCAATGGCGAGCTTTTTTAGACTCGGTATCTTGCGCAACGCCCTGCATTCTGTCATATAACACTCGAAATAGGACAGCCTTACTGTCCTATCTGTGTCTGTCACGGCCAACTGGTAAAGGCCGAGGCAGATGCAAGGGGCTGAAGGCAGTATCTGCCATTTGGCGGTCCATCCGATCAAGGTGACCGTACTGCTCCTTCGTGATACAAAACCACGCCGCGCGCCAGCACACACCGGGTGAGGCTTGATGGGCGCGCAAGGCCAGACGACAGATGTATCCGGAACGTGAAGCGTCGCCGCACCCGGCGGGGGCGAATGATGGGCCGGGATCAACCGCTACGGCGGCCATGAAGGAGGAATGAAGATGGCAGACCTTTCACCATCTCTGACGGATGTTACCGCTTGTGAGGCTCACGCCGAAATCAAGCCGGCCACTGCGCAGACCTTTGGATTGCCGCCTAAACAGGGCCTTTATGATCCGCGCAATGAACACGATGCCTGCGGCGTCGGATTCGTGGCGCATATGAAAGGCCAGAAATCTCACCAGATCGTGCGTGATGGCTTGTTCATGCTCGAGAACCTGACCCACCGCGGCGCGGTTGGGGCCGACCCGTTGATGGGGGATGGCGCCGGGCTTCTGGTACAGATTCCCGACAGGTTTTTTCGCGAAGAAATGGCTGAACAGGGCGTAACGCTGCCCGAGGCAGGCGATTACGCGGTTGGCTTTGTCTTTATGCCGCAGGACGAAGCACTCTGCGACCACCTCAAGGACATTATTGCTGAAGGTGTGGCTTCTGAGGGGCAGACCCTGCTGGGTTTCCGCGACGTGCCGGTCGACAACTCATCCTTGTCGAAGGCGCCTGAAATTGCTGCGACCGAACCCCGCCATGTTCAGGTGTTCATTGGCCGTGGTGAAAGTGTTGAAGATCAAAACGTCTTCAAGCGACAGCTCTTTGTGCTCCGGAAGGTGATTTCGAACCGGGTTTATGAAGAAACCGATGGCCGCGACAATGGCTTCTATTTCGTCTCGTTGTCGACGCAGACAATTGTCTACAAAGGCATGTTTCTGGCCTACCAGGTTGGGGCTTATTACAAGGATTTGAGCGATCCGCGGTTTGAATCCGCTGTCGCGCTTGTCCACCAAAGGTTTTCGACCAATACGTTCCCATCGTGGAAACTGGCGCATCCCTACCGGATGGTGGCGCATAATGGCGAAATCAACACGCTGCGCGGTAACGTCAACTGGATGGCCGCGCGCCAGGCTTCGGTGTCGTCGCCATTGTTTGGCAGCGATATCTCCAAGCTTTGGCCGATTTCCTATGAAGGCCAGTCCGATACCGCCTGTTTTGACAACGCGCTCGAGTTCCTGCTGCGTGGCGGCTATTCCATGGCTCACGCGGTGATGATGCTGATCCCGGAAGCCTGGGCAGGCAACACGCTGATGGGCGCGGACCGCAAGGCGTTCTACGAATATCATGCGGCCTTGATGGAGCCGTGGGACGGTCCGGCAGCAGTTGCCTTTACCGATGGCGTACAGATTGGTGCCACTCTCGACCGCAACGGGCTGCGTCCGGCGCGCTATATAGTCACCAATGATGACCGGGTGATCATGGCGTCTGAAGCTGGCGTTTTGCCGGTAGACGAAAGCACAATCCTAAAGAAGTGGCGGCTGCAGCCTGGCAAAATGCTGCTGATCGATATGCAGGAAGGCCGGATCATTTCCGACGAGGAGGTCAAGTCGGGACTTGCAGCGAAGCATCCCTATCGTGAATGGCTTGAACGCACCCAGCTCATCCTCGAAGATCTGAAGCCGGTTGAACCGCGGGCCTTGCGCAAGGACGTGTCACTGCTCGATCGCCAGCAGGCCTTCGGCTACACTCAGGAAGACACCAAAATCCTGATGTCGCCGATGGCGACCACGGGACAGGAAGCTATCGGTTCCATGGGGACCGATACGCCGATCTCCGCGATGTCGCAGAAATCGAAGCTGCTCTACACTTACTTCAAGCAAAATTTCGCTCAGGTTACCAACCCGCCAATCGACCCGATCCGGGAAGAGCTGGTGATGAGCCTGGTGTCCTTCATTGGGCCACGGCCGAATATTCTCGACCACGAGGGGGCGGCGAAGAAGAAGCGGCTCGAAGTGCGTCAGCCGATCCTTACCAATGGCGACCTTGAGAAGATCCGTTCGATTGGTCACACAGAGGATCGTTTCGACACCAAGACGCTCGATTTCACCTATTTGAGCGACAAAGGGTCGGAGGGCATGAAAGCCGCACTTGATCGCCTTTGCAATCGGGCCGAGGAAGCTGTGACCGGCGGTTACAACATCATCATCCTGTCTGACCGTCAGATAGGACCGGACAGGATCGCAATTCCTGCGCTTCTGGCTACGGCAGCGGTGCATCACCACCTGATCCGCAAAGGTCTGCGCACGTCAGTGGGTCTTGTTGTGGAAACCGGCGAACCGCGCGAAGTACACCATTTCTGTTGTTTGGCGGGCTATGGCGCCGAAGCAATCAATCCATATCTGGCTTTCGATACGTTGCTTGACATGCACAAGCGCGGGGAATTTCCGCCGGAAGTCGACCAATACGAAATCGTATCCCGCTACATGAAAGCTATTGGCAAGGGCATCCTCAAAGTGATGTCCAAGATGGGGATTTCGACCTACCAGTCCTATTGCGGCGCACAGATTTTCGATGCCATCGGCCTGTCCAGTGATTTTGTCGATACTTACTTCACTGGCACGGCGACAACGATTGAAGGCGTCGGGCTCAGCGAGGTTGCGACCGAAACTGCAAACCGGCACCGGCTCGCATTCTCGAATGACCCGGTGCTGGCAACATCGCTGGATGTGGGTGGAGAATATGCTTACCGGATGCGCGGCGAAGAGCACGTCTGGACACCCGATTCAGTGGCCGCGCTTCAGCATGCCGTTCGCGGCAATGCCAAGGACCGCTATCTTGAATTCGCAGAGATGGTCAACCGGTCAACTCTCAAGATGAATGCCATTCGCGGGATGTTTGAGATCCGCACCGCAGAAGCTACCGGACGCAAGCCGGTTCCGCTGGATGAGGTGGAATCTGCTGCGGATATCGTGAAGCGGTTTTCCACCGGCGCGATGTCCTTCGGTTCAATCAGCCGCGAAGCGCATACCACGCTTGCGATCGCGATGAACCAGATTGGCGGCAAGTCGAATACTGGCGAAGGCGGGGAAGAGCCTGATCGGTATCTGCCGCTCTATGGTGGCGGGGCCAATCCGGAACGCTCCGCGATCAAGCAGGTGGCATCGGGCAGATTTGGTGTGACAACCGAATATCTGGTCAATGCTGACATGATCCAGATCAAGGTTGCTCAGGGCGCCAAGCCAGGTGAGGGCGGACAGCTGCCTGGTCACAAGGTTGATGCAACGATTGCCAAGACACGGCATTCGACACCGGGCGTCGGGCTGATTTCGCCGCCGCCACACCACGACATTTACTCGATTGAGGATTTGGCGCAGCTGATTTTCGATCTCAAGAACGTCAATCCTGAAGCCGACATCTCGGTCAAGCTGGTGTCGGAAGTGGGCGTTGGCACAGTTGCAGCCGGTGTCGCGAAAGCGCGTGCCGACCACATCACCATTTCAGGTTATGATGGAGGCACCGGTGCATCACCGCTGACTTCGCTCAAGCATGCAGGTAGCCCCTGGGAAATCGGTCTGGCCGAAACTCATCAGACATTGGTGCTCAATGGCCTGCGTTCGCGGATCGCGTTGCAGGTCGATGGTGGCCTGAAGACCGGGCGTGATGTGATTATAGGCGCGTTGCTTGGTGCCGATGAGTTCGGCTTCTCCACCGCGCCGCTGATTGCCGCAGGCTGCATCATGATGCGCAAATGTCATCTCAATACCTGCCCGGTTGGCGTGGCGACGCAGGACCCTGTTCTGCGCAAGCGCTTCAAGGGAACGCCAGAGCATGTCGTCAACTACTTCTTCTTCATTGCCGAGGAAGTGCGCGAATGGCTTGCTGCGCTGGGATATCGTAATCTTGACGAGATCATCGGTCAGTCGGAACTGCTCGCCAAGGATGGCATGATTGAGCACTGGAAGGCCAAGGGGCTGGATTTCAGCCGTATTTTCTACAAGCCAGATGCGCCCAAGGAAAAGACCTACTGGACGGAACGCCAGAACCATCCGATCGCCGATGTTCTCGACCGGAAATTGATTGAAAAAGCCATGCCGGCGCTCGAGACCAAGGAAAAGGTCGAGTTTGGCGTCAACATCAAGAATGTTGACCGTTCAGCCGGTGCGATGTTGTCAGGTGAGGTTGCCAAGCGGTTTGGTCACAAGGGTCTGCCGGATGACACAATCACGGTCAAACTTACCGGAACTGCCGGGCAGTCGTTCGGGGCATTCCTGGCTCATGGCGTAACTTTTGATCTTGCAGGGGACGCCAACGACTATGTCGGCAAGGGCCTGTCGGGTGGTTGCATCATCGTCCGGCCGCCTGAAAATTCGCCGATTGTGGCGGAAAATTCGATCATCGTCGGCAATACCGTGCTTTACGGCGCCGTTGAAGGAGAATGTTACTTCCGAGGCGTTGCCGGCGAACGCTTTGCTGTGCGCAACTCGGGCGCCATCGCGGTGGTCGAGGGTGTGGGCGATCATGGCTGCGAATACATGACTGGCGGTCTAGTGGTGGTTATCGGTGAAACCGGGCGCAACTTCGCAGCCGGCATGTCGGGCGGCGTGGCCTACGTGCTCGATGAAGCAGGCGATTTTGCCAGCCGTTGCAATATGGCGATGGTGGAACTGGAGCCGGTTCCCGAGGAAGACGACATTCTTGAAAAGCTGCATCACCACGGTGGCGATCTGGCCCACAAGGGCCGAGTGGACGTCAGCGGTGACATGACCCGGCATGACGAGGAACGGCTGTTTCAGCTGATCTCCAACCACATGCATTACACGGGGTCGACGCGCGCCAAGGAAATCCTCGACAATTGGGCAGATTTCCGTCCGAAGTTCCGCAAGGTGATGCCGGTCGAATACCGGCGTGCGCTTGAGGATATGGAGCGGATGCGCATCGGCGTGGCGGCGGAATGAGATTGATGATCACATCAACCACCAACACGATCGAAGGCCGGGAGATCTCGGAGTACCGAGGCATCGTCACAGGCGAGGCCATTCTCGGCACCAACATCTTCCGCGACATCTTTGCAGGCATTCGCGATATCGTTGGCGGCCGTTCGGGTGCTTACGAGAAAGCCTTGCGTGAGGCGCGAGAAATCGCGCTCACCGAGATGCAGGACGAGGCGCAGAAACTGGGTGCGAATGCCGTTATTGGCATCGATCTTGACTACGAAAATATTTCAACCGGATCCAGTGGTTCGATGCTGATGGTATCGGCATCGGGAACTGCGGTCGTGATCCGGTGAAGGAGTAGATTATGGGTAAGGTAACGGGTTTTCTCGAAATCGACCGGCAGACGGCGAAGTATCAGCCGGCGTCTGACCGCATTCGTCATTTCCGCGAGTTCACCATCCGGATGAGTGATCAGGAAGTCCAGAAACAGGCGGCGCGCTGCATGGACTGCGGCATACCCTATTGTCATGGTCCCACCGGCTGTCCGGTTCACAACCAGATCCCGGACTGGAACGATCTGGTCTACAACAACAATTGGGAAGAGGCGATCCGCAACCTGCATTCGACCAATAACTTCCCGGAATTTACAGGGCGCATTTGCCCGGCGCCTTGTGAGGAAGCCTGCACGCTCAATCTCGAGGACGCGCCGGTGACGATCAAGACGGTGGAACAGGCTCTGGCCGACAAGGCCTATGAAATGGGCTTTATCGTGCCGCAACCGGTGACCAGCAAAACCGGCAAGAAGGTCGCCATCATCGGTTCGGGCGCTGCCGGCATGGCAGCGGCCCAGCAGCTTGGCCGTGTCGGACATGAAGTTCATGTCTATGAGCGCGAAAGCCAGCCCGGCGGTTTGCTGCGCTATGGCATTCCTGATTTCAAGATGGAGAAGCACTTCATTGATCGCCGCGTCGAGCAGATGGAAGGCGAAGGCGTCACGTTCTTCTGTAACGTTAATGTTGGCGTTGATAAGAGCGTAGAGGAAATGCTGGGGGCCTATGACGCGGTGCTTTACACCGGCGGTTCGGAAAAGCCGCGCGATGTGGGCATTCCGGGCGCCGATCTGATCGGCGTGCATGATGCCATGCCATACCTGGTTCAGCAGAACAAACGCGTTGCCCGCGAGAGCATCGACAATGTTGGCTGGCCTTCCGAACCTGTGCTCGCCGGCGGCAAGCATGTGGTGGTGATCGGTGGCGGGGATACAGCGTCGGACTGTGTCGGTACCGCGTTCAGGCAGGGCGCTGTCAAAGTCACCCAGCTCGATATTCGGCCGCAGCCGCCTGAAAAGGAAGACAAGCTCGCCGTCTGGCCATATTGGGCAACCAAAATGCGGACATCATCTTCGCAGGCCGAAGGCGCTGTCCGGGAATTTCAGGTCGGGACCCTCGAACTGGTTGGCGAAAACGGCATTCTGGGCGGCGTCAAATGCTGTCATGTTGATGAAAAGCGTAAGCCTGTTGCAGGATCTGAGTTTGTTATCAAAGCCGATTTGGTGTTTATCGCGATTGGTTTCACCGGTGTTCTCGAGACCGGTGTCGTCAGCGAACTGGGCGACCGGTTGTCGATCAATACGGACCGGCGTGGCTCGACGAATGTTGCGGCCAACGAGGACGACTACCGAACCTCTGTCGACAAGCTCTGGGCGGCTGGAGACGTACGCCGTGGTCAGAGCCTGGTTGTCTGGGCGATCCGTGAAGGCCGGCAGGCGGCACGGGAAATTGATCTGAGCCTTATGGGCGCCACAGATCTGCCACGCTGATCCGGCGTTATTACAGACGGTGGCTCAAACGAGGCACCGTCTGATAGGGCTTAATCCCCAAGGATTTTATTGTTAGGGATCGACCCGCGGCCAGGCAAAATTGTCTACGCGCCCCTCTGGCGCTTCAGGTAGCGCGCCATCAAGCACCAACTTATCGCGCGGCGACCTAACCAGCCCGGCTGTTGCCGGCATTTCGCCCAGCAGCGCCGATCCGCCGTCAAGGGCAGGATCCGTCATGGCAACCGGTAATGTCCGCATGATGGCTGCGGCGTTTTCACCGGGAGCGGCCGGCATGAAGATTTCGGGGAAATTCGCTGAATCGAGCGCTGAGACGCCCTCCGCCGCGTCGTCGCCGAGCAGCCTCCTGATCGACTTTTCCGCGTAAAAGGCAAGTTTACGCCGACCTGCCTTGGTCATGTTGATTCCATCCGATCCGCGAAGCCGAACCTGTTGCCCGTTTATGTCAGATCCGGTGAAGATGAATTTGCCTTCCTCGTCGACAAAACCGTCCCAGATGTCGATAAACTCGCCGCCGGCCTTTTCGATCTGCAAGCGAAAAACACCGTTGAACGCCACCATGTCGGTGGTCATCGACGGGGATTTGAAAGCCGGCAAGCCGATCCATAGAAGTGGTGTATTGCGGACCCGTAATTCGTCAATGAGCAACTGGGTGCGGCGTTCATATTCGGCAAGCCAGTTGGTCGACCGGACGGGTTCGCGTTCACCATTGACCAGCAGTTGCTGGCGATCATTGGAGCCTATCTGTACCACGATGATGGAGGGTTGGACCTCTTCCACGATGCTGCGTGCCTGCTCAGGCCAGTTGTAATAATCGTCGCGGACCAAACCGGATGAACCATTGGACCGGTCGACGATCACAACTCCGGGGGCATGAGCGAATGCTGTGCTCAAGCCGTCGGCGGTGCGGTTGGCGAGGAAATCGCCAACCACCAGGATCTTGCGGGCGTTTTCGAGCTTTTCAACAATGGGTTCCTGCGGAGGAGCGACGCTGCGGGGGCTGGGAGTGGCCCGGTTTACCCGGCTGCTGCGCGACGGTTGCGGGGCTGCCGGCTTGCTGGTTTCCCCACCGCCAAACAAAAGCTGCAGAAAGGACTTTCGTTCCACTCGTTCCTGAGCTGCGGCTGGCTGGGCCAGCTGCAGGACAGCCAAGCCTGTCACCGCTGCGACCAGCAAAAAAACGACAGGCCGCAGCAATGGAAGGCGGTTTGACACGCGGACGTAATCTCCTGTTCGGCCTCCGGGCCGGGTTGGTTCCGGCGCGTGCCGACACTCAATAGCGGCGGATCGCATCCAGTATCTTCTGCGATGGAATTGCCTCACCGGTCAAGCCGGCGCGTGACTGGAATGCTGCGATGGCGGCCTTTGAACCCGATCCGAAATTGCCGTCGATTTCACCATCATAATAGCCCAGCCGCTTGAGTCTGGTCTGCAATTCGAACTTCTCCTTGACGTCGAGGGTTCCTGCAGGCCGCGGCCAGCGTTGATCGACACCGCCATAGCCTGCGATTTCATCAGCCAGCACACCAACGCCAAGGGCGTAGGAATCAGAGTTGTTGTAGCGTTTGATGACAAAGAAATTCTTGGTCATCAGGAATGCTGGTCCGTTGGCGCCGCCGGGCATCTTGAGCTCCGCACGCCGGCTTCCGTTGGGGAGCCCTTTGCCACCGGGCCGGGTGAAGCCAAGCGATGCCCATTCCGCCAAGGTTTTGGTCTGGCCATCATATTTGGCGCCACTTCTGGGAGCCACGGCTTCGTAGCCCCATGTTTCTCCCTTTCTCCAGCCGTTCTTCTTGAGAAGATTTGCAGCTGTCGCCAAAGCGTCGGGAATTGAATTCCAGATATCACGATGTCCGTTGCCATCTGCATCGATCGCAAAGGCAAGATAACTCGTGGGAATAAACTGGGTGTGTCCCATGGCCCCGGCCCATGAGCCGGTCATCTCACCGGTGGAGATATCGCCGGCCTGGAGTATCTTCAATGCAGCGACTAGCTGCTGGCGTGCGAACTTTGCGCGCTTTCGGTCGGCATAGGCGAGTGTGGCGAGCGCTTGCGGGACATAGTGCAGGCGATCTGTCTTGGTAAGGATTTCGCCGTAATTGGATTCCATTGACCAGATTGCCAGCAGGATCGTTGCATCCACGCCGAAGTGGCTCTCGATAGCGGCCAGTGTTCTGGCATGTTGGGATCCCATTTCGCGTCCCTTGGCGATGGTGTAGGGATTGACCCGTGAATCCAGATAGTCCCAGACCTTGGTTGTGAATTCGGGCTGATAGCGTGCTTTTTCGAGCACACCTGGATCTGGCGCGGTGACGCCACTAAATGCTTTTTCATAGGTCGAGCGCGAAATTCCGGATTTCGCTGCAGTGCTGTAAAAGCCTGAGACCCATTTTTGAAAGCCTGCATCGGCGTGCGCTGATAGTGGAGACAACACTCCGGCGAAGAGGCAAAGGCTGGCGGCGCGAGCAAATTTACTGGGTGATCGGATCATGTTCCAAGCATCCTGTTGTTTAGGGCTGTTTCGGGTGACTGATCGGCAATCATAGCTGTGAGCTGTCAACAAATCGTTTACCATATTCGCCAGGTGAGTGCCCGCATTTGCCTCTTTCTAACAAATGGTGCGTACTGCCCGGGATGTGCCGGGATGCACCGGCAACATCATTTATGACAAATGAGGAAAATACATGACGACGATACGCAAAGTCAGAAAAGCTGTCCTGCCGGTTGCAGGTTTGGGAACCCGATTTCTTCCCGCAACCAAGGCAGTGCCGAAGGAGATGTTGACCGTGGTCGACAAACCGGTGGTTCAGTATGTCGTCGAAGAGGCCATGGCAGCTGGCATTGAGCATTTTGTTTTCGTCACGGGCCGCAACAAGGCCGTTATTGAAGATCATTTCGATATTCAGGTTGAACTCGAGGCAACACTGCGTGAGCGCGGTAAAACCGTCGAATTGAAATCCCTGGAAGATATGCTGCCAAAAGCTGGCGCCACGAGTTTTACACGCCAGCAAGCACCTCTTGGTCTCGGTCATGCCGTGTGGTGCGCCCGCGATATCATTGGAGATGAACCTTTCGCGTTGCTGCTTCCTGACATGGTGATGCGTGACAGTATCGGATGCCTCGCAGGGATGGTGAAGCTTTACGAGAAAGTCGGCGGCAATATCGTCGCGGTGGCGGAGTGCGATCCCGCGCTGGCCCACAAGTACGGCATAGTTGGCAAAGGTGAGGATCTGGAAGGCGGCTTTCGCATCACGCAGATGGTGGAAAAACCCGCAGCGGGAACGGCCCCATCGAACTACTACATCAATGGCCGCTATATCCTGCAACCGGAGATCTTTGATATCCTGTCAAAGCAGGAACGTGGCGCGGGCAATGAGATCCAGGTGACTGACGCGATGTTGAAACTTGCGGCCGATCAGTCTTTCTCGGCCTACGCTTTTGGCGGCGAGACCTATGACTGCGGCTCAAAAGAAGGCTTTATTCTGGCCAATGTCGCTTTCGCGCTGGGCCGGGATGATATCAAGCCACTGGTGGCTGAAAAGCTGAAAAATCTGATTGCGAAGGCTTGATCACTGGTAGCGGCCTACTCTTCTGGGGGGGCGGGTATCAACCGCCCGGCCCCTCATCTGCGCAGTTTGAGGCCCAATCCAAGGCGGGTTGTTTCCTCATCTGTGCCGCCGCGTTCCTTGGTGCGCTCGTAGCTCGCGTCTGCTTCCAGATCGAGATAGCGGTTGATGCTCCAGGTCAGGCCGGCGGAGGCGCCGTAGCTGCGTTGATTTCCGCGACCGCTGCCTGAATCGTAATCCGTGTATCCGGCTGTCGCACCGAGCCTGGCTACCAGATTGCTTTGGATTTGCTGGGACAGGGTGGAATCAAGTTCGTAGACCACAGCCCCGGATTGGCCGGCTGTTGTTGCGGTTTCGAGCGTGGTAGCCAGACCAAGTTTGATATCGGTTCCACGCTTGGGCGACCAGTTGAGTTCACCATCGGCCGTCAGACCGGAAATGTCGGCCAGGTTAGCATCATCAAGTGAGCGCAACACGTATCCTGCAGCAAATTCCCCCGACAGCTTTTCGCCGAAATTGACTTCAGCGCCGGCGCGCCCGCCAATGGTGGTCGAGGACCGTTCCGATCCGGTGGAATCAATACGCCGATCATATTTCTCGCGGCCGACAGTTGCTTCAAGAAACGGCACCAGCGCCGGGGACAATTCGTAACCGATCCGGCTGGTGATTTCAGCACCGAGCGTATCGCGGTCATCCAGCAGAACGGTGGTTCCATCAGCCAGGGTGGCGTCGCCATAAAGCCGGCGGGTGACTTCGAGAGTTGTCGTTCCGCGAAGCAGCCCCAGATTCTTTTCAAGCCCGATGCTTGCGCGCAATTCGTGGACGCCTGCCTGGGTGGTGGCGTCAGAAATCGCATTGGGGTCGGTGCGGCTTTCCCTAGAATAGCTGTAGCCCGCGCCCAGCACTCCGGTGAAGTCGTTGAGCAGATCCAGATTCAGTCGTGCATTGACGTCTGTGCTCGGTGTTTCGGTGCCGGTGCCCGATATGTTTTTCTGCCAGGTGCTGGTGCCGTCTACATTGAGTTGATGCCGCGACCAATCGGATTCCAGGGTTCCGGATAAGGTGGTCTGGCTGTAGGTGCGGCTGGTCTTGCTCGTGCCGTAGCGCACAGATTCCCGGACAACCCTCTGATCAAGTGTCGGGCGAAGCGTCAGGGAACCGAATGAAAATCCCGGCACGGAGGCCTCTTCGGCCAAGGGGGCCAGAGGCAGACCATCAACAGTTCCAGTGCGGGCGTTTTGTCGCGTCAGACTTGCCGCATAATCCTGATCTGCCTGGCTGAGGTCGGATGGAGACCCAATTGTTCCTGTAAAATCTTCCGCTGCCGGCTGGAGCGGGGTTCCGGTCGGGTCAAATTGTCCGGCGGAGCCTGTCGCGCCAAAAGTGTCAGAATTGCCGGTTCCAAGTGACGTGCTTGTGCCAGCGGGACGAGGGGCGGGCAGGGCGCCATAAAGCGTCGATGCGGCGTTTGATTGGGCGGTTGAGGTTTGTTCGGATGTGCCGCGGAGTTGATAGGGGTCGTTTGTGGTGTTGGAACCAGATGCCGTTTGCGCATGGACTGCCGGGATTGCAGTCAAAAGACAGAGTGCGGACACAGTCAGGCGAAGGCCGTTGCGACGCTCTGCCATTCGTATCTGTACCGTGTTGATGCGGTTGCGCATGCGTCTTGGGTTCCGGACTCGTCCAAATCTTGTCAAAGCGTAAACACTTGTGGTTAACGCAAGGTTTCGAACTCCTGCTTTGCTGATCGGTGACGTCGTTGATGGACACAGGCGTGGCAACGCGATATTGCGGCCTGATGAAGAAGATTTTGCCAGACTATCCACGCGCCGAGATGCTGAGTTCGGCCGGGCGCACGATCCAGACCGAAAAAGCCGGACTGGATGCGCTCGCGGCAGCGCTTGAGAACGGGCTTGCCGAGCCGTTTACACGGGCCGTGGAAGCTCTCGGGGGTATCGCTGGGCGGGTTATCGTCACCGGCGTCGGAAAGAGCGGGCACATTGGTGCGAAAATCGCCGCCACTCTGGCTTCGACTGGAACACCGTCGCATTTCGTCCATCCCGCAGAAGCCAACCATGGCGATCTGGGAATGATTGCGCAGGATGATGCGATCATTGTGCTGTCCTGGTCGGGTGAAACTGCAGAGCTTAAGGGTATTCTTGCCTATTCCAGGCGCTTCGGGATTCCGCTGATCGCCTTCACATCAGGCGCAACTTCTGCTCTCGGGCGTGAGGCGGACATCGTGCTCCTGCTTCCGCGCGAACAGGAAGCCTGTCCGCATGGCCTGGCGCCAACGACCTCAACTCTGATGCAGTTGGCGCTGGGCGATGCGCTTGCCGTGGCCCTGCTTGAAGCCAAGGGATTTACCGCCGGTGATTTCCACACGTTTCACCCCGGTGGGCAGCTCGGCGCAAATCTGGCGCATGTGGCGGATGTGATGCACACTGGCGATTCTGTTCCGCTGGTACCCTCGGGGACGCCAGTGCAGGAAGCGATCATGACGCTGTCATTGCGAAAATTCGGCTGCGTTGGGGTGACGGCGCCGGATGGGCGTTTGATCGGCATTGTCACGGATGGTGACGTGGCCCGCAATCTGGGGCGCAATCTGGTCGATCAGCCGATTGATGCGATCATGACAAGTCAACCCAAGACAATTGCGCCAACGGCGCTGGCCAGCACCGCTATGGCAATTCTGAACAAGAACGCCATCGGCGCCCTGATGGTGACAGATCAGAATCTTTCGCCGATAGGCATAGTGCATTTCCATGATCTTCTCAGGATTGGCGTGGCCTGAATTTAGAGCATCCGATTAATCCAACGATGCTCTTCTAGGCCCGCTCCACCGTCAAGCCGCCAGCCTGGGCCGTTGTGATGCGAACCCGTGCGCCTGCGGGCATATCCGGGCCCTGTACGATCCAGGTCGTATCATCGAGGCGGATGCGCCCCTTGCCATCGGCAATAGGCTCTTCCAGTGTCGCGGTCCGGCCGACCAGACCTTCGACGCGCCGGTTGAGCATCGGTTGATCGCTATCCGTATTTGATCCGAACATCCGGCGGCCAACCACAGCGAAAGCAACGGCCAGTACGGCAAAAACCACAAGCTGCAATTGCCAGCTCCAGGCCGTTGTGCCCCACAGCAGAAACGACAAGGCACCGACGACTATTGCTGCCAGTCCAACCCAGAGCAGGAAAACGCCGGGGACCAGGATCTCAAGGCCGAGAAACACCAGACCTACGATCCACCAGCTCCAGGGGCCGAGTTCGGTAACGAGGACGGCGATCATGTGTCCTGTTCTCCCTGCGGACCCGCGGGAAAGCCTGGTGTTGTGGCGCGGGACTGACGCGGCGGTTGGCCGGGTGCGCGTCTCGGGGCTGAAGCGCCGCCGCCATCCTTGCCGAAGACTTCTTGCGCGATCGCCCCTATGCCGCCCAGTGAACCGATCAGCGAGGAGGCTTCCAGCGGCATCAGGATGACTTTCTGGTTCGGAGCCGAGGCAATCTGTCCGAGCGCCTCAGTGTATTTCTGCGCCACAAAATAGTTGATCGCAGTGACGTCTCCTTCGGAGATGGCGACCGACATCATTGTCGTCGCCTTGGCTTCTGCTTCGGCGAGCCGCTCGCGGGCCTCGGCGTCGCGGAATGCAGCGTCACGGCGGCCCTCAGCTTCGAGGATGGCGGACTGTTTGGCACCCTCTGCGCGCAAGATCTGTGAATTGCGCGAGCCTTCGGCTTCCAGGATATCTGCGCGCTTCTCGCGCTCGGCCTTCATCTGCCGGCCCATGGCTTCGACCAGATCCACCGGCGGGGCGATGTCCTTGATTTCGACGCGGGTGATCTTGATGCCCCAAGGGGCCGCGGCCTGATCGACGACTTTGAGCAACCGGTCGTTGATGGCGTCACGGTTGGACAATAGCTCGTCCAGATCCATGGAGCCCATTACCGAGCGGATGTTGGTCATGGTCAGGTTGAGCAGTGCCTGTTCCAGATTGGATACCTGATAAGCCGCTTCTGCAGCGTTGAGGACCTGATAGAATGAGACTGCGTCGGCAGAAACCGAGGCGTTGTCGCGGGTGATGACTTCCTGAGTGGGGATGTCGAGCACCTGTTCCATGATATTTATCTTGCGGCCGATCCGGTCAACAAACGGAACAATGATGTTCAATCCAGGCGCCAGTGTTCGTGTGTAACGTCCAAACCGTTCAACCGTGAAGGCAAAGCCTTGCGGCACTGTCTTGACCCCGGAAAACAAAACAAGGATCGCTATGACAACGACGACGATGACCGTGATATCCAGTCCCAGCATGTCCGAAGACCTCCTCTGCCCGGTTCCTAATTGCGAATTTTCTCCGCCTGGTTAGACAGGTAATGGGTCTGGCCAGCCCTTGCAATCATTCGGGGTGACTATCTTCCCTCCCCAGATCGTCGGCTGGTGTCAGCAAGCAACTGAATTTTTTATATCCAGCCCTGAAGTTCGCGACGGACAACGGTCTCAAGCACCTTCATGCCGCCCTCGCTATCGTTGAGGCACGGGATGTGGGTGAAGTGTTCACCGCCGTTTTCATGGAAGATCTCGCCAGCTTCAACAGCGATTTCCTCAAGCGTCTCCAGGCAGTCAGACACAAAACCGGGATTGATCACGGCGATGCGCTTCACGCCATCCTTAGCGAACTTCTCGACTGTTTTGTCAGTGTAGGGTTGAAGCCACTCTTCGGGTCCGAAGCGCGACTGGAATGTCGGCATCAATTTTTCCTTTGACCACCCCAACCGCTCACGCACCAGCCGTGCGGTCTTCAGGCATTGGCAATGATAGGGATCGCCCTTGAGAAAATAGGACTGCGGAATGCCGTGGAACGACATCAGCAAAATCTCCGGCTCCCAGTCGAGACCGGCGATATGGCTCTCAATCGACTGGGCGATTGCCTCGATATAGGCCGGATCATCATGATAGGGCGGGACTGTCCTCAATGCAGGCTGCCAGCGCATGTCCATCAGCGCCTGAAACGCCTTGTCATTCACAGTTGCGGTGGTGGCGGCAGCATATTGTGGATAGAGCGGAAACAGCACGATGCGATCACAGCCCGCATCCTTGAGTGCGTTGATTTTGTCGGAGATGGATGGCTGGCCGTAGCGCATCGCCCAATCGACGATGACTGAAGGGTGGGATGCCAGTATCTCACCAAGCTTGTCTGACTGGTTGCGGGTGTAGGTTCTCAGATAACTTTCATCGAGATCCTTGTTCCAGATCGTCTCATAGGCTTTGCCGACCCGTCCCGGACGGGTGTTGAGAACGATACCAAAAAGGATCGGGTACCAGAAGAAACGCGACCACTCGATCACCCGTTTGTCAGTGAGGAACTCTTTCAGGTAGCGCCGCATGGATTTGTAATCGGTGCCATCAGGCGTGCCGAGATTGACGATCAGGACACCGACTTTCTGGATCTTCACTGGCGGATGTTCGCGCGGCAGTTCACCTACGGTACGGCTTTGTTCTTCAGTCAGGATCTTGGGGCTGTTCACGGGGTACGTTCCATTCAAGTGTGTTTTGGTCTTGCTCTATCGGCGGGGCACTGCGGGGAGTTTGTCCGCCAGCGCGCCCCTGCACCGATCAGCCTTTGATCGGGAACATAGAGACATCAAACGACAAATCAATCTTCAGTAGATGCGGTTATTTGCCCTTTTGCCAAAACAAAAGGGCCCGGAAAACCGGGCCCTTCTATTCGTTGTGATGGTGAAATCACTTGGCAGGAATAGCCAATGTTTCGCCAATCAGGAGATCTTTCGCATTTGCCGATGGATTGGCTTCCGCGATCTTGGTCCACATTGTGGCGTCGCCATAATAAGTCTTGGCCAGATCCCACAAGGTGTCACCGGAAGCGATTAGGTGCTCCTTGCCTGCCATTGCAGTGGCGCCGGCAGCAGGCTCTTCCTTGGTCATCGTTGCGCCTTCGGCCGGGGCGGCTTCCCCGGAAATCATCGGGGCCGACGTGGTCAGATCCTTGAAACCAGGTAGCGGCTCGGGAACCTGGATGGTTTCCGTTGCGGGTGCTGCCTCAGCGGCCGGGGTTGCTTCCGCAGTCGCCGGTGCCGTTTCAGCCATCGGCTTTTCCGCGGCAGCCATTACGCGGCCCTCTGTGAAGGGCGTGTAGGGATTGTTCTTGGCGAGGTAGTCAGCGACCACCTGTTCAAGGCCCGGACCGAAGTCATAAGCGTTCATGCCTCCGGAGTCGAAGACCGAGTAGCCGTCACCGCCGCCGCGCATGTAGTTGTTGGTCGCCACCGAATACACGGCCTCTGGATCGATCGGCTCAAACCCATCGCCCTTCTTGACCTCAACCGAGACAATGCGCGAACCGGCCTCTGCCGCCTTGTCAAAAGTGTAACGGAGGCCCGCGACCTGCGCGAAGCGGCCGGCGCCTTCCTCGACCTGGCTGACGCCGTTTTCGAGTGCTGCAACAACGTCGGAGCCCTTGAGTTCAAAGGTTGCCAGAGTGTTCTGGAACGGTAGCACGCCAAGCACTTCACCCATGGTGATTTCACCCGAGTCAATCGACGCGCGTAAACCACCACCGTTCTGAATGGCGATCGTGACGCCCTGGTCGCCGACACGGTCAAGCATGGCGTCGGTCACGAGATTGCCCATTTCGCATTCGCCAGCGCGGCAGGTGTCGCGGCTGCCGTCGATATCCTTGGTGGATGCGGATACAATCTTTGTCTTCAATTCTTCGATTGGCGCGCCAAGTTCCTTGATGCGGGCCAGAACACCCTCATCGGGTATGATCGAGCTGTCGAGTAGGATCGGATCGCCCTTGGCTTCCTTGACCACACCGTTGTCATCGAAGGTGACCGAGAATTCGCCGAGGTATTTCGAGTAGGACGCGGCTTGCGTCACCGGAACCTGGTAGCCCTCGGGGTTGTCGATCATCGTCGGATAAGGGCCTTCGGCCTTTTCGTCGGTGTTGGACAACAGCGAGTGCGAGTGGCCGCCAACGACGACATCGACGCCGGGGATCTTTGCAATCATTTCCTTATCGCGCGGGTAGCCGACATGGGTCAGCGCGATGATCTTGTTGATGCCTTCGGCCTTGAGCTTTTCAACTTCGGCTGTGATGGTCTTGATGTCATCGGCAATCAGGATGTTGGGGCCGGGGGAGGCAATCTCGGGCGTGTCGTTGGTGACTGCGCCGACAATGCCGATCTTCTCGCCACCGACTTCGATAACCATCGACGGCTTGATCCGGTCACCGACTTTCGAGGAGGCGCTGGCTGCCACGTTGGCGGACAGAACCGGGAACTCGATGACGTCGAGGAATGGAACCAGCGCTTCTTCGCCGTCATCAAACTCGTGGTTGCCCACAGTCATGGCGTCGAATTTCATCTGGTTGAGAAATTCGGCTTCCACCGCGCCTTTGTAGGTGGTGTAAAACAGCGAGCCCTGGAAATTGTCGCCGCCGTTCAGCAACAGTACATTGCCGCCTTCAAGCGCCTGCCGGCGATCGGCGATGGCCGTTACCAAGCGTGCCGCGCCACCGAAGCACTTGCCTTCGGTCTCGTCTCCAGCCGAGCAGGTAGATTCATACTTGTTGTTGGATTCAATGCGGCTGTGCCAGTCATTGATGTGCAGGATGGTCAAGGTGTAATCGGCGAAGGCGGCACCTGAGCTCAGGCCCAGCACCGATACCGACAATAACGCGCGCTTGATTAATGTATTCATGGAATAGCTCCCTGTTTCGCTGCTCACAGCGTGCCGGAATTAGTCTCTGCGGACGCCCACGGCAGGCTTCATTGAATGGTTTCACTAACCGCGAAGAACTTCAAGTCCCGTATATGACCGGATTGAAATATTGCCTGGATTCAGGCCGAGTAGTCCCGCTCGTCGGCAATCACCTTGCCATCATTTGGCAGGCTTGTAGCGGCCGAAATTTCCACGGTGCCACGCAATTTGGCGATTGCCGTCAACGTTGCCTCGATGTCCTTGATGACCGGGGTAGCACCTGCGGCCGGCTCAACCATCAGGGTCATCACATCGGCATCATTTGAGCGGCTGACGACTAGGCGTGCCCGGGCAATTTCGGGATGGGCCTTGAGAATTTCTGCCACCTGCTTGGGGTCGACAAACATGCCCTTGATCTTGGTGCGCTGGTCAGCGCGGCCCATCCAGCCCTGAATGCGTGGTCCTGTGCGGCCACAGGGCGATACACCAGGCAGGATAGCCGACAAATCACCCGTTCCAAAGCGTACCAGCGGGTAGCCGGGATTGAGTGTGGTCACGACGAGTTCTCCGACTTCGCCTTCAGGCACGGGGTCATTGGTGCCCGGCCGTACGATTTCGACAATCATGTCCTCGTTGACGATCATGCCCGGATGCGGTGCACCATTGGCATCGGCACTTTCGTAGGCGATCACGCCAAGATCGGCGGTGGCATAGCTCTGGAGCACTGAAACGCCACGGTCGGCGTAATATTGGCGCAGCGAGGGAAAGAGTGCGCCGCCTGAGACCAGTGCCCGTTTGATCGATGACAGATCCCGGCCCAATTCGTCGGCTTTCTCGAGAATGGTCTTGAGATAATCGGGTGTGCCAGTGAAACCGGAGGGCTTGAGCCTTAGTGCTGCGTCGACTTGCGCTTCGGTGTTGCCGACGCCTGCGGGAAACACCAGGCATCCCAAAGCGCGCGCGCCTTCATCAAGGATAAAGCCGCCCGGTGTCATGTGATAGGCGAGACTGTTGTGGACCATGTCGCCCGAGCGAAATCCTGCGGCGAACAGTGCGCGGGCCGAGGCCCAGGGGTCAACGCCAAGGCCTTGTGGTTCCCAGACCGGGCCGGGGGACATGAAGACGCGGTTACCCTTCAGCGCATCCGCGTCGGCAAGGCCACCGAATGGCGGGTTGGCTTCCTGCATCTGCATCAGATCGGGTTTGCGCAATACCGGAAGCCTTGCCAAGGCCGCGCGATCGACAAGACCTGCTGCATCGGGGTGGCCGAGCCAGGCATCGAGCGCCGGAAGCCGTTTGAGACTGCGGCTTAACAACGCCCTCAGGCCTTCGAATGTTTCCTGCTCGCGGGCTTCAGGTGCACGCGTCTCGCGATCATCGAAATGACTGGTCATGATAAAAGGCCTGTGCTTGCTTAGATGCGACGTACCAGTGTGAACTGCGCACCTGTCGAGGAAGTGCAGTTGAGCTGGGACTGGGTGGCAAGCGCGCAATTGACCCGCGATGTTGTCTGACGCAGCAAAGAGGTCAGTTCGATTTCGACAATCTGGTCTGACACGTGACGGTAAGATCCCTCGGCCAATAGCGAATTGGTGTCGGTGGTGCGGGTCTCGAAGCGACCGTTATAAAAGCTCGAAATGATGCCATTTGGATCAGTCCACTGGCCATCGATGCCCTGTGGCTGCACCGCCATGGGACGAGGAGAATAGGTCGCGGACTGGCAGGCAGCCAGCAATCCGGCAAGTGCGCCAACGGCGATAATGCGATGTAGGTTCATGGTCCGGTGTTCCCCTCGAGCCGTCATCAATGTGATTCCATCGATGAAAGAATGCAGCGCTGGCGTGTTGAAAGCAAGATGGCAACTCACCGGATGGTCTTGCGACCGGCACGGAAGTTGGCGTCCATGGCAATTCTACAACGCCTCGCATTCAATCGAATGCGAGGCGTTGTAACAATTTAAAACAATGCAAGTACGGTATCGTTCAAGTGAATCCATTTGAACGCGATATGCATTAGTGCACCAGAACGTTGCGGAACTGCCATGGATCATTCTTGTCGATGTCTTCCGGAAAAAGGCCCGGCCGACCCTCGAGTGGTGTCCAGTCGGTGTAATGACCTTCCACCGGGCCGAGATAGGGCGATTGCACTTCGAGGCAACGCTTGTAGTCGACCTCGTCGGCCTCGACGATGCCAGCCTTCGGATTTTCCAGCGCCCAGACCATGCCAGCCAGCACAGCCGACGTCACCTGCATTCCGGTGGCGTTCTGATAAGGCGCGAGGCGGCGGGTTTCTTCCAGCGACAGACGCGAGCCATACCAATAGGCGTTCTTGTCGTGGCCGTAGAGCAGCACGCCCAGCTCATCGAGACCCTCGACCAGCTCGTTTTCGTCGAGCACATGCAATACCGGTTGCGCGGTGCCGCCATTGCCGAACATCTCATGCAGCGACAGCACGGCATCATTGGCTGGATGATAGGCGTAATGGCAGGTCGGGCGATAAGTGACGTCGCCATCCTTGTTCTCGACGGTGAAATAGTCGGCAATCGAGACCGATTCATTGTGGGTGACAAGGAAACCGTATTGTGGGCCAGGTGTCGGGCACCAGGTGCGAACCCGGGTGTTGGCACCCGGCTGCTCAAGATAGATGGCCGCCTTGCAGCCCTTCTTGTGCTTTTTGGCGTTTTTCGGCATCCATTTTTCATGGGTACCCCAGCCGAGTTCGGCCGGCTGAAGTCCCTCGGAGATAAAGCCCTCGACCGACCAAGTGTTCCAGAAAACGTTGAGCGGCTTGGGCATCTTGCTCAGCTGCGTGTCACGCTCGGCAATATGCACGCCCTTGACGCCAACCTTCTTCATCAGCTTGGCCCAGCCTTCGCGATCGTGCTGGTCGGGCTCTTCGAATTTGATGTTCAGGTCCTTGGCGAGATTGACCAGCGCCTGCTTGACGAACCAGGACACCATGCCGGGATTGGCGCCGCAGGTGGAGACAGCCGTTGTGCCGCCGGGGTTCTTCTTCTTTTCATGGCGCAGGGTCTCGCGCAGCGCATAGTTGGTGCGCTCGGAGTTCTTCATGTCCTTGTCGAAATAGAAGCCGAGCCAAGGCTCGATCACGGTGTCGATGTAGAGAACGTCGAGCTTGCGGCAGAGCTTGATGAGGTCAAGCGAACCGGTATCGACAGAGAGATTGACGCAGAAGCCCTGGCCTTCGCCTTCGGTCAGCAGCGGCTTGAGCAGCTCCTTGTAATTGTCCTTTGTGACATGTGCCTTGATGTGCCGGATCCCGTGCTGGGCAAGGATCTCCATGTCACCGGCGTCCTCACGCGGATCGATGACAACCATCCGGCTCTTGTCGAACTTGAAGTGGCGTTCGATCAGCGGAAGAGTGCCGCGGCCGATTGATCCGAAGCCGATCATGACGATCGGGCCGGTGATGTCGCCGTAGACTGGAAAATCCTGCTGGGTCATGTCATTCGCTCCGTAAGCTGGCGCTGCAGCCGTCTGCCGCGATAGCGGCGGCTAAACCATACTTCACTGTTACAATAAAGCGAAATCAGAAGGTCAGCTATCCATAGCCTCCAGTTCGTCGATCAATCCCTCGATCATCGATAGACCCTGGTTCCAGAAGCCCGGATCGGAGGCATCAAGGCCGAAGGGTGCGAGAAGCTCCGAATGATGCTTGGTTCCACCGGCCTTGAGCATGTCAAAATAACGGTCGCGGAACCCTTCAGGCGATTTTTCGTAGACGGAGTAAAGCGAATTCACCAGGCAATCGCCAAAGGCGTAGGCGTAGACATAAAACGGAGAATGAATGAAATGCGGGATGTAGGCCCAGAAAGTCTCATATCCCTCGGACAAATTGACCGCAGGACCGAGGCTTTCCGATTGCACGTCAAGCCAAAGCACACCCAATTGCTCGGAGGTCAGTTCGCCTTCACGGCGGGCGGTGTGCACGCGTCTTTCAAATTCGTAGAACGCGATCTGGCGCACGACGGTGTTGATCATGTCCTCAACCTTTTGGGCCAGCATCGCCTTGCGCTCGCGGCGATCGGTGGTGCGCTCGAGCAAAGCGCGGAAGGTCAGCATTTCGCCAAACACGGAGGCTGTTTCAGCAAGAGTAAGAGGCGTTGATGACATCAATGCGCCTTGCGCGCCGGCGAGCACCTGATGCACGCCATGGCCAAGCTCGTGCGCCAGCGTCATCACATCGCGCGGTTTGCCCAGATAATTGACCAGCACATAAGGGTGAACGGACGGTACGGTGGGATGGGCGAAGGCGCCGGAAATCTTCCCGGGACGGCTTGGCGCATCAATCCAGTTGCGATCAAAAAAGCGGCGGGCAATGTCTGCCATTTCCGGCGCAAAGTCGTTGTAGGCGGACAGCACCGTGTTTTTGGCCTCATCCCAGGCGATGGTTTCCCGAGGGGTTTCGGGCAAAGGCGCGTTGCGATCCCAGAACTCCAGTTTTTCCAGGCCAAGCCAGCGGGCCTTCATGGCGTAATAGCGATGCGACAACCGCGGACAGGCTTCGCGGACAGCCTGGGCCAGCGCATCAACGACCGGCCGCTCCACACGGTTGGCCAGATGGCGGCTGTCGGCGATATCCTCAAACCCGCGCCAGCGGTCGGAAATTTCCTTGTCCTTGGCGAGCGTGTTGGTGATCAGTGTGAAGGTGCGAAGATTGTCCTTGAAGGTGTCGGCAAGGGCCAGGCCGGCTTTTTTCCGCTTTGCGCCATCGGCATCCTGCAACAGTGACAGAGTGACTTCGAGTGGCAGCGATTCACCATCAATGGTGAATTCGAGGTTGCTCATGGTTTCATCAAACAGCCGGTTCCAAGCCGCGTGGCCGGTCATCGACTTTTCATGAAAGAGTTGTTCGATCCTGTCTTCGAGCTGATAGGGCCGGTCCAGCCTGAGGTCATGGAACCAGGGGGTGTAGCGGGCGGCGCGTGCGTCGCGCTTCAGGCTGTCTTCAATTAGCGTGTCATCGATCCGGTTGAGTTCAAGCGCGAAAAACAGAAGATGGGCACTGGTGTCAGTCATCTCACTTTGAACATCGCCATAAAACTTGGCGATCGCTGGATCGGACGTGTTGGTGAAATAGGCGAGGCCAGCATAAGAGATGATCCGGCCCATCACCTCATCAAGCTTTTCATAGGCTTCCATGGCCGCGCCCAGACCATCATCGCCGTCTGCCTTTGCAGCTTCGGCAATCCGACCTTTCCAGCGCGCCTCGAAGGCTTCAGCCCCACTCCGGGCGGCGGCAAGATCGGCCTTGAACTCGGGTGCATCATGACCGGTATAGAGATCATCGAGATTCCAGCCCGGTAGAGTGCCCAGAGCAGCATCGGCTCCCTTGGCCGTTGCGGGCGCACGAACAGGTGCATGGTCCAGAATTGATTTCGGCATCAGGGCACTCACTTTCAAATACGGGATCGGCCAAATACGGGATCGGCGAGACGACAGCCCGGTTTTACTGGCAGCGACGATTAAAATGCAATCATTTCCCGCAATTCGATTTTCAGGCTTTGCTGCCACTCTCCTGCAATGGCCAAAACCCTTCACCGCGCCACCGGTAATGAGGAAACAAGATCCGTGTCCAAACGAATTTTGATTGTTGATGACGACCCGGTTCAACGCCGTCTGCTCAAGGCCGCCGCCGAAAAAGCCGGGTATGAAATCGAATTGCTGACCGAAGGACGATCGGCTCTTGCCCGATTGATCGAGCCGGATCACGATTTTGGTGCCGTGGTGCTTGACCTGATGATGCCGGAAATGGGCGGATTGGAAGTGCTGGAGCGGCTGTCGGCTGCGGGAAGTACAATTCCTGTCATTGTCCAGACCGGGCAGGGCGGGATCGAAACCGTGGTCAAGGCGATGCGCGCCGGAGCCTTTGACTTTGTCGTCAAGCCGGTGTCGCCGGAACGCCTGACCCTGGCGCTTGGCAATGCGCTCAAGGCTTCGCGCATCAATTCCGTCCCGATCCCTTCAATCCGACATACCGGCTTCAATGGTATCGTGGCTGCCAGCCCTGCCATGGAACGGGTGATTTCGCTCGGCAAGCGCGCTGCGGCATCTACCATTCCGGTGGTTCTTGAGGGCGAATCCGGGGTCGGCAAGGAAATGGTCGCCCACGCTATTCAGGCCGAAAGCACGCGGCGTAACAAACCCTTCATAACGGTCAATTGCGGTGCGATTCCCGAAAATCTGGTCGAGAGCATTCTGTTCGGCCATGAGAAGGGTGCCTTTACCGGAGCCACCGAGCGTCATGCCGGTAAATTTACCGAAGCCGATGGCGGGACGCTGTTTCTTGATGAAGTCGGCGAGTTGCCGCTGGAAGTTCAGGTCAAACTGTTGCGCGCGGTGCAACTGGGCGAAATCGAGACGGTTGGATCCAGATTGCCGAGAAAGGTGGATATCCGTCTGATTTCCGCCACCAACAAGGACCTGATCGCAGAGGTCAAAGCCGGGCGGTTCCGCGAGGATCTGTATTACAGGCTCAATGTGTTCCCGATCCATGTTCCGGCCTTGCGCAAGCGCAAGGAGGATATTCCGCAACTGGTCCGCCACTTTACCGAGCGGTTTGCGGGCGTGATCGGCGGAAAACGCATACGCAGCATTGCGCCTGATGCCATGGCGCTGCTGACTGCGCATGACTGGCCGGGCAACATCCGCGAGTTGGAGAATGCGATACACAGGGCCATTGTGCTTTGCGACAGTGAAACGCTGACCATCGATCTTTTCCCGCAGATCGCCGCTCAGATGCCAGGATACAGTCTTGAAGCATCCGGATTCGGTGAAGAAGGTGCAATAGGTTCAGGACGGGTGCCAAACACGCTTGATCTGATACCACCTGCGGAGGGTGCAGATTCGTGTACGGTCGCTGTTTCCGCTTCGGATGAGCCCAATATCCTCGTCGATACAGGCATGCCAGCGGTCAATGCGGTGACGCCGGAGGGCGAAGTGCGCCGGCTCGCCGAGGTTGAAGAGGAACTGATCCGTTTTGCCTTGTCGTTCTACCGCGGCCAGATGAGCGAAGTTGCGCGCCGGCTCGGTATCGGTCGCTCGACGCTCTATCGAAAGCTGAAGGACTACGCGATCAATCCCGATGATCCGGACCGGGAGGCCGCCTGACAGAAGGTTTTCAACCGGTCGTAAAAAAGATGTTGCCGGTTTGATCTGCTTCATTCCCTGTTAAGTGATCATTCACTATAAGTGTCCCTGCAGCGATACGTGGCGTTGGTTGCCATTGTGTCACCGCATTTGTTCACCAAATGGTGATCAACAACGGTTTTCCGGCGTCCGGGGACAGCATTGGCGACATTGAACACAGTATCAGTACTGGCACGGTCCACTTGGTGCGTCGGTGTGCGTTTTTGGCACATGTCGCGCATTATCGTGGTGCGAGTGTTTTTGCTGGCGATCATCGCAGTGTCTGCCGGGTTCGCGGCAACGCCAGAGGCGTCAGCCGAGACACGGTCGCTCAAGCTCTATTATCTCCACACCAAGGAAAAAGCCGAGATCGTTTTCAAGCGCAATGGCCGCTACGATCAGTCCGGTCTCAACAAGCTCAACCGTTTCTTGCGGGATTGGCGGCGCAATGAGCCGACCAAGATGGATCCACAGCTGTTTGATCTGGTCTGGGAAGTCTATAATCAGGTTGGAGCAAGAGGCTACATCAATGTTGTCTCGGCTTACCGCTCGCCAGCGACAAACGACATGCTGCGCCGGACTCGCGGTGGTCAGGCCAAGAAAAGCCAGCATATGCTTGGCAAGGCGATGGATTTCTATATTCCCGGCGTCAAACTCAGCACCCTTCGCGCGTCAGCCATGAAAATGCAGGGCGGTGGGGTCGGGTATTACCCAAAATCCGGATCGCCCTTCGTGCATCTTGATGTGGCGGGTGTGCGTGCCTGGCCACGTATGAGCCGGCAGGAACTGGTCAGCCTTTTTCCGGATGGAAAAACTCTCCATTTGCCGCCGGATGGCAAGCCGCTTCCCGGCTACAAAACCGCTCTGGCCGATTACAAACGGCGTGGTGGAGCGATTATCTCGAGCAGCAGCGCCAATTCCAGCAAAGACACCAAGCGGTCTGGCGGGTTGCTGGCCGCTTTGTTTGGTGGCGGCGACGAGGATGAGGAGCCAGAAGCAATCGCGTCGGCGCCAAAACCGGTGCCAGCGCCGCCGCAGACGCAACTCGCGGCATTGCCGGGCGTTCTGGATGCGCCTGCGGAAGTGGCGCCTGCTGCAGTCGAGACTGCCTTGGCGTTGCCTGCCCGGCCACCTATCCCGGTGGCACGCCCGGTAATCGAACCGCAGCAACAAGCCGTTGTGGTTGCCGCGCTTGCGCCGCCGGAGCCTGTTTTGCCGGCGCAGAACGAAATCAATGCATTTGCCGCCGCCGCGAACGCGGATGTCGTACCCCAGGAGCCTGCCCGCATCGATCTGGCAAGCATTCGCGCGCCGATTCCGCAATTGCTGGCTGAACGGGCCATCGGACAAAAGCCTGTTGTTGCGGATGCGGGAGCAATTGAAGTGGCGGCGTTGCCGGTCCCCAGCCTGATAAAAGCGCGAATGCAGATAGACACGACTTCGGAACAGCCAGCGCAAGATTTGAAGATAGCTGCGGCTCTGGTTGACCGGGCCGCCGAAGCCTCGCCGACTGGGACCTCAGCGGCACTGGCTGATGATATCGCAGGCTTGCTATCGGCAGAGGACTTTATCCCGCTGCCGATACGCAGGCCGGGAGATCGCGCTGGCGACCGGGCTCCGGCGCTCGCCGCGTCGCGCGAAATTGAAATGGCGTCGCTGGCTCCGGTACAGCGCAGCGGGCGCGTGGCTGGATTTTCGACCACCATTTCGGCTTCCCGCAAGGGGGACCGGCCAACGGCATTGGTAGCGGCAGAGCAACCGCAGCGCACTTCAGTTCGCACCGAGCCTAAGCTGACAGATACGATCATCTCGAAATGGGCTCTGGCTCAGGATCGGGTGAAAACGATGGCTTCCCCGCCCGGCAAGCCACGCAAATTTGTTGCTACCCAGCTTCGGGAAGCGCCGACAATTGTCTATGCAAACGCGTTTGCGCCAGACAGTGGGGAGCTTCCGCACAATCAGTTCACCGGATCGGCGGTTAATTTCATAAATGTCGCGCGATTCGGCAACTGAATCTATTCGTCGTCACCCGGGCAGCCCTCCCTTAGCGGCGCGAAACAGCGCCGCAGCAAGAGTGTGCGAATGATGATACGCGGGCAAGGGACGCCTTGATACTTTTGTGGCTTACATGAAAAACGCCGCGCGTTTGATGAAACGCGCGGCGTTTTGAATTTGTGCGACTGCCCGATACTTACATGAATTCATGTAAGTGCCCGTGGCATCCGGTCAGATTGCGTCTTCAGGTTCGGGTGCCATTCCGAGGGCATGCAGGTAGGTGTCGAGGATAGCTTCCTGCTCGAGACGGTCGTTCTGGTCCTGCTTGCGAATGGCGATGATCTTGCGAAGCACCTTGGTGTCGTAACCGTTCGATTTTGCCTCGCCATAGACATCCTTGATGTCGTCAGCGATGGTTTTCTTTTCTTCTTCCAGCCGTTCAATGCGTTCTACAATCGAACGGAGCTGGTCGCGGGCAACGGCGCCGGAATCAGACATGAGGTCTCTCCTACAAGGACAATGAGGGGTAAAGTGTATGATGCTCCAAGTGCCCAAAGCCAGGCTTCGGGTCAAGTGTGTTTGCGCTATCCGCAGGGAATAAATCTGAATCCCAACCGTTGCTAAACCACGCGGGACCCGTGGAGCTCGACTTCATGGAGTTCTGACAACTCAGTCAATGACGCAAGAATTGGCGCGAGGCGGTTAACCCACGAGTCCACGCCATCTGCATCTGAAATCAGGTCCTGGCGAACCTCAAGCAATGCATGCGGGAGGCCGGTCATCGAGCAATGCCTATGCATGGTGTCACCTCTGAGCGCTCCATCATAGGGTTCGTTGTCGCCGACAATCAGTGCCGGGTCCGTACTCAGAGCATGAATCAGTGGGTGTGCGGCACGTGGATCGGTGTCCCACAAGATCCCTGCATGCCAGGGTCTTGCGACCCCTTTCCAGGCATGGGTGAAGGAATGCAATGAAATGACCAGAGGCGGCTTGTCGGATTTGCGCCAGGTTTCCGCAATGACGGAGGCGACGGCGTCATGGTAGGGTCGGTGATAAAGATTGAGACGGCGCTCGCGTTCCTCCGCGGCTAGCGGATGATTGGCGGGAATCACCATCCCGTCAGAAAGCTTCATGATCAGGGTAGGGTCGTCTTCGCCCCGGTTCGGGTCGATCAGCAATCGTGAAAAGCAGCCGAGAACTGCCGGAACGCCCAGCCGTGCGGAGAGCTTGCGGGTCAGATCCTCGACGCCGATGTCAAAGGCTATATGACGGGTGAAAGCTTCTGCGGGCAGGCCCAGATCGCCATATTCGGCGGGGAGGCGGTTCATGGCGTGATCTGCAAGAATCACCAATGAGTGGCTTGGATCGCCGGGAATTATTTCAAACGGCTGAAAGCTTGTCATGATGGGTTCTGGTGCCAAGTTTGAAGAATGACTAAGATCACGGATCAATTGCACAGCCGTGGTCTGCGAGCAACCGCCAGAATAGGGGGCTTTATCTGCCGTAAACCTATGCAGGCATAGAATGGGAGCGAAGCTTGCCTTTAGTCTAGCGTCTTTCGTTGACTTTCATGCCCCCCCGGCGCAAAAAGCAAAGCACAAATCGAGAGCGGAGACTGACCGAAATTGTTGTTTCGCAAGTTGCCAAAAGCCTGTTTTGCCATTGTCAGAATTGCCGTGCTCATCCCCCTGGCCGCCGGGGCGTTGATGCTTGCCTCTGCCCAGGAGGCGAAAGCAGATTTCCGGGTGTGCAACGGCACGCAGTCACTTGTCGGTGGTGCCATAGGCTACCGCACGGCGGAAGGCTGGGTGACGGAAGGCTGGTGGCAGATTCCCGCCAATTCCTGCGCCACGCTGATCGAGGGGCAACTCGGGTCGCGGTATTATTACCTCTACGCAGAGGATGCCGGCGGCGGCGGCCGTTGGGCTGGTGACATCAACATGTGCGTTGCCGACAATGAATTCCGCATTGTCGGGGTGGAGGATTGTTTCGCCCGTGGTTTCCAGCGTGTGGGATTCAAAGAATACGATACCGGGAGACAAGGCAGCTGGATGGTCCAGCTATCGGATGCCCCGGAAGCGCCAGAAAGCCAGAATTGATGAAGCGGCTACGCAATGTGAAAATTCTCGCGACACTCGGACCGGCTTCGTCGGATGAGGCGATGATCCAGAAACTGCATGAAGCGGGCGCTGATCTGTTTCGAATCAACATGAGTCATTCGAGCCATGAGTTGATGCGCACGCTGGTTGGCCGTATCCGGGCAGTGGAGAAGACTTGCGGACGGCCCATCGGCATTCTGGCCGACCTTCAGGGGCCGAAATTGCGGGTCGGCAAATTTGCGGACGGGTCCGCGGCGCTGGTCGCAGGCCAGACCTTCACCCTCGATAACAAAGATATCCCCGGCGATGCGAAGCGGGTGTTTCTACCGCATCCTGAAATTCTTGAAGCGGTACAGCCAGGCCACCGGTTGCTGATCGATGACGGCCGGCTGCAACTGATTGCTGTCAAATCCGACAAGACGTCGATTGTCTGCACCGTTGTCAGCGGAACCAAGATCTCCGACCGAAAGGGCGTCAGCCTGCCCGATACTCTGCTTGAGAGCGGTGCGCTGACCGAGAAAGACAGGAGCGACCTCGACGCCGTTCTGGCTGTGGACGATGTCGACTGGGTTGCGTTGTCCTTCATTCAACGACCGGAAGATCTGGCGGAAGTTCGCAAGATTGCCCGGGGCCGGGTCGGCCTGATGTCGAAGATCGAAAAGCCCCAGGCTCTAGAACGCATTGACGAGATCATTGAACTGTCGGATGCACTGATGGTCGCGCGCGGTGATCTCGGCGTGGAAATGCCGGTTGAATCGGTGCCGGGCATCCAGAAGCAGCTCATCCGCGCCTGCCGCAAGGCCGGCAAGCCGGTGGTGGTTGCGACTCAGATGCTGGAATCGATGATTTCGGCGTCTGTTCCCACTCGCGCCGAAGTGTCCGATGTCGCCACCGCTGTTTTTGAAGGTGCTGATGCGGTGATGCTGTCTGCTGAATCCGCCGCCGGGGATTATCCGGTTGAAGCGGTCGAGATGATGGCGTCGATTGCCCGCAAAGTCGAGCGTGATCCCAACTATCCCGGCATCATATATTCCCAGCGCCCACAGCCTGACTCCACTGGTGCTGATGCGATTTCCCTGGCAGCGCGCCAGATCGCCGAAACACTCAATCTCTCAGCGATCGTTTGCTACACCTCTTCGGGTAACACCGGGTTGCGCGCTGCGCGTGAACGGCCGAACATGCCGGTAATCGCCCTGTCACCTGTAATCCAGACCGCGCGGCGGCTTTCTGTCGTGTGGGGATTGCATTGCGTGGTTACCCAGGATGCGACCGATCTCGACGACATGGTGGACCGTGCCTGCCGCATCGCATTCCGTGAAGAATTCGGCAAACCAGGCGATCGTATCATCATTTCGGCTGGTGTTCCGCTCGGTACACCCGGCTCGACCAATATGCTGCGGATAGCCTATATCGGCTCTGACGGTATGACCGGGATCTGATTTCAGTCAGGTAACCGGGCACTGGATCTAACTTTGGCAGGCGGTGTTGTCGGCTGCCAAAGCGGCCTCGGCCGTGACCGCGGCTACTTTCAAATCAACTTCGAAGCCGGCCACTTTTTCGATGGCTCGGACTGCAACGTCGGTTGTCACATGATCGGGCTTATGCCCGAGATTACGTATCCAGACCAGCTCTGCGCCATCGATGTCGCGGGCCAGTCCTTCTGAGTGGATATGAGCGAGAACGACCGAATCACTGTCGCCAGTGACGATCACGGTCGGTGTCTTGATCTCGGGATACCGTGGCGAAACGCGGGTCACATAGGGCTTGAGATTTGCGACATCGATGGCGTTGTTTCGAAAGGCCTGCGGCCTGAGCACCAGTGCGGGAGCGGTTTTGCTGACGTAGTCGTCTGGTTTGGGATTGGGCGCAAAGACACAAGCTGAGCCGCTTTCCAGCCGGGTCAGTCCGGCCGGCAGCGCCAAAGTATTGGCGAACAGGGGGCCAACCACAGGCATGCGGGTCAGGCCATAATACCAGGCTATTCCGCCCGGCCAGGAATGGGTCGCCGGAGCCAGAAAAACCAGACCGGCAGTCATTTCCGGGTGGGCGAGCGCAAAACTTGCCGCAATCGCGCCGCCAAAGGAATGTCCGATGATGATGGCTCTGGATATGCCCTTGACCTGCATGGCGCGGGCGATGGCTTCGGCTTGTCCGTCGGGCATGTCATTTGCCTCGCCGCCGCGCTCGGACCAGCCGTGGCCGGGCCGGTCAATGAACAGCATCTCTGCGCGTCCTTCGAACTTGGGTCTGAACGGGGCCGCCTGATCCAGCAGATTGCCGCTGGCACCGTGAATGAACACCAGGGCTGGCAGGTCGGCGTCGGGAGGGCGCGGAACATGCACGGCATGGAGATTATAGCCTCCGACGTCGATCATCTCTCCAGTGGGTGGATAGAGGGCCTCGATTTCCCGCGACTTCAATCTGGTCCAGATTGCGAGCCCGGCCAACAGCAGGAGAATGATGGAAATCAGGATAATCATGGTGGTTCGGACCGGTCTTTGAGCGAGCATGCGGGATCATTGCCAATAAAATGGAAGATTGGGGCGGCTTCCCGTGGTGCTTACGGAATGTGCGTGGGGAAAGTTTCAGATTTTGCTGCCAGTCAATTTATCCGCCAATTCTCCGAGCCGTTTCTGAGCCTGACGGTTTGCTGGATATATATCCAGCATCTGCTCCCAGGCGCGCAGCTCCAGCTCGTCATTCCCCGCAGTTGCAAGAATGGCAGCCATGCCGGCAATGGCGCCGAAATGGCGAGGTTCCAGCATCAGCACGCGGCTGATGTCTGACATGGATTTGTCGTGCTTGCCCATCGCATAATTCAGAGTGGCCCTGCGGTTCCACCCTTCGGCGTAATCCGGCATCAACACGACAACCTGATCCAGCAGATCCAGGGCCAGACCGTTCTTGTTGTCTGCGACAGCCTTGTCGGCCCACTGCATCAGCAGGTCCGCCGTTGCACTGCCTGAATCGCGCCACTTCGCCCAAATGCGCTCGCTGATTCGCTTGGCCTGTTTGTCGTCCCGCTCACGCTTGAGATCTGAAAACAGGGTGTCGAGCGTGACGGCAGGTTTAACTGAAGCTGTCGTCGAGGCTGCAGGAGTAGTCTCGGCCAATGCCGACATATCCTGGATATTGCCGCAGAGGAGAGCCGCAACGGCAATGGGGAGAATTCTGGAATACGAAAAATGGCGCATGACGGAAAACTAGTCCGTCTGCGCCAAATATCAAATGCAAATTTCAGTGATGGCCAAGCGGCCCTCAGCTTCAGCCCTGACGAGCCTTGAAGCGTGGGTTCTGCTTGTTGATGATGTAAACCCGACCCTTGCGACGAACCAGCTGGTTGTCACGGTGACGAGCTTTGAGCGCTTTAAGCGAATTTCTGATCTTCATTGTTCTGATCCGCGTGTTATTCAGGCGACGAGGCCGCCTATTCAATCAAAAACGCGCCAGCCAAGGGCGCGCTCATCGGTTGGCAGGGATTTAGCTGTTTGGGCATTTGCTGTCAACTATCAGGCCACTATTTACCGCTCTTATCGCGCTCAACAGGCTAATTTTGCGCGCTTATCCGGGTGACGTGGCCCATTTTGCGGCCGGGGCGGGCTTCAGACTTGCCATAGAGATGGATCACGGCATTGGGTTCGCTCGCCAACTCAACAACATTATCAATATCGGAGCCGATGAGGTTTTCCATCACGCAATCGGAATGGCGCTGAGTGTCACCCAGGGGAAGGCCGGTTATGGCGCGAATATGCTGCTCAAACTGCGATATGGCGCAGGCAGCTTCGGTCCAATGCCCGGAATTGTGAACCCGCGGCGCGATTTCATTGACCAACAGCCGGTGTTTGCCGTCTTCGCGGACGGCGAAGAATTCAACGGCGAATACCCCGACATAGTCCAGATGCCCGGCGATCGCGCTTGCAATCCTGAGAGCCTCTGATTGGGCTTCGGGTCCAAGACCAGATGGAACCGTTGAGGTGTGCAGAATGTGATTGCGATGAATGTTCTCGGAAACGTCAAAAGCGCGGACTTCACCTGAGATGCCACGCGCAGCGATCACCGAGACCTCGCAGTCGAAATGGATAAAGGATTCAAGGATCGCCTTCTGGTTCTGCATCGTTGCGAAAGCAGTGTCGGCGTCTTCCGTCCGGACCAGCTTGGCCTGTCCCTTGCCATCATAGCCAAGCCGCGTGGTTTTCAAGACAGCCGGTAGTCCCGTGATGGCCACGGCTTTGTCGAGATCAGTACGGTTCGATACGGCGGCAAACAGTGCCGTTTCCGCGCCCAAATGGCGCGCCATGGCTTTTTCGAGCAAGCGGTCCTGGGCGACTTCCAGCGCTTTGGATCCCGGTCTGACGGGTACCCGGGATTCGAGCCATCGAACTGCGTCGACCGGAACATTCTCAAATTCGTAGGTGACGACGTCACAAAGCTCTGCCAGTTGCTGAAGCGCTTCGGGATCATCATAGCTGGCGACGATCTGGGTATTGGCGACCTGCATGGCCGGGGCCTGGCTGTCGGGCTCCAGAATGATGGTGGCGTAGCCCAATCTGGCTGCCGCCATGGCGAGCATTCGGCCCAGTTGGCCGCCGCCGATGATGCCGATGACTGCGCCGGGTGCGAGTGGTTCAGCGCTCATGGCTGGTCCACCGGTTGATCAGCGACGGCGTCTGTCCGCGCCTGACGCCAGGCGTCCAGCCGTTGAGCCAGAGCTTCGTCGGTGAGTGCCAGAACACTGGCTGCGAGCAAAGCTGCATTGATTGCGCCGGGTTTGCCGATTGCAAGGGTCCCAACGGGCACGCCGGCCGGCATCTGCACGATCGACAGCAGGCTGTCCTGACCGGAAAGCGCTTTGGATTCGATCGGAACACCAAAGACCGGCAATGGCGTGAAAGCGGCTGTCATGCCCGGCAAATGCGCAGCACCTCCGGCTCCGGCGATAATCACCTTGAAACCCTCTGCGCGGGCGTTCTTGGCAAATGAAACCAGACGATCCGGTGTGCGGTGGGCTGAAACGATGAGCGGTTTGTGGGCAATTCCGAGCTCCGCAAGCGTTTCGGACGCATGTTTCATGGTTGGCCAATCAGATTGACTGCCCATGATAACAGCAACCTTCGGTGTTTCGCTCAGGGTCATGCGCCGCTCCGTCGGTCAGGCAATGATATCGGGGATAATCTGGTCTTCGATTTCAATGATCTTGTCCTTGATCGCCAGCTTCTTTTTCTTCATCCGCTGAACGCGCAACTGGTCGCAGCCAGTTTGAATCATTGCGTTGATAGCGACGTCGAAGTCTTCGTGCTCATGGCGCAGCCGTGCCAGCAGCATCCGAAGCTCCGCTTGTTCCTGATTGGACATGCAGTTTCCCCGTTTAACGCATCCTGTCGGCGCCTGGTCCGACTTCGTGTTATTTCGGCGCTCGTACCACACAAACAGGTGTAACGGGAAGTTATCCCTATTGAAGAAATGGTCTTCGACAAAATGAGAAAGCCGTGGCACACTCCCCGGTGTCCACAAACGATTTGCACCGGCGTTCCGGCGCTGGTGTATCCCAACCAAGGAGTCGCTTATGTCGATTGATGCTCACCTTGCCACACTTGAAAAGAAGCATGGCGAACTGGAGACCAAACTCCGCACTGTGCAATCACAGCCATCCGTTCACGACGATATGATTGTGGATATCAAACGGCGCAAGCTTCGGCTCAAGGATGAGATCAACCGCCTTCGCGCCGACACCCAACATTGACCAGATTTGCATGACACGAGGATGACAGAGGGCGCGGGTATTTTCCCGCGCCTTTTCAGTTGTGTTCGGCAGATCCACTTTTGAGGACAAGCCTTGCGGCATGAATTTGAAAGGTGCATTTACACTGGTGCCCCGGCAAATTCACATGAACCTGTCGTGCATCAGGACCAGAACTGGTCGACCCACAGATTGAGGTGCAGAAACCCATCGGTCCTGACCGTATAGATCCGGCGGGTGCCTTGGCTGGTGACGGTCACCAAATTGCTTTCGAGAAGTGCCTTGAGATGTTGCGAGACCGCTGGCCTGCTGATCGGCAGGCCTTCCGCCAATTCATTGACTGTGCGTGGCTGACGGCGCAATTCTTCCAGAAGGTAGCGTCTGTTAGGATCGGCAATGGCTTGGAAAGCATCCATGGTCATGCATGCAAGCTAATTTAAAGATTCCAGCCCGGCAAGTCTTTTGTGTGCGCTGCACCCAACGTATTATTCTTCAACTCGGGCCCGGTTCAAATGCCTGAATATCTGAAAATATGACAAGTTTCACGAGGCGCAACGTGTCGCGTTTTTTGTGTAGCACTATTCAGGAAGAGCTCAGGGTCTTGGCTTCGTCGCGCAGCAGGTATTTCTGGATCTTGCCGGTCGAAGTCTTGGGAACGTCCTGGAAGATCACGGTGCGCGGGCATTTGAATTTGGCCAGCAATCCGCGGCAATGCTCGATCACTTCCGCTTCACTCAGGCTGTAGCCTGCCCGGAGTTCAACGAAGGCGCAGGGGGTTTCGCCCCATTTGTCATCGGGCTTGGCCACGACTGCCGCAGCCATGATGCCGGGGTGCTTGTAGAGTGCGTCTTCGACTTCGATTGAGGAGATGTTCTCACCGCCCGAAATGATGATGTCCTTGGAACGATCCTTGAGCTGCAGATAGCCATCGGGATGCATGACACCCAGGTCACCTGAATGAAACCATCCACCGCGGAAGGCCTCGTCGCTGGCTGCCGGGTTTTTCAGATAGCCCTTCATGACGATATTGCCGCGGAACATGACCTCGCCGATTGTTTCTCCATCCGCGGGTACTTTTTCCATGGTTTCGGGATTCATCACAGCCAGATTTTCCAGCGCCGGATAACGCACGCCCTGACGGGCTTTCTTGGTGGTGCGGGCACCGCGATCGAGGTCGGACCATTCCGTCTTCCATTCGTTGACGACGGCGGGTCCGTAGGTCTCGGTCAGGCCATAGAGATGGACAACCTCGAAACCGGCGTCGGCCATGCCTGCAAGAACGGCTTCAGGCGGAGGTGCAGCCGCAGTGTTGAAGCTGACAGTATGAGAGAATTCGCGTTTTTCATGATCGGGTGCGTTCAATAGCGTCGACATGACAATCGGTGCGCCGCACAGGTGAGTCACGCCATGATCCGCAATTGCATCATACATGGCTTTGGCACGGACCCAGCGCAGGCAGACATGGGTGCCGCCGACAACGCCCAGCGTCCAAGGAAAGCACCAGCCATTGCAGTGAAACATTGGCAGGGTCCAAAGATAGACCGGATGACGCCCCATGCCTGAAGCGATTACATTGGAGTAGCCCATCATGGCCGCGCCGCGGTGGTGATAGACCACACCCTTGGGGTTGCCTGTTGTGCCGGAGGTGTAATTAAGCGAGACGGACTCCCACTCATCGGCAGGCAGTGTCCGGGTGAACTCCGGGGAGGCGGCCAGCACGAACTCATTGTAATCATGAGAGCCGATGCGAGCGCCTTTTGGAAAAGGCGCATCGTCGGGGTACTCGGTGTCGTCATAATCAATGACCAACGGTTTGACTTCAGCGAGGGTCAGTGCTTCGGCCATAACGGCGGAAAACTCGCGGTCGATGATCAGAACCTTGCAGCCTGCGTGATCAAGCTGAAACGCGATTGCCGGCGCATCAAGCCGGGTGTTGATTGAATGCAACACGGCTCCGATCATCGGAACGCCATGATGGGCTTCGAGCATCGCAGGCGTGTTGGACAGCATGACCGAAACGGTGTCGCCCTTGGAAATCCCCAGGCCTGACAATGCATTGGCAAGCTGCTTGGACCGTTCCAGAAAACTGCGATAGCTCACGCGCATTGCACCATGGATGATGGCCACGTGATCGGGGTGGATCAGTGCCGCACGCTCAAGATGGGCCAGTGGTGTCAAAGGCTGATAGTTGGCGGGATTGGGGTCGAGATCGGTTTCGTAAGGATTGGAGCTCAAGGTCGGGTTCCCATGCAGCATGTCATAAACTGCCTGGCATCAAATCATCTGAACGCAGCGTTGTCATCAAGCCAATAGATGAATAGCGCCATCCCAGATCAGTTTCAGTGCAGCGAGGAAAACCATTACGTACATGAACGGATAGAATATATCGGGTTTCATGCGTCTGACGATGAATGCGCCGGCCAGGGTTGCCACCGGCGCCAATGGCGCCAGGGCCAGCGACGTCGACAGATTGGTGGTATCAAACTGACCAAGCGCGAAATAGGGCGCCAGTTTGACCGCATTGATGATTGCGAAGAAGCGAACGCTGGTTCCCGTGTAGGTCTTGGGGTCCTGCCGGAGTGGCAAGGTGTAAATCTGGTAGGGTGGACCACCGGCATGGGAGACAAAGCTGGTGAAGCCAGCCAGAGTTCCCCAAAATACACCTAGAACCGGCCGATGCCCGCGTGGTGCCTGCTTGTCACCTATGCTGGCGGTGAACAGGTTTTGCACCACATATCGCCAGACAAACCAGAGAGCTACAGCGCCGACAATAAGCCGGATCATCGGGGCGGTAACCCATGCTGCCGTTGCCCAGCCGATGGCGATGCCTATAAGCGCGCCCGGCACCATGATGACCAGTGTTTGGTTGTCCTTCTGACTCCGCCAGGTCCACAGGCTGACCATATCCATGACAATCAGGATAGGCAGAAGGATTGCAGCGGCCTGAACTGGCGGTATGGCCAGCGCCATCAATGGCACTCCCAACAGCGCCATAGCGCCGCCGAAACCGCCTTTGGAGAGGCCTACCATGATCACCGCCGGGATGGCGGTGGCATAGAAGAACGGGTCAGTCATCATCGCAGTGGTTGATCCTTGTGCCGCGCCGGTCTATCCCGTTTGCACTCAATTGGCCATATCGGCTTTCAGCGCCGACTCCGACAGGATCTTCCATGACCGACGCCATCAACCGTTGCCGCCTCGTTCTCGTGACACCAGATATTGCCGATGCCGCTGAACTGGCGGCCGTGACGGGGGATGCGCTCCGCGGCGGCGATGTTGCCTCCGTGATTATTCCGCAAAACGATCTGGATGAAAAAAGCTTTCAGAAACGTTGCGAAGCTCTGATCCCGGTCATTCAGGCTGCAGGCGCCGCCGCCCTTGTGGCGGGCGATTCCCGTGTTGCCGGACGGGTCCAGCCAGACGGACTGCACATCGAGGTCGGGCCGACAGCGATGAAGGAGGCCGTCGAACGTCACGCCCCTGGCTTGATCGTTGGCGGCGGCAATGCGCGGGAACGCCATGCTGCGTTGTCGATCGGTGAGGCGCAGCCGGATTATGTGATATTCGGTTCCATCGCAGGCGACATCAAACCTGAGCCGCACTCAAAGAACATCGCGCTCGCGGAATGGTGGGCCGACATGATCGAGATTCCTTGCGTGGTGATGGGGGGAACAAGCACCGCGTTTGTGGAAGAGATGGCCCAGACCAGAGCGGAATTCATTGCCTTCTCAAAAGCGGTTTTCTCTGTTCCCGCCGATGCGGCGCGCATTGTCGCAGAAATCAATGCTGTTCTTGACGAAAAAGCGCCACGGTTTGGCCGATAATGGGCGAAATGTCTGACCTCGACGTTTTGACCTTCCGCAGGATGGTTCCCATGCTTTGCCGATCATCCCGAATGCTGCCGTTCGCATTGATGCTGGCGCTTGCCGGCGGGCCTTCTGCTGCCCAGACGGTGAGTGGCGAAGACGCGACGACAGCCGAGGTGAAGGATGTCATCGAGGTAAAGGATACAAAAACTCCCGCTGATGCCACAGTGCGGGCCTTCGGCGCGTTTCAGCGCGGCTATTATCTGACCGCAATGGAACTGGCGTTGCCACGCGCGCAACTGGGTGATCCGGCCGCGCAGACCTTGTTGGCCGAACTGTTTGCCGCAGGCCTTGGCGTGCCGCGCAATATGGATGACGCCGCGTTCTGGTACAAGCAGGCGGCGGAAAGCGGGGATGCTTCGGCGCAGTTCAAGTATGGCCTGATGCTGCTCGAGGGCAGATATGTGAAGGCTGACCGGGCCGAGGCTGAAGCGCTGATGAAGAAGGCAGCTGATGCTGGCAATGCTTTCGCCCAGTTCAATCACGCGCAGATTCTGGTTTCCGAGAAGCCCGGCGATGCAGGGATTTTCGAGGCATTGCCCTATTTCGAAAAAGCCGCTGAGCAAGGCGTCGCGGATGCGCAATATGCGCTTGCCCAGATTTACCGCAACACAGACGGCGTTTCTGATGAAAAGCGGGCAAGGGCACGTGAGCTTATGGAGAAAGCAGCGCGTGCCGGATATGACACCGCTCAGCTGGACTATGCAATCTGGTTGATTGACGGGGTCGGTGGCCCCACGGATTACGAGGGCGGATTTCGCTGGATGCAGGTCGCTGCCACCAGGGGCAATGTGGTGGCGCAAAACAGGATGGCGGTGCTGCAGATCAATGCGATCGGCACCAACGGGGATCCTGTCGAGGCGGCCAAATGGTATATCCTGTCGCGCCGAGCCGGATATAATGACCGGGCGCTTGATGATTTCTATCAGGGCCTGACCGAAGACGAGCAAAAACTGGCGATCGAGGCTGCTAACAAGTTCGGCAAGCGTTGATTCCGCTCATTCAGGCCGTTGGCACAAGGCGTAGACTTGAAAAGCTCTGCTATTTGTGGTCTTGAAGCCGCCAAGCGGGGCCGAAAACCGGGCCCGGACAAAGCTTGACGCGGAATGCTCTCATGAAAATCAACGGAAATGAAATTCGCCCCGGCAACGTGCTTGAGCACAATGGCGGCCTGTGGGCAGTGGTGAAAACCAATGCGGTCAAGCCCGGCAAGGGTGGCGCCTTCAATCAGGTCGAGATGAAGAACCTCATCGACGGCACCAAGCTCAACGAGCGGTTTCGGGCTTCCGAGACGGTCGAGCGTATCCGGCTGGACCAGAAAGACTTCCAGTTCCTTTACGAGCAGGGCGAAGCGCTGGTCTTCATGGATGTTGAAACCTATGAGCAGCTTGAATTGCAGAAGGATTTTGTTGGCGATCGCCGCGCTTTCCTGCAGGACGGCATGATGGTGACCGTCGAGCTTCATGACGAGCGTCCGATTGGCATATCCCTGCCGGATCACGTGACCCTGGCTATTGCCGAGGCCGATCCTGTGATCAAGGGCCAGACTGCGACGTCGTCGTACAAGCCTGCGATGCTAGAAAATGGTGTGCGTATTCTTGTGCCGCCGTTCATCTCGGCCGGCGAGCGGGTGATCGTGGATACCAATGAACTGACCTATTTGCGCCGCGCGGACTAATCCGGCCGCAAGGCATGCTCCGCTATGAGCTCTAAGACACCGGCGTATAGCGCGTTTGTCCATCGCGCCGCCTACACCAAGGAATAAGACAGATGGCGCGTTCAGCCCTTCTCAACGTTATGGTTCAGTCGGCGCTCAAGGCCGGGCGCTCGCTTGCGCGCGATTTTGGCGAGGTGCAAAATCTGCAGGTCTCGCTCAAGGGGCCGGGCGATTATGTCAGCCAGGCAGATCACAAAGCCGAAAGCATTCTTAAAACCGAGTTGATGCGTGCACGTCCGACCTACGGCTTCATGGGCGAGGAAAGCGAAGAGCACAAAGGCTCTGATGGCGCCCATCGCTGGATCGTCGACCCGCTGGATGGCACCACCAATTTTCTGCACGGGATGCCGCATTTTGCGGTTTCCATTGCGCTCGAACGCAATGGCGAGATCGTGGCCGGCGTTATCTACAATCCTGCCACCGATGAGCTGTACACGGCCGAGCGTGGCGGCGGCGCATTTCTCAACGACCGTCGTCTGAGGGTTGCAGCCCGCAAGGCGATGTCAGATGCAGTGATCGGTACTGGTGTGCCGCATCTTGGGCGCGGCCATCACGGCAAGTTCCTGGTTGAACTGCGTCACGTCATGGGCGAATGCGCAGGCATCCGCCGCATGGGTGCTGCGGCGCTTGATCTGGCCTATGTCGCTGCAGGCAGGCTCGACGGGTTCTGGGAAACACCGCTCGAGCCTTGGGACATGGCGGCGGGACTCATTCTGATTCGCGAAGCTGGCGGTTTTGTCTCCGATACCACTGGCAAGACCGACATGTTTGGCACCAGATCCATCGCGGCCGGCAATGAGTACATCCTCAAGGGTCTTCTTGAGCTTGTGCAGCGGCCCGTGCCGAAGGTCTGACGCCACGTCACAGCCTTGTTTTGAAAGCATGCTTTCATTTCGGCCATGTTATCGGTTAGTCTCAGACTGATCTGATGATTTGGGACAAAGGCCGGGACGGGTAACGCATGGCAAAACTGACATTGTCTGGATGGGGTATCTCCGAAGACGGCAGCGGAGCAGATCCGCACAAGCTATCCAGTCCGCTGGTTTTTTTCTGGAGCATGATGATCTTTCTCATCCTCTCCGGGTTTGTTGCAGCCATTCTCTACCGGCAAATACAGACGGCTTTTCTCGCCAATCCCGGCCTCAACGGGCTGATTGTCGGGGTTTTGGGCATCGGTGCGCTTCTGGTGTTCACCCATGTGCTCAGGCTTCGCCCGGAAGTGCGCTGGGTCAATTCGTTGCGCGCCACCGGCGACGCCGAGAAAGTCGGGCGTGATCCGGTGCTGCTGGCGCCGATGCGGGCGCTGATCGGGCGGCGTCAGGAGATGGCGCTGTCGACTTCCTCGCTGCGTTCGATCCTTGATTCGATTGGCACAAGGCTTGATGAATCCCGTGACACCTCACGCTATCTTATCGGGCTTCTTGTGTTTCTGGGCCTGCTCGGCACTTTCTGGGGCCTGCTTGGCACCATCGGTTCGATCAACCAGGTGATCCAGTCGCTGGATCCGGGAACTGGTGGCACTGAAGATGTTCTGTCGACATTGAAGAGCGGCCTGTCCGCGCCGCTGGACGGCATGGGGACTGCGTTTTCGTCCTCCCTGTTTGGTTTGGCCGGATCGCTGGTTCTGGGGTTTCTGGATCTGCAGGCTGGCCGTGCGCAGAACAGGTTTTACACCGAGCTTGAAAACTGGCTGTCGACAATGACGGATCTGGACTCGGGAATGGTGATGCCGACTGAGACCGCTGGCACGACCGAGGAAATCCGGATGCTGTCTGAACGGATGCAGAAGATGTCGCAGGATTCCGGCATGACTCCGCGGACGACAGCCGCGATGGCCAGCCTTGCCGAGGGCATTCAGGGGCTGGTGAAAAACATGCGTAACGAGCAGCAGATGCTCAGGGACTGGATTGAAGCGCAGCAAGTTGAAACGCGGCGGTTGCGTGAGACCCTCGACAAGCTTGCCGACAAGATCGGGGACAAATAGGCCATGGCGCTGGCACGAAACCGGCGGCGGGAGCGGACGGTCGATTACTGGCCGGGATTTGTCGATGCGTTGTCGACATTGCTGCTCGCCATCATGTTTCTGCTCACAGTGTTCGTCCTGGCGCAGTTTTTCCTGTCGCGCGAGATATCCGGCCGCGACCAGGTGCTCAACCGGCTCAACAGCCAGATCAATGAGCTGACCCAGCTTCTGGCGCTTGAGAAATCAGGAAAGCAGGATCTTGAGGATACGCTGGCCAATCTGCAGGCTTCTCTTTCGGAATCGGAATCGGACCGGTCACGTCTGCAAGAATTGCTGGCCAGCGGATCTGGAGCAAGTGCGGCTGCTGAAGCCAAGGTAGGCACGCTGTCGGACACGCTTGATGCGGAAAAGAAAGTTTCGCAGCGGGCTCTCAATCAGGTCGAATTGCTCAACCAGCAGATTTCCGCACTGAGAGTCCAGCTTGGCGCTCTTGAGGATGCGCTTGAGGTCTCTGAATCCAAGGATCGGGAAACCCAGGCCAAGATCGCTGATCTTGGCCGTCGCCTCAATGTTGCGCTGGCGCAGCGGGTGCAGGAACTCAATCGTTACCGCTCGGACTTCTTCGGCCGCTTGCGCGAAATTCTGTCGAGCCGCGAGGATGTGCGGGTGGTGGGCGACCGGTTTGTGTTCCAGTCGGAAGTGCTGTTTCCGTCGGGCGGCAATGAGCTCAATCCGGCAGGCAAGGAGCAAATGGCCAAGCTTGCGGCTGCCATTATCGAACTCGCCCGCGAAATCCCGGACGAAATCAACTGGGTGCTGCGCGTCGACGGGCATACCGACAATGTGCCGCTGTCGGGCAATGGCCGTTATGCCGATAACTGGGAACTCTCGAGCGCGCGTGCCACATCCGTGGTCAAATACCTGGTCACCGAGGGGGTACCGGCCAACCGTCTTGTGGCTGCCGGCTTTGGCGAGTTCCAGCCGATCGCCGAGGGCGACACCGACGTCGACCGTGCCACCAACCGCCGCATCGAGCTCAAGCTGACTGAGCGCTGAGAGCTGCGGTTCAGTCAGCCAGTTGCGGGAAGGCCTGCCGGACAGGCAGAAAGTCTGCGAGCGGGGCATAGTTCGCCGGGTTGAACCGCACCAGTCCGGTCAGAAACGTGGCGTCGCGAACATCCGCTTCCAGATCAGCGATCGCGGCCTCGACAGCATCAGCGATTGCATCGGCGCGATCCGCATAGCGGGTGCTGGTGATGAGCGGCAATGCCGGTGTCTGTGGTGTTGTCGCAAAGACAACGAGATCATCCGCTGCCGGTTCATGGCGCTTTGCCAGTTGCCATGTGACGACATCGATTGCAGCCCAATCTGCCTGGCCCTCAGCGACAGCGCGGATGGAAGCACGGTGAGCGCCGGTTTCGAGCGGCTGGGGCAGGGATTCATAGTCGCCTGCAGCAAGCAGACGCACCGGGGCGGCGAAACCTGACTGCGAGTGGGCCATGTTGTAGGCAAAGCGCTTGCCGGCCAAACTTCCCAGATTTTCAGGCCTCTCGGTTTTCCGCGCCACAAGCACGCTGAAATAATGGCCCGGCTGCGCTTCGTTCACCGCATAAACGGGAGCGCCAACGAGCGCCACTTTGCCCACGAGCCTGTTGGCATAGGGATAGCCGCAGGTTTGCGACAGGACCAGATCGGGGTTGGTCCAGAGCGGCTCTGGATCGGCGGTCCGGTCAAGTGCTGCGGGGGCTTCAATTCCGCTGCTGGCCAATTGCCGGCGGATTGAAGCCCACACGGCATCGGTCGCAGCACGGACCTCGGGCCAGTCATACATTGGCATTGAGGCAATAGCTCTCATTGTATAGCCTCCCGGTCCTGACAGGGCATCACGTGGTGTCGCCACGTCGTTTGCGAGTGCTTTCTATCGGCCAGGCTACCGGCTCCTTGGGCCGGAAGCCGAAGCGACGGAATACCTCCCAATAGCTCTGATAGCGGTAGCCACCGTTCATTCGCAGGAACCTGGCCCGGTTTTCCCGGAAGAACGCATGAATCCGGTACCAGGCAAGCGATGGGTAGGCATGATGCACCGAATGAAAGTTGTTGTTGAGAAACAGCAGGCTCAATGGACCGCGTGTCTCGATGATCACCGAGCGCTGGTTGGTTTTTTCAACCGCCTGATGCTCGATGAAGGAGCGCACCATCAACAGTCCCATGCCAAAATAGGCGGCAATGAAATAGCTGGTTGGGGAGAGGCTGCCAAAGGTTGAGATCAGCCAGAACAACAGCGCTACTGCCATTAGATGACGCAGCCACGTTGTAAGGATGTCTCTATCGCCGGTTTGGATCCGCCCAAACTCGCTTCGGGCGAAGCCTATGCTGGCCAGAGCGGGGCCGAGAGTGACGCGGCCGACAACTGTATTGTTTGCCACGAGCAGGGCCCGGAGCCATGCAGGTGTCGACGCCCAGACAGTGCGGTCGAGATAATAGCTCTCAGGATCGTCATAGGGATCGGTGATGTTTTCGTTGATGTGATGGGTCAGATGACAGGATTTGAAGCGCAGATAAGGTACCAGCACTCCAATTGGCGGGGAGATCAAAAGATCGTTTAATTTCTGGTTCCTGAATGGATGACCGTGCAAAAATTCATGTTGTAGCGAGGAATGCAGCGTGATCGTGGGGATCAGCAGCAGGACACGAAAAATGTCCG
>Ga0163216_100282_pt1 | contig 107629 bp, 112 predicted proteins | sample SynspAceP_FD_167610 | JGI IMG/M metagenome (GOLD analysis project Ga0163216, IMG submission 167610) | Saline lake microbial communities from Ace Lake in Antarctica - Synechococcus sp. Ace-P (Illumina Assembly) | ecosystem: Environmental > Aquatic > Non-marine Saline and Alkaline > Saline ... | reverse complement strand
CAGCTATCTCAGATGGTTTCATCTTGCAGTGCTTCCAAGGCAACCCACACCACGCGCCGTCCTCGCCGCAGCAGTAGGAATCCTGCCGGTTGGACCATGTGCATAGCTAATGCGAATTGAGCCTTTCAAATTCTCCCAGATGTGCTTAAATAATTTATTCAGAGTACCTCAGGATTTGCCTTTTCCCTAGAATTTATGCACGACAACACGCGGGCTGCTTCCGGCTCCAACGCAAATTTAAGGCAAAGTGGCATGGTAGAGTGGATCACTTCCCCCGGCTTGACCGATTACCGGCTGGCCGAACAGGAGATGGAGCGCCGTGCAGGCGCAATCGCTGCCAGCACCGCGCAGGAGGCGATCTGGCTGCTTGAACACCCTGCGCTCTATACTGCGGGCACCAGCGCAAAGCCGCAAGACCTGATCGATTCCAATCGCTTCGATGTGTTCCCATCAAAACGCGGTGGGCAATACACCTATCACGGTCCGGGGCAGCGGGTTGTCTATGTCATGTTGGATGTAGGTCATCGCGGACATGATGTGCGCCGTTTCGTCCAACAACTCGAGGCCTGGGTGATCAACACGCTGGCAGAATTTGGCGTGCAGGGGCATATCCGTGAAGGCCGCGTCGGGGTCTGGGTCGAAAGACCCGACAAACCGCCGCGTCCCGACGGTTCATGCGCAGAGGACAAGATCGCGGCCATCGGAATCAGGCTTCGCAAATGGATCAGCTTTCACGGTATCTCGATCAATCTTGATCCAGACCTCGATCATTTCTCTGGTATCGTGCCATGCGGTATCAACGAGCATGGCGTGACCAGTCTGCGCGATCTTGGCCTGACAGTGTCCATGGACGCGTTGGATCAGGCTTTGAAATCAGGCTTTGGCCGTGTCTTCGGCGAATAGTCGCAGGCTGACGGCAAACTTGAAATCGCTGTTGCACGCTTTACGTTAAACGCTATCAATAATGGCAGGAATGCCTAGCTACCCACAATAAAAAGAGGTCCAAAAACATGAAATTTCTGATTACTGCATCCGCTGCTTTGATGGCTCTGTCCGCTCCTGCATTTGCAGAAGGCGACGCCACAAAGGGCGAGCGCGAGTTCAACAAGTGCAAGGCCTGCCACATGATTCAGGCAGATGACGGGACTGATGTCGTCAAGGGCGGCAAGACTGGTCCGAACCTCTATGGCATCATCGGCCGCGCTGCCGGTGCACAGGAAGGTTTCCGTTATGGAACGAGCTTGGTTGCTGCAGCCGAAGCCGGCCTCGTCTGGGACGAGGAAAATCTGGCAACCTATGTGCAGGACCCCAAAGCATTTCTGGTCGAAGTGACCGGCGATTCTGCCGCGCGCTCGAACATGAGCTTCAAGCTGGCCAAAGGCTCTGAAGACGTGGCTGCCTATCTGGCGTCCGTTGCACCTGCCACGAACTGACCAGACACTTACCTGAAATCCGCTGGAACAAGTGGATTAGGAAAAAGTATATAACGACCCGGCCTTGTGCCGGGTCTTTTTGTTTTCAACGCCATGTGACGACTGTCTCGCCGGATTTACAGGTCCGTGGGTGCGACAATATACATTGATTCATATCAATTTCGCGGATTGCCGTTGCCGCCCTGCCATTCTAAACAGGGTAAGTACGACGCGCGGAGAGTGTTTCCGCGTGATTGAACCACCTACAGGAGGCATCCGCATGGCCGACGCAGCCATCCACAGCCAAGGACATGAAGATCACCGCGGGTTCTTTACCCGCTGGTTCATGTCAACAAACCATAAGGACATTGGCATCCTTTACCTGATCACCTCTGCGGTGGTCGGTCTGATTTCCGTGACCTTCACCATCTACATGCGGATGGAACTGATGGAACCGGGTGTCCAGTACATGTGCCTTGAAGGTGCGCGGTTTATTGCGGATTCCACGTCCGAATGTACACCGAACGGCCATCTGTGGAACGTGATGATCACGTATCATGGCGTTCTGATGATGTTCTTTGTCGTGATTCCCGCTCTGTTCGGCGGTTTCGGCAACTATTTCATGCCGCTCCAGATCGGTGCTCCCGACATGGCGTTCCCGCGGATGAACAACCTGTCCTATTGGATGTATGTTGCAGGTACGGCTCTTGGCGTCGCCTCGCTGCTGGCACCGGGTGGAAATGACCAGCTTGGCTCTGGCGTGGGCTGGGTACTTTACCCGCCACTATCGACCAATGAGGGCGGGTTCTCGCTCGATCTGGCGATCTTTGCTGTGCACGTATCGGGTGCCTCGTCGATTTTGGGTGCGATCAACATGATCACCACCTTCCTGAACATGCGCGCGCCGGGCATGACCCTGTTCAAAGTGCCGCTGTTTGCATGGTCGATCTTTGTGACCTCGTGGCTGATCCTGCTCTCCCTGCCCGTTCTGGCCGGTGCGATCACCATGCTGCTCACCGACCGCAACTTTGGCACGACCTTCTTTGATCCTGCCGGCGGTGGTGATCCGGTTCTGTATCAGCATATCCTGTGGTTCTTCGGCCATCCCGAAGTGTATATCATCATTTTGCCAGGCTTTGGCATCATCAGCCACGTGATCGCAACCTTCTCGCGCAAGCCGATCTTCGGCTACCTGCCGATGGTCTGGGCGATCATCGCCATTGGCGCGCTGGGCTTTGTTGTCTGGGCACACCACATGTACACGGTGGGCATGTCACTGACGCAGCAGTCGTACTTCATGATGGCGACAATGGTGATCGCGGTGCCGACTGGTGTGAAAGTGTTCAGCTGGATCGCCACGATGTGGGGCGGCTCTGTCAGCTTCGAGACACCCATGCTCTGGGCTTTCGGTTTCCTGTTCCTGTTCACCGTTGGTGGCGTGACCGGTATCGTTCTGAGCCAGGCAGCGATCGACCGTGCCTATCACGACACCTATTATGTCGTGGCGCATTTCCACTATGTGATGTCACTGGGGGCGGTGTTTGCCATCTTTGCCGGGGTATACTTCTACTTCGGCAAGATGACGGGGCGTCACTATCCTGAATGGGCAGGTAAGCTGCACTTCTGGACGATGTTCCTCGGGTCGAACCTGACATTCTTCCCGCAGCACTTCCTGGGTCGTCAGGGTATGCCGCGCCGTTACATCGACTATCCCGAGGCTTTTGCCCTGTGGAACTACTGGTCGTCGATCGGTGCGTTCATCTCCTTCGCGTCGTTCATTTTCTTCTTCGGCATTGTTTTCTACTCGCTGTTCCGTGGCGCACGTGTGACCCAGAACAACTATTGGAACGAATACGCCGATACGCTGGAATGGACACTGCCCAGCCCACCGCCCGAGCATACGTTCGAGCAGCTTCCCAAGCGCGAAGACTGGGACAAGAGCCACGCGCATTAATCGCTGGTTCGGTGATGATACAAAAAGGGCCCCTTTCGGGGCCCTTTTCATGTTCAGCGCTGGCTTGTACTCCGCCTTTTGTCCGGTGCGCGGGTTTATGATGCGACACCACCGCGCAGGGCCATGTGCCTTTACCATTGTCGAAAACGAGTTACCCTCTTACTCCAGACAGACAAAAGCAGAACCAAACAGCCATGCCATACAGTTGGACCAATTCGGATGATCACAGCCAAAGCCTGAAGCTTTGGCCGCACAGATCCCTGCCCCGTCGCGGGATGGCAGCTGTGGTTCTTGGCACATTCACCATGATCACGATTCCGCTTTATCCGCTGCTTGGCACAAAGGTTCTTTGGGGCTTGCTACCGTTCCTGATGGCCGCAGTTGCCGCGATCTGGTGGGGGCTGGAGCGCAGTTATCGCGACGGCAATATTCTGGAGGAGCTGACGCTTGATCCGCGCAACATCCACCTGACCCGCACCAACCCAAAAGGTGATCGTCAGGAATGGGACTGCAACAGCTATTGGGCCAAGGCAGAACTTCACCCTTTGGGCGGGCCAGTCCCCAACTATGTCACATTGTCTGGAAACGGGCGCACAGTCGAGATCGGCGCTTTTTTGTCGGAAGACGAGCGTAAAGATCTGTTCAATGATCTTTGCGACGCGCTGCGCATGAACAAAGGGCAGGCCCCTGCGTGAGGCCAGCCTTCGACGATTTGACGAAAATCAAAATGTTTCGACTTAACTCAGGCGGGACTTGATCATCGGACCAACGGCCCCAAAATCCATTTGCCCCAGATATTTTGCCTTCAACTCGCCCATGACCTTACCCATGTCACGGATCGAGGTTGCGCCTGTCACGGCGATCGCTTCGGCCACGGCTGCATCAATTTCGGCCTGCGTCAACTGGCGCGGCAGGAACTCTTCGATCACGACAATCTCGGCCCGCTCGCGTTCTGCCAGATCGACACGTCCACCCTCTTCATAGGCGCGCACGCTTTCCATGCGTTGCTTGGACATCTTGCCAAGGATCGCCAGAACTTCGAGATCGCCCACACCTTCGGAATCAGCATCGGTGCGCGCCGCGATATCGCGGTCCTTGATCGCAGCGTTGATCAGGCGCAGTGTCGACAGACGATCTGTCGCCCTGTCCCTCATGGCTTGTTTGAGGGCCACGTTGACCCGCTCTCGCATATCCATTCTGTCCATTCCTCGGGTTTGTCCCAGTGGGCAGACATAGTCTGTCCTACCCGCAAGGGCAACCGTCCTGCCCTATAGTGCAGCCTTGTTTTCAAGGCCGAGCCTTGATGACTTTGCGGCATGCCGGGCCTTGACCATGGCGGGCCCTGCCCTTACACCTCCGCCAGTTTGCCCGTGCCACGCGCGGGTGGTCCCGGCCGGGTCCAAGCTGCCCGCCCAGCCCGCCGCCGCCATATCCGAACCGGAGACACCCGATGACCCAGACGACATCCCCACGCCCCACGGCCTGCCTTGCTCTCGCAGACGGGACGCTTTTCTATGGTCGCGGTTTCGGTGCAACCGGCGAGACACAGGCAGAACTGTGCTTCAACACCGCGATGACGGGCTATCAGGAAATCATGACCGACCCCTCCTATGCGGGACAGGTTGTGACCTTCACCTTTCCCCATATCGGCAATGTCGGGGTGAACCCCGAGGATGACGAGACATCCGATCCGGTCGCCGCAGGCATGGTTGTGAAATGGGACCCGACAGAGCCCAGCAACTGGCGTGCCGCAGAGCATCTGACCGGTTGGCTGGAAAAGCGCGGGCGCATCGCGATCGGCGGTGTGGATACGCGCCGTCTGACCCGCGCCATCCGCCAGCAGGGTGCGCCGCATGTGGCACTGGCCCATAACCCGGACGGCATCTTTGACATTGCCGCACTGGTTGCGCGCGCAAGGGCATTTCCCGGCCTCAAGGGGCTGGATCTGGCCAAGGACGTGACCTGCGCGCAGTCGTACCGCTGGGACGAGATGCGCTGGGCATGGCCGGACGGCTATGTGCGCCAGACAGAGGCGAAGTTCAAAGTCGTGGCCGTTGACTATGGCGCGAAGCGCAACATCCTGCGCTGCCTTGCCTCGGTCGGATGTGATGTGACCGTGCTGCCTGCCACAGCCACCGCAGAAGAGGTCATGGCCCATGGGCCCGATGGCGTGTTCCTGTCCAATGGTCCGGGCGATCCGGCAGCGACAGGGGCTTATGCTGTGCCGATGATCAAGGGCGTTTTGAAACATGATGTTCCGATCTTTGGTATCTGCCTTGGCCACCAGATGCTGGCACTGGCCCTGGGCGCCGAGACGATCAAGATGAACCACGGCCATCATGGTGCCAACCATCCGGTCAAGGATCTGGACACCGGCAAGGTGGAAATCACCTCGATGAACCATGGATTTGCGGTCGACAGCCAAACCCTGCCCACAGGTGTCTTGGAAACCCACATCTCGCTGTTTGATGGATCAAACTGTGGCATCCGGTTGGCGGACCGGCCCGTGTTTTCGGTGCAATATCACCCCGAGGCAAGCCCTGGACCGCAGGACAGTTTTTACCTGTTCGAAAGATTTGCGGCCCATATGGCAGCGCGCGCGGAAAACGTTGTCGGTTAAACACCTGTTAAGTCAGACTTAACCAATATCGCCCACTCTGAAATGGCAGGTTGCGGGAATTTGTCCTGCGACTGGCTGGAACAGGGGAAAGCTGATGCTGCTATGGAATGGCGGGGATATTTCCCCGCTCTTGGGCACAGGGGATAGCGGGGAACATGCAGCGCAGGCGCTGCTGCGTGACAGGACAGAATCTGATCTGGCCAGATATCTTGTAGATCGCAACCTTGTCACTGTGGGGCAGATGCTGGCGGCGCGTATCCAGATGCGTCAGGACCGCGTCAGCCTTGCAGATATCGCCATGAACGAGGGTTGGATCGGGGCTGATGATCTGTTGACCGCGCGGGCGGCGTCTCTGTCCTTGGAACGGGTTGATCTGGCCGCAACGCCGCCTGATCCGGTGCTGATGCACATGCTGGACCCGGCCACCTGCCTGCGGCTTGAAATGCTGCCGTGGCAATTGACGGCGGATGGTACGCTGCTGATGGCCACTGCACGTCCTGAAGGGTTTGCCGAACGCAGCGCGACGTTACCCGCGCCGTTTCACCGGACCCAAGCCGTTGTGGTCACATCTGCAGAGCTTGAGGCGGCAATTACCCTGTTCTGGCGCAGCCAGATGACCGATGCGGCGCTGGTCCGCGTACCCGCAGCCGAAAGCTGCCGGACATGGGCGCGCCCGGGATGGATGCGTCATATGATACTGGCTGTGCTGGCAATGTCGGGTCTTGCCCTGATTTTGGTTTTTCCGACCGCTAGCTTTGCGGTGCTGGTGGCATGGGCGCTTGCCACTTTGCTTGTGGCCGCCCTGCACAGGTCTGCCGCCATTGCAGCCTTTGTCTTGCAGCGGCGGAGCAAGGATCAAGGTGCGGCTCAGATTGTCCCGCCCCCGTCTCAGCGTCCCGTTGTCTCGATCATGGTGCCGCTTTTTCGCGAACCCGAGGTCGCGGATATCCTGATCCGACGGCTGGAAAAACTCCGCTACCCCAAAGCGTTGCTGGACGTTTTGCTGATCCTTGAAGAGTGTGACACCGTCACCCGATCAGCGCTGGCGCGGGCGCGGCTACCACCGTGGACACGGGTCATTGTTGTCCCTGACGGCCAGCCTCGGACCAAGCCACGGGCGATGAATTACGCGCTCGATTTCTGTCGGGGCGAGATCATCGGCATATACGACGCAGAGGATGCCCCAGACCCCGACCAGATTGACCAGATCGTGGCGCGTTTTGCGACAACTCCGCCCGATCTGGTCTGCCTGCAGGGTATTCTCGACTACTACAACCCGCGTCAGAACTGGTTGGCGCGCTGTTTTACCATCGAATATGCCAGTTGGTTCCGCGTCATGATGCCGGGCATGGTGCGGCTTGGTTTTGCAATTCCGCTCGGGGGTACCACGCTGTTCTTCCGCCGCAAGGTGCTGGAGGATCTGGGCGGATGGGACGCCCACAACGTGACCGAAGATGCCGATCTCGGTTTCCGGCTGGCGCGGCACGGATACCGCGCCGAGATGATTGCCACGACAACCCATGAAGAAGCCAATTGCCATCTGCTTGCGTGGATCAGGCAACGCTCGCGCTGGCTCAAGGGCTATATGGTTACCTATCTGGTGCATATGCGCCAGCCGCGCCTGCTGTTGCGGCAATTGGGGCCGTGGCGGTTCATCGGATACCAGACCCATTTTATCACAACCCTGTCGCAGTTTTTTCTGGCGCCGGTTTTGTGGTCCTTTTGGCTGATCCTGCTGGGCTTGCCGCATCCGCTGGACGGCGTTCTGTCGCCGGTGCTGCTAACGACGATCGCGCGACTGTTCCTGCTGGTCGAGGTGATGACGATCACCGCGGGTCTGCTGGCGGTGTCAGGCCCCGCGCACCGACACCTGCTGTTCTGGGTTCCAACGCTGCATTTCTATTTCCCGCTTGGTGTTCTTGCTGTCTACCAGGCGCTGTACGAGTTGGTCACGGCACCGTTCTTCTGGGATAAAACCACGCATGGCCATTCCATGACCCCGCGCCACCGCCACAGATGGATAAGGCGCCGCGCTATTCCAGACTTTTGAGTGTGCCGCTGTCCAGCTTCAACCGAGTGATGAAAGCCTTGGATATATGCTCTCGCAACGCTGCATATGCGGCCATTTCATCGCGCTTTTCGATTGCTGTAACAATCGCCGCATGTTCGGCCAGCGCCACCTCGCCCCGCCCCACAGCGGCCAGTGATGTCGTCGCCATCAGCGCCATCGACCGATGCACAAGATCCAGTTGCTGCACAAGATAGCGATTGTGCGAGGCCAGATGGATTTGCTTGTGAAACCGCCTGTTGGCACGGGCCAAGCCCTTGGGATTGCCCAGAAGCGCCTGATCCGCCTCGACCATGTCTCGCAGCACGCGGGCTTCCTCGGCCGTGGCGTGACGCGCGGCCAGACGGGCGGCAAGACCTTCCAGTTCAGCACGCACAACGTACAACTCGCTCAACTGGTTGTGGTCCAGAGAGGCCACGATCAGGCTGCGCCCGTCGCGCGTCAGAAGTGACTGTGTCTCGAGCCGTTGCAATGCCTCGCGAATCGGGGTGCGCGACACACCGAACCGGTCTGCCAGCTCGCTTTCCACCAGACGATCACCGGGGCGGTAGATCCCGGTGTCAATCGCTTCGAGAATCAGGGTGTAGGCGTCTTTTTGCACCGGTTTGAGGTCCTTCATCCGTGCCGTCTCCTTTTACGTGGTCGCAGACTATCGCCCTGCCATGCCGCGAGGCAAGGCGCAACTGTTGCACAGCACGCGCAGGCGCAGTAGCGTCACAACATGCCAAAACAGCACTTTTCACATGTGACCGGCTGGGTCTTTGATCTGGACAACACGCTTTATCCGCCGCAGGCGCGTCTTTTTGACCAGATCGAGGTCAAAATGACGCAATTCGTCATGGATGCGCTTGGCGTGGATCAGGCCCGCGCCAACCATCTGCGCCACCATTACTGGCAGACCTATGGCACGACTCTGGCAGGGTTGATGCGGGAACATGACGTTGACCCCGCCCCCTATCTGACACACGTGCATGACATCTCGCTGGATCATCTCGACGTGGATCAGGCGCTTGTCGATCACATCCGCGCACTGCCGGGGCGCAAGATTGTCTATACAAACGGCTGCGCACCCTATGCCGAACGTGTCATCGCCGCGCGCGGGTTGTCGGGCCTGTTCGATGCAGTCTACGGCGTTGAGGATGCCGGATTCCTGCCCAAACCGGAAGCGCAGGCGTTCAAGGCAATCTTTGCCCGCGACGGGATGGACACGCAAAGCGCCGCGATGTTCGAGGACGACCCCCGCAATCTGGCGGCACCGCATGCGATGGGCATGCAGACCGTTCATGTGGCCCCCGAACGCTTGCAAGCCGACCACATCCATCACCACACAGATGATCTGACAGGGTTTCTGGCGCGCCTTCTTTAGACCAGCGGCGGCAGGCCGCGCCCCTGTGCGCCAAGAGGACGGAATGCCGCTTGGACCTTTTGGCACCTGCGCTCTAAGTAAAGCCAAAGCAGGAGGCTGATCATGCGGCAATTCGATTACGATATTCTGGTTTCAGGTGGCGGTGTTGCGGGGCTGACGGCGGCAGCGGTATTCGGCAGCGCCGGCTTTACCGTGATCTGCGTCGATCCTTCCCCCCCCGTCACGGACCGCGAGGCGGAACGTGCCGATTTACGCACGACCGCATTCCTGCAACCGGCGCAAGCCTTGCTGGATCGTGCTGGGCTATGGGAGCGTCTGGCCCCTTTTGCCGCGGATTTGCAGATCATGCGGATTGTCGATGCGGGCGGGCCTGAGCCCGAGCCGCGCCTGACACGCGATTTCAACGCAACCGACATTTCGGACAAGCCCTTTGGATGGAACCTGCCCAACTGGCTGTTGCGCCGCGAGATGGTGGCGCGTCTGGCCGAATTGCCCACCGTCACCTTCCGCCCGGGCACTGGTGTCAGCACCGTGTTCACCCGCGATGCGGAAGCACGGGTAGGTCTGACCGATGGCACCACCGTGCGCGTGCGGCTGGTAATCGCGGCTGACGGGCGCCATTCAACCGTCCGCGAGGCAGTGGGTGTATCCGTTAAAACAACGCGTTATGGTCAAAAGGCACTGGCCTTTGCCGTTAACCATACGATCCCGCATCAGAATATCTCGACCGAGATTCACCGGTCCGGCGGGCCGTTCACGCTGGTGCCTTTGCCGGATTTCAACGGGATGCCGTCATCTGCCGTGGTCTGGATGGAACAGGGGCCCGAGGTGCAGCGGCTGGCCGCATTGCCACAGGCAGAGTTCGAGGCAGCAATGAACATGCGGTCCTGCAATCTTTATGGTCCCCTGACGCTGGCCTCGCGCCGTACAGTCTGGCCCATCATCAGCCAGGTGGCGGAACGCATGCACGGCGAGCGCGTGGCGCTGGTAGCCGAGGCAGCACATGTGGTGCCGCCCATCGGCGCACAGGGGCTGAACATGAGCCTTGGCGACATGCGGGTTCTGCTGGAACTGGCCGAGGCTGCGCCGGATCGTCTGGGTGATCGCACGATGCTGGAAACCTTCCACCGCCGACGTCACACCGAGGTCAGGGCACGTGTGGCAGGCATCGACCTTCTGAACCGTGCCTCGATGATGGAGGCGCAGCCGTTGCGTGATCTTCGGGCCGCAGGTCTGAACGCGATCTATTCTCTGGCACCGGTGCGGCGCACCATGATGCAGATGGGACTGGGCGCAAAAAGCTGAACGCAGCGCGTCTTGCCGCGTCGGATGCCTCCGGCGGGGATATTTTCAGCAAAAAGAAGCCTGGAGCTTACAGCACCTTGTCGATCACGGCCTTCAATCGCGCCAGTGTGGCAGGCACATCATACAGCTTGTCCAACCCGAACAGACCCAGCCGGAAGGTGCGGAAGCCAGCAGGCTCGTCGCATTGCAGCGGCACACCTGCGGCAATCTGCATGCCGAGGGCTGCGAATTTCTTGCCGTTCTGGATATCGGGGTCTTCGGTATAGCTGACCACGACACCCGGCGCGCCGAACCCGTCAGCGGCAACCGACACCACGCCCTTGTCCGCCAGCATCCCCCGCACGCCATTGCCAAGCTCCCACTGGGCCTGCCGCAGCGTCTCGAACCCGTAATCGCGGGTCTCGATCGTCGTGTCGCGGAAAGCGCGCAGCGCATCGGTCGGCATGGTCGCGTGATAGGCATGACCGCCACCTTCATAGGTCTGCATGATCGTGTACCATTTCTTCAGATCCACCGCAAAACTGTCGCTCGTGGTCTGCTCCAGCCGGTCGATGGCGCGCTGCGACAGCATCACAAGACCGGCGGAGGGCGAGGCTGACCAACCCTTTTGCGGGGCCGAGATCAGCACATCCACGCCTGTCGCCTTCATATCCACCCAAGCGCAACCGCTGGCGATGCAGTCCAGCACCACAAGAGCGCCCACGTCATGCGCTGCACTGGCCAAAGCTGTGATATAGTCATCGGGCAGGATCAATCCGGCGGAAGTTTCCACATGCGGTGCGAAGACCACATCAGGCTTGGCGTCGCGGATTGCGTCCACAACCTCGTCGATCGGTGCGGGCGCGAAGGGCGCTGTCACCCCGTTACCGGTCTGTCGCGCTTTAAAGACGGTGGTTTTCGCAGTGAATTTTCCTGCGTCGAAAATCTGGCTCCAGCGATAGGAGAACCAGCCGTTCCTGACCACAAGCGCGTGGGCGTCATGGCCGAACTGCCGCGCCACCGCCTCCATCGCATAGGTCCCGCCACCGGGGACAAGGGCCACACCATCGGCGTTATAGACATCCTTGAGCATGCCAGAGATGTCGCGCATTACCTGTTGGAACGTACCGCTCATATGATTGAGCGAGCGGTCGGTGAAAACGACCGAGAATTCCAGCAGCCCGTCCGGGTCTACAGTGTTCAACAGGGCGGTCATGGGCGGCTCCTCCTCAGCGATCTGTCCTGCCTTGGGTATAGCGGTGCAGGCCCAAAGGCCAAACATCTTTTCCAGATACACAGCAGTCTAAATTATAGCGGACCGGGGCGGCGTTCCTCGGACAGCAACACATTGGCCTCGACATCGCCCACACCCGGCAAGGTCATGATCCGCCGCCTGAGCACGCGTTCAAAGTCGGAAATGTCACGCGCGACCACCCGCAGGCGGTAATCATAAAGGCCAAGGATATGCTCGACCGTCTGCACCTCGGGGATAGCAGTCACCGCGCGCTCGAAATCTTCAAGGCTGACGCGGCCCTTGGTGGCAAGTTTCACACCCAAAAACACCGTGACACCAAAGCCGAGCTTTTCATGATCCAGCACCAGACGCTGTCCCTTGATCACGCCCGCCTCGTGCAACCGTTTGATGCGGCGCCACGTGGCGGGCTGCGACAGGCCCAGACGCCGCCCCAAAGCTCCGGCGCTGAGCGTCGCATCTGCAACAAGGGCGCGCAGTATGGCACGGTCCGTGTCGTCCAGATCGCTGAGGGCAGGCGCGCTCATACCGGCAAGACCTCGTCCGATTTGATTCGCGCCACATGCATCAGCGCTTCGATATCTGCGATATGCGGCAGGGTCAGGATGCGGGTGCGGTAAAGCTGCTGGTAGTGCGCCATGTCGCGCGCAATGACGGACAGCCGCAAATCGACACGACCAAGGAACGTCTGAATCTCCAGAACCTCGGGGATATCGCGGGCCGCAATCAGGAAATCGTCAAAGGCGCGGGTCACGGTTTTGTCCAGTGTGATACGCAAACTGACCTCGACCGCATAACCAAGTGCCTGCCAGTCGATCACCGCTTGCTGGCCTTTCAGGATACCGCGCGCCTGCATCCGCTCCAGCCGCCGCCAGCAGGTGGCCTGCGTGACCCCTGCCCGTTCGGCCAGTTCAGCCGTACCAAGGCCGGGATCAGCCTGAAAATGGCGCAGGATGCGGCGGTCCGTGTCGTCAAGCATGATTTATGCACTCATATTATATATGCGAGTGAATTTTCTTAAATACTCTAAATACGCATAAAATATGAAAACACAATGAGGGATAGATCGTTATGGTCACCATCAGAGCACGGCTCAAGACATCATAGCGAAAGGATCACCTCATGCGCGTTTATTATGACCGCGATTGCGACATCAACCTGATCAAGGACAAGAAAGTAGCGATCCTCGGCTACGGCTCGCAGGGTCACGCCCATGCGCTGAACCTGCGCGATTCCGGCGCCAAGAACCTTGTCGTCGCACTGCGGGAAGGTTCGGCTTCCGCCAAGAAAGCCGAGGGCGAAGGCCTGAAGGTCATGGGCATCGCCGAAGCGGCGGCCTGGGCCGACCTGATCATGTTCACCATGCCCGACGAATTGCAGGCCGAAACCTATAAGAAGTACGTGCATGACAATATCCGCGAAGGTGCCGCCATTGCATTCGCCCACGGGTTGAACATCCATTTCGGCCTGATCGACCCCAAGCCCGGCGTTGACGTGATCATGATGGCCCCCAAAGGCCCCGGCCACACCGTGCGCGGCGAATACACCAAAGGCGGCGGCGTTCCCTGCCTTGTGGCCGTACATAACGATGCCTCCGGTCGCGCGCTGGAACTGGGCCTGTCCTATTGCTCGGCCATCGGTGGCGGGCGTTCGGGCATCATCGAGACCAACTTCCGCGAGGAATGCGAAACCGATCTGTTCGGCGAACAGGCAGTGCTTTGCGGTGGTCTGGTCGAGCTGATCCGCATGGGCTTTGAGACACTGGTGGAAGCCGGTTACGCACCCGAGATGGCCTATTTCGAGTGTCTGCACGAGGTCAAGCTGATCGTCGATCTGATCTATGAAGGCGGTATCGCCAACATGAACTACTCGATCAGTAACACTGCCGAATACGGCGAGTATGTCAGCGGCCCGCGCATCCTGCCTTACGACGAGACCAAAGCCCGCATGAAAGCTGTGCTGCGCGACATCCAGACCGGTAAATTCGTGCGTGACTTCATGCAGGAAAACGCCGTGGGTCAGCCCTTCTTCAAGGGCACGCGCCGTCTGAACGACGAGCACCAGATTGAACGTGTCGGCGAACAGCTGCGCGGCATGATGCCGTGGATCTCGGCTGGCAAAATGGTCGATAAATCCAAGAACTGACCCTCGCGCAGAGAGTCATCATAGCGGCGCAAGCTGTTGAAATCAGGGGCGGTCCTTCGGGGCGCCTCTTTTCTTTGGCAAGGTGGACATTGCTGCCTGCACATGGTTATTGCGCGCATGGCACAACATCCCACTTCTGCGAACTGGGCTTCAATCGGTCTTTTGGGCCTTGTCTGGGGCGGCACGTTCATGGTCGTCTCGATCGCGCTGCGCGATTACGGCCCGCTAACGGTGGCTTGCGCCCGCACCACGCTGGGGGCGCTTGCGCTGATGCTGTTGATGCGCGTGATGGGGCGACGTTGGCCCACGGGCGATTTGCGGCTTTGGTCCTATATTGCAGCAATCGGGTTTTTGTCGACAGCAACACCGTTCTTCCTTCTAAGCTGGGGCCAGCAATATGTGCCGTCGGCTTTTGCGGGCATCTCGATGGCGGCCCTGCCACTGTTTGTGCTGCCGCTGGCGCATTTTTTCGCGGATGAGCCTTTGACCTTGCGCCGCACAGCAGGTGTGATCGTCGGCTTTGCAGGAGCCGCGGTTCTGGTTGGTCCGGGCATACTGGCCGCGACGGGCGACCGCGCCGCATTGGGGCAACTGGCCTGCGTCGGCGCCGCCCTGTCCTATGCCGTCGCAGCGATCCTGACGCGCCGCTGCCCACCAATTGATCCGATTGTGCTGTCGACCGTCACGCTGGTGGTCGGGTCAGTCGTACTGATGCCCGCAATGTTGGTGATAGAGGGTGTTCCGGGTTGGGCAGGGCGCACCACAGGCTTTGCAATCTTGTTTCTAGGCCTTTTCCCCACAGCCCTTGCAGCCCTGCTGCGGGTCCATGTTATCCGCAGCGCGGGGCCGGTCTTCATGACTTTGGTCAACTACCAGGTGCCGCTCTGGTCCATGGCGTTTGGCGCGCTTGTCTTGTCCGAAGCCCTGCCCCTGCGCTTTTTCATAGCGCTTGCGCTGATCATGACTGGTCTTGCCCTCAGTCAATGGGGCAGCCTGATGCGACTGTTCGGGCGGGGCTGAAACGGCGTCAGCCCTGTGTGACCGCTGTCACCTCGTCCACAACACTGGCCACGACGCTGATCAACAGGGCCTCGTCCTCGCATTCTGCCATCACCCGCACCAAAGGTTCAGTGCCAGATTTGCGGATCAGCAAGCGGCCCTTGCCGATCAGGGCCTGTTCAGCGGCGGCAATGGCGCTTTGCACGGAAGCCACTTCAAGCGGGGTTTGCCCTTCGCCGTAGCGGACATTCTGCAAAAGCTGCGGGACCTTCTCGAAGCTTCTGGTCAGAGTCGAGGCAGGTTGCCCCGTCCGTACCATCTCGGCCAGAAACTGGAGGCCCGCCATCAGCCCGTCGCCTGTCGTGGCATAATCGGTCATCACGATATGGCCGGATTGCTCGCCACCCAGATTGTAGCCGCCCGCGCGCATCCGCTCGACAACATAGCGATCCCCGACATTGGTCCGCTCAAGCCGTAACCCGCGCGCGTCCAGAAACCGCTCAAGCCCCAGATTGGACATGACGGTGGCCACCAATGCGCCGCCTTTCAGACGCCCCTCATCGGCCCAGCGAGCTGCCAGCAGCGCCATGATCTGATCGCCATCTGCCACTTGGCCGTTTTCGTCGATCAAGATCACGCGGTCAGCGTCGCCATCAAGGCATATGCCCAGATCGGCCCCATGCGCCACCACGGTTTCCGCCGCCAGTCGCGGTTTGGTCGATCCGCAATCCAGATTGATGTTGCGCCCGTCGGGGTTGACCCCGACAGGGATCACGTCGGCTCCCAGTTCCCACAGCACCTCAGGCGCGGCGCGGTAGGCAGCCCCATTGGCGCAGTCGATCACCACCTTGATCCCGTCAAGCCGCATTCCGAAAGGAAAGGTTGACTTGACCCGTTCGACATAACGGAAACGCCCGTCGTCGATCCGCTTGGCACGACCGATATTCTGCGCCTGTGCCGGTGCCACGCCTTGATCTATCAGGCGCTCGATCTCGGCTTCTACCTCGTCTGACAGCTTGAAACCGTCCGGCCCGAAAAACTTGATTCCGTTATCCGAGGCAGGGTTGTGGCTGGCCGAGATCATGACCCCCAGATCGGCGCGCATCGACGGCGTCAGCAAGCCCACTGCAGGTGTCGGCACGGGTCCCAGCAGCAGAACATTCATCCCTGTCGATGTCAGGCCAGCTGTCAGCGCATTCTCGAACATATATCCCGACAGGCGCGTGTCCTTGCCGATCACCACGCGGTGAACAGTGCTGCCACCCTCGCGGCGGAAATAACGGCCCACAGCAGCCCCGATACGCAGCGCCATTTCGGCAGTCATCGGGTGGATATTGGCCGTGCCGCGCACTCCGTCGGTGCCAAACAGCTTACGTGTCATCCGGTGTTCCTTTTGTTGCTGCCTGCCACAGACTGAGCGCTGATCTGGTCGCGAATACGTCATGGATCCGCAAGATCTGCACCCCCTGCGCCACCGCCGCCAATGCTACCGCGACCGAGCCGTGAACGCGGTCTGCGATTTCGGGTGCCTGACCCAGCGTGGCGATGAACTTCTTGCGCGATGCCCCCAGAAGGACGGCACAGCCAAGCCCGTGAAACAGGCTGAGGCGCGCCAGCAGCGCCAGATTATGGGCCTGCGTCTTGCCAAAGCCGATGCCTGGATCAACGATGATCCGTGCGCGCGGAATGCCCGCGTCCTCCAGTGCCGTCACACGGCCCTCAAGATAGTCATACACGTCCAGCAAGACGTTGTCGTAATGCGGATTTTGCTGCATTGTCTGGGGATCGCCCTGCGCGTGCATGACACAGACAGGCAGGTCATGGTCAGCGCACAAACGCGCCAGATCCGCGTCGAAGGTAAATCCCGACACATCATTGACCAGATCGGCCCCGGCTGTGACAGCCGCCCGCGCCACGGCGGTCTTGCGCGTGTCTATCGACAGTGGAATGCCAATTCCGGCGGCACGCAGGGCCGCAATGACGGGCGCTGTACGGGCAATTTCCTGATCGGCGGGCACAGCCAGAGCACCGGGGCGGGTAGATTCGCCGCCGATATCGATCAGGTCAGCCCCTTCTGCCTGCATACGGCTTGCATGGGCCAATGCTGCTGCGGGTGCATCATGTTGTCCGCCATCGGTGAAACTATCCGGTGTGACATTGAGGATGCCCATGATCTGAACACGCTGCATATCCAGACCTGCAATCACGGCACGCGGTGGGGTCAGATACTCCAATACAGACTGTGGTGTCTGATCGGCGGGCAATACATAGGGCACATGATCACGTGCCAAAACCTCGACACGGTCAAACCACAATGCCCCCCCTGCCAGCGGCAAGGCACCTTCTGGGCGTTCCGGTCCGGTCAGGACAATAGGGCGGAAATAGGTCTTCATGCTGGACATGTGATGGGCGATTGCAGGCCCATTGGCAAGCGCCGTCAGAGAACCGGTTGATCTGCAGCCACGGCGCGGACCGGCAAGTCAGCCACGTCCGGCAGGCTTTCGCCGATCACAAGGACATCCGCCGCCTCCATATGGCGCGCGAACCACAACACCAGTTCCAGCGCATCGCGCGGTTGCGCCGAGGGGCCGTCCACCGCGTCCAATACGATTTTTGAAGGAGCCCAGACGCTGATCTGGCCCTGCCGCAACGACCAGTCCAACTCGGTGCGCGAGTTCACCACAAAACAACGCGGATCGCGTCCTGCCAGCACCCAGGCGTTCTGTTCGATCGCCAGAAGGTCGATCCGGCGCTGCGCCATCGGATGCGCGGCTTGCGGAGCAGCACCATCAGGCGCGCCGACACACAGGATCGTCGGGCGATGCCCTGCTTGCAACTGGTCAATCCAGCCCTTGAGGTGTCCGGACGCCATGGCTGAGTTCGACAGATAGATCACCTCGGGATGCGGGCGGTCGTCGGCGTGGCGCGGCGTGTCAGCCGTCTGCCGTGCACGCATGATCTCGACCCCCAGCGCACCGGGGCCACGATCCAGCTTTTCAATCCGGACAAAGATACGGCGAGCCTGCGGTTCTTGCAGGATGCGGTCGGCCACACGCTGCGCAAGTGTCTCAAGCAGGTTAAGCCGCTCTGCTGCCAGTTCATGGGCAATCGCCTCGGTCACCTTGTCATAGGACAGGATACGGTCAACATCATCGTCAAGCTGGCCCTGCGGGGCCACTTCGACGACGACATTGAAGCAGATGCGCTGCGTGGTGCCGCGTTCTGCCTGAAAGGCACCTATTTCGACCGTCACGATATGGTCGCGCAGCGATATACGATCCAGAACCTCGGTGCCGGCCGTGGCCTCGGCCCGTTCGGACGGATGGGCAAAGGCCCATGTGATTTCGCTGCTCATGATGGGTTCCCTCTGCGATCAGAGCGCACAGTAGCGCCGATCGTCCTGCCCGCAAGACCACGCGCGGCACCATATCGGTCGAAACCGTCGCGTCGCCGGGCAGGTGTCAGGATCAGTTTTGCGCCGTTTCCATCGGATGGCGGTAAAAATGATGGACGCCAATCGTCGCTGTGCGGGGGAATTTCCGCGCCCAGTTGGGATTGACCGCTTTGGTGTGGTAATGGGTGGCGCCTTCCGTCAAGGCACGCGGGGCGCCGTTGACCATGACACTGGCAACCTTGGCTGAAACCTCGAAGGCGTCATTTTCGCGGATTACATCCGGAATACCGTCACAGGTATAGGTGAACTGGCACTGGTACTTGCGCCCTGTGCCCTGATGGATCACGCCACAAACCGTATCGGGATAGAGCGCGCTGTCGACCCGGTTCAGGATCACTTCGGCAACGGCAAACTGCCCGCGCACGGATTCACCGCGCGCCTCGAAGTACAGCGCCTCGGACAGGCAACGCATGTCTTTTTCTGTCAGCTTGGGGCGCGGCAGGGTATCCAGCCAAGCTTGGCTATAGCTGATCTGTCCGGCAGAAGGCTTTGTCTTTTGCAGGAAGCTATCAAGATGCGAGGTGGGAAGGCTGTTCAGACCACGCCGCTCTTCCTTGAGCACGTCGTGTATCGGGGTTTCGCTCATAGCCGGGAATGCCACAGACGTGGCCAATACAATGGCAGCAAAAAGGCGCATTTTCGTCATCTCCTTGTCAAGATGACCGGTCAGCAGAAACCGTCGCATCTCGCAAAATCAGATGGCGGCTTAGCCAAAAATGACCATGGCGTCTACCCAACCGCGATTCGAGCAGCAAACAGGCGAGATCCCGCTCAAAAGCGCAAGAGGGATTTTCGCCATTTTTCTAGGCGGTTTAAGAAAATGTAGAGGCTGGGCTGTAGCGCCCTACCCTATCTTGTCCCGTACAGCCAGTTGCGCTGCGGCCAGCCTTGCGACCGGCACACGGAAGGGCGAACAGGACACATAGTCGAATCCGGCGTCCCGACAAAAGGCGATTGATTCGGGGCTACCCCCGTGTTCGCCGCAGATCGACAGCACCAGATTCGGCTGTGCCGCACGTCCTCTTGTTGCCGCAATCTGTAACAACTCGCCCACCCCGTCCTGATCCAGCGTGTGGAACGGATCTTCGGGAAAGACGCCTTGCTGCACATAGGCCGACATGAAGCGGCCCGCATCGTCGCGTGACAGACCATAGGTCATCTGCGTCAAGTCGTTCGTGCCAAAGCTCAGAAACGCCGTATGCGGAGAGATTTCACCGGCCCGCAATGCCGCACGCGGAGTCTCGACCATCACTCCCAGACGATAGGTGAAATTCACACCGGATTCGTTGCGCACCGCAGCTGCGACCGCATCCACGCGGGTCTTGACCAGTTCCACCTCGCGTTTGGCCGACACAAGCGGGATCATGATCTCGGGCACCACTGGATCACCGTCACGGCTGGCCAGTATCGTCGCCTCGAAAATCGCGCGGGCCTGCATGTCGTAAATCTCGGGCACTGTGATGCCCAGACGCACCCCGCGCATGCCCAGCATGGGGTTATACTCGGCCAAAGCCTCGCACCGACGTGTCACGTCCGATAGCGGCAGATCCAGCGCCTCGGCCAGTTCGCGGTAGCCTGCGCGGTCATGCGGCAGGAATTCGTGCAAGGGCGGATCAAACAGACGGATGCAGACGGGCTGGCCCTGCATGATGCGGAACAGTTCCGCAAAATCGGTGCGCTGCATGGGCAGCAGACGGTCAAGCGCGGCGCGGCGGTCTTTGCTGGCATCGGCAAAGATCATCTCGCGCATCACGGTCAGGCGGTCCGCCTCAAAGAACATATGCTCGGTCCGGCACAGACCAATCCCCTGCGCCTTGAAGTTGCGCGCGGTCTGCGCGTCGGCAGGTGTATCGGCATTGGCGCGCACACCGATATCGCGCACCGCATCGGCCCATTCCATCAGGGTCTGGAAAGCATCGTCCTGCGTCGCCTCCAGCATCGCAGGTTCGCCTGCCAGAACTTCGCCGTTTGTGCCGTCAATGGTCAGGATGTCGCCTGCGCGGAATTCGCGCCCGTCCGGAACGGTCAGGGCATTCTTGCGCAGGTTGAACTTGATATCGGTTGCGCCAACTACGCAAGGCAGACCCAAGCCGCGCCCGATCACAGCGGCATGGCTGGTCATGCCGCCGCGTTCGGTCAGCACGGCGACAGCGGCATGCATGCCGCGAATATCCTCGGGGCTGGTTTCACGACGCACCAGAATGCAAGGCTCGCCGCGCGCGGCGCTTGCCTGCGCCTCGGCAGCGGTAAAGACCAGACGGCCACTAGCCGCACCGGGGCTGGCCGCGATCCCGCGCGCCAGACGGTCGCGCGGCGCAGCCGGATCAATCTGGCGGTGCAGCAATTCGTTGAGCGAGCGCGGTTCGATCCTCAACAAAGCCTCCTCGCGGCTGATAATGCCTTCTTCCGACAGTGCGACCGCAATCCGCACGGCGGCGCGGGCATTGCGGGCCACGCGCACCCCGTCAAGGATGTGCACCTTGCCGTTTTCGATGGTGAATTCCGCCTGCATTTCCTCGCGCAGGCGCAGACGCATCAGCGCGGTATGCGCTTTCAACTCGGCAAAGGCGTCCGGTGCCAGATCCTCAAGCGATGGCCCGCGGCTGTCGCGTTCCAGATACAGAGCATTGGTGCCGCGTTGCAGCGCGTCGCGCCCCTGACTTTGTGACAGGTAGCGCCCCGTCAACACCTTGTGTCCGGTTCGCGAATTAACCAATTGGATCACGCCTGATCCGCATTCGCCTTTTCCCAGACCCAGCGCCATGGTCTGGACGACCAGACCCAGCCCTGCATCGGCAGGCGCGCCCTTGGCCTGCCGCAACAGGCGCGCGGTCGTGCCGCTCCATGCTCGCGCCATCGAGCGCAGCACCTCGGCCAGTTGAACAGCCGGGTCTTGGGGAAATTCCTCTTCCGTTTCAGCCTCATAGGCGCGCATCACCTCGTCCAGCCCCTCGGGGCCATCCAGCGTGACGTCGTCGAACATGTCGGGGTCCAGACGCGCGACATGGACCGCGTAGGACTGCACAAAACGCAGATACAGTGCCGCCGCCGCATCATCGCCCATCCCGGCGCGCAATTCGGTATAGACCTTGTCGTTCATGCCGATATTCAGCACGGCCCCCGGCCCGCCCCAATCAGGATCTTCCGAGGACGGACGCACACAAAGCAAAGGGCGCTCGCCAAACGGAGCCAGCAGATCGGCCATATCCGGCATTTCCCCCGCCGCAATGCGCTGCACCGCGCCAAAACTCAGCGCGACGGTCAGCGGCACAGGCAAATCCAGCCGCGCCAGACGTTGCAGGCACTTCGCACGGCCACCATGCGTGGTTGCGCGAATCGGTGCTGTGGCGGTCACAAGGGTGAAATCGGGGTCATTATGCTGCACTGCGGCACCTTTCGTATTCATATGCAGAATACGCCCCAAGCGCCCCAACGCAAGCGCGGCGTTGGGGCAAGTTCAGGGCTGTTGCGTCGCAGGCGTCGTTCAGCCGTCCAGACGGGTCAAATCCGCGACCGACAGGCAGATGCTGCGAATACGGTGCAACAGGTTCAGACGGTTGCGGCGGATGATCTCGGCCTCGGTATTCACCTGCACCGCGTTGAAAAACGCATCAATCGGCGCGCGCAGGGCGGCCATCGCGGACATGGCGGCGGCAAAATCCTCGGCTTTCATGGCGGGGGTGATGGTGGCTTCGGCCACGTCGAGCGCGTCAAACAGCGCGCGCTCGGCATCGGATTCGGCGAATTTCACATCCGCGCCGAAGGAATATTCAACGCCGTCTTTTTCCTCGGCTTGGGACAGGATGTTATTGGCGCGCTTGAACCCTTGCAGCAGGTTTTCCCCGTCATCGGTTTTCAGGAAAGCCGCGAGGGCCTCAGCGCGTTTCACGAGAAGCGTGAGGTCGTCGTTACCGGGCATGACAAGACAGGCGTCGATGACGTCGTGGCGGATGCCTTGGTCTTTGAGGTAGACTTTGAGGCGGTCGTGGAAGAAGGACAGGAGGTCCGACGCGACTTCATCAACAAGAACCCAATTGATATCGAAGTTTTCCGTCCACGATCCGTCGGAATTCTCTTCTTCGCTTGTTTTGATCAAAAACCTATCGAAAGCAATTGGGCGCGGCTTGAGAAAGAGAGATGTTTTATTTACCTGACCATAAGACAATAACAGGAAAATAGAGTTCTCGAACCAGAGCCTAATAATTTTCAAGGAATCAAGTTTGACTACATTCCCCAGCACCAACCGGATCACACCCAGTGCAGCCCGCCGCAGGGCATAGGGGTCTTTGCTCCCCGTAGGTTTCTCGTCAATCGCCCAGAAGCCCGTCAGCGTGTCGATCTTGTCGGCCAAGGCCACGGCGACCGAAACAGGCTCCGTTGGCACGCTATCGGTCGGCCCCAATGGTTTGTAATGCATCTCGCAGGCCTCGGCCACGCTGGCGTCATGGCCTGCCGCTTCCGCATAATACCGCCCCATAAGCCCCTGAAGTTCGGGGAATTCGCCGACCATTTCGGATTGCAGATCGGCTTTGGCCACGCGGGCCGCCTCGGCGGCCAGATCGGGTTTCGCATCAACAAGCGGTGCGATTTCGCGCGCCAGCGCCTCGATCCGCGCGACGCGGTCGGCCTGAGAGCCCAGCTTGTTATGGAAGGTCACGGATGCCAGCCCTGCGCCCATCCCTTCCAGCCCCACGGATTTGACGGTCCGCAGGTCATTTTCCCAGAAAAACCGCGCATCCGACAGACGCGCCGACAGCACCTTCTGGTTGCCCGCAAGGATCGTGGCCCCATCATCACGGGTCTCGATATTGGCAACCGTGATGAACCGCTCGATCCGGCCTGTCTTGGGGTTGCGAACGCTGAAAAACTTCTGGTGTTCCTTCATCGAGGTTTGCAGCACTTCCGCTGGCAGGCCCAGAAACGCCTCGTCGATCTTGCCCATCAGCACCACGGGCCATTCGACCAGCCCTGCAACCTCGGCCAGAAGGCCCGCATCCTCGACCACGTCAAGGCCGTTGGCAAAAGCCTGACTTGTCGCCTCGGCCCATATCGCGCCTGCGCGTTCGGCCGGATCGAGGATTACGCGGTTCTGCTTGAGCTTGGCGCTGTAATCCTCGAAAGAGGATACAGAAAACCGCCCCTTGCCCATGAAACGGTGGCCCTCGGACGTATTGGCCGCCGTGATCCCGTCCATACTCAGCGGTACAACCTCGGCCCCTGCCTCATCCGTCAGGATGCACAGGATGGATTGCAGCGGACGCACCCAGCGCAAGGAACCAGCCCCCCAACGCATCGACTTGGGCCACGGAAGATTGCGGATCGTATGCTCCAGCACCTCGGCCACGATATCCGCCGCCGGACGGCCCGGTTTCTCGACCACGGCAAAGTAGACGCGCGCCTTGCCCGCGTCGCGTTCGACCAGTTGATCACGGGTCAGGCCCGCGCCGCGCAAAAACCCCTCGATCGCCTGTTCGGGTGCATCGACACGGGGGCCTTTGCGTTCCTCGCGCAGGGTCGGCGACTTGGCCAGCAAGCCCTCGATGGTCAGTACCAAGCGGCGCGGCGTCGACAAAGCGGCAGCACCCGCATAGGTCAGACCAGCCTCGACCAGCCCGTTGGTCACCAGTTTGCGCAGATCATCCGCCGCGCGGGTCTGCATGCGCGCAGGGATTTCTTCGGAGAAAAGTTCAATCAGAAGATCGGGCATGGATCAGTTTCCTTCGGGCGGCGGCGGGCAATCATCGGGGGCGGGCCGACCGTCAAACACAACCTTGCCGCAGCGGTTGATCTGGTGCCAGACAACGCCGCGCCCGTCCGGCATCACAGCAATCACCCGATCAATCCCATAGCGGATATCGGGTATGCCCATAAAAGCCAGCGCTGTGCCATCCTCAAGCGCGGCGCCGACCTCGCGCGCATCGAAACAGTCGAACCATTTTGGCGCAAGCAAAGGCACGGGGCCGGGATAGCGCTGATAGCTCGCGGCTATGTCGGCTGCGTTCAGATCGGTCGAGAAACACGCGCGATACCGGATCGGGCTGCTGTCGGAATCAATCGCCTGAAAATCGTCATGTGGCAGCGGTTCAGGCAGGCGAGACGTCAAAGACACCGCTTTGACATCATCAGGGCCAGAGGCCGCGATTTCCTCGTAAAAGCCGTAGACCTGAAAGTAATACATCGCGCCACCACCGATCAGCGCCGAGGCGAGGATCAGTAAAGCCAGAAACTTGCCCATCATGCTGCCCATCCTCCGGCGTCGGTTTGCACAAAAGCGTCGGCGCAGGCTTTGGCCAGCGCACGGACCCGCCCGATATAGGCCTGCCGTTCGGTCACGGAGATCACGCCGCGCGCGTCCAGCAGGTTGAACAGGTGGCTGGCCTTGATGCACTGGTCATAGGCCGGATGCGCCATGATGATGCGCTTTCCGGTCTTGGGATCTTCGGCAGGTCGCGCGAGCAACTGCGCACATTCGACCTCCGCATCCTCGAAATGGCGCAAAAGCATCTCGGTCGATGCGGCATCGAAGTTGTGGCGGCTGTATTCCTGCTCGGTCTGGCGGAACACATCGCCATAGGTCAGCGGGATCGGCGCGTCCGGATCGTTATAGGGCATGTCCATGACGTGACTGACGCCCAGCACATACATCGCCAGACGCTCCAGTCCGTAAGTCAACTCGCCCGACACAGGGTGGCAGTCATGTCCGCCAACCTGCTGGAAATAGGTGAATTGCGACACTTCCATCCCGTCGCACCAGACTTCCCAGCCCAGACCCCATGCGCCCAACGTCGGGCTTTCCCAGTCGTCCTCGACAAAGCGGATGTCATGCATCTCCATGTCGATCCCGATGGCGGCCAGACTTCCCAGATACAACGCCTGCAAATCCGGCGGGCTGGGTTTGATCAGCACCTGATACTGGTAGTAGTGCTGCAAGCGGTTCGGGTTTTCGCCATAGCGGCCATCTGTTGGGCGACGCGAAGGCTGCACATAGGCCGCAGCCCAAGGGCGCGTACCAAGGCTGCGCAGTGTTGTGGCCGGATGGAATGTACCTGCGCCCACTTCCATGTCATAGGGCTGCATCACGGCACAGCCTTTGGACGCCCAGTAGCTTTGAAGCCGCAGGATGATCTCCTGAAAGCTGCGTGGTGTGCTGCCTGTCTCTACCATGGTTATCCGTCCCACCATTTGCCGACGATATGTCCGGTCCTGCGGTCTGTATCACATGCCGGCCCGATTGCGCGCCCTACCTACGGCCCGCGCTACAGCGGGTCAATTCCGCGATGACGCATTATTGGGGTGCATGCAGGGCTGGATTTGCTAAAACACCATCAGAGCAATGGCTCAAGGGCAAAACATATTAAGCAGGGTCATATTCCCATCATGTTAAAATACATTATTGCGATCATCGGGGTTGTCGTCTGCCTCACCCGGCCGGTCATGGCGCAACAGGAGGTTGTCTGGATCCAGATCGAGGCGAACTCCACCCTTGCCGAGGCACAGGACCGCGCCCGCGCCTATGCTGCCGATCTTCCTGACGTCAACGGTTTTGTCCTCAACAGCGGATGGTATGCCATTGCGCTGGGGCCCTATGTGCGCGCTGACGCGGATCAGGTGCTGCGGGTTTACCGCGCCGAGAGAACCATTCCAAATGACAGCTACATCGCCTTTACCAGCAGCTTCCGTCAACAGTTCTGGCCAGTTGGTGCCAATCTGTTGAATCTGCCGCAGACCACGCAACCCGAACCGGTCGAACAGCCGACCCAGCCTGATGCGTTGGTGCAGGATCAACCCCTAGCACTGACGCCTGGCCCGCTGACCGACGCGGACGGACTTCCCCAGCCGCCGCTGCCCGATGAAAGCCCGAACGAGGCGCGTGCCAGTGAAGCGCAATTGACCCGCGAGGGGCGCGAAAACCTGCAAATAGCGCTAAAATGGGCCGGTTTCTATGACGGGGCCATTGACGGTGCTTTCGGGCGCGGGACGCGGTCCTCGATGGCGGCGTGGCAGGGGGCCAATAATTTTGACACCACCGGGATCCTGACCACCCTGCAACGCGAGACATTGCTTGGCCAATATAACGCAGTGCTGTCCGGGCTGGACCTGCAAATGGTGCGCGACGACACGGCGGGGATCGAGATGATGCTGCCCTTGGGCGTTGTCAGCTTCGACCGTATCGAGCCTCCTTTTGTGCATTACGAGACCAGCAATGATATCGACGCGCGCGTTCTGCTGATCAGCCAGGAAGGCGATCAGGGAACGATGTTCGGGCTTTATGACATCATGCAGACCTTGCAGATCGTGCCAAACGAAGGGCCGCGGGAGCGGCGCGAGAATGGCTTTACCCTGATCGGACAGGGTGGCGATTTCGTCTCGCATACCGAGGTCAGCCTGCAAAACGGACGGATCAAGGGCTTTACCCTGGTCTGGCCTGCGGGTGACGAAGACCGTCGTCTGCGTTTGCTGGGCGAGATGCAAAAAAGCTTTACCCGCACCGATGGTGTTCTGGACTTTAGCGCCGGCATGCCGGGCGAACAGAGGATCGACCTTGTTTCGGGATTGGAAATCCGCAAGCCACGGCTCACACGGTCGGGCTTTTACGTGGATGGTCAGGGCACAGTCGTGACAACGGCGGATGCAGTTGCAACTTGTGCGCGGATCACGTTGGACAATGACGCCGATGCGCAAGTGCTGGGCACCGATACAGCACTGGGCATTGCCGTGTTGCAACCGGGCAAACCACTGGTTCCGATGGCGGCTGCGGCGTTTCAGACAGCGGCACCCCGGTTGCAATCCGAAATCTCGGTTGCAGGCTTCTCGTATGGCGGCATCCTCAGCGCGCCAACCCTGACCTATGGCCGCTTGGCGGATCTGAGCGGGCTGAACGGCGAGCAGAACCTGAAACGGCTTGAGCTTGAGATCCTGCCCGGCGATATCGGTGGGCCGGTTTTCGATGCCAGCGGTTCGGTTCTGGGTATGTTGAGCGCGCCGCCGGAAAACGGGCGACAACTGCCGAAGGATGTCAGCTTCAGTGTGGATGCAACCGCAATCCGCGCCATACTGGACAGACTTGGCCTGCAATCGACCGATACGACTGATACCGGCACGATCCACCCCGTCGATCTGACACGCCGCGCCGGTGCGATGACGGTGCTGGTCAGTTGCTGGGAATAAAGGATCGGGTCTGACAGGATCAGGGGGGCTGTCCGCAAGGCTGCCCCCTTTTTTTCAGGCGCGCCAGAAGCCCACGGTGAAGACGGCAAAGACCACCAGCAATTCCAGCCGCCCAACGAACATGGCAGCGGCAAGTATCCATTTCGCGGCATCGTTGAGTGCTGCGAAGTTACCGGCAGGACCGATCTGATCACCCAGCCCCGGCCCAATATTGGCAATGGCCGTTGCGGCCCCCGAGACCGAGGTGATGAAATCCAGACCGGTCAATGACAGGGCAACGGCAACAAGTCCCAAGGTCAACACGAAGAACCCGAAGAACGAGATGACCGAGTCCATGACATCCTCGGTGATTGGCGCGCCTTCAAAACGCGGGATGAACACGCCATGCGGCATCTGCGTCTTACGGATCTGCGACCGGATCGAGGAAAACAGGATCTGGTAGCGGAAAATCTTGACGGAACAGGCCGTCGAGCCGGCACAGCCACCAATCAGGCCAATGAAAAAGAACATGCTGACCAGCAGGCTGCCCCATTGCATGTAATCGACACTGGCATACCCGGTCCCTGTCATGATCGAGGTGATGTTGAACAGCGCCTCACGAAAGGACTGTTCCGGATGGTTGGGAAACACCGATGTCAAAAGTACGGCGGTGCCAACCGTCAGCCCAAAAATGATGCCAATGAACCACTGGATCTGCGCGTCGCGCCAAAGCGGCCGTGCCGAGCCGTTCAAAAGCTGGACGTAGCGCACAAAGGGTAAAGCTGCCAAAATCATAAAGACCGAGGCCGCATATTCCATCGGGCCAGCGAATGCGCCGAAAGATGCGTCCTTGGTCGAGAAACCGCCTGTTGAAATCGTGGTCAGTGCATGAACCGTGGCATCAAAGGCGTTCATGCCCAGTACCAGATATGTGAACATGCAGATCAGCGTCAGACCCACATAAATGATCGAGATTTGGGACGCGATGGCGCTAGCGCGCGGCAGGATCTTTCCCATTGTCTCGAAAGCTTCGGACTTGAAAACCTGCATCCCGCCGACGCGCAATTCGGGCAGGAAGACCATGGCGACGACAATGATGCCGATCCCGCCCAGCCATTGCAGGATACCGCGCCAGAGTAATAGGCCTTTGGGCAGCGTGTCCAAGCCTGAGAAAACTGTTGATCCGGTCGTGGTCATGCCGGACATAGCCTCGAAAAAGGCATCGACAAACCGCGCCTCGGTCGCGCCAAGCATGAAGGGAAGCGCGCCGAACAGCGGCAGGACCAGCCAGACACCGCTTGTCAGAATAAAGGTCTGCTGAAGGGTCAGCCCCTCGCGCGCACCGTTTCGGCAGGCCAGCGCCACAAGGCTACCAGTTAGGAATGTGAGGATCGCGCTTTCGACAAATACCGGCCAATGGCCCTTACCCTCTGCCAGATCCACCACGAGAGGGGGGATCATGGTCAGGCCCAGAGCCGCGACCAGAAGGCCGATCACATATCCGACGGGTCGCATGTCCAACATGGAGCGAAGGCTTGTCCACCTTACGCGACACTGTCAAGCGTCGCGCATACAAGTACATCAGTATCCGGGGCCTAAGCCTCAGATATAAAAGGTGTCGCGGAAAACGTAGCGCGGAATGTCGTCGCGGCTGATGCCGAATTCGGCAAGTTCAGCGTCTGTCTTGGCATTCAGCGCCTCGATCTCGTCCATCCGCGACTTGCGGTGCATGTAGGCGTTCATGCCCTGGCCCAGACCGGCAAAGAAAGCATCCAGACGCGCCAGTAAACGGGCACGGGTTTCGCCACGGGACGTGATGCTATTTGTGGATTGGGTAGCCATTGGAAACCTCGTTTCGTTGTTTCAGTTGTCTCCCTGCACTCAAGATAGGTCAGCATGAGTGACTTTACCACCGACAATGCTGCATTGCAGCATTGCAGTCAGAGCAAGGCAACGCAGGCGGTTTTCCCGCCTTGCTGATGCAGAAGGCAAAAGGCTGCCCGATTGGGCAGCCTTTGCATCTTTCTGTCGCATCACGGGCCTGATAGCCGCCGATTGCGCTCAGCTCCAGTAAACATCCCGGAAAACGTATTGCACAATCTGGTCGCGGCGCACGCCCAATTTGGCCAGATCCGCATCACTCAGCGCTTCAAGCGCCTGAATTTGTCCGGTCCGCGAGCGTTTTGTAACATAGGCCTCGAATGCGCGGCTGAACCATGCGGTGAAATTCGCCGAGCCATTGCCATGTGAGAGGGTGATATTTGTTGTGTTGCTGCTCATCTGTCTTGTCCTTGTCAGTACACCCGTTTCACGGGCTCGGACCTCAGATAGGTGGTCGGACGGGTCGTCACCACAGTCAAATCTGCAACTCCGCCTTGCGTTTTCTGCATTGCGGCATCGAGTTGCCGCAATGCAGCACCCCAAACAAGGAACCGCCGCCCGGCGTTATCCGGACGGCGGTTTGAAACCAGGCTTCGACGACGATCGCAGGCGCCCATCTATCAGCCGACGTGAAACAGCGTATTGAACAGGCGCGGATCAACACTTTCACTGGCAAAGGTTGCGCCCTCGGTCAGGATGCTGACCGCGTCATGACTGTGCAGGCTTTCCTGATGGCTTGCGACGATACGGAAATCGCCAACCCTTTCGTCCTGCTGCAACTGCGCGCAGAACAGCCGCGCGGCGTCTTCAACAAAGATCGGGTTTGCGGCGTTCAACTCGGCAAAGGCCTGTTCATCCTCGCGCTTGACCATGACTTGCGTCTCGGTCGGCACAGCACGCCGCGCCATCTCGATCACATCCTCGAACCACAGGCAGGCGCCATCCATCACCTCGGCCGATATGCGCGCGACCGAGCGCTGGGAATGCGGCGTGGCCAGTTGCCCACGCGTCTGGCGGGCGTGTTCGCTCAGTTCCAGGGAACATGGGCAGGTCGAGGAATAGACATAATCCAGATGGATGATCTTTTTGCGGACACCCGCCTTTTCGATCAACTCCAGCGCGATGTCGTAATATTGGTAGCCCTCAAGCCCGGACCGCAGCGACATGATTTTCACCGGATAGGAAAACCGCATCTGGATACGCGCATCAAAGCTGTCCAGATCGGTCATGTAATCCTCAAGTGCGGCCTCGATCACCTCGAAGCTGAAGGTCTTTTCGGAATGCTTGTAGAAGGACCGCATGATGCGAGACATATTGATGCCCTTCTTGTCCGCCTCAAGGCTGACAGTACCGGTCACGCTTGTCTCCAGCGTCAGATCGCCATTGTCGCGTGTATGAAAGCGGATCGGCAGGCGGAAATTCGAAATCCCTACATGCTGGATCTGCTGCTTTGCACCACGGATCAGACTGGCCGGACCGTTCTGCAAATCGGGAAGGCTGTCCTTATAGGCCGCGTCCACTTCAAATGTATGTGGATAAGCACGCGACAGCACAGGATAGCTTGACGCATCGGTATCCGGCAACAGGCGCGCCAGTGACGGATCAAGATCCGCAATTTCGGATTCAGATGCGCGAGCAGCCCAGAGACGCAAACGCTCCAACGCCTCGGCCGCATCCTCGCGGGTGAAATGGCGTTCCATATCAGGCGTGTGAATGTTCATGCAGAGCCCCTTCGCAACATGGTGCCATCCTAAGATAGGATGGTCTGTGGCATATTACCACTTACGAAAATAATTACGTCGGACGCGACAGATCGGATCATTTCTGCTTTGCGCCAGGGACATAAAAACTTTCGGGGCGGGCATGGTGGTGGTCCCGACTCCGAAGGCTGCCGGACCATATGTTGCACCTGTCGTCAACGTTCTCACGCTTAACAACCAGATGGATGATCAATCATACCTCAAGAGGTGATTGACGAGCGCCCTTCTTGATATAGCGTCCCAAAGATGATTCTGGCTTGGCTTCTCGTTGTTCTTTCGGCATGCGGTGTCGCATTCTCGGCACTGTGGCCAGGCGCCTCTGACTGGTTGTTGCTCAGTGTGCCTTGCCTGTTGGCCAGCCTGATCATTCTGGTCAGGACGCTGATCAGGCCACCTGTTGCCACACGTCCAATGGTCATCGTGGACGGATCGAATGTCATGCACTGGCGTGACGGCACCCCACGGATCGAGACCCTACGCGAGGTTGTGCTTACCCTCCAGAATGCTGGTTTGGCCCCCGGCGTGGTCTTTGATGCCAATGTTGGCTACAAGCTGATGGGCCGCTACCTGCATGATCATGCGATGGGAAATTTGCTCGGGCTGCCGCGTGACCACGTGATGATCGTGCCCAAGGGAGAACCTGCCGACCCAACGATCCTGACCGCAGCCAGAGACTACGATGCCCGCATCGTTACCAACGACCGGTTTCGGGATTGGGAAGACAGCTTCCCCGGACTGCACCAAACCGGCCTCCTCATTCGAGGTGGATATAGGGACGGCAAGCTCTGGCTTGACCTTTGAACTCTGCGCGAAGGCTGTCGGATGCGCGCGCTCAAGCCTGCTCCAGCGCCTGCAGTATATCCGCAACCAGATCGCGACTGTCCTCGATCCCGACGCTCAGGCGGACCAGTCCGGGGGTGATGCCCAGCGTCACCTTTTGCGCGGCAGGCAGGCGTTGATGCGTGGTTGTGGCCGGATGGGTCGCGATGGATTTCGCGTCACCCAGATTGTTCGAGATGATTACGATCCCGAGCGCGTTCAGAAAGCGGAATGCAGCCTCCTGCCCGCCTGCCAGATCAAAGGCGATGACCGTGCCGCCCGCCTCCATCTGCGCCAGTGTCAGGGCCTGCTGCGGATGGCTGGGATGGCCGGGATAGATCACACGCGACAGCTTGGCATGGCCGTGCAACGCCTCGGCAATCTCAAGGGCCGAGGCGGATTGCGCCCGCACCCGCAAATCCATTGTCTCCAACCCCTTGAGCATGATCCATGCGGTGAAGGGACTCATCGAACCGCCGGTATGTTTCATATAGGGCTCGACCACGCCGCGGATGTATTCCTTGGTGCCAAGGATCACACCGCCCAGCGCGCGGCCCTGCCCGTCTATATGTTTGGTCGCCGAATAGATCACAACATCCGCGCCCAGTTCCAGCGCCCGCGAATAGATCGGCGTGGCAAAGACATTGTCGACAACCACTGTGGCTCCGACGGCATGGGCAATCTCGGACACACCGGCAATATCGATCACTTCCAGCGTCGGGTTCGAAATCGACTCGAAAAACGCGACCTTGGTATCGGGACGCATGGCGCTGCGCCACTGCTCCAGATCGGTGCCGTCCACCAGCGTCACCTCGACGCCGTAGCGGGTCAGGATTTCCTCCAGAATATAAAGACATGATCCGAACAGCGCCCGCGCTGCCACCACGTGATCGCCCGTGCGCAGCATTGCGGTCAGCGCACCGCTGACGGCCGCCATCCCCGAGGCTGTGGCAAAGGCATCCTCTGCCCCTTCCAGCGCCGCGATCCGGTCTTCGAACATCGCAACCGTGGGGTTGCCGTAGCGCGCATAGATGAACTCGTCCGGCCTCGCCTTCAAAAACCGTGCCTCGGCCTGCTCGGCAGTGTCATAGACAAAACCCTGGGTCAGAAAGATCGCCTCGGACACTTCGTTATATTGCGAGCGGCGGATACCGCCATGCACCAGCGTGGTTCGTTTGTTCCAGTCACTGCTCATCATTCTCTCCGTCGGGCACGCAGCCCCAATAAAAAAACCCCCGTCGCGGTCAAGCGAAAGGGGGTTCCCTCATCCTGACCTCTTTAGCGGGATATTTAACGTGGCCCGCAATCCGGTAACAAATCGCCACGCGCGTCTGATACGCCTGTCGCGCAACTGCGTCAACTGGTGCGATGCGGTCCCATAAATCCATTTCTTCTTGCTTCAAATATCCGCGCCGCAGGCATTGCGCGGTTGGCGGCCTTCAAGCTGGGCGCTGGTCTAGCCCTTGCCGTCACCCGCATCCTCGTCACCGGCCTCGCCATAGGTGCGGAACAATGCGCCCTGCAGGATGAAAAAGACAAAGATCGCTGCCGTCAGACCGAAAGTCTTGAAGTAGACCCAGGTTTCGGTGCTCATCGTGCGCCAGATCACCTCATTCAGAAAGGCCAGCCCGAAGAAGAACAGCGCCAGCCTGCGGGTCAGGATCATCCAGCCCTCATTGGCCAGCGGCATCATCTCTTCCATGACATGGCGCAGGTAGGACTGGCCGCGCAGCAAGCCAAAGCCAAGGATGCCCGCAAAGATCAGGTAGATGATCGTGGGCTTCATCTTGAAGAACCGATCATCGTTCAGCCACACGGACAGACCACCAAACACCACGACCAGAACGATCGTGACCACCTGCATCTTGGACAGTTTGCCTGTCAGCTTCCACAGGATGCCCGTGGACACAAGCATCAGGGGGATGAAGCCTGCCGTGACAAGGATGAACCCGCCGTAATCCGCGCCGCCAATGGTAAAGATCTCGTCCTTGAGCCAGAGATAGGCCACGAAGAACACCACCACCGGCCCCAGTTCAAGCGCCGTTTTGAGCATAGGGTTGATATCTTTGTCCGCCATGTAAGCCTCTTAACCTCCGAATTGCACAATCACCGCGCCCAGCGCGATCAGGCTCATCAGCGCGATGCGCCGGGGGCCGACAGTTTCCTTCAACACAAGCCAGCCGATCAGCGCGGCAAAAACTGTGGAGGTCTCGCGCAGCACTGCCGCTTCGCCCACCTTGTCCAATCGCGTCGCCATCATGATAGAGCCGAAACTGAAAAAGGCGATCACGGCCCCGATGACGCCGCGCTGCATCAAGGGCCGCACTGCAGGACGCAGATGAACAGACATCGCCCGCCAGCGCAACATCGCGACCACAGGCATGAACAGTCCGTCAATCAGGAAAAACCACATCAGAAAGGTAAAAGGGTCCGCGGTGGCCCGGATGCCGTAAGCATCATATGTCGTATAGAGTGCCACAAACAGGCCCGTCACCACAGCCAGTCCCAGCGCCATATGCAGCGTCTCGCGGTGCAGTGTGATATGGATCAGGTTGTAGACTGCCAGACCGAAGATTCCGGCCAGCAGAACCGCGACACCCAGCCACTGGGTCAGGGTAAAGACCTCGTCAAAGATCAGCCATGCTCCGATCACGGCAAACAGCGGCGCGGTGCCGCGCACCACCGGATAGACAACCGTATAGGCCCCGCGCGTATAGGCCATGGCCTGCAAGATTTTGTAGCCGGTATGGATCACGAAGGCCCCTGCAAAAATCGGCCACATATGCGGTTCGGGCCATGGCACCACGAAAAAGGCAAAGGGGGCCGCGATTATCGCGTAATTGATGTCGATGGCCCCGCGCATCAACCAGGGATCGTGGCGTCCCTTCTGCATCGCGCCAAAAATGGCGTGCAGTATAGCCGCCAGCAGCGCCAACAGCGTTGCCATCTGACTTCCCGCTGGTGTCCCTTCCAGCGAGACAAGCCAGGCGCTCATGCGCGCAGCCGTCCGGGGCTGCGTCCAAGGCTTTCGTCGTGCAATTCGCGGGCGCGGCGGGAAATGTCGATCTGTTGCCCGTCGCGGTCGATCACCACATCCCCACCTTCCGCAGCATAGGCATATTCGTCGATCAGTTCCTGCTCCAGCGTATCCAGCACGAAATCCGTGCGATGCTCGGGCAGAAGGCATAGATCGAAGATACGTGGTGCTACATCCAGATGTGCGTCCCAGATCATCCGACCGAACCCCACAACGCGGTTGTCGTTAATCACCACGCATTCGCTCATCACCAGACGCTCGTCCGGCCAGTCCTCGTACTCGTCGGCCTCGCGCAGCCGTGCGGTATCGATCACCGTCTCGAGGGCGGTGATGTCGGGCTGGAAATCAGTGGTGCGTCTTATCTCAAGCATCAAGGCCGGTCAGCGCCTTTGCAAATTCTTCGGGGTCAAAGGGGGCCAGATCGTCGATCTGCTCGCCCACGCCGATGGCGTGGATCGGCAGGCCGAACTTGTCAGCCAGTGCCACCAGAACGCCACCCTTGGCGGTACCGTCAAGTTTGGTCATCACAAGGCCCGACACATCGGCCAGCTTGCGAAACACCTCGACCTGACTGAGGGCGTTCTGTCCGGTGGTCGCATCCAGCACCAGCAGGGTGTTATGCGGCGCTGTCGGATCTTTCTTGCGGATCACGCGCACAATCTTGGCCAGTTCCTCCATAAGGTCGGCGCGGTTCTGCAAGCGTCCGGCTGTGTCTATCAACAGCAAATCAGCACCCTCGGCCTCGGCTTTTGTCATGGCGTCAAAGGCAAGGCTGGCGGGGTCCGATCCTTCGGGGGCGGTCAGAACAGGCACGCCTGCGCGCTCACCCCATATCTGGAGCTGCTCGACAGCCGCAGCACGGAACGTGTCACCTGCGGCAATGATCACCGTCTTGCCCGCAGCGCGGAACTGGCTTGCCAGTTTGCCGATGGTCGTGGTCTTGCCCGAACCGTTCACGCCAACAACCAGAACCACTTGCGGGGTCTTTTGAAAGATCGGCATCGGGCGGGCCACGGGTTCCATGATCCGCGCGATCTCGTTAGCCAGCGCATGTTTGATATCGGTGACCGACAGTTTACGGCCATAGCGCCCTTCGGCCAGATTGGCTGTCACGCGCAACGCGGTGTCCACACCCATATCCGAGGCGATCAACAGCTCTTCCAGCTGTTCCAGCATCGCATCGTCCAGCACACGCCGGACAACAGGACCTGCGGGAATGGCGGGAATGGCGGGCGTTTTTGCAGCGGGTGCCACGGTAGATGAGGACCCAACATCCGACGCGGCACCAGATCGGCCCAGCAAACGGCCCAGAAAGCCGACTTTGGCCGTGCCCGGATTGATCGGTATTTCGGACGGAGTGCCGAAAGGAATCTCGATCGGGGCCGGGCCGGGCATCGTATCGCCTGCCGGAGCGGGAAGCTCGTCTGGCCAGTCTTGCGGCATTTCCTCGGGCTGGGTACCGGGAATATCTTCGGGCAGGTCTTCAGGCCATTCTTCGGGCTGCTCTTCAGGGATTTCCGGTTCAGGGTCTGGCTCTTCCGGCGCGTCCGGTTCGGGATCGGGTTCCGGCTCAACAGGCTCGGGCTCAACAGGCTCTGGTTCAACAGGCTCTGGTTCGACTGGTGCGGGTTCGGTCGGCGCGTCCGGTTCAGGTGCGGGATCAGGCTGGGGGACGATTTCAGGCCACTGCCCCACAACACGTGCGTCATCTTCCGGCTCTGCGGCGCCACCTTGGGACACAATCTCATCGAGCCCCTGATCCAGACGGGATGAGGAGGTAAAAAGCCGCTGTTTGAGTTTGCCGAAGAATGACATCGCTGCCTCCGGAGGGGTTTGCCTTCACCTAGCCCCTCCGAGGCGGTTTTGAAAGCCCCCGACAGGCAAACTCTGCCTGACAATGCTGCTGCCTGACGGGGAATCCCGCTGAATGGCGCGCCGCGACCGATTGGTCACTGGTCAAACCTTGTCAGGCTGGGGCAGAGTGTGGACATGAAACGCATGATGATCCCCTTTTCGTTTATCGGTCGCGTCGCCGTGCTGTCGGTGCTTCTGGCGGCTTTTGTCGTACTGACCTCTCCTGCGCTGCAGGCGCAATCTTCCAGCCCGATGAGTGGCGAAGCCTTTGACGCCTATACGCGCGGGCAGACCTTTACCTATGGCACGGGCGCCACGCCATACGGGGCCGAGGAATATCTGGAAAACCGGCGCGTGCGCTGGTCCTTTCTGGACGGGCGCTGTCAGGACGGCGAATGGTATGAAGACAACGGCATGATCTGCTTTGTCTATGACGACAATCCCGATCCGCAATGCTGGACCTTCTATCAGTCAAACAGCGGTATCATGGCACGGTTCGAGGATGATCCGAACATGACGACCCTTTACGAGATTACCAAAACCCCTGAACCGTTGATGTGTCTTGGTCCCGAAGTGGGGGCTTAAGCAAAATCTCTGGCGCAAGGTCACCGCGCAACCCGTTGCTTTATAAAGATTCTTGCCCCGGACACCTGTCATGTTCCTGTTCCAGTTTGCCACAGTTTTTCCACTGGTTCTGCTGATCCTCGGCAGTCTTGTGGGCGGGCTATGGCCCTTGGCGGGGGTTGCGATGATCACCCTTTTCACTTGGGCCGCCGATCACCTGATGCGGCGCGCTGCGCGGCAGACTGGCACCACAGATGAATTCCCCGCAGACAACGCGCTGGCGGTCACGCTGGCGCTGATCCTGCTGGCAGGTCTTGCGCTGGCTGTGCGCGCCATCGCGGGCGACAGTGACATGGGGGGCGTCACACGCGGCTTGCTGCTGATTGGTTGGGGGCTGGCACTGGGTCAGATCGGCCATCCGGTGGCACATGAGTTGATCCATCGCCCAGCCCGCTGGATGCGCGGTCTGGGGCGCGCGGTTTATGCGGCGGTGTTGATGGGGCATCACGCCTCAAGCCATCTGCGGGTGCATCACCAGCATGTCGGCACCGGTGACGATCCGGCCTCGGCCCCGCTGGGCATGGGTTTTTGGCGCTACGCTCCGCACGCCTGGGCGGGGTCGTATCTGGCCGGTTTGCGCGCCGAAACCGCCCTGCGCAAGCGCGCTGCCAATCCCCTGCCAATCTGGAGCCATCCCTATATGGGCCATGGTGCAGGGGCGCTTCTGGCCCTGCTGCTGGCCTATACGCTGGCGGGCTTGGGCGGGGTGGCTGCCCTGACCGGCATTGCCGCCTATGCCCAACTGCAAATCCTGCTGTCGGACTATATCCAGCATTACGGCCTGCGCCGCGCAGTGATGCCGGACGGACGGTTGGAGCCTGTCGGACCGCATCATTCGTGGAACGCGCCACAACTGTGGTCCAGCGCCATGATGCTGAACGCGCCGCGCCATTCCGACCATCACGCCAATCCGGCGCGGCCCTATCCTGGCCTCAGGCTTGATGCGGATATGCCGGTGCTGCCGCGTGCCGTGCCTGTGATGGCTGTTGCCGCGCTGATCCCCCCGCTGTGGCGGCGGATGATGGACCGGCGGGCGCTGGCATGGGCGCGGGATTAAAGCAGGCTGCCCTGTTCCGGCGGAGACTGGGGTTTGCTTGGCGTCTTGGGTGCCTTGCCCCCAACAGTCAGGCGTCCATCGGCGAACTGGATCTCGAGAGCGCGGGCCTTGGCCGCGTCGCCCTTGGTGGTCAGCACCGCGCCGTCTTCGTCCCGTACCACGGCATAACCACGCTGCAGCGTCGCCTCATAGCCCAATGTCAGGCGCAAACGGTCCTGCTCCTCGATCCGCTGGCGCCATCCTTTCACCTGCCGTTGTCCTGCATCCGAAAGGCGGCGCGACAGACCGGTCAGATCGCGGTTTTTCCGTTCCAGATCAGCGCGGAAACGGTCAAGGCTCAGGCGTTCGGATGCCACAGCCAGATTGCGCCGCTCGGTCTGGATCGCGCGGCGCAACAAGGAGGGCCGCAGCGCGCCTGCATGATCCGACAGCGCCACGCGCCGCAACTGGACCGAGCGGATCAATGCGCCAGGCAACCGGTCCGACAGCACATCCAGCCGCTGGCGCGGCGCTTCCAGCAGTGTCTCGGCCCGTGGCATGGCGCGCGACAGATCGCGCAGCCGCTGGGCACGCAGACTGACACCGCCCGTCAGCGCACGGGTCAGACGGCCCGACTGGCTGTCCAGCCAAGCCAGCAGATCCATCCGCACCGGCACTGCCATTTCAGCCGCCGCCGTAGGTGTGGGCGCGCGGAGGTCGGCGGCATAGTCGATCAGCGTCGTATCGGTCTCGTGCCCGACAGCCGAGATCAAGGGGATCTGGCTGGCAGCGGCGGCGCGGACCACGATTTCTTCGTTAAAGCCCCATAGATCTTCCAGCGACCCGCCACCGCGCGCAACGATGATCAGATCGGGACGCGGCAAAGCACCACCCGGCGTCATCCGGTTGAAGCCTTCAATCGCGCGGGCCACCTCGGGCGCGCATTTCGCGCCTTGCACAGCCACCGGCCAGATCAGGACCTTGCGCGGAAACCGCTCACGCAAACGGTGCAGAATGTCGCGGATCACGGCACCCGTGGGCGAAGTCACCACACCGATCACCTCGGGCAGATAGGGAATCGGCTGCTTGCGCGCCTCGTCGAACAGCCCCTCGGCCGCCAGCATACGGCGGCGCTTGTCCAGCATCGCCATCAGCGCCCCCGCCCCTGCGGGTTCGATATCTTCGATGATCAGCTGGTATTTCGACTGCCCGCCAAAGGTGGTGATGCGGCCTGTGGCAATCACCTCCATCCCTTCCTCGGGCTGCACGGTCAGGCGCGCGGCGACACCTTTCCAGATCACTGCCGCCAGTACGGACCTGTCATCCTTGAGGTCAAGATAGACATGTCCCGACCGCGGCATGGTCACGCGGCCCAACTCGCCTCTGATGCGGACATGGGAAAACTCGCCCTCCAACACCCGTTTGACCGCGCCCGAAATCTCGGAAACCGTATATTCGGGGTTGTTCTGGCCGCCCTGTGGTGCGGGGGCATCGTCATCAATAAGATCGGACATGCGGGCGGGCCTTCCCTCTGGCTTGTCTCTGCTGTTATGGCACCTTAAAGCGGGTGTCGATGAAGGCCAAGCGGGAGAGCGCCATGAATATCCTGATCCTCGGCGGCGGCGGGCGTGAACATGCGCTGGCATGGGCTGTGATGCAGAACCCCAAATGCGACAAGCTGATTGTGGCACCCGGCAATGCGGGTATCGCGCAGATCGCGGAATGTGCCGATCTCGATATTCTCAACGGCGCCTCGGTGGTGAATTTCTGCGACGAGAACGCGATTGATTTCATCATCGTCGGACCCGAAGCCCCGCTGGCCGCAGGCATCAGCGACAGGCTGCGCGAGGCAGGTTTCATGGTCTTTGGTCCGTCCAAAGCCGCAGCCCAGCTTGAGGCGTCCAAGGCATTCACCAAGGAGATTTGCGCCGCGGTCAATGCCCCCACCGCTGGCTACGGCCATTTCACCGATGCGGATGCTGCCCGCGCCCATATCAAGGCGCATGGCGCGCCCATCGTGGTCAAGGCCGACGGTCTGGCCGCTGGCAAGGGCGTGATCGTGGCAATGACTGAGGCCGAAGCGCTGGCCGCTGTCGACGACATGTTCGGTGGCGAATTCGGCGCGGCAGGCGCCGAGGTGGTGATCGAGGAGTTCATGGAGGGCGAGGAAGCCTCGTTTTTCGTGCTCTGTGACGGGGTGGACGTTCTGGCCATTGGCACCGCACAGGACCACAAGCGCGTGGGCGATGGTGACACGGGGCCGAATACGGGCGGGATGGGGGCTTATTCCCCCGCGCCCGTGCTGACGGATGCGATTGCGGAACTGGCGATGGACCAGATCGTCAAACCCTGCATGGCCGAAATGGCACGACGCGGGATGCCCTATCAGGGCGTGCTTTATGCAGGGCTGATGATCAAGGACGGACAACCGCGCCTTGTGGAATATAACGTGCGCTTTGGTGATCCCGAATGTCAGGTGTTGATGATGCGATTGGGCGCGCAGGGGCTGGATCTGATGCTGGCTTGCGCCGAAGGGCGACTGGCAGACGCACAGGTGCATTGGGCAGCGGATCATGCGCTGAGCGTGGTGATGGCGGCAAATGGCTATCCGGGTGACTATGCAAAAGGCAGCGTGATTGCGGGGTTGGAGGGGCTGAAACCTGACAGTTTCCACATGTGCTTTCACGCAGGCACGTCGCGCGACAAGGGCCAGTTCACGGCCAACGGGGGCCGCGTGCTGAACGTCACCGCGCGCGGGGCGACGCTGGCCGAGGCGCGGACCCGCGCCTATGGCATGGTGGATGCGATTGACTGGCCCGGCGGATTCTGTCGCCGCGATATCGGCTGGCGTGCCCTGTGAAGAAGGCGCGTCGCCACGCGGTCAAGCCCGCGCTGATCAAGGCACCGCTGATCTATACGGTAGATGGCGGAGTATTGATCTGCGAGGACGCCAAGGGCAAGACCCTCTGGCGGATCGTGCTTGCCTCTGTGCAGAACCTCCACTGGACGGAATCGCGCGTCGGCCAAAGCCTGACCCGCGTGCTGCGGCTGGATGATGGTACACAAGCCCGCGCGATACGCCAACATCTCTATCGCCGTGCGCTGGTGGGCGGACCCGATGACATGGCCTTTCGCGGCGCTGTCATCGCTATCTTGCGCGCCGTCATGGCCGCGCAACCTGTGCTTGACGTGGTCAGCGGCCCATCCGCCACTACCCGCAGTCTGCTGCGACTGTGCGGGGTGGTTTTGCTGGCAGGGGCTGTCGTGGCACCCGCTTTGGCGCTGGCGACAGGTCAAGACATCATGGCTTTCGTGAACTGGACGGTGCCCGTGGTGCTGCTCGGTCTACTGGGCCTTGCCATGATCCGCAGCTATGCACCGGGGCGCGGTGTGCCGCGCCGCACACCAGCGCAGTTGATTGCGGAACTGGAGCAGTCTTAGGCTGCATGCAGCCAGCTTTGGCACAAGCCGCACGGGATGATCCGGTGCGGCGCGCCAAATGCACAATATCGGATCAGATCTGTTTTTCCGGCATCTGGACAACCAGACCGTCCAGCGCATCCGTCACCTTGATCTGGCAGGTCAGGCGCGAACGGGCCGCGTCAGGCTGATAGGCGAAATCCAGCATGTCTTCTTCCATGTCATCCTTGGATGGCAGCTTTTCCACCCAGTCGGCATGGACATAGACATGGCAGGTCGAGCAGGCGCAGGCGCCACCGCAATCGGCCTCGATTCCGGGGATGTTGTTGTCCCGCGCGCCTTCCATCACGGTCAACCCGTTGGGGACCTCGACGACATGTTCGGTTCCGTTATGCTCGATATAGGTGATTTTCGCCATGTCTGTGCAGACTCCGGTTGGTATCCTGTTCCCCCCTTACCTAGAGAAGCATCGCATGGCGTTCCAGTCCCTTTTATGTAGTTTTCTCTGCGCTGTGTGCGGCGTGTGATCGCGACTTGCGGCAAGTCCGGAATGTTCCTATAATGTTCTCATGCCTGAATCAACGCCAGTTTCATCCCAAAGCCGCGCCCCCGCCTGCACCCCGGCGGCGGAACTGGGGCGCGTCAGCACTGGTGGACGTGTCACTGTGGCGGGGCTGGTGATCCTGCGCCAGCGACCGGGGACAGCCAAAGGTGTGATTTTCCTGACGCTGGAGGATGAGACCGGGGTGATCAACGTGATCGTCTGGCGCAAACTCTACGAGGTGTTTCGCCGTGCCATCATCGCCGGCCGCTTGCTGCGCGTGACGGGGCGCTTGCAGCACGAGGGCGGCGTCACCCATCTGATCGCAGAACGGATCGAGGATATCTCGCATATGCTGGACCTGCTGGTGCAGGGGGTCGAGGCACTGGAACCGAACAGATTGCGCTGATTCCGGCCAAGTCTCTTTGCCTCTGACCCAAAAGCCGGTACGTTAGACCAAACCGGACCTGACAGGCAGGATCAAAGCCGGAAACGAAACCCGGGTTTCAAACCGGGCCAGCAGAGCAGATGTAGACATGATCCGACCTTACCGCGCGGTATCTCTGGCCCTTCCGATCGTGGCGCTGGCAAGCCTTGTCGCCTGCACGCCTGTCCCATCTGGTGGCCCTTCGATGGCGCTGGTCGGCAGCATGCTGGACACTCCGCCCGGCGCGCCCAAGGGCACATGCTGGGGCAAGATCGTCAGCCCTGCCCTGATCGAAACCGTGACCGAACAGGTACTGGTTGCACCCGCCCAGCTTGCGGCTGATGGCACCGTGAAGACGCAAGCGATCTTTCGCACCGAGACACGTCAGCGCATCGTGACAGAGCGCGAGGTCACATGGTTCGAAACCCCCTGCCCCGACGACATGACCCCCGATATTATCGCATCACTGCAACGCGCCCTTGCCGCGCGTGACTATTATCAGGGCCCGGTCACGGGCCGCATCGACGCCAACACCAGTGAGGCTGTAAACCGCTACCAATCCGCAACAGGGCTGCAAAGCCCGATCCTGTCACTGGCTGCTGCCCGCGCATTGGGCCTGCTGGCGACGCCGCTGGACGAGTTGGACGATGGCTGAGGCGCTATCGCCGCCACATATTTTCCGCCACCCCGTCGCGAGCAAGTCGTTTGGCCTGTATCGCGTCCAACCGCGCTAGCGCCTCTTGCGGGGCACGGAGTTCGGCCAGCGCACGCAGATATGCACGAAGGGCTGAACGTGGGCTCCACGGTAGAACCGCTGCGGCCAGCCAACGGCGCAGGTCCACGGGCAGGCCGTCAAATTCGGCCATCGGATCACGTGCAGGGCGCGCCTTGCGACGACGGCTCAGGGCGCTGGACAGATTGGCAGGCATGCAGCGTTCCCCTCAAGCAGCTTGCGGCCGCCGCCAGACAGGGAACGGATCATCCAGACCGGACCAGTCCGGTTTCAGGCCCGCCGAATCCTGCCCCATGAGGCAAGCGTCCAGACTGGCCCTGATCGCGGCCTCGTCCATGCCAGAGCCGATGAACACCAGTTCCTGCCGCCGGTCGCCCCAAGGCTCGACCCAGTGGCGCTGTGCGTAATCCTGCGATGCCTGATTGTCAGGCCAGCGGTCGCGCGGCACCGCCGCCCACCATGTGCCAAGCGGTGCGACCCCGCTCAGCGCACCTGCCAGACTGAACTCGGCCACCCAGTCGGGGCGAGAGGCCAGCCAGAAATGGCCCTTGGCGCGGATCACACCCGGCAGGTCACCATTGAGCACCTTGTGAAGCTGCGCCGGATGGAAGGGGCGCCGTGCGCGGTAGGTAAAATGCGTGACACCATATTCGGCGGTTTCAGGCAGATGATCGGCAAAGCCGTACAGCTCCTTGGCCCACATCGGATGCTCATGCGCTGTTTCGAAATCAAACAGGCCAGTATTAAAAATCGCCGCAGGATCGACGCAGGAATGATCGGTCTCGATCAATCTGGCATCGGGGTTCAGCGCGCGGATAATCTTGCGCGCCGCATCGGTGCGCTGAGGTCCGGCATCGGTGATCTTGTTGAGGATGATCACATCTGCAAATTCGATCTGGTCGGTCAGCAGATGCACCAAGGTGCGCGCGTCGCCCTCGCCCGCAACCTCGCCACGGTCTGACAGGAAATCATGGCTGGCATAGTCCTGCAGCAGGTTCACCGCATCCACGACCGTCACCATGGTATCCAGACGCGCCACATCGGACAGGCTGTCACCATCCTCGTCGCGGAATTCGAATGTCGTCGCCACCGGCAAAGGTTCCGACACGCCAGTGGATTCGATCAGCAGGTAGTCAAAGCGCCCTTCCGCGGACAGGCGGCGCACCTCTTTCAGCAGGTCGTCGCGCAGAGTGCAGCAGATGCAACCGTTGGACATTTCCACCAGCGTTTCCTCGGTCTGCGACGGGATTGAGCCCTCGCGAACCAGATCAGCATCGATGTTCACCTCGGCCATATCATTCACGATCACCGCAACACGCTTCCCTTCACGGTTGTTCAGAACCGCATTCAGAAGGGTCGTTTTGCCTGCCCCCAAAAAGCCGGACAGGACGGTAACAGGCAGACGTGAATCGCTATGTGACATGGGAATCTCCTTGAATGTTATGTTATTACATAACATTCAAGGAGCCAGTGCAACCCTTCACAACAAAAAAGGAGCGCCGTTCAAGGGCGCTCCTTTCAGTCGTCTTGAAAACAGGCTTGATTAGTCCAACGACAGCGCCACGAAACGCGGGTCCCCGCCGCGACGCACCAGAAGCAGAAGCGATTTGCGCCCGGCCTCGCGCGCTTCTTCGACGCGTGTGGTCAGATCGCTTGCAGTTTCGACCTTTTGCTGGCCCGCTTCGGTGATCAGATCGCCCGCACGCAAGCCTTTTTCGTAGGCTTCTGTGGATTCGTCCACATCCACCACGACAAGACCCGCCGAACCTGCCGGCAGCTCCAACTCGGTGCGCAATTCGTCCGTCAGAGGCGTCAAGGTCAGACCCATCATTTCGGACGGCTGTTCTGGTGCCTCCTCAGCGCCGGGTTGCGCGACAGGGATTGCACCTTCGGCTTCTTCACGGCGACCCAATGTCACCAGCAGGTTTTGGGTTTTGCCTTCGCGCCAGACCAGCACGCGCACGGCCTTGCCAACCTCGGTATTGCCGACCTGTCGAACCAGCGCGCGTGTGTCCGCCACATCGCGCCCGTCAAAGGACAGGATCACGTCACCTTGCAGGATGCCTGCTTCTTTGCCCGGACCTTCGGGCACGTCAGTCACCAGAGCACCGGCGGTCTTATCCAGATCCATCGCCTCGGCGACATCGTCGGTCACGTCCTGGATACGCACACCCAGCCAACCGCGACGTGTTTCGCCAAACTCCTGAAGCTGGTTCACAACACGGGTAACCACATTGGAAGCCATCGAGAACCCGATCCCGATCGAGCCGCCATTGGGCGACAGGATCGCGGTATTCACGCCCACAACTTCGCCATCCAGATTGAACAACGGACCACCCGAGTTGCCCCGGTTGATGGCCGCGTCAGTCTGGATATAGTCGTCGTAGCTGCCTGACAAAGCGCGGTTGCGCGCAGATACAATACCGGCACTGACTGAAAACCCCTGCCCCAGCGGGTTGCCCATGGCCACAACCCAATCACCAACACGGGCTAGGTCACTGTCGCCGAAGGTGACAAAAGGCAAAGGCTCGTCTGCGTCAACTTTCAAAAGAGCGATATCCGTATTCGGGTCCGTACCGACGACCTTGGCAATCAGGGTCTTGCCCGAGAAAAATTCGATTGTGATCTCGTCGGCACTTTCGATCACGTGGTTATTGGTGACGATAAACCCGTCCTCTGAAATCACGAAACCGGAACCCAGCGCGGAAGACCTCCGCGGACGATCACCCGGAGGGGCGTTGCGATCCTGAAATTCACGAAAGAAATCCTCGAACGGGCTGCCTTCGGGAACAATCGGATTGGGCCCTGTCCCTCTGGCAACAGTTGTCGAGGTGGTGATATTAACGACAGACGGGCTGATTTTGTCAGCCAGATCCGCAAAGCTTTCGGGACGCGCCTGCGCCTGAACCGCCATCAGCAGCATCAGCACGCTGACAATCAATCCCGTCCAGAAGGCCCTGATCGTGCCTGACCTTTGATCAGGGATCGAAACTATTGCGCTTTTCACTCCCGTAACTCCTTTTTGCTGAAGCATCTCTGCCTTACTGTGCGGCGCATCTGCACGCAGTCTTACACTCTAGGCCATATGTAGTACGCGCGACGGGCAGCGCAAAGGCCTGATACATCCGCTCAAGAGGGTGTGATACTTGCGGATGGCCGCAGGTTTGCGCCTTACGCGCCCAGCAATTTTGCCAGCCAGACAAAAGCAACCCCGGCCACGACAGCCAATAATCCCAATGTCCGGCGCGCAGGTTCGGGGATTTCGCGCAATGCGGCCAACAGGGTTTCAATAAGCGAAGGGGCCAGCGCATAGGCCAGCCCCTCCACGATCAGCACCAGCCCGAGGGCCAGAAGTGCTGTTTCAATCATTACTCCCGGTCCGCATTAGGACGATCCGAGCGCAGGTAATCGAAGAACTGGCTATCAGGCGTCATCACCATCGAAGAGTTCGACCCCTGCAACGCCGTTTCATAGGCCTGCATCGAGCGGTAGAAGGTGAAGAATTCCTGATTGGCGCCAAAGGCTTCGGCCAGGATCGCGTTACGTTCGGCGTCTGCCTCACCACGCGTGATCTGGGCCTCACGCTCAGATTCCGACAGGGTTTCGACCACAGTACGATCGGCCAGAGCACGGACACGCTGCGCGGCCTCGTTACCGCGCGCGATCTCGTCCGCAGCCTCGCGCTCCCGTTCGGCCCGCATACGGGCGAAAGTTGCGTCAAGGTTCTGTGATGGCAGGTTGGTCTGCTTGAGCCGCACATCGACCACGTCCAGACCAAGACCGCGCGCGGATGTCTGTGCCTGATCGCGGATACGGTTCATCAGGATACGGCGATCCTCGGACAAGATTGTATCCGACGTGACCTGATCCGCACCCAGAACCTCACGGATCTGTGCATTCAGGATCGACGACAGACGATCCTCGGCAGCGCGAAGACCACCGACGCCCACGGCCTGCCGGAACTGCACCACATCGGCGATACGGTAACGTGCGAATGCGTCGACAACCAGACGACGGTCATCGGATGGCGTCACCTCGATCGTATCGGTATCGAGCGACAGGATACGGTCGTCATAGCGCACGACCTCCTGGATGAGCGGAACCTTGAATGCCAGACCAGGCTCTTCCTTGACGGCCTTGATCTGGCCAAATTGCAGAACCAGCGCCTTTTCACGCTCGTCCACCACGAAAACCGAGGACAGGGCCGTGGCAATAACGACCACAAGGATGGGGAGAAGAAATGTTGTTTTGCGCATGATCTCAATTCCCCTGTGTAGCGGGTGCGGTGCGCCGCAATTCGTTCAACGGCAGATAAGGCACGACACCCTGCCCGCCCTCGCTGCCGACGATGGAATTGTCCAGAATCGTCTTGTCGATCTGGCTCATCACCCGCTCCATCGTTTCGATGTAAAGACGGCTGCGGGTCACATCCTCGGCTTTTTCATATTCAGTCAGAACCGACGTGAAGCGGCTTGCTTCACCCAGGGCGTTGTTAACCACCTGCGCGCGATAGCCTTCAGCCTGCTCCAGAATCTGGGCAGCCTCACCGCGGGCTTCCGCCAGAACGCGGTTGGCATAGGCATCGGCCTGACGCTGCAGACGGTCACGCTCCTGCTCGGCGGCCTGCACTTCGCGGAAGCTGTCGATCACCTCGGCGGGCGGGTCGGCCTTGTCGAGGTTGACACGGACAATCGTGATACCGCTTTCGTATTCATCCATCGTGGCTTGAATATCCTGCATTGCAGTATCGGCGATCAAACCACGGTCACGGTTAAGGATCGGCGCAAGGGTCGATGCCGCGATGATTTCGCGCATGACCGACTCAGACACGGCCTGAACGGTCAGTTGCGGGTCGCGGATGTTGAACAGCACCTCCGAAGGATCGTTAATGTTCCAGACCACCTGAAAGTTGATATCTACGATATTGGCATCTGTGGTCAGCATCAACCCTGCTTCCTGCCCACCGCGTGACATGCCAATCGCCTCGGTCCGTTCCGACGTCACGTTCACCACTTCTGCACTGACAAGTGGCCATGGCGCAAAGTTCAGACCCGGATTGCCGATCTTGTAGAACTCGCCAAGGAACAGTTCGACCGACTGTTCTTCCGGGCGCACGGTGTAGAAACTTGTAAACGCCCAAAGGCCGATCGCAGCCAGAACACCCAGACCAACGGTCGAGCGTGTAAAGATCGGGCCGCGTGGCCCGCCATCGCCAGAGCCGCCGCCTTGACCGTTACGACCACCGCGTCCGCCCATCAGCACGCGCAATTGTTCCTGACCCTTGCGCATCAGTTCGTCAATTTCTGGGATCTGCGGTCCGCTCTCTTCCCCGGGGCGTCGTCCGCCACCATTGTTGCGACGATCGTCATCGCCGCCCTTATTACCGCCGCCGCCGCCCCATGGGCCGCCCGAATTTCCAGCCATTTACCTGTGTTCCCCTAGTTGTCGTCTCTTCATCGTTTATTGATGCCTGCCCCTAAACTGTGAGGCCGACGCGAAATTTCAAGCCGTGCGGATCGGCGATTTCATCGTCACGATCTCTTCTGACATGGTGGGATGTACCGCAACAGTACGGTCAAAATCCTCTTTTGTAGCCCCCATCTTGATCGCAATGCCCGCAAGCTGGATCATCTCGCCCGCTTGGGGCGCGACGATATGACAGCCCAATACCCGCCGTGTGGCCTGACTGACAATCAGTTTCATCAACACGCGGCGCGGGCTACCAGCAAAGGCGGTCTGCATCGGCTTGAAAGAGGTACAGTAGATCTCGACGGGTTCGATGTCGCGGGCCGCTTCCTCGGACAGACCGATCGTACCCATCTCGGGCTGGGTGAAAATGGCAGTTGGGATCAAGTCATGATCCACTGGTGTCGGATTGCCACCAAAGACCGTTTCGACAAAGGCCATCCCTTCGCGGATTGCCACTGGTGTCAGGTTCATCCGGTCAGTCACATCACCCACCGCATAGATCGAAGGGATAGCAGATTGCGAGTACTTGTCGACCTCAATCTGCCCGTTGCGGCCCAGACCGACGCCCAGCGCTTCCAGCCCCATGGCTTCGGTATTGGGTGAACGCCCTGTGGCGAACATCACCTGATCAAACAGACGCTCGTCGCCGTTGGTAGCCTTGACACGCAGTCCCGCATCTTCCTGCTCCAGAGACAAAATATTCGTTCCCAGATGCAGATCAATCCCGTTTTGCTGCATTTCCTCTGCCACCAGACCGCGGGCCTCGTCGTCAAACCCGCGCAAGATCTGCGCGCCACGGTAATACTGTGTCACTTCGACGCCCAGTCCATTGAGGATGCAGGCAAACTCGCAGGCGATATAGCCGCCCCCGATGATCAGCATCGACTTGGGCAGAACGTCCATATGGAAAATATCGTTCGAGGTGATGCCCAAATCCGCCCCCGGCATATCCGGCTTGACGGGGCGTCCACCCATAGCCAGCAGGATATGCTTGGCTGTCTTTCGGGTGCCATCGGCCAGTTCCACCGTATGCGGATCGACCAGCGTGGCACGAGCGTCGAAGGTTTCGACACCGTTGGATTTCAGGATATTGCGATAAACGCCTTCCAGCCGGTCCAGTTCCGCATGCAGACGGGTGCGGAAGGTGGGCCAGTCAAACGCCCCGGCCTGCAAGTCCCAGCCATAGGCGCGCGCTTCGTCGACCATTCCGGCATATTCGCTGGCAAAAACCATCAGTTTTTTCGGCACGCAACCACGGATGACGCAGGTCCCGCCATAGCGGTCTTCCTCGGCCAGTGCGACGCGCACACCACGTTGTGCGGCAACGCGGGCCGCGCGGACGCCGCCAGAGCCACCACCGATAACGAACAAATCATAATCAAATTCGCGCATGACATCCCTTTGCCTTGGTCGGGCAAAGGTATTTCACATCACGGCAAGAAGGGCCAGAGAAAGCGGGAACTGACAGGTTTGGACTGTTCGTCCTCCGGTTGACCTTCCAGAGCGGCCGGAAAGCACGGTGCCGAGCGTCAGAAAACCATCATCACACTATCTCTTCCATTTCATCTGCGCGCCCCTGCCGCTGGGCGCGAATGGAAACAAACCAGTCGACATGTCACCTTCCGTTATCGGTGCACCATTGGGTGCAGCCGATCTTGAAACATGGGGCAGCCCTGTGCTGCAGGAAAACCGCGATCTGGAATTGCAGGCTTTCCACACCACCGCCGTGCTGGACGGCAACTGGAACGCCGAGGAGTCACACACGGCCAAGCGCATTTCGGCATGGAACATGCCTTGATCTGCTGGCATCATCCCCGTCAAAAGGGGAGGACAGCATGAATATCGCCCATTGGCTGGAGCGTAGCGCGCAGCAATGTGCCGACGCACCCGCCCTGTTCCACGGGGATCAATGCATCGCGGATTATGCGGACTTTCGGAACCGCGCCGCTTGCCTGGCCGCAGCGCTAATACACCAAGGCACCAGCCCCGGTGACCGCGTGGCGATCTTCATGAAGAACACCCCCGATTATCTGATCGTGCTTTATGGCATTTGGTATGCCGGGGCCGTGGCCGTGCCGATCAATGCCAAATTGCACGGCAAGGAAGCGGCGTGGATCGTCACCGAATGCGGCGCGCGGCTTGCTTTTGTTGATGCCGAATGCGGTGCGGCGCTGGCTGATGCCTCGGGTGTCGCCTGTCTGAATATCCAGTCACCAGCCTATGCCGCCATGACGCAAGGCGGGGATATGTCGCCGCTTTCGCGCGGGGCGGATGATCTGGCTTGGCTGTTCTATACATCCGGCACCACAGGCCGTCCCAAAGGCGTGCAAATCACCCACGGCATGCTGGCCACAGTATCGCTGTGCTATCCGGTCGATGTGGACCCCGTCGCGCCCGAAGATGCCGCTTTCTATGCCGCCCCGATGAGCCATGGAGCGGGCCTCTATGCGCCGGTACATGTCCGCATGGGCGCGCGCCATATCTGCCCCGCCTCCAACGGTTTCGATCCTGCCGAATTGCTGCAGATTGCCCGCGATCACGGGCCGCTGTCGATGTTTCTGGCCCCGACAATGGTGCGCCGTCTGGTTGATGCGGCAAAGCAAGGCGGCGTGGACGGTACAGGGATCAAGACCATCGTCTATGGCGGCGGGCCGATGTACCGCGCCAATATCGAAGAGGCTGTGGAGGTCTTGGGTCCGCGTTTCGTGCAAATCTACGGGCAAGGCGAATGCCCTATGGGGATTTCTGCCCTGTCGCGAGACGACGTGGCGGATCGCAGCCATCCGCGCTGGCGCGAGAGGCTGGGCTCGGTCGGGCGGGCGCAATCGGCGGTCGAAATTGCGATTGGCGATGCGGATGGCCGGCCCCTGCCCGCAGGGAGTATGGGCGAGATCATGGTACGTGGTGCGCCGGTGATGCCGGGCTATTGGCAGAATGCAGAGTCCACCGCTAAAACAATCCGGGGCGGCTGGCTGATGACCGGCGACATGGGCCAGTTGGACACAGATGGCTATCTGACGCTGCAGGACCGGTCCAAGGATGTGATCATCTCGGGTGGCACAAACATCTATCCGCGCGAGATCGAGGATGTGCTGTTGACCCATCCCATGGTGCATGAATGCGCCGTGATCGGACGGCCCAGTGCCGAATGGGGCGAGGATATCGTCGCATTCATTGTCCCACAGGCAGGGACCACGGTGGAGGAAGCCGCATTGGATGCGCTGATCCTGTCGGAACTTGCGCGTTTCAAACGGCCCAAGCTTTACAGGTTCGTGCCGGACCTGCCCAAGAACAACTATGGCAAGGTCCTGAAAACCGACCTGCGCCGCAGTTTGACAGAGGATGCGCAATGACGGATTTGACAGGAAAGACTGCCCTCGTGACAGGCTCGGTGCAGGGGATCGGGTTCGAGATTGCCAAGGCGCTGGCCGGTGCAGGGGCAAATATTGCCGTGCACGGCTTGGCCGACGCGGCGCAGGCGCAAGCGGCCTGTGACGCGTTGGAAACCGCAGGGGCGCCGGAGACCCGGTTTTTCGGACATGACCTGTCAGATCCGCAGGCAGCATCGGGTCTGGCGCATGCCGCCGGCGCGTGGAGGCCCATCGATATTCTGGTGAACAACGCCGGCATCCAGCAGACCGCGCCGCTGGCCGAGATGACGCTTGAAGTTTTCCAGCGCATTGTCACCATCAACCTGACCGCCGCCTTTGCCACAATGCAAGCCGTCATGCCTGTCATGGCCGAACGCGGTTATGGACGGGTGATCAACATAGCCTCGGTCCACGGACTGGTTGCCTCGATCAACAAGGCGCCCTATGTCGCGTCGAAATTCGGACTTGTCGGAATTTCACGGGTTGCCGCACTGGAATACGCAACAGCGGGCAGCCGTGCCAGCGGCGGCGTGACAGTAAATTGTATCTGCCCCGGCTGGACCGAAACCACCATTCTGGAGCCGCAGATCGCGTTGCGCGCCGCCGATCACGGCGGCGACCGTGCAGCGGCGATTGCCAATCTGTTGGCGGAAAAACAACCATCCCTGCGCATGTCAGACCCTGCCGAAATCGGGGCTCTGGCGCTGTGGCTATGCGATCGTGTCGCGCATAACCTGACCGGCACAGCCATTCCCGTCGACGGTGGCTGGACAGCGCAATAGACCGGCGGGAGTAGTCGATCCACACGGTCTGTTGCGTCCATAAATGACGGCTTGGTCTGCTTGTAAGGGGCTATGGGGTGGAGTCATTTGGCAATGCGGTCATTATCGCAGTCCGAAATAGCTCAGGATAAACAGGACAATCACGACGAGGCCGACAATGTATATGATCTGGTTCATTCTATTCCCACGCTTTCATTAACGGTTTTTCACCGTCCGTTTTTGACTGGTTTCTTTCTCAGTACCGGAGTTATGCAAGGATTCGGTCAGGTCCGCGCGTGCCGCGCGAAGCATTAAAAGCTGCGACCCGAACGTATACCAAAACCCTGCGTCTCGCTGGTCAGGAGATCGAAAGGACAACGTCCGCCTAAAGCTATCAGTTCCATCCCCAATGGCTTTTGTTTTGCCTGTGCAGCGCAAATAACTGTTGATGTGTGATCCTTTGCGGTACGCAATGAACGGACGCACCTGAGAAAACATGGGCTGACAATCCGGAACTGCCCGACCAGCGCATCACCGGCTCATCAATGGGCGTCAGAATCCGCTGCACTTACCATCATTTCTTTGAAAAATCGGCGAAAATCAGGAACCAACTGCGGCAGCGGCGCGTTCGATCCGTTATAACGGTTATCAAACAGGAATATATAATGTCGCAGTCAAAGATGATTGGTCTTGTCGTTCTGGCGATCGGCGGCGTGCTGCTGTTCTTTGCCTTCCGGGCCTCGCAAGCTCCGGTGGACCAGATATCAGAAGCCCTGACAGGGCGTTTCACCGATAACACTATGCTGTATCTGGTTGGCGGGCTGGTCGGCGTTGTGGCCGGGATAGCCCTATTGCTGCGCGGCAGATAAGCAAAAGGGCAGGCAAGCATTGCGCGCCCAAAGCATTCAAGCCGTCGCATTGCCGATCAGGGCAAGGCGGCGGCGCCTGATTAGTCCGCCAGATCGGTAAACAGATTGTCGTTCTCGACAAAATCCAGCCGGTCCTGTTCGATTGTGCCTTGGTTGATGTCACGGGTTTCGACGCGCCCGTCACCGTAACCGACGATGACAATATCGCAGATGTCGATGAACAAGCCGTTTTCCACAACACCCGGCACCTGATTGAGCACCATCGCCAACTGGCGCGGATTGCCGATGCGGTTGAGGTGCAGATCAAGGATGTGATTGCCCTCGTCGGTGATGAAAGGGCGGTCGCCATTCATCCGCAGGGTTACATCGCGACCCAGCACATCCATCGAGATCAGCATTTCCTCGACCAAGGCGCGGGTGGTCTGCCAGCCGAAGGGGATCACCTCGATCGGCAGGGGAAAGCTGCCCAGCGCCTCGACCTCCTTGCCGATATCGGCGATCACGATCATCTGGTCCGATGCTGTGGCGACGATCTTTTCTTGCAGCAGCGCACCGCCGCCGCCCTTGATCAGGTTCAGATCGCCGTCGAATTCATCCGCACCGTCAATCGTGAGGTCCAGCCACTTGGCCTCGTCCAGACTGATCACCTCGATGCCGACTTCGCGCGCCAGTGCTGCGGTGCGGGTCGAGGTGGGCACCCCTTTGATCTTGAGACCGTCCTCGCGCACCAACTCGCCCAGACAGCGCACCATCCATGCCGCTGTCGATCCGGTGCCAAGCCCCACGCGCATCCCGTTCTCGACAAAATCCACCGCGCGTTTGGCAGCGACGAATTTCGCCTTGTCGATAGGTGACAATTCTCCGGGCATGGCAGCGACTCCGCTTGAGGGTTGCCCGCTTATAGGAAAGAAGCCCCGCCTGTGCGAGAGGGCAATCGCGCCGATTTGCGCGAAAACCGCAGCACAGGTCGTTTTCCTATGATGCACCTGCGCGGGAATGACGGCAGATTGGGCAGATGACACATGTATACCGCCTGCACTATGCGCCCGACAATGCGTCGCTGATTATCCGGCTGGCGCTGGAGGAAATGGGCCAGCCATACGAGGCGGTGCTGGTGGATCGCAACGCCAGCGCCCAGAAAAGTGCGCCCTATCTGGCGCTGAACCCGCATGGTCGCATTCCGGTACTGGAAACGCCCGACGGAGCGATTTTCGAGACCGGTGCGATCCTGCTCTGGCTGGCGGACAGACACGGCGCGATGATGCCTGACCCAAAACATCCCGACAGGGGGGATGCCCTGAAATGGCTGTTTTTTCTGTCCAACACATTGCATGCCGAACTCAGGATGCTGTTCTATCCCGAAATCTACATCGGCAGCGATCCGGCGCATCACGCAGCCCTGCGCGCAGGGCTGCGCGCCTCGCTGGGTAAGCATCTGGGACAGCTTGAAGCCTTTGCAGGTCAAGGCCATCCTTGGCTTAACGGAGACGCTGCTTCGATACTGGATCTCTACCTTGTGGCCTGCCTGCGCTGGATCGCGCTTTATCCCCGTGATACAGCTGGATGGTGGGACCGCAAGACAGCACCACAGCTTCAGGCGATCTGCGCCCGGATCGAAGCGCGGCCTGCCTCTGTCCTATGCGCCCGCGCCGAAGGTCTGGGAGGGCAGCCCTTCACCGCACCGGATTATCCCAACCCTCCCGAAGGAAGCGCCATATAATGTTCCTGTCCGTATTCGAGATGTTCAAGGTCGGTATCGGCCCTTCGTCCTCCCACACGATGGGGCCGATGGTGGCGGCTGCACGGTTTCTGGACCTGCTGCGCGCACAGCCCTTCACGGCGCACGGGTTGCGCGCCTCGTTGCATGGCAGCCTCGCCTTTACAGGTGTGGGACACGCCACGGACCGTGCCACCATCCTCGGGCTGGCAGGTCTGCGGCCCGATACATATGACCATGCACAGGCCGAGCAACTGATGATCAGCATCCGCGACACAAAGGTGATCGAGGTCGAGGGCCTGCCGCCGCTGCACTTCGATCCGCTGGCCGATCTGGTCTTCGACTTCGGCCCCGCCTTGCCCGGCCATGCCAACGGGATGAAACTGATGGCGACAGACAAACAGGGCGACATCATCCTGCGCGAGACATATTATTCCATCGGCGGCGGTTTCGTGATGACGCAAGACGAACTGGCCGCAGGCAGGAATACCGACGACGGCGCGCCCATGCCCTATCCGTTCAAATCCGCTGACGAGATGCTGGCCATGGCGCGGGCTTCCGGCCTGACGATCGCACAGATGAAACGCGCCAACGAACTGTCACGTGCCCCGCGCGAGGCCTTGGACAAGGGCATAAAGCGGATCTGGCAGGTGATGAATGACTGCATAGATAACGGGCTGGAGCATGACGGTATTCTGCCCGGCGGGTTGAACGTGCGCCGCCGTGCGCGGGGAATCCATCAGGCGCTTCTGGCCGAACGCGGGCTGAACCTGACCGCACCCCATGTCATCAACGACTGGATGAGCACCTACGCGATGGCCGTCAACGAAGAGAACGCCGCTGGCGGACAGGTCGTGACCGCGCCCACAAACGGGGCGGCAGGCGTCATGCCCGCCGTGATCCGCTACTGGCTGGATCATGTGCCGGGTGCCAATCCGGGCCGGATCGAGGAATTCCTGCTGACCGCCTCCGCCATCGGGGGGCTGGTGAAATACAATGCCTCGATCTCGGGGGCCGAGGCAGGCTGTCAGGCCGAGGTGGGCAGTGCCGCCGCCATGGCCGCAGCGGGGTTCTGCGCCGTATTGGGTGGTACGCCCGAACAGATCGAGAATGCTGCCGAGATCGCGCTGGAGCATCATCTGGGCATGACCTGCGATCCGGTCAAAGGGCTGGTGCAGGTGCCATGTATTGAACGCAACGGGCTGGGGGCAATCAAGGCGGTGTCGGCTGCATCCTTGGCGATGCGCGGCGACGGGCAACATCTGGTGTCACTGGATGTCTGTATCGAAACGATGCGGCAAACCGGTGTGGATATGAGCGAGAAGTACAAGGAAACCTCGCTGGGTGGGCTGGCCGTGAATGTGCCCAACTGTTGAGAAGAACGCCGCGCGGGCAAAGATGAGTATTTCCGGCAAGATGAAAGCCGCGTCGCATTTGGAATGGCGGGGGCGCGCAGGCCGCGCTAAAGCCGTGGCATGAGTGATATCCGCGCCCCTGCCCTGCCCTATTTGAATGATCGCATCATCCTGGGCGTGGTGCTGATGCTGGGCTTTTGCCTGACAGCCCCGCTGATAGATGTGGCGTCGAAGCTGGCGGCGCAAAGCATCCCCGTGGGACAGATCACAACGGCAAGGTTCATCGTGCAAGGCGCGCTGATGCTGCCGCTTTGTCTGCTACTGGGGCACGGGTTACGGCTGCCTTCGGGTGTTGCCACGCGGCTGGTGCTGCGGGCGTTGTTTCTGATCCTGTCGACCTATTTCTTTGTGGCCGCCGTCAAGGTGATGCCGATCGCCGATGCGCTGGTCATCGTATTCGTCGAGCCGTTCATCCTGCTTTTGCTGGGCAAATACATGTATGGCGAGGAGGTCGGCCCGCGCCGCCTGTGGGCCAGTATCGTGGGATTTGCAGGCGCACTGCTGGTGATCCAGCCCAGCCTTGCCGCTTTCGGGCTGGTGGCGCTGTTTCCGTTGGGCACGGCGCTGTTCTTTGCCTTTTACATGCTGGTCACGCGCAGCCTGTCGCGCCAGATGCATCCGGTGCCGATGCAGTTTCACACCTCGGTGTTCGCGGCGGCCATATGCTTGCCTATCATGGTGCTGGGGACGGTGATCGAGATCCCCACGATCAGCCCTGTCTGGCCACAAGGGATCGAGTGGACTTGGCTGGCCGCAGTCGGTGCCGCCTCGGCGCTGTCGCATCTGATGATCAGCTATGCGCTGCGTTTTGCGCCCTCGGCCACGCTGGCCCCAATGCATTACCTCGAGATCCTGAGCGCCGTTGCCTTTGGCTGGCTGTTCTTCTCGGACTTGCCCAATATACTGACCTTTGCCGGTATGGCGGTGATCACGTCCTCGGGGCTTTATATCTTTCACCGCGAGCGCATACAGGACCGCGCCGCGCGCCGGATCAAATCCTAGCCGCTTTGGGCAATTGCCATTCCCGCAGCCCAGCCCTAGCCTGCTGCGGATGAGCACGTTGCATCCCCCCGACCGCCCCATGCTGGGTATCCTGCTGATGTTCGGTTTTTGTGCAGTGGCGCCCATGGCCGATGCGCTGGCCAAGATACTGGGCGAGACTGTGCCGCTGCTGATGGCGGTCTTTGCCCGCTTCGCGGTGCAGGCGGTGCTGCTGGTGCCGCTGGTGCTGGCCACTGGCCGGATCTGGCGGTTGCGCGGACGTTTGTTGCATCTGGTGGTGTTGCGCACCGCTCTCCATATCGTCGGCATCACGCTGATGTTCAGCGCGCTGAAATTCCTGCCGCTGGCCGATGCGATTGCCATCGCCTTTGTCATGCCCTTTGTGCTGCTCTTGCTGGGCCATACGATCCTGAAAGAGGAGGTCGGACCCCGCCGTCTGATCGCTTGTATCGTAGGCTTTATCGGCACGCTCATGGTGATCCAGCCCAGCTTTGCCGAAGTGGGCTGGCCCGCGCTGTTGCCTGTCGGTGTCGCAGTGGTGTTCGCGGCCTTCATCCTTGTTACCCGTCTTGTGGCGAGAGACACCGACCCGATCGGCCTACAAGCGGTCAGCGGCCTGATGGCCAGCGCGGTGCTTTTGCCCGTGCTGCTGGTTTTCGGGGGCAACGGACCAGAGGCTTTGCGCCTTGTGGTACCGACGCCGCAGGACTGGGCGTTGCTGTTCGGTGTCGGTCTGCTGGGCACTTTGGGGCATTTGTTCATGACATGGTCGCTGCGCTTTGCGCCTTCGGCGACACTCGCGCCGATGCAATATCTGGAAATTCCTTTTGCAACCCTGATCGGCTGGCTGATCTGGCACGACCTGCCCGATGGTCTGGCCGCGATCGGGATCGCGATTACCGTCGCCTCCGGTCTCTGCATCGTGCTGCGAGAACGCCGCCTCAGTCAGGCGCTGGCACGGGCTGCTGTCGCGCCTCAGCTCCAACCGTAGGGGCGGGCCAATAGCGCCTCGGTCAAAGGCAGCAACGCATCACGGGGCAGGATCAACAGCATCTTGGGGGCCGTGACACCCAACCAGATCGGTCCCGTTGCGCGGTTGGAAGTGCCCACCCGCCCGTCAGGTGCAAAGCTAAGACCGCCGACGGGCCAGTGCAGACCTTCGGATTTAGCCTCGACCGCGCCCATGGGAAACAAAGAGACAACCGCCCCTGCCGGCAGATCAAGCCGCAAGGATGGCGGGGCGAGCATGACCAGTTCCTTCCTACCGATCAACACGCAGCGCTGGCGCTGATGGCGCACCAGACTGTTGAACACAGCCAGTTGGTGATCAAGTCTTGGGCCGGTAAATCCCAGCCCAAGCAGAAGCGGCGCGCGAATCGCCCTCAGGCATTTGTCAAAATCGGTGCTGTCCTGCTCGTCAATCTGATGAATGCTGCCCGCATCAAGGCGGGCACGATCCTCGGGCCGCAGCGAATCCATGTCGCCAATGACGGCTTCAGGGATATGGCCCGCGTCCAGCGCAGCCGTCGCCCCGCCATCGGCGGCCACCAGACGCGGGGCCAGTTGCAGCGCCTGAAGGAGCGTTTTTGTTTCCAACTCGCCGCCACCGACCAAAGTGACCGGCGCGTCAGAGTGGACAATGATATCTTGCATAGGTGGATTACCGTCCTTTTCGGAAACAGATCACAATGTAAACACAAAATGATACCGTAAATATCGAAGATTCGTTCACGTTTCGACGCCTATGACATGGTAAACCCATGCAGGACGGACAAAGAGAAAGCGAGTGACCAATGGTGAGCACCAGCAAGATTCTGACGGTCTCCTACGGGACATTTTCATGCACACTCGAAGGATTCGACGATTCTTTCGACACCATGAAAGCGATTGCGGAATATTTCCGCGATCTGGCGTCAGAAGACCGGTACTTCGGTGCGGAACCGCCGGTTCCAGATGCCGAAATGCTGGCCCGAATCGCCGAGCGCGAGATTGCCCGCCGTGTCGAAGCGCGCGAGGAGCGTGGCAGTATCGTGCTGCGCGCGTCACCTTACGGGGCGGTCGCGGCACCTCTTGCACCGCAGCCCGCGCCTTTTGCTCCGGTTCAGGCCGCGGCTGAGGCACCCAAAGCGCCAACGGTCGCACCTCAGACCGCCACCGTTGCACCTGTGGCCCATGCCACGGAACCTGCTCAGACAAAAGCGCCCACAGTTGAGGCTGAATTCGCAGCCGCCCCTGACGACGAAGCGGACGAGACGGGTGCAGACGACTGGGAAGACGTGGCCCTTGATGCGTTCGCCGCAGAAGCGGTGCCTGTTGCGCCCATGGCAACGCCGCCCCTGCGTCTTACCCCTGTGCCCCATCCCGACCCGAACAGTGTCGCGGCCAAGCTTCAGCGTATCCGCGATGTGGTCACGAAATCCGCAGCCGCACCTACCCCCGAGACCTATTCCGAAGATGAACATGCCGAGAATTTTCTGACAGAGACCGCTGAAACCTTCGACGCGGCGCTTGATCTTGAAGATCAGACTTCTGCAGACGATCAGGATGATGGCGGCGATGAAATCGCAGCATTGCTCAGCCGTCTTGCAGGTGAGGACAAGGCGGAGCGTGAAGCAGCACCCGCCGTTCAGGAACCCGCAGCGGCGGATATTGATCTGAGCGCGTTTGACGATACCGACATCGAGGAAGATGCTGCGGCAGAGTCTGAATTGGCCGGGCTGGATACAGACAGCGATGAACTCTACGAGGACGAGGTCGATACTGCGGAAGCGGCACCGCAACCCGAGGTTCCTGGCCGTGTGATCAAGATAAAGCGCGAAGATCTGGAAGCTGCGATTTCAAAGGGACAGCTGGAACAGGTCGAGGACGATCAGGACGAGGCCCAAGCAGAAGACGCCGAAGATGATTTGCCCGCAGCACGGCTTGACCCGTTGCAGATGGTGCCGCGCAAGGACCTGAGCCCCGAAGACGAGGCCGAGTTGCGTCGTGAACTGGCCGCAGTCGAGGCAGAACTGGTCGATCTTTACCGCGACACAGAAGATCACGCCGCGCCAAAAGATGCCGTTGCCGCCTTTGAAGATGACAGCGACGACGAGGATATCACCTCGTTGTTCGAGGATGATCAGGACGACGACCAAGACGATGAGGCCCACGCCGATATCGATGCTAAAAGCCCGCTGGTGCTGCGTGATCCGCGCGACCAACTGGTAAAAGTCAGGGCCGAAGATGACATGTCCCGCCTTCTGGCCAAGGCAGAAAACGCCCTGACCGAACCAGAAAGCGCCAGCCGTCGCAACGCGATCGCCCATCTCAGGGCGGCCGTCGCCGCCACGAAAGCCGAGCAGTCGGCAGGGACCGCGCCCCTGCGCGATCCGGGCTACAGCAATTTCCGGGATGATCTGGACAATGTGGTGCGTCCGCGCCGCCCGGTGGGTGATGCGGCCACGGCAACAGCGCGCCCGACAGAGCAGCGGCCAGCCCCGTTAAAGTTGGTGGCCGAGCAGCGGGTGGATCTGCCGCAGACGATTTCGTCGGCGCAGGTGCGCCCGCGACGGGTATCGCTTGCCCCCATCCCTGATGATGCAGCAGACAAATCCGCCGACGTTCCCGCCAAGACCGTATCCGAGGGTGGTTTTGACGAATTCGCACGCAAGATGGGTGCAACGGCTTTGCCGGACGTTCTGGAAGCGGCTGCCGCCTATCTGGTCCATGTAGAAGGCCGGTCCGAGTTCTCGCGCCCGCAACTGATGACAAAGGCCCGTCAGGCTGCGGGTAAGGCTCTCAGCCGCGAGGATGGTCTGCGCTCGTTCGGACACTTGCTGCGTCAGGGCAAGATCCAGAAACTCAGCAGCGGACGTTTCACCGCATCCGATGATATCGGGTTCAAGCCTGCCGCGCGCCGCGTCGGCTGAAAACAAAACGCTCCACAGCAAAAAGGCGGTCCTTTCGGGGCCGCCTTTTTTGTTTCAAAGCTTAACCAGTGTCACGCTCTAGCGTGGATCGCTGTCTTTCGCCGCGTCGGGGTCCGGCTGGCCGATCCCCCGGAACACATACTTGAAGGGCAGTATCCACAAAAAGCCCAAGCCGACATAGACCAGCAATTCAACCAATATCGAGGGACGGTCGATCAGGTTCACAATCGACACGGCCGCCATGATATACAATGGCAATCCGACAAGCAGGATCACCAGCGACCACCGTCTGCGGGCTTTGTAACTCAGCTCCATTGGCTTTTCCTGTCCTCGCTGCTCAATCCTCGAACGGATCGGTTACAAGGATCGTATCCTCGCGTTCGGGTGACGTGGACAATAGCGCGACGGGGCAATCGATCAACTCCTCGACCCGGCGCACATATTTGATGGCGGCTGCGGGCAGCTCTGCCCAACTGCGTGCGCCCTCGGTTGATTCGCTCCAGCCCGGCATTTCCTCGTAGATCGGAATGCAACGTGCCTGATGGTTGGCGGCGGTGGGCAGATAGTCGATCCTCTCGCCATTCAGCTCATAGCCGACACAGATTTTCAGTGTCTCGAACCCGTCAAGCACATCCAGTTTGGTCAGGGCAATGCCGTTGACGCCCGAGGTGGCACAGGTTTGGCGCACCAGCACGGCATCGAACCAACCGCAGCGCCGCTTACGCCCTGTATTGGTGCCGAATTCATGGCCTCTCTGGCCCAGACGCTCGCCATCGGCATCTTTCAGTTCCGCCGGAAACGGGCCTTCCCCCACACGGGTGGTATAGGCTTTGACGATCCCCAGCACGAAATCAATGGCTCCGGGTCCAAGGCCCACGCCTGTGGCCGCCTGCCCTGCGATCACGTTGGACGAGGTCACGAAAGGATAGGTTCCGAAATCGATATCCAGAAGCGCGCCCTGTGCACCCTCGAACAGGATACGCTTGCCCGCTTTGCGCTTTTCGTTCAGCACCTTCCAGACGGGGGCGGCATATTCCAGCACGCTGGGCGCGATCTCTTTCAGCGCATCGATCAGTCCGGCGCGGTCCACCGGCTCCATCCCCAGACCACGACGCAGGGCGTCGTGATGCACCAATGCACGGTCCACGCGCGCTTCCAGCGTTTCCGGATCGGCCAAATCAGCGACGCGGATGGCGCGACGACCGACCTTGTCTTCATATGCAGGACCGATGCCGCGCCCTGTGGTGCCGATCTTGGCGACGCCCACTGCTTCTTCGCGGGCACGGTCCAACTCGCCATGGAAAGGCAGGATCAACGGCGTGTTTTCCGCAATCATCAGAGTTTCGGGATTGATCGTGACACCCTGACCGCGCAGACCCGCGATCTCCTTGACCAGATGCCACGGGTCAAGCACCACGCCATTGCCGATCACACTCAGCTTGCCGCCGCGCACGATCCCGCTGGGCAAGATCGCCAGTTTGAAAACAGTGCCGTCAATTACCAGCGTATGGCCGGCATTATGCCCACCCTGAAAACGCGCGATCACATCGGCGCGTTCGGACAGCCAGTCGACGATCTTGCCCTTGCCCTCGTCGCCCCATTGCGCGCCGACTACCACCACGTTTGCCATTGACTGTCCTTCTTCGCTCTGGATCAAACCCGTGCCTGTCATATCGGGACGCGCGGGCACTTGAAACCGGAAATTGGGGCTGGGCGTGCAATCGCTGTGCTTTGTCGTCAGGCCAATCCTGTTGCGGGCCCCTATTGCGGACCTTGCCTGCAGATGCCCAAGCACATACGCGAGTTTCGCGGGTTGCTCCTCGGAAGCAAATTGCCTAGACAGCACGGCAGAACACGGCCCAACCAGACCAGTCAGGCGATCTAATGGAAAACGTCATCCTCATTATCCACCTTCTTCTGGCCCTTGCTTTGATCGGCGTTGTGCTGATGCAGCGCTCTGAAGGTGGCGGGCTTGGCATGGGCGGCGGAGGTGCCATGTCGGGCCGCGCAGCAGCGACAGCTTTGGGCAAGGTGACATGGGTTCTGGCGATTGCCTTTATCTGCACCTCGATCACGCTGACGATCATTGCGGCGCAGAAATCATCCGGCTCGTCCGTGCTTGACCGCATCGGCACCGAGCGTTCCGCACCCAGAGCTGATCCTGTAGCTCCGGCTGGCGATCTGTTGCCGCCACCTGCAGGCGATAGCGCACCGCTGGTTCCGCGCGCCGACTGATCCACAAGGGATTGAGAAACGACCGCTCGTCGCAACATCATGTTGCGGCCAGCTTGCCTTTTGTCCGCGAATCCTCTATGGGTCACACCCCGTGGTGCTGCGGTTAAACTTGCCCGCAAAAGGCGCTTATTCGCTGACAAACGCAGCCTGAACGACGGGGGACGCCAACCGATGGCACGCTATATTTTCATCACAGGTGGGGTTGTTTCGTCGCTTGGCAAAGGCCTTGCATCGGCAGCTTTGGGTGCGCTGCTGCAAGCCCGCGGGTTTTCCGTGCGCTTGCGAAAACTGGACCCTTACCTGAACGTCGATCCCGGCACGATGTCCCCGTTCGAGCATGGCGAGGTGTTCGTGACAGATGACGGGGCCGAGACCGATCTGGACCTTGGCCATTACGAGCGATTCACGGGCGTAGCCGCGCGCAAGACCGACTCGGTCAGTTCGGGGCGCATCTATTCCAATGTTCTCGAAAAAGAACGGCGCGGCGATTATCTGGGCAAGACCATTCAGGTGATCCCGCATGTCACCAACGAGATCAAGGATTTTCTGGCCATCGGCGCCGACGAAGTTGACTTCATGCTGTGCGAAATCGGCGGCACGGTCGGTGATATCGAAGGTCTGCCCTTTTTCGAAGCGATCCGCCAGTTTGCGCATGACCGCCCCCGCGGGCAATGTATCTTCATGCACCTGACGCTGCTGCCATATCTGGCGGCCAGCGGCGAGTTGAAGACGAAACCGACACAGCACAGCGTCAAGGAATTGCAGAGCATCGGCATCGCGCCCGATATCCTTGTCTGCCGGTCCGAACATCCCATCCCCCAAAAAGAACGCGAGAAGATCGCGCTTTTCTGCAATGTCCGCAAAGAGGCTGTTATTGCGGCCTATGATCTGAACTCGATCTACGAGGCACCGCTGGCCTATCACCGCGAGGGGCTGGATCAGGCCGTGCTGGATGCGTTCCAGATTAGCCCTGCCCCGCGCCCTGATCTGACCGTCTGGGAAGATGTGGTGGACCGTATCCACAATACTGACGGCACGGTGAATATCGCCATTGTCGGCAAATACACGCAGTTGGAAGACGCCTACAAGTCGATCAAGGAAGCCCTGACCCATGGCGGCATGGCCAACCGGATCAAGGTCAAGGTGGAATGGGTCGATGCCGAAATTTTCGACACGCAGGACCCTGCCCCCTATCTGGAAGGCTTCCACGCCATTCTGGTGCCCGGCGGCTTTGGCGAGCGCGGCACCGAAGGCAAGATCAAGGCGGCAGAATTTGCCCGCACCCGCAAAATCCCCTATCTGGGGATCTGTCTGGGCATGCAGATGGCCGTGATAGAGGCGGCGCGCAATGTGGCGGGCCTGACGACAGCAGGTTCCGAGGAATTCGACCACGAGGCGGGCAAGAAACGGTTCGAGCCTGTTGTATACCACCTGAAAGAATGGGTGCAGGGCAATCACAAGGTCGAACGCAAACTCGGTGACGACAAGGGCGGCACGATGCGTCTTGGCGCCTATGATGCGACCCTGGCCGCAGGATCACTTGTGGCGCGGGTCTATGGCACGACTGCGATCGAAGAACGCCACCGGCACCGTTACGAGGTCGATATCCGCTACCGCGAAAAGCTGGAAAGCTGCGGTTTGCGGTTTTCAGGCATGTCCCCCGACGGGCGGTTGCCTGAAATCGTGGAATGGCAGGACCATCCATGGTTCATCGGCGTGCAGTTCCACCCCGAGCTGAAATCAAAGCCCTTTGCACCGCATCCCCTGTTCGCCGATTTCGTGCGGGCCGCGATGGAAACCTCGCGTCTGGTGTGATTGGGTCGGCCAGCATTTCCTGCTGTCACGACAGCATCTAGCTGTCCAATTCGCAGACTGGTTTCATCTTGCGGCCAAAGCTGAACAGCCGTTTCAGGCGCAAGCCTAGCCCGCGACTTGCGGGCTTGCCAAATATCGGTGCCGTGAGCAAAGGGCGATAGCCGATGCCCGTATTTTGTTCCAGCATATCAAGGTCAAACATCCAACGGCCCGCCCGACCTTCGGCACCATCCTGTATCTGGCGATTTATCCACTCCCGCATCTGCGCGCGTGTGCGGCCAAGTCCGACCTCCGCATCAGGAAGGTAGAAACCGCAGACAATACGGCGATGGATCGAATCCAGTAGATTGCAGCGGGCCTTGGCCTCTGGCAGAAGATCCGTCTTTGCGATCCTGTTGAAGCGCTCTGGCGTGCCGTTGAAAAAGACCTGCGCCGCCGTTTCCAGATCAATGCCTGCACGCGTCATCATTTGACGCAAGACAGCCGGATCTTCGCGATCCCAATTGAATGCCATGACGGCCTGCATCAGCGTCGGCTTGCTCTGCTGCGCCGTAGAATCGGTGATCTGGTCCGTCACCGATGATGTGTTGGTCATGGCAGGGTGTTTCCTTGCGCGTTACGATGTCCCATCTTGCCCACGCAGTTGGGAGAATCTGGGGAGCGAATGTGACAAGCCTGTGCAACCTGCGCTTTTGTCCAGCTATAGGGTGGTCAAGGTGAATTCCGGCTTTGGATTTGTGCTGGGTCTTGCCACAATCATCGCCTTTTGCTCTGCGGCCAAGGCAGAGCGTATCCTGAGCCGTCCCTATGCCGCGCTGGCACAAAGTCTGGACGCGGTCGAGGGATTCGAGAACTGGCCCATGCGCCCCGAACCCGGCCACTTGCTGCGGGTGCCACATCGCGGCCTGGGCATCAAGGTAGGCGGTCATTTCGCAGGCCAGAGCCTTGCCATCCTGACCCAGCGCGACGGCACGCGGTTTGACGCTTTGGGAGACACGCAAGCAGCTACGCCTCTTGCGCTTGAAATGGGTCCTGACGGTCAGGGATTGGCTATCGCGCATCACAACGGTTTCGGGTCAAACGCAGCATTTCCCTTTGGTCCAGACGGGTATGATGCGATCTCGGGGCGCGGCGAAGGGGCTTTGGCGGTCCTGTTCGATCACGATCAAAAGGCCACGGGCTTTCTGACCCATTCCGATTACGATGATCCGCTGGGCATACGCCCTGCCCGTCGCGGCGGTGTCGAGGTGATCTTTCTGACTCGTGACGGCCATGTGCTGGCAACATTTGCCTCGATCTTGCAGCAAGGCGTTACGGCGTTCGGGTTTGAAACAGCCAGCGGCGCTCCTGAAATTGCAGGTTTGGTCATACTCAACACCGATCCCGGCGGGATCGCGGTGGATGATATTCTTTTTGCGAGGGCCGCCATGGTCGGCAAGATGCAACACAGGGCGGACAAATGGCGTTCTGTGTCTTGGCACTCTCGATCAGGGGAGATACCGTTTTCAAATGCTTCGAAAATTGCTCAACACCTTTCGCGCCAGCCATGAAGCGCCCCTGCCCCAGCCGGACACACAGCTGGCACTGGGTGCCCTGATGGTGCGCGTCGCAAAATCGGATCACAGCTATCAACTGTCCGAGATCCAGTTGATCGACAAACTTCTGACGCGGCTGTTCGATCTGAATCCGGTTGAGGCGGCCAAAATGCGCGCTACCTGTGAAAAACTGGATGCAAGCGCGCCCCATACAGACACTTTTGCGGCTTTGATCCGCGAAGGTCTGGACCATGAGCACCGACTGTCGGCGCTTGAAGCGCTGTGTGAGGTGATGCTTGCGGATGGTACACCGCATGTTGAAGAAATCGAAGAGATCCACGAGACCCGAATCCTGCTGGGTCTGACAGAAGAGGATTTGCGCGAGGCCCTGATCCGCGCCCGCGCCGGACTCGGCTAAGCCATCCGTGCCTCTGTCGACCCTCACCCCGAATCCAAGGGAGACCCCACCCGATGTTTGCCGACCTTTTGAAACGCCTGATCCAACCGACACCCGACCGCCCCCTGCCCGATTCAGATGCACGGTTGGCGTTGGGCGCGCTTTTAGTGCGGATCGCCCGTGCCGACGGGGATTACGCCCCAGAAGAGGTGCATAGAATCGACCGTATCCTGATGTCGCGCTACACGCTGTCCCCACACGAGGTCATTGCGCTTAGAAAAGAGGCGGAGGTGCTCGAAAGCGAGGCACCCGACACGGTGCGTTTCACCCGCGCCATCAAGGATGCCGTGGCTTATGAGGACCGTCTGGCCGTGATCGAGGCCCTTTGGCAGGTGGCCTTGGCCGATGGCGCCCGCGACGGGGCCGAGGATGCGCTGGTACGGATGGTCTCCAGTATGTTGGGTATCAGCGATCAGGACAGCGCCATGGCGCGCCAGCGGATTCAGGGACGCGAATGATTGCCAGCTTGCCGATGTATGACTGGCCCGAGGTCCAGTCGCATCAGGACAAGTATTGGCAGGCGATCCGGCAGTCCCTCGGCTTTGGGCCCGCAGATCTGACCCGCGGTTTTGACGATTATACCGCCCATTGGCTTCGGCCTGACTTGCTGCTGTCGCAAACCTGCGGGTTGCCATACAGATCGCAACTGCACGGCAAAGTCGCCCTGATCGGCACCGCGGATTTCGGCTTGTCCGATAACCCGCCTGCCCATTACCATAGTGTTCTGGTTGTGAACGCGCAGGATGACCGCGCGCAACTCTCTGAATTTGCTGACGATATTTTTGCCTTCAATGATGGCGGTTCCCAATCTGGTTGGGCGGCAGCGCAGGCGCACCTTTCGCAGATGGGCCTTTGCCTGTCACAGTTTGTCGAAACGGGCGGGCATCGCGCGTCGATCAAAGCGGTTGCCACAGGACGGGCGGGCCTTGCTGCGATCGACGCTGTCACATGGGAACTGGCGCTACGCCACGAGCCTGCCGCGCACCGCCTGCGCGTGATCGACAGGACCGTCCCCACCCCCGGATTGCCCTATATAGCAGCGCTTGGCCAGGACCCGGCTCCTTTGCGCCACGCGATATCTCAGGCTATCGAAAACCTTGAGGTGCCTGCGCGCGAGGCGTTGTTGCTGCGCGGATTGCATCTGATCCCCGCTGCCGCATATCTTGCCCTGCCTGTACCGCAACGCCCCGCAGTCTGACATCGCGCCCTCTGATCACTCTGCCCCCCCCCTTGGCGCGCGCGGTGTTTGCAATGCGGGCCTGACCAAAGGTCACTTCGGGCGTTTTGGCCTGCCACATTCCGTTTTGGAAGTTGCAATGACCCATTTTTTCCGCCCTATTGTGACGCTAACGTGAAGATATCCCAGCCCTGAACCATGGACATGCCCTTGACCGACACGCCGCCAGTCATCGAAATCCGAAATCTGCACAAAGCCTACGGCGCGCTGGAAGTGCTCAAGGGTGTTGATATCTCGGCCAGACGTGGCGATGTAGTCTCGTTGATCGGATCGTCAGGATCGGGCAAGTCCACCCTGTTGCGCTGCGCCAATTTGCTGGAAGACAGCCAGCAGGGCGAGATCCTGTTCAAGAATGAGCCCGTCAAATGGCGCGGCACCGGGCTGAACCGGCACCCGGCGGATGCCAAGCAGGTGCTGCGGATACGCACAAATCTGAGCATGGTGTTCCAGCAGTTCAACCTGTGGGCCCATATGACGATCCTGCAGAATGTGATGGAAGCGCCTGTCACCGTGCTGAAACGCGACCGCGCCGAAGTGGAGCAAGCCGCGCGCCGCTATCTCGACAAGGTCGGGATCGGCGAGAAATGCGACGCCTATCCGGCGCAACTGTCGGGTGGCCAGCAACAGCGCGCCGCCATCGCGCGGGCCTTGTGCATGGAACCCGAAGCGCTGCTGTTTGACGAGCCGACATCGGCACTGGACCCCGAGTTGGAACAGGAAGTGGTCAAGGTGATCAAGGATCTGGCCGCAGAGGGACGCACCATGATGATCGTGACCCATGACATGCGGCTGGCCGCCGATGTGTCGGATCATGTGGTGTTTTTGCATATGGGCCGGATCGAGGAACAAGGGCCGCCAGCCACCGTTCTGAGCGCCCCGAAAACAGCGCGCCTGCAACAGTTTCTTTCGGCATCTGTCCCGGCGTGATGGCTGCGGCGGGGGCTGACACAAACCGGGGCCTGAACCCGGATCAAATCCAACCAAGGGAAAATGACTGATGAAAAAACTGATCCTCACGACAACCGCACTGGCCCTGACCGCAGGCATCGCCATGGCCCAGACCCAGACCATCCGCATGGGTACCGAGGGCGCGTACCCTCCTTATAACTTCCTCAATGACAAGGGCGAGGTTGACGGGTTCGAGCGCGAGTTGGGTGACGAGCTTTGCACCCGCGCGGAACTGACCTGCGAATGGGTCACCACAGATTGGGACGGAATCATCCCCAACCTCGTATCAGGCAACTATGACACGATCATCGCGGGCATGAGCATCACTGCCGAGCGTGATGAAGTTATTGATTTCACACAAAACTATATCCCACCCGCCGCCTCTGCTTATGTGGGACTGACGGCTGATGTCGACATCTCTTCCGGCGTAATCTCGGCTCAGGCCTCGACCATTCAGGCCGGACATGTTGCAGCAGGCACTGCTACTTTGCTCGAATTCGCCACCCCCGAGGAAACCGTCGCTTCCGTCCGCAATGGCGAGGCGGATGCCGTGTTTGCAGACAAGGATTATCTGGTTCCGATCGTCGAGGAATCGGGCGGTGCCCTGATGTTTGTGGACGAAGATGTTCAACTGGGCGGCGGCGTCGGCATGGGCCTGCGCGAAAGCGACACCGAACTGCGCGACAAATTCGACGCGGCCATCCAGTCGATGAAGGATGACGGCACGTTGAACACGCTGATCACCAAATGGTTCGGCGAGGAAGCCGACACGTTCTGATCGACATCTCCCAAGGGGATGCCGCCCATGATGCGCGGCGTCCCCCACTTCATCTTGCTATAAATACTCAATCCGCACCTCCGCGTCAGGGCCAATAATGTTCAGCTTTTGCACAGATCCCGACAGTTTGTCCGATCTGGCCTGGATGGCCTGCTATCTGACGACCGGAAAGCACATGAATTTTTACTATGCTTTCGGCACCGTACTGGTGCTGCTGGCCATCACGGCACCCACCGCTTTGGCCTTCGGCTTTGCGGGCGCATCCGCAGCGCGGTCCCGCTTTGTCCCGCTCAGCCTGTTCGGCAAGACCTATATCTCAATCGTCCGCGGCGTGCCGGATATCGCGTTCTTCCTGTTCTTCGTGATCGCACTGGATCAGGGGCTGGAATATCTCAAACACCAGATCGTCTGCCCCGACTGGGACCAACCGATCCGGCAGGGCAATGACTTTATCGTCTGTCAGGCCGCCAAGGTGCCTTTGGGCAATTCCGCACAATGGGTGCACAAGACCTACAGTTTCTTTGTTGCAGTCTTTACGTTTGCCATCGTCTTCGGGGCCTTTGCCGCCAATGTCCTTTATGGCGCGATGCAGGCCGTACCGCGCGCGCAGCTTGAAACCGCTGAAGCTTACGGCATGACCACACGCCAGACGTTCCGGCGCATCGTGATACCGCAAATGTGGGTCTATGCCCTGCCCGGCCTGTCGAACCTGTGGATGGTGCTGATCAAATCCACACCTTTGCTGTTCCTGCTGGGGGTCGAGGATATCGTCTATTGGGCGCGCGAACTGGGCGGATCGAAAACCGCGCGCTTTACCGATTACCCGCATGGTGACTGGCGGATGTGGTATTTTCTGGTGCTTTTGGTGTTCTATTTGGCCTTCACGCGCATCTCAGAGGTCGTGCTGGACGGTGTGATGGCGCGTCTGACACTGGGTCAGGCCACGACGGGTGGCGAAGCCCAGCGAAAGGCGCAGGTATGAGCTGTACCCAAACCATCATCGACTATGGTCTGCGCAGTATCGGCATTGGCGAAAGGCTGTTGCCGCGCTCGGATTTCACCATGTGCCAGCAGTTCACACTGATCGGATCGGGTCTGATCTGGAACATCTATTTCGGAGTGATTGCGTTGGCGGCGGGGTTCTTTCTGGCGACAGCGCTGGCCTTGGGCAAAGGGGCGCAGAACGTGTGGCTGCGCAAACCGTCGGAATGGTTCATTTTCATCTTCCGCGGCTCACCGCTGTTCATCCAGTTCTTTTTTGCCTATTTCCTGTTTCTCAGCCTGAAAAGTGTGCATCCGTTCTTCAACCCGTTCAGTTCGGCCTGGGCGGGTGCGCTGGTGGTGCTGTTTTTGAACACTGCCGCTTATTCAGCAGAGATTTTCTATGGTGCGCTCAAATCCATCCCGCGCGGCGATGTCGAGGCGGCAGACGCCTACGGTATGACGGGGTGGTCACGCTTTCGACGGGTGATCTGGCCCACCATGTTGCGACTGGCCTGGCCAGGCTACACGAACGAGGCGATATTCCTGTTTCACGCCACCACATTGGTGTTCTTTTCAGGCTTTCCGGCACAGCAGCAAAAAGGCGACGCGCTGTATTATGCCCGCTATTTCGCGGACCAGACGTTCAACCCGTTCGTGCCCTATCCGATCCTGGCGATCTATTTCATTTTGCTGACGCTGGTGATTATCGGTGTCTTCGGGCTGATCAACCGCCGCCTCAATCGCCACCTTCCTGTTGCGCAAAGACGCAAAATTCGCTTGCGTCCCAATCTGATCAGGTAGTATCAAGCTTTTGATCATATTTTTTGGGTGTGATCCGAACTGCTGGAAATAGTGTTTCGGGCTGCTACAACCCTCGACTTTTAATTTGATCATAACAAAGGACCAAGGGCATGGACCTCTATTCCACAGAGCGCGCATTTAGCGGCGCTCCTGGATATGCCAGCCCTCAACCCGTCAGGTGAGACGATGAAGAACTGGCTGAGAAAGCACCCCGAAGTGCGCACAATCCGCGTGGCCGCTGCCGATCTGAACGCGCAGGCGCGCGGCAAGCGTGTGCCGACACGGTTTGCCGATAAAGTGGTGGATGACGGCACGCGCTTTCCGCTGTCCGTGCTGAACCTTGATATCTGGGGCGAGGACATCGACGACAGCCCGCTGGTATTTGAAACCGGCGATGCCGATGGCGTACTGAAGCCCACCGAGCGCGGCTTTATGCCGATGCCATGGCTTGAGGCTCCGACCGCCCTTCTGCCGATCTGGATGTTCCGCGAGGATGGCCGCCCCTATGAGGGCGATCCACGCCATGCGCTGCGGGCAGTGGTGGACCGCTACAAGGCGCGCGGCCTGACGCCTGTTGTGGCCGTCGAACTGGAGTTCTTCCTGATCGACGACTCGGGTCGCAAACTGCAAGTGCCCGTCAGCCCGCGTTCGGGCAAGCGGCGCAAGGCGGCGGAAACCCTGTCGATCCGCGCGCTGGATGCATTCGATACGTTTTTTACCGACCTCTACGAAGCGTGCGAGGAAATGGACATTCCCGCCGACACCGCGATTTCCGAGGCGGGTCTGGGCCAGTTCGAAGTCAACTTGATGCATTGCGACGACGCGCTGCGCGCTGCCGATGATGCATGGCTTTTCAAGATGCTGGTCAAAGGTCTGGCACGGCGTCACGGCTTTGCCGCGTCCTTCATGGCGAAACCCTATGAGGATTACGCAGGTTCCGGTCTTCACACACATTTCTCCGTGCTGGACGCCGATGGACGCAACATTTTTGACGATGGCGGGCCTCATGGCACAGAAATATTGCGTCATGCCGTTGCAGGATGCCTGAACGCGATGGTCGGATCGACGCTTGTGTTTGCGCCGCACTGGAACAGCTATGACAGGATGGTGCCCGGCGCCCATGCGCCCACAGGCATCTGTTGGGGCTACGAGAACCGCACCGCTGCGGTGCGAATCCCGTCGGGCAGTTCCAAGGCACGGCGGATCGAGCATCGTGTGGCAGGGGGTGACGTGAACCCATACCTGATGCTGGCAGCCATTCTGGGCGCGGCGCTCAACGGGATCGAGGACAAGGCCGAACCGCCTGCCCCGATCACCGGGAACGCCTATGCGCTGGACCTGCCGCAGGTGCCCACGACATGGGGCGATGCGATCAAGGCGTTCGAGAGCAGTTCCGACATCGCACGCACCTTCGCACCCGAACTGATCCGCAACTTTGTCCTGACCAAGCGGCAAGAGCTGCATTACATGGGCGAGTTGACGCCGGAGGAGCGGGTCGAGATCTATCTCGATACGGTTTGACGCGACAGATCATTGCGTTGGCCCCCTTGCCGTGGCACGGGGGCTTCACTACCATCCTGTTATCCCAACCCCAGGTGATCCATGAAAATCGGCATCCTGCAAACCGGCCACGCGCCTGACGAGGTCAGGGGCGATCTTGGCGATTACAACGACATGTTTGCCCGGTTACTGGGTGGGCATGGCTTTGACTTTGTGACCTTCAACGTGGTTGACGGAGAATTTCCTGCAGGTCCGCAAGACGCTGACGGCTGGCTGATCACCGGATCAAAGCATGGCGCTTACGAGGATCATCCGTGGATTGCACCTCTGGAGGATCTGATCCGCGCCGTCAGGGACGCGGGCAAGCCGATGATCGGTGTGTGTTTCGGGCATCAGATCATTGCGCAGGCCCTCGGCGGCAAGGTCGAGAAATTCGACAAGGGCTGGGCTGTGGGCGCTACCGACTATGTCTTTGACGACGGCCCCATGACCCTGAACGCGTGGCATCAGGATCAGGTCACCCAACTGCCAATGGGTGCCAAGGTGTTGGCATCCAACGCGTTATGTGCGAATGCTGCGCTGGCAATTGGCGACACAATCCTGACTATCCAGCCGCATCCCGAATTCGGCGTGCCCTTCCTTGAGGGTCTGATCACCCACCGCGCCCCCGGCGTTGTGCCGCAAGATCAGATTGCATCGGCGCGGGACAAACTTGATCGCCCGCTGGATTCCGACCGCTTTGCACAGCGCATGGCGGCCTTCTTCAAAAGGACCGCAACATCATGAGCGACTGGACCGACAAACTGCCCGAGGCGGCGCGCCTTTTTCTGGAAAACCGCCGTCTGGACGAGGTGGAATGCATCATCTCGGACCTGCCCGGCATCGCGCGCGGCAAGGCGGTACCAGCCAGCAAATTCGCGCGGCAAGACTATTTCCACCTGCCCGATTCAATCTTCTACCAGACGATCACCGGTGACTGGGGCGAGGCCGCGGGCGCCGAAGGGTTCATCGAGCGCGATATGATCCTGCGCCCGGATATGAGTACGGCCACCGCCGCCCCCTGGACCGGCGACTGGACCCTGCAAGTGATCCATGACGCCTATGACCGCAAGGGCAATGCGATCCCCTATGCGCCGCGCAACGTCCTCAAGCGGGTGATAGACCTCTATCACAAGCAGGGATGGGAGCCTGTCGTCGCCCCCGAGATGGAGTTCTATCTGGTTGCGCGCAATCTGGACCCGGCCAAGAAGATCGAACCGATGATGGGCCGTTCCGGTCGCCCCGCCGCTGCGCGCCAGGCCTATTCGATGACAGCGGTGGACGAATTCGGCCCCGTGATCGACGACATCTATGATTTCGCCGAGGCGCAGGGCTTCGAGATCGACGGCATCACGCAGGAAGGCGGCGCTGGTCAGTTGGAGATCAACCTGCTGCATGGTGATCCGATCAAGCTGGCGGACGAGGTGTTCTATTTCAAACGCCTGATCCGCGAGGCGGCGTTGCGCCACAACTGCTTTGCCACTTTCATGGCCAAACCCATCGCGGACGAGCCGGGAAGTGCCATGCATATCCACCATTCCGTTCTGGATATGCAGACGGGGCAGAACCTGTTTTCCGGCCCGCAAGGGGGCGAAACGGATGCGTTTTTCCACTTCATCGGCGGCATGCAAAAGCACCTGCCCTCGGCCATCGCGGTTCTGGCGCCCTATGTGAACAGCTATCGGCGCTATGTTGTGGGTCATGCCGCCCCGATCAATCTGGAATGGGGACGCGACAACCGCACGACGGGAATCCGCGTGCCGCTGTCGAGCCCCGGCTCGCGACGGGTGGAAAACCGTCTGGCGGGCATGGATTGCAACCCCTATCTGGGGATCGCGGCCAGTCTGGCCTGCGGCTATCTGGGCATGATGCAGGAAATCTGGCCCGAAAAGCAGTTCAAGGGTGACGCCTATGAGGGCGAAGGCGATATTCCTCGCGTGATGGGCGATGCACTGGACCTGTTCGAGGAAGCCAAGGACCTGCACGAGGTCTTGGGACCGGATTTCGCACGGGTCTATTCGATTGTGAAACGCACGGAATACGAGGAGTTTTTGCAAGTCATCAGCCCGTGGGAGCGTGAACATCTGCTGTTGAACGTGTGATCGCGGGCGCTTTGGGGGGCTCTGCCCCCTACGTTCAACTGCGTTGAACGCCTACCCCCGGGATATTTTTCGCAACAAGAGACATTGACCCGTCACGATACAGGAGTGACGCCATGAACCTGCTGTTTTCCAACGACCGCGAAGGGGAATACCCGCCAAGCTGGTATGCCGCCACAGCCCATGATGCGCCCGCTTATCCCCCTGTGAAGGGATCTGTGCGTGCGGATGTCTGCGTGGTGGGTGCGGGCTATACCGGCCTGTCGGCCGCGCTGCATCTGGCGGAACGCGGGTTTGATGTCGTTTTGCTGGAGGCGCACAGGGTGGGCTTTGGCGCATCGGGGCGCAATGGCGGGCAGTTGGGATCGGGCCAGCGGCAGGATCAGGCCACGCTGGAAAAGATGATGGGCAAAGCGCAGGCGCGCAAATTGTGGGATCTGGGCGAAGAGGCCAAGGATTTGGTCAAAGGGCTGATCAACAAGCATGATATCGACTGCGATCTGAAACCGGGTGTCGCCTGGACCGGATTTTCCGCGCGCGAAACGGATGAATTGCGTGGCTACGCGGACCTTCTACGGCGCGATTACGGCTATGATCAAGTGACCGCACTGGACGCCGAGGCCTGCCATGCGCTGTGTCCATCGCCTGCCTATAAGGGAGGTATGCTGGACATGGGGGCCGCACATCTGCATCCGCTGAATTTTGCACTGGGACTGGCGCGGGCGGCTGTGGCGGCAGGGGTGCGGATACATGAGAATTCCCATGTGCATCATATCAAGGAAGGTACCAAGCTGATCATCCAGACCGGACAGGGCCGTGTCGAGGCGGATCATCTGGTACTGGCTTGCAATGGCTATCTGGGCGGGTTGAACCGCAAGGTGGCGGCAAGGGTGATGCCGATCAACAATTTCATCGTGGCGACCGAACCGCTGGGCGACGACGCCGCGCGCGTGCTGACGCAGGATGTGGCCGTGGCGGACAGCAAGTTCGTGGTCAATTACTTCCGCCTGAGCGCGGACAAACGGCTGCTGTTCGGTGGTGGCGAAAGCTATGGCTACCGCTTTCCGCGCGACATCGGGGCAGTTGTGCGCAAACCGATGACCGAGATTTTTCCGCATCTAGCCGATGTCAGACTGGATTATGCCTGGGGTGGCACATTGGCGATCACCATGAAGCGTCTGCCCTATCTGGCACGGCTCGCACCCAACATCCTGTCTGCCTCGGGCTATTCCGGACATGGTGTGGGTACAGCCACGCATGCCGGCATGTTGATGGCCAAGGCCATTGCGGGACAGGCCGAGGGCTTTGACACGATGGCCAGCATCCCGACAACGCCCTTTCCCGGCGGTGCTGCACTGCGTAACCCCTTGCTGATCCTTGCGATGACATGGTTCAGCCTGCGCGACCGCTTGGGAATTTAAAGCGGACATGTGCCGAAAACACCCCTGCGCGCATTTGGCACTTGAGTGAACGCGACAATCGTTTAGAAATCCTGAAAAGAGTATTCAGGAAAGCCGAAACGCATGTCGCTCGATTCCCCTGCCGTCCTTCCTTCGAACACCTATGACGCCGAACCTATTCCGGCTTGCGCACGGGCCGAGATCGACCGGCTTTTGCAGTCCGGCGATCTGTTCCGATACACTGCCGCCGAGGCCTCGCCCGTGGCGCTGCTGGAGCAGGAATTCGCAGCACTGATGGGCACACGCTATGCGCTGGCTGTGTCCAGCTGTTCGGCGGCGCTGTTCCTGTCGCTCAAGGCGCTGGACTTGCCACGCGATGCGCGGGTGTTGATCCCGGCGTTTACCTTTGCCGCTGTGCCATCGTCTATCGTGCATGCCGATTGCGTGCCGGTCCTGTGCGAAGTGGGCGAGAATTACCGAATCGACATGGCTGATTTCGAGGCCAAGCTGGATGATGTGCAGGCTGTAATGATCAGCCACATGCGTGGGCATACGTCCGATATGGATGCGATCATGGCGCTGTGTGACGCGCGCGGCATTCCGGTGATCGAGGATGCGGCGCATTCGCTTGGCACCACATGGCATGGCAAGATCATCGGTAGTATCGGCAAGATCGGCTGTTTTTCATTCCAGAGCTACAAGCTGCTGAACGCTGGCGAAGGCGGAATCCTGATCAGCAACGATGCCGACTTGGTGGCGCGAGCCGTGATCATGTCCGGCGCATACGAGCACAACTGGAAAAAGCATGGCAGCCATAGCGCCGCTGATCAGGCCGATCTCGAGGCCGCCTTTGCCCGCTGGCAGAACAAACTGCCGCTTTACAATCTGCGCCTGAACAACCTGAGCGCCGCGATCATCCGCCCGCAACTGGGCGAAATGGCACGGCGCGTCAGTGACGGACGACGCAACCATGATTACGTCGCGGCCAGACTGGACACATCACCGTGGATCGAGGTGCCCGCGAAACTGGCCCCCGAGAAACGCGCGCCGGATTCCATCCAGTTCAACCTTGTGGGAATGAGCGATGACGATATCCGCGCCTTCGGTCAGGCTGCGGCAGCACGCGGGATCAAAGTGCAGATTTTCGGGATGAGCACCGACAATGCGCGCGCATTCTGGAACTGGCAGTTTCTGGGGGATATTCCCGATTTGCCACAGACCCGCGCCATGCTGTTGAAGGCCTGTGACACCCGCCTGCCCGCGCGGTTGCAACTGCCGGAACTGGACCTGATCGCCGATGCGTTGATCGCGGCGGCGCAGGATGTGATGGGCAATCTGCGCGCTTTCGGCACCTGAGCAAGCTCACAACAGCCGCAAGTGACCCGCCATGAAGGGATGCGCCTGAATGGCAGGTGTCACGATGATGTCGCGTAACAGCGGCTTCAACTGCGCGGCCACTTGCGCGGGCATATCGTGCAAGACGCCCTTGCGCGCGGTCAAAGAGATGGTGCGCGACAGCGAGGCAAAAGGCAGATCGAACACATCCAGCCGGTCGGCAAACCGTCTGGCCCGCATCAGGGCCAGCGGGGTCAGGATCGTCCATCCCGCACCTTGCGCAACAAGCGCCAGAATGGCGTGATAGCTGTCCAGTTCGAACCGGTGCGCCAAGGTCAGATTTTGCCGCGCCAGATGCGCTGCGATCATACGGCCCATGTAGTGACGGGTGGTGTATTGCACCAATGGCAGGGATTTCAGTTGCCGCAGCACATCGCGGTCATCCCGCAACACGCCCTTGGGTGCGGCGACCACAAAGCCTTCGGTCAGCAAGGGATGCAACTCCATCCAGTCTGCCTCGGCCCCCATGTCAGCGGCCACGATCACATCCAGCGACCGCGCGTCCAGTTGATCATGCAGGTAGTGACTGGCACCCGTTTCCAGCAGAAACTGGCAGCCTTTCAGACCTGCGGCCAGATCGGTCAGCAGGCGCGGTGTCACATCGGCCTCGAAATCCTCGATCATGCCAAGGCGGAAGCGGGTAAGGACAGACAGATCAGCCATCGCCAGTTCTGCCCGCGCCAGCGACGCCTCGTTCAAGATGATCGCGGCGCGGCGGCGGAACAGCTCTCCCGCCGGGGTCAGGGTGACAGGGCGGGCGTTGCGCTGCAGCAGCGTCGCACCGATAGCCCCTTCCAGATTTGTGATCTGCTGGCTGACAGCCGAGGCGCTTGCCCCCAAGCGACGCGCCGCCGCCGAGATACTACCCTCTTCGGCGGTGGCCACGAATACTTCTATCCCCCAGAGGGTTATCCGGCCGGGGCTGTCGACCATCGGGGTCTTACTTCCCCATCTTGGACAGTTTCGTCTGAAGCTCGTGCAACTGCCGCTTGATCTCGTCCAGCCCTTCGTCGGCAGCGGGCTTGGCATCTTCACCTTCGCGTGCAGGACCGGATGCAGCGCCCGGCCATCCGCCCTTCAGTCCGCTGGTCATGGCCTTCATGAAGGCTTCCTGCTGGGCCTGCATCGCCTCGAATCCTGGCATTTTGGCGATCGGGCTGACCTTGCTGATATTCTCGATCATCTTGGATTGTCCGTCGCGCAGCATGTCAAAGGACATTGCCAGAAACTGCGGCACGACCGATCCGGCCTGTGTCGTGTAGCTGCGCACAAGATCTGTCAGAACATTCACCGGCAGCATGGTTTCGCCCCGGCTTTCATGTTCGGCGATGATCTGAAGCAGATACTGACGCGTCAGGTCATCGCCCGACTTGAGATCAACGATCTGCACTTCACGGCCTTCGCGGATGAAACCGGCGATATCCTCGAGTGTGACGTAATCGCTGGTTTCGGTATTGTACAAACGGCGACTGGCATAGCGCTTGATAAGAAGCGGTTTCTTGGTTTCGGCCACGGGCGATCCCCCCATTGATCCAGAGTAGATCACAAGCTTATGCGAGCGCAGAACAAAAAGAAAGGGCGGGCACAAAGGCCCGCCCACGCGTGTCGCATCCCAGGGAGGAGAAGAGAGATGCGTCTGAACGCGATCTTACTTCGCGGCTGTTTTCTTGGCCACGGTTGTCGCGTCCTTGGCAACCTTCTGCACTGCTGCAGTGGCTTCCTCGGTCATGTCTTTGCCAGCGGCCATCAGCAGCTCGACAGTGTCCATCTGCATTTTCTTGGCGATCTCTGCGAAGGCGGCCATATGCTCGGCTGCGGCTTCGGCCTGAGTCGATGCGAAATCGGTCATGGCTTTGGCATAGTCAGCAGGCTCTGCTTTCACTTTGGTCATGTCGGACAGTTTGGCCAGCGTTTCTTTGGTCCATTTTGTCGAAATCTCGGTCGACTTTTCTGCCGCGTTCAGCGCCAGGCCTGTCAGCTTTTCGTTCAGCGTCGCATGCGTTTTGAAAGCGTCTTCCATGGCTTTTGTGTCCACGGGGAATGCGCCCATCATGTCTTTCATAATGGCGGTCAGATCGGGTGTCTTTGTCATTGTTCTATTCCTTGTCTGCTTTCCGGGCCCACCCCGGTTTTTGAAGCTGTTAGGAATATGCATGCTGCGCTGCGGCATTTCAAGTGTTTTGTGCCGCAGCGCAGCATTTTTTTATTTGTGAATAAATCCAAATAGTTGCACGTCAGAGAACATAGGTGCCTGGCGCCGGACACAATGCAGGGTGGCTCGAATCGCCCGGTGCCCTTGCGTCAACCATCTTGCCAGACCGCTTGGCCAGCCACTTTCCCCACCGCGGCCACCAACTGCCTTCGTTGAAGGTTGCACCGGCTTTCCAGTCGTCTGAGGACAGGCTGATGTCGTCATTGGTGTAATGACCGTATTTCTTTTTCGACGGCGGGTTAATGATCCCCGCGATATGACCCGATTGCGACAGGATGAAGGTCCGGTCGTCAGATCCCATGCCCTGCGCGCCGCGATAGCTGTCTTTCCATGCAGCGATGTGATCGGTCTCGCAGGCGATCAGACATACCGGCACATCCACATCCGACAGGTGCAGACGGTCCTGCATCAGATCAATGCCACCATCGGCAAAACGGTTCTCCTGACACAACCACCGCAGATACTCGACCACCATGCGCGCAGGAAGATTGGTACCGTCCCCGTTCCAGTAGAGCAGATCAAAGGCAGGGGGGGCTTCGCCCATCATATAGCTTTTGATCGCGGGACCATAGATCAGGTCATTCGAGCGCAGGAACGAAAACGTCCGCGCCATGATGAAAGATCGCAGCACACCGTTTTCGGCCACTTCGGCCTCGATTCCGTCGATGAAATCATCTTGCAGAAAGGGCGTGAATTCCCCTTGCTCGGCGAAATCCGTCAGAGCGGTAAAGAACGTCGCCGACTTCACGGATGTGTCGCCTTGATGTTTGAGCAGCGACAACACCATCGAAAGCGTGGTGCCAGCGATACAGTAACCGACGGTGTTGACCTGTTTCTGACCGGTGATTGCCTTGACCTCGCGGAAGGCGGTCAGATAGCCGTCGGTGATGTAATCTTCCAGCCCGACATCGCGGTAGGTTTCATCAGGGTTCACCCAGCTGACGATGAACAGTGTGAACCCCTGATCCGTGATCCATTTGATCAGGCTGTTCTCGGGCTTGAGGTCCATGATGTAGTATTTGTTGATCCAGGGCGGAAAGATGATCAGCGGGATCGCGTGGACCTTGTCGGTTGTCGGCGCGAACTGGATCAGCTCCATCATGCGGTTGCGGTAAACCACCTGCCCCGGCGATGTGGCGATATTCTCGCCCAGTTGGAAAGCACTGGCATCGGCCAGCCGCACCAGCATTTCACCGTTGTTGGCCTCGATATCGGCGACAAGGTTTTCCAGCCCCTTGATCAGCGACTCACCATCGGTGGCAACGGCGCGTTCCAGCGCATCGGGATTGGTGGACAAAAAGTTCGTCGGCGCCAACATATCGATGATCTGGCGCGAAAAATACTCTAGCCGCTTCTTTTCACGCGGCGACATGTCGCCAATCTCGGCCACGGCTTTTTCGATGGCCTGCGAGTTCATCATGTATTGCTGCTTGATGAAGTTGAAATAGGGATGCGTTTTCCAAAGCGGATTGGCAAAGCGGCGGTCGTCGGGTGTATGATCTTCGGGCGCTTGCAGCTTGCCACTGGCAAGTGCCTGTTGCGCCTCGATGAAGTGTTTGACCGACTGCCCCCAATATTCGAGCTGAGTCTCGAACATATGCGCGGGATTGTGCATCATCTGCGTCCAGTAGGTGCCCGCAGCTTTGGCGAACATCTCCTGATCGGGGGAGTTCAGCGTGGGATTGGCTGCCTTTCGGTGTGACATCGCTGTAACAAGGCGTTGCGACAATTCCTCGACTTTGGCCAGATTTGCATTCAGACGCTCTAAATTTTCGCCTGAACCTGCCTCTTTAGTTGTCATATTAACAAATTCCTCGTATCGTCGCTGCTACGCAGCATTGTTGCCGTCCTGTCGGGGAGGCCAGCGGCACAGTGAATATACCTGCGTGCGTAACACTTAGGAGACACCTATGCGGTACATGGCCACCTACGACCTTATGGAAACGATGCGTAATACTAACCAATGGTTGGGTGCCTCCGCCCTAGCATTGGCATCCTATCCGGTTTTCAGCATGTTGCCAAATCCTGCTTTGCCATGGATGGCTGCGTGGGGTGCCGTGACAGAACGGACATTCAAGCGGATGTCGGTCAAGCCTGACTGGGGTATCCGTACCCACACCTGCGCCGACGGGAAAGACCATCTGGTGCATGTGGATACAGTGGTCGAGAAGCCATTCGGCAACCTGATCCATTTTCGTATCGCAGGTCGTGCTCCCAGCCCGCGCAAAGTGCTGCTGGTTGCGCCGATGTCCGGCCATTACGCGACGCTGCTGCGCTCGACAGTGAAAAGCCTGCTGGTCGATTGCGAGGTTTATATCACCGACTGGCACAATGCCCGTGACATCCCTGTCAGCGCCGGCAAGTTTGATGTCGAGGATTACACCCTCTATCTGGTGGATTTCATGCGCCACATGGGTCCCGACACGCATGTCATCGCAGTCTGCCAGCCCGCGCCGCTGACACTGGCCGCAACAGCCTATCTGGCCGAAGACGATCCAAGCGCGCAACCGCGCAGCCTGACGTTGATCGGCGGACCGATTGATCCGGATGCGACCCCGACCGATGTGACGGATTTTGGACGTCGCGTCACGATGGGCCAGCTGGAGGGCACGATGATCCAGCGCGTCGGGTTCAAACATGCGGGCGTCGGGCGTCTGGTCTATCCGGGATTGCTTCAGCTCAGCTCGTTCATCTCGATGAACGGCGACCGTCATGCCAAAGCGTTCATGGACCAGATTGGCCGCGTGGCACAGGGCGAGGCATCGGATCACGATGCCCATAACCGTTTCTATGACGAATATCTGGCTGTCATGGACATGACGGCTGAATTCTATCTGAGCACGGTCGAGCGTATTTTCAAAAACGGCGAAATTGCGAAGAACGAGTTTACCGTGAAAGGCCGCCGTGTCGATATTGGCAAGATCACCGATGTCGCCGTGAAGACTGTCGAAGGAGCCAAGGATGATATCTCGGCGCCCGGTCAGTGTATCGCGGCACTGGCGCTTTGCACCGGCCTGCCGGACAGCAAGAAGGCCAGCCATGTCGAGCCCGATGCTGGTCACTACGGTATTTTCGCGGGCAAAAGCTGGCGGAACAACATTCGCCCGTTGGTGCTGAATTTCATCGACGCAAACAGCGCGGCCCCGATCTCCAAGGGTAAACCGGCCAACAAGAACGTCGCCGCACGCTAAGGCGTAACGTCCAGTTGTGAACTGACGACACCATAAAGGCCGGGCCCATCGCCCGGCCTTTATCATTTTCTGCGCCTGATCCTGTAGTTTTGCACCCAGCGCGCCATCGGCTTGATATCCAGAGCGGCCACGCCAATCCCGAGGGGAATCATCCAGAAGCCCAGAATCGGCATAAAGCCGAGAATCCCGCCACAGATCAGCAATAGACCGACGAACCATCTTGTTCCGGGTGGCAGTATACGGCGCATCCTGATCAGGAACCGCTGGTTCATCCGCCTTATCCGTTGGGTATAGCTTGCTGCTTTCGGGACCATCGCTTCACCCAGACTGCCGCCGCACCACATCAATAACACTTCCGTCACGATATTCGCACACAGCCACGACAGGCGATTCCTGCACAGGCTTGGCCTTGTCTGGCGGGGCCGGACACAGCGCGCGCATGGCGGCCAGCGTCATCACGGGCAATCCCGCATGGCGCGCACGCGCCTCAAGATCGGGGCGCAGCGGGTTGATTGCGATCCCCGCAGGCGTCACCACGGCGTCGATATGCGCGCCGGGGGTCGTCCGGCACGTCACCTGCTGGACCAGTCGCGGCCAGCTGCGTGTTTCAAGCGGGGTCACAACGATGGCCAGTTTGGCCCCCGCCGCCGCATCCGCGTGCCCGCCCGATCCGCCCATGATGCGCCCATCGCTGCCCGTGGTGACGTTCACGTCGAATTCCGCCCCCACTTCGGTCGCACCAAGGATCATGACATCCAGTGCATTCACGATCGCATCGACCCGCGCAGGGTTGGCGTAAAGGCTGGCGCTCATCCCATAATGCTGCGGATCATGGGCATAGCTATGGACCGCGTCCAAATCAAAGCTTTGCACATTCCACAACTTCCCGACCAGACCGGCGCGGTGCAGTGCCACAATGGGTGCTGTGATCCCGCCACTGGCAAAGCCTGCGACAACGCCCGCATCCGCCAAAAGATGCCCCAGCCGTGCAGCCACGGCCAAGGAGGTGCCACCGGCCCCTGTCTGAAAGCTCATGCCGGGGCGGATCAGACCGGAGGCCGCGATCAGATCGGCGGCCATTGCCGCGATGTGCAATCCCGCGGGATCAGTCGTGATCCTTGTTGTGCCCGAGGCGATATTCGCTGCCTCGCCAATCCGGTCCAGCACGACAACATGATCCACCTGTGCTGCCGGAATATCCGGCGCGCAGGGTAGGCTGTCGACCAGACAATCGGTCACCGCAATGACATGGCGCGCCCGCGCGGCATCCACCTGACCATAGCCCAGCGGCCCAAAGGCCGAGGGGCCATAGGCGCCGGTCAAATTGCCGGACCGGTCGGCCATGGCCGCTGCGACAAAGGCCACATCGATTTGCAGCCGCCCCGTTTCGATATCGCGCGCGCGTCCGCCATGGGTGTGCAGAACGACCGGACGGGCCAAAGCCCCCTGCCCGATGGCCTGCGCGACCGGCCCGGCCATATAGGCCGTCCGAAGACCGCTGACAGTGCCGCGGGCGATATGGTCAACCAAAGGGGCATGGGTCGCAAAGATCGAACTGGGGGCCAGTGTCAGATCGCCGATCCCCGCATCCGACACAGCCTGCATGACGGCGTTCAGCACCCCGTCGCCATTGCGCAGGTGATGATGAAACGAGATCGTCATGCCATCGCGCAACCCCACAGCCAGCAGCGCGGATGCAAGATCCGGCAGCCGCTTATCCGCCGTTCCGGCATCTGCGCGCTGTGGCAGCACGGGCAGGACTGGACAATCTGCGGCAAGGTCGAAAGGTGTCAGCCGGCCGTAACCTGCGATGATCGCGGGGAAATCGTGCCTCATTGCAACACGAAGGGTTGTTTCAACCATGCGCGCAGCACGGCGGTCACTGCCTCGGGGGCTTCCAGCGTCGGCAGGTGACCTGCATCCGCAATCACCTCAAGACGCGCATAGGGGATTAGTTCGGCCATGAACGCGTGACGCTTGAGCGGGGTCAGCGTGTCATACTCGCCACACAGCACCAGTGCAGGCACCTTGCAGCGGCGCAGTGTCGGCTGTTGATCGCGGCGGCGTTGCAGTGCACGGACTTGCCGCACCAGAATATCGGGGCCAAGATCCAGACCCATCTCGAACACCTTGTTCAGCACGGCCAAGCGCCCCGGACCGGGAGCAAGATAGTCAGGCTTCATGAAACCGCGCAACACCTCGTCCAGCCGTCCGGACCGCGCCCCTATGATCATCGGCTCGTAAGCGGCGGCGGTCTGCGGTGTCTCGGCCAGCGGGTTCGTGTCCATTAGCGCGATCCGCGTGATCCGCTCGGGCGCGCGGCGCAGCAATTCCATCGCCACGATCCCGCCCATCGACAAGCCAGCCAGCGCGAATTTCTGGGGCAACTGGTTTAGCAAAGCCGAGGCGATTTCCTCGACCCGTTCGCCTTGGGTAATCGGCGCCACCATCACCGCATGGTCGCGGGACAGGGCGGTGATCTGGGGCGCGAACAGCCGCGCGTCGCACATCATGCCGGGTAAAAGAACAAGGGGATCGGTCATGCGGTTCCAAACTTATCTGGCAAGGGCGGTGCCGCCAAGGTGACACAACAGGGCACGGCGTCAACCGGATTGGGGCGGGGTCTCGGGATAGCCTGCCCAGCGAAACGCTCCCTCGGATGACAGAGGCGAGAACGGGTTGAACGCTACCTCCCAGATATGGCTGTCGGGATCGGCGAAATACCCGATATGCCCGCCCCAGAACACGTCATGCGCGGGTTTGAGGATGCGCGCGCCTGCGGCTTTGGCGCGGTCCATGACATGCGTAACCTCGTCGCGTGTGCGGGTATTGCAGCCCAGCGTCATACCGCCCGTGCCCAGTTCCCCCTCGGTCAGCCCCATGTCACGCGCCAGATCGGCGCGGGGGTAAAGCGCCAGTGACTGGCCCAACAGATCGAAAACGATGATCCCCGCCTCGCTCTCGACGCGGGTCCAGCCCATAGCTTCGTAAAACGCAGCGGCGCGGACGGTGTCGTTTACGGCAAGAGTGATCAGGCTGATGCGTTGGTCCATGGATATGTCCTTTCGGGCTATTGGTCGCTACCCGCTTGTGCGCGTGTCTGCGCTGGCCTCGGCGATGGCCGTGGTGATCAGGTCCAGACAGGCAGGATCGGAAAAGCGGTGATCGGCGCCCTTGACCATTGTCAGGCGGATATTGTCACCCGTCGCATGATCCAGCAGGCGCAGCGCAACCGCCTGATCCACATCAGCATCGGCCGTGCCCTGCAACATCCTGACCGGAAAGGGCAGCGGCAGGGGATCGCGCAGTACCAGATGGTTTCGCCCGTCCATGATCATGCGTTGCGTGATCACCAGCGGATCGCCGTATTCGGATGGCAGCGCGATCCGGCCTTTGTCAGCAAGTGTCCGGCGCTGGTCTACATCAAACCCCGCCCACATGCTGTCTTCGGTGAAATCCGGCGCTGCGGCTATGGTCACCAGCCCCGCCACCCTGTCGGGCATTGCCCGCGCCACCAGAAGCGAGATCCAGCCCCCCATGGAAGAACCTACCAATATCTGCGGGCCATCGGTCAGGTCCGTCACCGCCGCCAGCGCGTCTGCTGTCCAGTCGCCGATGGCACCGTCTTCAAAAGTACCCGACGACTGACCATGCCCCGAATAGTCAAACCGCAAAAAGGCGCGTCCATGCGCCTTTGCCCAGTTCTCCAGATGGATGGCTTTCGTGCCTTCCATATCCGAGCGGAAGCCGCCCAGAAACACCACACCTGGCCCTGCGCCTGTGCTGCGGTGATAGGCGATGCGCCGCCCCTGATCGGTGTCCAGATAATCCGGCATGGGTTGCCCCTTCTTCATTCAATGCACGTCGTTTGGCCAAGCTTGCCGCAGTCTGCGGATGAACAAAAGACCCCATCGCCCGCCTTGACTTGCCCAGCGCCGCCCGTCACATAGACCGCGCAACATATAACCCGCAACCGGGCGTTCCGTGGGCGCCAAACCGACGAGGAGGCCGATATGGCACAGATCTCACTCACTTTCCCCGATGGCAATGCACGCAGCTATGACGCAGGCGTCACCGCTGCCGATGTGGCGGCAGATATCTCGAAATCGCTGGCGAAAAAGGCGATCAGCGCCACGCTGGACGGCAAGCATTGGGATCTGCAATGGCCGATCACCACGGATGCGCAAATCGCCATCAACACCATGGCCGACCGCGCGCAAGCCCTTGAACTGGTGCGCCACGATCTGGCCCATGTCATGGCCCGCGCCGTGCAGGAGATCTGGCCTGCGGTAAAGGTCACAATCGGCCCGGTCATCGACAACGGCTGGTATTACGACTTTGATCGCAAAGAACCATTCACGCCTGAAGACCTTGCCGTCATTGAGAAAAAAATGCGCGAGATCATCAACAAACGCGACACCGTGCGGACCGAAGTCTGGGACCGCCCGCGCGCCATCGCGCATTATGAGGCATCAGGCGAGCCCTATAAGGTCGAGCTGATCGAGGCCATTCCCGGCGACGAGCCGTTGCGGATGTATTGGCACGGCGACTGGCAGGATCTGTGCCGTGGCCCGCATCTGCAAAACACCGGCCAGCTGCCCGCCGATGCGTTCAAACTGATGTCGGTCGCAGGTGCCTATTGGCGCGGCGACAGCAACCGCGCGATGCTGCAACGCATCTACGGTGCCGCGTTTCTGAACCGTGACGACCTCAAGGCGCATCTCACCATGCTGGAAGAGGCCGCCAAACGCGACCACCGCAAGCTGGGCCGCGAGATGGAACTGTTCCACATGCAAGAGGAAGCCCCCGGCCAGATCTTCTGGCACCCCAACGGCTGGAACATCTACACCACGCTGCAAGACTATATGCGCCGCCAGCAGCGCAAAGGCGGCTATGTCGAGGTGAACACGCCCCAAGTCGTCAGCCGCAAGCTGTGGGAGGCGTCGGGCCATTGGGAAAACTATCAGGAAAACATGTTCATCGTCGAAGTGGACGAGGATCACGCGCGCGAGAAAACCGTCAACGCGCTCAAGCCGATGAATTGCCCCTGCCATGTGCAGGTGTTCAATCACGGCCTGAAATCCTATCGTGACCTTCCCTTGCGTATGGCCGAATTCGGCTCGTGCAACCGCTACGAACCTTCCGGCGCGCTGCATGGCATCATGCGCGTGCGCGGCTTTACCCAGGATGACGCACATATCTTCTGCACCGATGCGCAGATCGAGCCTGAAACCAAGAAATTCATCGACTTTCTGGCCGGTATCTACGCCGATCTGGGATTCGACAACTGGACCATCAAATTGTCCACGCGCCCCGAAAAACGCGTGGGCAGCGATGAAAGCTGGGACCGCGTCGAGAAAGCTTTGGGCGATGCGTGCAAGGCCGCGGGTTACGACTATGAAGTGCAGGAAGGCGAAGGCGCGTTTTACGGCCCCAAGCTGGAATTCGTGCTGACCGACGCCATCGGCCGCGACTGGCAATGCGGCACGCTGCAAGTGGACCCCAACCTGCCCGAACGTCTTGACGCCTCTTATATCGGGCAGGACGGCGCGAAACACCGCCCCGTGATGCTGCACCGCGCCGTGTTGGGCAGTTTCGAGCGGTTCATCGGTATCCTGATCGAATCCCATGCGGGCAAGCTGCCCTTCTGGCTGGCCCCGCGTCAGGTGGTCGTCGCGTCGATCGTGTCGGATGCGGATGATCATTGCCGCAAGGTGGTGGACGCGCTGAAAGCGCGCGGCATCCGCGCCGAGGTTGATCTGCGCAACGAGAAGATTAACTATAAGATTCGCGAACATTCCGTAGGCAAAGTGCCTGTCATCCTTGCCTGCGGGATGAAGGAAATCGAGGAGAACACAGTTTCGGTCCGAAGGCTTGGTGAGAATACGACGTCCGTTACATCACTTGACGCGATTGTGGAGAGCCTTGCCGCCGAGGCGACACCACCTGACCTGTTGTAACATTTCCGGACCACGGGCGCGTTCCCGCAGGACGGGGACGCGCGGCTTTTAGGATCATCCGGCCTCTGCCAATCAGATTGCCCCGCGCCTCTATCACGCGCCCGTTACACACTTTCTCGTGACTGGCACGTGACGGACGGCACCCGCTACCACTATGGTATCGCCAAGATGCGAAAACGAGTTCAACCCCAAGGGAGAATCCCCCGATGTCAAACACCATGAAAACACTTGCAATCGCCGGCGCCATGGCAACCGCACTTGCTGCGCACAGCACCCCCGCCCACGCGCAGGCAAAAGAAAAATGCTTTGGTATTTCGCTGGCAGGCCAGAACGATTGCGCCGCCGGTCCCGGCACCACATGCGCGGGCTCGTCCAAGGTCGATTATCAGGGCAATGCCTGGACGCTCGTGGACGCAGGCACCTGCGCCGAGATCGATCTGCCCGCGATGGCAGACGGTACCGAGCGCAAGGGCGCGCTGGAAGAACTGAGCCGCGACCTGCCCGCCTAAGACAATGGTCGGGGCAGGTGTTCAAAGCATCTGCCCCATACCCTGCTCTGCCCCGTTTTCCATGTGCCTGCCCCGCCCGTCACAGACCGGAGCCCTTGCCATGACCCAGCCTCCTGACAACAGCATGCGCCTACCCGCCGCCCCGGGCGTCGGATACAAGGCGCAGCATTACAGCGCGATCATCACAGATGCGCGGCCAGTCCAGTGGTTGGAAATCCATGCCGAGAATTACATGGGCGATGGTGGCCGCCCCCTCGCGCAATTGCGCCATCTGGCCGAACGCTTTCCCATATCGGTGCACGGTGTCGGCCTTTCCATCGGTGGCGAGGGACGGCTTGACCCCGATCATCTGGCTCGTCTGAAACATCTGTGCGGCTGGCTGAACCCCGCCAGCTTTTCCGAACATCTGGCCTGGTCCAGCCACGACAGCGCCTTTCTGAACGACCTTTTGCCCCTGCCCTATACAGATTCGACCCTGACGCGTGTGGCTGACCATATCGACGAGGTGCAGACCCTGTTGGGCCGACGCATGCTGCTGGAAAATCCCTCCAGCTATCTGGCATTCGCGGAAAGCACATGGTCGGAACCCGATTTCCTGCGCGAACTTACGCGCCGCACGGGCTGTGGCCTGCTGCTGGACGTGAACAATGTCTTCGTATCGGCCACCAATCTGGATGATGACCCACGGGCCTATATAGACGCCTTCCCGCTGGAAGCCGTGGGCGAGATTCATCTGGGCGGGCATGAGACAGATGCCGACGATCACGGCGCGCCTTTGCTGATTGACAGCCACGGTGCCGCGATTGCCGATCCGGTCTGGGCCCTGCTGGATCATGTTCTGGCCCGTTCCGGCCCGCGACCGGTGCTGGTCGAATGGGATAATGACGTGCCCGAATGGCCGGTGCTGGCCGATGAGGCGCGGCGCGCCGAAAAGGCGCTGGCAGCGTTGCGCGACACAAACGCCAAGGCCCAAAAGCATGAGCCGGTAGCATGACCGGCCTTATCGCCGACTTCCTTCCCGCACTGATGGACCCTGACCGCCCTGTGCCGCAGGGCCTGCAGGACGGACAGGGACGTGCTGCTGGCAGGCGGTTCAACGTCTATCGCAACAATGTCACAGCCTCGCTGATCGCGGCACTGGAGCAGGGCTTTCCCGCCGTAGCCCGTTTGCTGGGATCGCAGAACTTTGCCCATGTGGCGCGGGCTTTCGTGCGGGACAATCCGCCCGCTTCGCAACTGATGATGCATTACGGCGCAGGATTTCCCGCCTTTCTGGAAGGTGCCGCCCCGTTGGCCCATCTTGGCTATCTCGGTGATGTGGCGCGGCTGGAACTGGACCTGCGCCGCGCCTATCACGCAGCGGATGCCGCGCCCATTGATGCTGCTGCTCTGGGGTCAATCCCGTCTGACGCTCTGCCTGCGGTCCGTTTGGCGTTGGCCCCGGCTGTCGGGCTGATCCGATCGCGCTGGCCCGTGCATGCTATCTGGGCCTATAACATGATCCCCGACAGTCCCAAGCCACAGGCGCAAGCACAGGATGTTGTGATCACACGGCCCGATCTTGACCCTGTCGCCCAACCCCTTCCGATTGGCGGTGCCGCCTTTGTCACGGCGCTGATGAAGGGACAAACCCTTGGTGCCGCGCATGACGCGGGGCTGGCTGAGGACGAGAATTTCGATCCTGCCACAATCCTTGGCCTGCTGATCGCAGGCAGTGCCCTGACCGGCCTTAGAAGCGAGTAATCACATGAACAGTCTGATCGGCCTGCATGACCGCGCCTTTTCAACGATAGAGCGCGCCGATTGGTTGCTGCCCACCCTCGCACGGCTGGTCTTCGCGGGCGTCTTGCTGGCCTATTTCTGGGCGTCTGGCCTGACCAAGCTGGGGCCGGGCCTGTCAGGGCTGTTCCAGCCATCGGTCGGGGCTTATGCCCAGATCTTTCCCCGCGCGATGGAGGCTGCGGGCTATGACGTCAGCCAGTTCGGCCTGTGGCACAAGCTGGTGGTGCTGGCAGGGACATGGTCGGAATTCATCCTGCCCCTGATGATCGTGGTGGGGTTGCTCACACGTCTGGCGGCCATCGGGATGATCGGCTTCGTCGCGGTGCAGACCCTGACCGACCTGATCGGCCATGGCGGTCTGGCGCATCCCGAAACGGTGGGCGCGTGGTTCGACCGTATCCCCGACAGCCCGATCATGGATCAACGGGCCCTCTGGCTCTTGCTGCTGATGGTGCTTGTGATCAAGGGCGCAGGCGCGCTGTCACTGGACCGCCTGCTGAAACGCTGATCAGAAATGCGCGCGCGGCTCGTCAGGCTTGCCTGCAGCCAGCGCCAGCACACCGCCGGTCAGGCAAAACCCGATCGGGAACATGGTAAAGACGTTGAACCCGAAGGCGTAATACATCCCGCCTGCCGACAGCAACAGCAACACCCCGCCCCATAGCGCCCGCACCTTGGCCATGGCACCCCCGGCAATCGCCAGCAGGGGTGACAGGAAACTGGCGGCGCGGATCACCTCGATATTGGCGACCTGCTCGAACAGGCCCTCGATCTCGCCATAGCGGCTGACCGCCTCGGTATAGCCATAGCTGAAAAAACCCACCAGCATGGCCGTCAGCCCGCCGATGATCCCCAGCATGAGTGCCGCATTGCGCATGATCTGTCCTCCGTTGCTTTGCAGATAGGCAGGGCCGCCCTCTTACGCAAGCAAGGCGGTCTGCACATCCTTGCCCCATCCCAGATAGAGCGCGCCACCATCCGCCACGATCAGCGGGCGTTTCATCAGCTTCGGGTGATCTGCCAGCAACGCCAAGGGATCGCGGGCACGCTCGGCTTCGGACAGCCCGCGCCATGTTGTCGAGGCCGTGTTGACCAGCTTGTCCCCAAAAACCGCATGCGCCTGCGCCAGCACGTCAGCCGGCACACCTTGCGCGCGGACATCGACAAAATCAGCCCCCGGCAAAGCCTTGAGCGCCTTGCGGCAGGTGTCACATGTTTTCAATCCGTAAAGCTTCATCGGTGCCTCTCAATCGGTCATTCGGGTCTCAATACCCCTCTGAGCCACTAAAATCACGGGACTTTTTCTTGATTTTTACAAAAGCCGTGCAATCTTTTTGTCATGCGCGCAGCGCAGCACGTACCGCAAGGGCGTGGTAACGATCGAATATGAAGGAGACACGGGACATGCCCAACGGCACCGTGAAATGGTTCAATACGACCAAAGGCTATGGTTTTATCGCTCCCGACGACGGGGGTAAGGATGTATTCGTGCATATCTCGGCGGTGGAGCGATCCGGCCTGACCGGGCTCGCCGACAACCAGAAACTGTCCTATGACTTGCAGGAAGGCCGGGACGGGCGCGAGATGGCATCGGATCTCAAGCTACTGTGACCCCTGCGGACAAGCGGGCCATGTCCAGGGCCGATCAGGTGAGGGCGCGGGTGATCATAACCCCCGCCCAGGTCGAAACGCCTGTCAGGACCGTGCCCCATGTCAGATCCAGCGCCACCATCTGCCAGTGCCAGTCCTTGAGTGTGGCGTAATTGGTGAACTCGTAGGTGCCATAAGCCATGGCCCCCAGAAGCGCGCCACCCAGCAGGGCTTGCACCGCGTTATCCTCGCGCAGGGCGGGCAGCGACACGAAGTAAAGCAGCCCCCCGACATAGAACAGATAGAACACCGCCGCAGGCCCGATCCGGATCGGTTCGGCCAGCAGAGGGCCGATATGGGTCTCGAAGGCGGGTTTGATCACCCGTGTCAGCATCAGCGCATCAAGGATCAGAAAGACCAGCGCGGTCGAGGTATAAAGGATGATCAATTGCACAGGTCTGCCTTTCGCGTTGTGTCATAGGGATACGCGCGCAGTGTGACTTTGGATGAAAGACGGGGATTTGCGGCAGACGGCCCCTGCAAGGCAAAGCAGAGGCCGACGCAAAGCTTAGCGTTTTTTGTCGATCTTGCCGAACTCGCTGTCGAGCAGCGCACGGATTTTCTTGCCGCCGCCGCGCAGGGCGGAATCCACATCGGCGTCGTTATGCGTGACAGTCTGTGGCTGCATCCCTTCGGGGCGCGCCTCGATCGTGCAGCGGATATCATCCGCGCCGCCCTTGGCCCCGTTCACATCGGCCAGATGCACCTCGATCCGTGACAGGCGGGACGTCAGATGGCCAAGCGCACTGGTCACGGCGGTTTGCGCGATTTCGGCCAGACGGTCATCGCCCTGAATATGGCTGTCGGTGTTAAGCTGGAACTGCATGCTGGTTCTCCTTGATGTTACCCCTCAGAGGTATGTGCTGCGCGCATAGGGTGCAAGGGCTGGAGCGGCATCACAGGATCCAGACACAAAGCCGCGCAGGGTGGCGATGCAATCCCCAAGCCGCGCGGTCGCTGGCACGCGGGGTGGCGATACGACCTCAGTGAGTGGCAGTTTATGGTGACTGCATCATCCGACTTGGCCGGCTGCCGCAACATCAGCTAATCGCCGCCCCGGGGGGCGGGTCGGCGATCGCGCGGCGGCGCTATGCGCCTTGTTCCGCGCGGGGGATAACTTCAGCCGTTGCTGTCATTCACCAAAAAGCTACTTCGGGGGAAATGCACGAGAGTTTTTAAACACCCTTGCAATTTTCTCATCAAACGCAAGCATATCAATACTGTGGATATATTTAAGCCCTATGCCCTCAACCAATCCTTTCTTGTCACACCCAAAACGAGGCGACAACTCTTCAAAATATCGCGACTCTGGTATGAAATAATTAGCAGGAGTCTTGTTTACGCATTGATATAATGAGTGCGAAATAAAATCTGCATAATCCAGAAACACATCTTCGCCCTTTTTCTTCGTTACAATGGAAAATGGATTTAAAATCTTGAGGCTTTTTGATTGGGTATAATAAGGGCGATCTCTCACATTTCTTATATAGGATATCATAGCGCTATAATCGTGGTTGCGCCTTTCCAAAACAACTGACAGGTTTTCCTGCTTAACCCCTAAGCCACTCAAGAAACTGCAAACACGCTCCAAAAGGTAAACCAAACATTTATTATAGTAACGTTGTGGATCAGAGTTTATAAATCCTTTATATTCTCCGAGGGTAAGTTTATTTGAAATCACTCCAAAATAACGAAGGTTTAGAGATGCCATCTCACGTGCAATGTAAACCTTCGACGAATGATTCAAATCGGTCGCGTGACGCCATTTTTCCTTGCTCAAATTTGCACGTATCTCTTTGAGTTTTTCCATAGCGGCCATACTGGCATTAGGATGAACAATCACAGCACCAAGGACAAAGTATTTTGATGCCCCGGGTGTTTTGTCATCACGTATTCTAGAAATTCCCGCCTCACCGCTTTCATCAATGTAAACTGTAAATTTCAACCACTCACCCCTTACCCCAATGTATCCATAAACTCCCGCCATTCCCCCTTGCTCATGCCCGAGGTTTCCTGCGTGACAGCCTCACCTTTCAGCATACGACGGACGCAATCAAGGGCTGTTGCGCTGATCGTGGCACCACCCATGCGATAATTCTCGAAGGCCTTGTACGCATAGGGCACCCAATCGGCCACGACCTTGCAGATCGCATCGGCATAGACGCGGATCTCGTATTGCGCGTGGGCATCGGCGCGCAGGCGCAGGAAATGCAGCAGGTTGTGCAGATCAACCTTCCAGTACCATTGCGTATAGATATTGGCGGGCAGGTTCATCCGCGCCAGTTCGCGCGCCAGACCCGCCTGCCCTTCCTGGCTGATCATTTCCTCGTAATGGTCATAGGCGCGGTTCGCATCGGTCTTGAGGATGTCCAGCACGCGCGCCGCCTCCTCGCCTTCCAGCGATGCGCCGCGGCCCTGATTGTTGACCAACGATTGCGCCGCCAGATGTTCGGGGGCGGGGATATAGAACTCGCGGTCAAGGATCGAATAGCGGGCAGAATATTCGTTCACATTCGCTGTCCGGTGCCTGATCCACTGCCGCGCCACGAAAACGGGCAGTTTGACATGCAGCTTGACCTCGCACATCTCGAACGGGGTCGAGTGCCAGTGCCGCATCAGATAGCGGATCAGCCCTTCGTCGTTCTGCACCGATTTGGTGCCCTTGCCGTAGCTGACGCGCGCCGCCTGACAGATCGCGGCATCATCGCCCATATAGTCGATGACGCGGACAAAGCCGTGATCCAGCACGGGGATCGCGGTGTAGAGATGCTGTTCCATCCCGGGTGACACGGCGCGGCGGGTGGGCGTGGTCTGACCGCGTTGTGCGTCAACCTCGGCCTGCTGGTCTGGTGTAAGCGGCATGTCGGTGGTTCCTTCATCTGCGGGCATGAGTCGGCTGACACTATATCTTGAGTATGGCTTCAGGGAAAACCACAATAGTGGGGTGGTTGCCTTGGCAACAGCGTGCGAAAAATGGTCTGCCCATGATTGTGCGCGATTGACTTTCAGGGCCACAGGCGAGAACGTGCATTGATATCTTTCGATAGCTCGCAAAGGCCGTTTCCATGATCAGATTTCCCGCCTTTCTTCTTGCCGCCTGCGTTCTGGCGGCCTGTAGTGGGAATCCTTTCACGCCGATTAACCCTGCCCCGGCACCAGCACCGGCCCCACCTCTGGACGAGGCAGACCAGCCCGCAACGCCCGACCCGACCGTTGCGGGTACGATACCTGGCACTCTGGCGCAGAATCTTGCGTCCGTCAGCTATAACGCGGATACGGATACTCTGGTGATGCGACTGACATCGCTCAACGCCGGAACGCTGGATGCGACATACCAGCGGACGCCTGTGCTGGACCGGCCCGGATATCACGCCTACACGCTTCAGGATGACCCGCTGGACAGACACGTCACCGCGATGGTGGCCCGCAGCACTGACCCAAGCAGATCTGTGCAAGCGGGTATCGCATCCGACGGCGGACAGTTTAACACGTTCTTCAGCGGCGGGTTCTACGAGCGTAACGAACCCGTTCTGGACCCGCCCGTTGCCTATCAGCTGCCAACCACCGGTCTTGTATCATACGCAGGCGGCTATGTGGCCCAGACAAACGTGAATGCGCCGGGGGATCAGCTTTTGGCGGTTGATGACAGTATTAACGCGTCGTTGCGCCCGATCCAAAGCGCGCAGATCACCGGCACCATTTTTCTGAACGTCGATTTTGCCGAAAATACGGTCAACGGGAGCATATTTAACAGAACGTTCTCGCAATACGGGGCCACATTGCCCGAAGGACAGGCTAACGAATTGCGCAACATCACCCTGCGTGTCGCGGATATCAACAGGACAGATGGCACGTTCTTCGGCGGACTGGTGAATTACGAAAGCGTCCCAGACCGTGATATCGGTGATTACGGCGGCATCTTCGGCGGAACAAATGCATCCGCTGTTGGCGGCGTCGTTGCCCTGACCGAATTTGACGGGCCAAACAATGAGTTGGGCTTTGATGCAGAGCGTGAGATTGGCGTGTTCGTGCTCAGCCGTTGCGGAGTATCTGGCGACGACCCAATCCTTTGCGCCGATGTCAATTGATCGCGGCTGGACCGCCCTGTTTTGCATCCTGCTGTCGGCCCTGATTTTCAGCGGTACGGCAAAGGGACAGCCCACCGATGCACCAATACAGGCCGAGGTAAACCTGAGCCTCGATCAGGCGCGCCTGATCGGCGTTCAGGCACTGGAAAGCGGCAATACCGTGCTGGCGCTGGACATTGGCAACGGCCTTTTGCAGGCGGACCCTGAAAGCTTCTTTGCCCATATGCTGGTTGCTCAGGCCTATCGTCAAAAGTCAGACCTGACACTGGCCCGCCGTGCGGCGGCTGCAGCTTTCCGGAATGCGGGCACATCGGACGAGAAATTCGCGGCGTCCCAGCTTGCGGCACGCCTGTCGGTCGAGGAAACGCGCTTCACACAGGCACAGCTCTGGTTGCGACGTTCGATGGTTCATACACCCGACCCTGCGTTTCTGCCGCAGATGGAACAGGATTATCGCAGGGTGCGGGCGATGGACCCGCTCCGCCTGCGCTTCAACTTTTCGATCTCCCCGTCTTCCAATGTGAATAATGGAAGCGACAGTGCTTATGCGCTGATTGACGGCGTGCCTGTTGTCGGTCTGCTTGACGGGCTGTCGCAGGCGTTGTCGGGTGTGACAGCATCCGCCGATCTGGCCCTCAGCTATCGTTTGGCGCAAAGCGAAATCAGCGAAACCCGTGGACAGCTGCGGACATATATGTCGCGGGTCTGGCTTGACGATAGTTCAATGACCCTGGCCAACAGCTTTCCGGGTGCGGATGTCTCGAATTCAGATTTCACCTTTGTGTCCGCCGAGGCAGGATTGCGCCATGCGTTCCGGCTTGACGGCGCGCCGGGGGGCGGCCTTGTCTCTGGCGAGGTCACAGCAGGCAAAACATGGTACGGAGGCGATCCCTATCAGCGGTTCGGTCGGATCACTGTCTCGCACAACTCAACTATGGGGAAAGCAACCCGCCTGACCCTTGCAGCCGAGCTTGAGAAACGCGCATTCGAACGCGGTTTCAACCAGCCGATCGAGTCGCTTCACTTGCAAGGGTCCTTGGCCCACAAGCTGGACAACGCCGACCAGATCAGCCTTGGTGTGTCATGGCGCGACAGCGAAAGCGACAGCAGGAATGCGAATTCCACCCGAAAACTGGCCTATCTCCGATATGATCTGGCAGATCCTATAGGGGCCGCAAGGCTGTCCTTCACACTGGGTGCAGCGCAAGCCATCTATCCTGATTATGCTATCGGTTTCATCTTTGTGCCTGGCGGTCGGGAGGACGAAACCATGTTCGGCAGCGTCGGAATGGTGTTCGAAGTGTTGGACTATGCCGGTTTCGCCCCATCTCTGACAATCAGGGCACAACGCACGCGGTCCAATGTCAGTCGGTTTGAAACGCGTGAAATCGCGGTTTCACTTGGCATTCAGTCGCGTTTTTGAAACTGTCCCGACAGATAAAGCGAACGAAAGGAAATGCGATGAACATCCGCTATCTGCACACGATGGTGCGCGTGAAGGACCTTGAAAAGACACAGGCTTTCTTCGAGCTGCTGGGGCTGAAAAAGACCCGGCAATATGACAGCGAAGCAGGGCGGTTCAGCCTCGTTTTTATGGCTCCTCCGGGTCAGGAAGACTGCCCTGTCGAGTTGACGCATAACTGGGACGGCGACGAGGGGTTGCCCTCGGACAGTCGTCATTTCGGACATCTGGCCTATGAGGTGGATGATATCCATGCGATGTGCCAGCATCTGATGGACAACGGCATGACGATCAATCGCCCCCCCCGCGATGGACGGATGGCATTCGTCCGCAGCCCGGACAATGTCTCGGTCGAACTGTTGCAAAAGGGCGAGGCACTGACCCCGGCAGAGCCGTGGCTCAGCATGCCCAATACCGGCCATTGGTAAGGCCCGCCGGTGCTGTCGCCCGGCGTGTTGCACTCTGTCCTTGGCGCGGGGTTGCTCGCGTCGGGGATGGTATGGGGCGCGTCCGAGGCAGTAGCACAGCAACCCTGTCGCTTGGCTCTGGTGCTGGCGATGGATATCTCCTCGTCCGTTGACCCGCTGGAGGATGCGTTGCAACGGGGCGGGCTGGCGCAGGCCCTGCGGGCCCCCGATGTTGTCGATGCGATCCTCAGCCAGCCTGACCAGCCCGTTGCCCTTGCCATGTTCGAATGGAGCGGTCGCGTGCAGCAGGACATGGTTCTGCCTTGGGTCTTTCTGACCGATTCATCAGCAATCGACAGTGCAGCTGCGCGGATCGCGACCAGCCGCCGCAGCTATGACACGCTGTCGACCGGCATCGGCCATGCACTGGAATATGCCTATGCACTGTTCAATGCGGGGCCCGGCTGCGACAACCGCGTCCTCGATCTGTCGGGGGACGGGGTGCACAACGACGGGATCAGCCCTGCTGCAGCCTATGCGGGGCTGAATTTTTCCGACATCACCGTGAATGCGCTGGCCATCGAAGTGCAGGAAGAGGGTACCGACCACGGACTTGCCGAGGGCGCGGAGGCAGGTCTTGCCGCTTATTTTCGGCAAGAGGTCATCCGCGGCCCCGCCGCTTTCGTTGAGGTCGCGCAAGGCTTCGAGGATTTTGAACGTGCGATGCGGCGCAAACTCTTGCGCGAATTACAAATTCAGGTGGGACAAATCCGCGACTGACCCCAGAACCCACAATCGGGATTCGTTTCTTTTTGCACGAAATATCCCCGCCGGAGGCTCCGGCGCTGCCGCAAGCACGATCAATAGATATAGCGGATCTGGTCAGCCCAGTAGCGTTCTACCCGCCGCAGGGAGGTGGTGATCACATCAATTCCGTCCGGCCCCAACACACCGCGACTTTCCAACCCCTCGGCGTGGCGGGCAAATAGCCGGGCCACGACATCGCGGATCTCGCGCCCGCGCGGGGTCAGCTTGACCCTGACAGAGCGGCGGTCAATCTCGCATCGTTGATGGTGCATGAAGCCCATATCAACCAGTTTTTTCAGGTTATAGCTGACATTGCTGCCTTGATAGTAACCACGCGTTTTCAATTCACCGGCTGTGACCTCGTGATCGCCGATGTTGAACAGCAAAAGCGCTTGTACGGCATTCACCTCAAGCATGCCGACGCGTTCGAATTCGTCCTTGATCACATCAAGCAACAGCCTGTGCAGCCGTTCTACAAGCGCGAGCGCTTCCAGATAACCACCGATGAAACCGGTGCGTGATCCGGCCGTGAGGGAATTATGCATCGTCATGAGTGTCTCCGACGGTATTGATACCGAGAGGGAGACTGACGTGAAAACCCGAAAATTGCGTTAAGCTGGGCGGTATTTCCTTAAAAACCTTCAGATTTTCAAAGGCAGAAGCCGCCACTGCCCCTTCAGCCTTCTGCAGTTTCGGTCTGTCCGGCCAGCATCGCGCGGATTTCGGCCACGATGGGGGCAAAGGTTTCAGGCGGCTCTTGCACTGCGCTGACCCAATAATAAAGGTCGTGATCATTCTCGCGCAGCAAAGCGTCATAGCTGTCCAGCATGGGCGCATCCAGACCGGCCAGCCTTGTATCGGCAAAGCGCGACAGGATCACATCCATCTCCTTGATGCCGCGCCGCATCGAGCGCATGACCAGACGGCGCAGACGTGTATCGGGCAACTCGCCCTCGGAGGCTTGTTCGAACAGCATGTTATTCGCCTTTCAACTTCATCCGCAGGCTCTTCTCAAGCCGCCCCAGACGGTCTGCGGCTGCCCCGATCTGGGTTTTCAGGTCGCGGATCTCGACCAGAACAGCATTGATATCGGGTGAAATAGGGTGTTCGTCAACCGGGGCTGCGACTCCATCGCCCTCGCCAGTCAAAAGCCATACAATCGAGACATTCAGCAACCCCGCCATCATCGACAGCTTGTTGGCGCGGGGTTCTGACAGATCATCCTCCCAGCCGCGCACGGTGCTGTGTTTCACCCCAAGCCGCCGCGACATCTGTTTCTGGCTCATGCCTGCAGCGTCACGCGCCGCAGCGACCCTGTCTCCGAAGGTGGCCATATCAGGCCCGTACCAGTTCTCGTCGATGTCCGTGACATCTTCTTCGGTCTGGGTGGTCTCTTGATCCGGTGACATATTTCTCCCATCCGCCGATCCTGCTTGATCGGGCTTCATACGCATCCTAAGACATTGGCTTGCCGAATTCAAACCAGAGGCCCCCGTCATGTCCTTTCTGTCCAAGACGCTTGACCGCGTGAAACCGTCACCGACCATCGCCGTCAGCAATCTGGCAATGGAATTAAAGGCACAGGGCCGCGATATCATCAGCCTCGGCGCAGGCGAGCCGGACTTTGACACGCCTGCGCATATCCGCGAAGCAGGGATCGATGCGATCCATGCAGGCAAGACGCGATACACCGCCGTAGATGGCATTCCTGAGCTGAAGCAGGCGATCTGCGCCAAGTTCAAGCGCGACAACGGTCTTGAATATGTGCCCGCGCAAGTCACGGTCGGCACCGGCGGCAAACAGGTTCTTTACAACGCCTTCATGGCCACCTTGAACCCGGGTGACGAGGTGGTGATCCCCGCACCCTATTGGGTCAGCTATCCCGATATGGTTCTATTGGCAGGCGGCACACCCGTGTTCATCGAGGCGACACTGGAAAACGCCTTCAAGATCAAGCCCGAGCAGCTTGAAGCCGCCATCACCCCCGCAACAAAATGGTTCCTGTTCAACTCGCCCTCCAACCCCACAGGCGCAGGATATAACTGGGACGAGTTGAAGGCCCTGACCGATGTGCTGATGCGCCATCCGCATGTCTGGGTGCTGACGGATGACATGTATGAACATCTGGCCTATGACGATTTCGAATTCTGCACACCTGCACAGGTGGAACCGGCGCTTTACGACCGGACACTGACGATGAACGGCGTCTCCAAGGCCTATGCGATGACCGGTTGGCGCATCGGCTATGCCGCAGGGCCGAAACCCCTGATCGATGCAATACGCAAGGTTCAGTCGCAAAGCACCTCCAACCCCAGTTCCATCAGCCAGTGGGCAGCGGTCGAGGCGCTGAACGGCACCCATGATTTCATCGCACCCAATAACGTGATGTTCGCGCGACGCCGCGATCTGGTGGTCAAGGCGCTGAACGAGATCGAGGGCGTGACCTGTCCGGTGCCCGAAGGCGCGTTCTATGTCTATCCGTCCATTGCCGGTCTGATTGGCAAGACCACAGCCGCAGGCACTGTGATCACGGATGATGAAACCTTCGCCCGCGCCTTGCTGGAAGACACCGGCGTTGCCGTGGTATTCGGCTCAGCCTTCGGCCTTTCACCCAACTTCCGCATCAGCTACGCTACCTCGGATGCAGCTCTGGCAGAGGCTTGCGACCGAATTCAGAGATTTTGCGGCGGGTTAGCCTGACAGACGAAGGAGCAGACAGGATGGCAGGCGATCTTCCCGATTATTATTTCCGTGTACGGGAAAACGGCGCGCTGGTGTTTCGCGTGGACACGGAAAACCGCCAGCGGCGGATTGAGATGGATCAAATCGCGATCATCAATATCCGTAACGGCGAGGTCAAGGCGCATGGCGACCGTCGCCTGAGCGACGAGGATATGGCCGCCATCACGGACTGGATGGCCCAACGCAACGCGCTTCTGGCAGCGCGCGATGTGGATGACATCCTGCGGGCGGTGGATCATATGAACCTGACGACGCAATGGGTGCAGACTCGCGCCACCGACGAACAGCTTGATGTGGTGACCGATACCTTGCTGTTGGCCATGCATGATTTGCGCATGGTGCTGGTGCGCAAAAAAGCCGATCGTTTGATGAAGGGTACATGAACTGGCAGTCTACCCCTGTCCGTTCAGACGTGGCAGGATTGCACCCCAGAACCGCCACATCATGAAAACCCCTGCCAGCGCCAGCCCGATAGCAAGCCCCAGCCAGACACCCACGCCGCCCCAGTTCAACACGAAGCCTAGGAAATAGGCCACCGGCATGCCGACCGCCCAATAGGACAGGGTCGCGATGATCATCGGCACACGCGTATCCTGCACCCCGCGCAACAGGCTGAGCGCCATAACCTGCGCAGCATCCGCCAGTTGGAACAGCGCTGCTGCCGCCAGCAGTACCGCGCCAATGGCAATCACGCCGGGACGGTCCGGTTCGTCCGGCGCCAGAAAAAGGCCCATCAGAAATTCGGGTACGGCCAGAAACAGCACAATCGTCACAACAACCGTGACCAGTGACAGCCCCAGAACCACCTGTGCCCCGCGCCGCAGCCCGGCGATATCCCTTGCCCCCAGAGCACGGCCCGCACGTACCGTGGCGACATTGCCCAGCCCCAGATGGATCATGAACATGAGCGACGATATCTGCAGCGCGATCCCGTGCGCCGCCAGTGGCAGGGTACCCAGCCAGCCCATCATAACCGACGAGGCTGCGAACAACCCCACCTCGGCCAGTGTGGTGATCCCGATGGGCCAGCCAAGGCGGAACACCAGACCGAATGCCTCCCAATCGGGGCGCCAGAAGCGGATGAACAGCGCGTGTTCCTGCGTGACAATCGCCGCATAGACAGCCAACAACAGCAGCGACACAACTTGCACGGCAACCGAGGCCCAAGCCGCCCCGACGATCCCCATTTCGGGCGCGCCCCAATTACCGAAGATCAACGCATAGTTGACAATTACATTGACCACGACCGCACCAACGGTGACCCACAGCACCACCTGCGTGCGCTCCAGCGCCGCCAGATAGGATTTCAGCACCATCACCAGCAGGGCAGGAAAAATCCCCCAGCCCGCGACCCGCAGATAACGGCTGGCCTCGCGTGCGATTTCCTCGGTCTGACCCAAGGTCAGCAGGATCGGTTCGGACCAGATCATCAGTGGCATCGACACCGCGCCGAACAGGATCGACAGCCACATCGCCATGCGGGTTACGCGGCGCACCTGCTGGCTTTCGCCCGCCGCCTCCGCCTCGGCCACCATCGGCATCACGGCCCAGGCAAAGCCCGAGCCGAACAGGAACAGCACGAAAAACATCATGCCCCCCAGCACATGAGCAGCCAGTGCCGTGACGTCATACCACCCCAGCATCAGCGCATCGGTCAGCGAGATCGAGAACTGCGCCACATGGCTGAGGATCAGGGGCAAGCCCAGCACGGCAATCGCGCGCAGGTGCTGTCTGGGGGTCAGGATCGTTGTCATAGGTCGGGGCCTAGCGCTGGTTTGTGAAAGGCGCAAGACGAACTGCGCGGCACAGGGGGTAAGCTGTCAGCGTGGCGACAAGGTGCAGCGGTCCCGCCAAGGCACCCGCGCGGGGGCAAGGCGCGCAGCGTCGCCATGCTTCCAGCGCCCAGACCCAGTTCCCGAGCTTCAATAACCGGACTCGCACAACTGGACAGCACATAATCTCCATTTGAAAATTCTTGATCCGCCTGTCACCTCGTGCAAGCCTGCCAGAATAACCAGATCAGATTTTATGTAGTTTTTTAGCGAGTAGACGTATGCGCAAAGAATTTTCCCTCAAAAACCTGTTCGCCCTTCTGATTGTCGGTCACGTCCTTACTGCCTGCGGGGCCATAGTGACCCCAGTCGCCTATCTCACCCATAAGAACAAGATCGCGCCGCCCGTCATCGGGCAAGACCCTTTCATTGAGGACATCGCCGCGCGTTTCGGCTTCATGGCGCTGCTGTCCGATCTTGTCTATCACCGCCCCCTCGATCAGACCCGCAAACCGGCATACGCACCCTGCGATGCCGGCGCCCCTTCCCTCCCGATGCCGCTGCCTATCGTCGGGGTGGATGGCGAGACCGGGCGCTGGATAGCTGCCCGCAATAAGGACGGTGTGCCGTTCTGCCTCGACGATAAGAGCGGTGTCTTCTACCAGACCTTCTTTTTCGTAGCTCCCAAGGACGTAGTGCGCGAAGCGGTTATTGTCTTTCGCGGCACTGAAGGTCTTAGCCTGCGCGACTGGAGTGCCAATCTCTCCTCCGTCACAGGGATAGAGCCGCGCCAATATCGCCGCGCATTGCAAGAACTTGAAAAGGTCTTTGTTGCCCTCGACCGCGACCCATACAAAGATACCGCCGTCTATGCCGCGGGTCATTCTCTGGGCGGCGGTTTGGCGCAGCAGGCCGGATACCGTTTCGGCAGGATAAAATCCGTCTATGCCTTCAATAGCTCACCGGTCACGAACTGGTCATGGATGGCCCTGAATAAGGAGGAGATCACACAGGACTGGCCTCTCATCTACCGCCTTTATCATACGGGCGAGGCGCTGAACCCTTTGCGCAGCGTCGCGACAGCCCTCACCACATCCCGGTTCAATCGCTATGACATCGGCATACAGCTCGAGGAAAAATCACGGATCAAGGGACATGCCATGTCTGTCATGACCTGCGGCTTCGCCCACATCATCGCCGAGGCAGATCTGACCAATACCGCGCATCACTACCCCGCCAGCTACGCGCGGGACAGTGTCTACAAAGGCCCACTGTGCGAGGATTTCAAGCAAGCGCAACTGCAACCCCGCAAGACGCCCTGACGCACGGCGCTCTTGCGGCCTATTCCCCCCTCCCTCCGTGCCAATAAGAGTGAGACAATTGAGTGGCTGAAGTTTACACTTGAGGGTGTAGGAGAACGTACCCATGGTTATGCCTTCGAAGACACCGCTTTCTGACGATATTGTGTCTGACGAT
>Ga0163216_100281_pt1 | contig 109182 bp, 95 predicted proteins | sample SynspAceP_FD_167610 | JGI IMG/M metagenome (GOLD analysis project Ga0163216, IMG submission 167610) | Saline lake microbial communities from Ace Lake in Antarctica - Synechococcus sp. Ace-P (Illumina Assembly) | ecosystem: Environmental > Aquatic > Non-marine Saline and Alkaline > Saline ... | reverse complement strand
CTGGCTCGCTAGTAAACGTGGTCAAACCCACAAGGCTCAGACGCCATACACCGCCTCACCATCGGCCTTCGCCAAGGTCGATGGTGAACACAGACTAGCAGATCACAGATACAGAAGGCTCAGTCTCGCAGACGGGCTGTCACGGGCTGTTGTTGGGCCCATGGAATAAATCAAAGGACAATTAAAATTGTCTCGGCAAGACGGGTCAAACGGCCACATCTCACTCAGTCGTTCCCGGATTTAGTCCGAGAATTCACGATGCCTAGCGCGTTGAGAGAGCGCTCTGCCAGAAGGTGTTTGGAAAGGTGTGCTAGGCGCTTTCGGATCCGTAATAAACAGAGACAGCGTGTTTCGCCTCGGCGAAGAACAACCAGCGTTCTGCAAGGATACCCGTCAGATGGCTGAGAAGAGCAATTACGCCGAAAAACACCATACCGGTCGCACCCATAATGAGCAGCAAGAGCACAGGTAGGACAAGACCCAGGCCATAGCTGATCAGGCGCAATTTCTGTGCGTGCTTGCGCGCCACGCGGAAACCCATTTCGCGGGTCAGGTAATTCTCGCCCATGTGAGGGCGCTCAAGCAGGCGAACCTTGCCAAGAAAGCCAAGCCCTGTTGCGCTTTCCGGTGTGGAAGGACCGCTTTCATTATCGAGCGCACGAAACCAGATGGTTTTCGCAATAAAGGCGGCTGCCAGGGCAATGATGGCCAGGACAATCAGTGTGGTTTGAGTATCGTTGAAGGCACTCAGCGTGGCGACTGCCAGCAGGCCGCCTGATGCTGCGAACAGCATGTAACAGGTATTGGTCATCGGATTGTGCCAGGCATTCACGGTTTTCAAAGACGCATAAATCATGCTCGTCGCGTAAACAGTAATCCCTGACATCACCGCAACGACAAACCCCAACCAGCCGATGCTGGTATCAAACACGACTGCAAGGCCTGTCTGGGCTGTCAGTGGCACAAAGGTCAGAACCGCCAGTACACCTTCTCGCGACAACCAGCTTGAGCGCCATTGCGAAAAGGCCCGCCACGCCCGCTGTGGATTGCCAAGATGAAGCGTGGAGGCCAAAAGCCCGCCCGCAATTGCCAGAAACGCCAGCACATGACCAAATTTTACCGCCAGCAGAGACGGGTCTGGCTGAAACAGTCCCAAAATGGCGGCAAGGCCATAACCAAAGCCGGACAAGGTGGTGAAAATAATAACTGATAAAGCGGGGTGCATAATATGGCCTTAGATTTTGGACAGCGCAGTGTCGATCCATTTCATGAAACCCTGCGCGCCATCTGTGGTCTCTGCTATTGCAGCAGCGGACGGCACTTCGGCGCTTGGCAGGGTCTGGCGGGCACGTGGTGGCAGATATTTATTGACCGGTCGGGTGCCCTGTTCCGGCATCAGATCAATTCCACCACGCTCTTCCACCATCTTTGAGACATCGGAATTCGGGTCTCCCAGATCGCCAAAATGCCGCGCATTGGCAGGGCAGGTGCGCACGCAGGCAGGCTGACGGTCAATTTCCGGAATGTCTTCATTGTAAATGCGGTCAACGCATAGGGTGCATTTTTTCATGACACCTGCATCCTGATCCATTTCGCGTGCCCCATAAGGACAGGACCAGGCACACAGTCCGCAGCCAATGCACTTGTCTTCATCAACCAGCACAATACCGTCTTCGCCGCGTTTGTAGCTGGCACCTGTCGGACACACAGTGACGCAGGGAGCGTCATCGCAATGCAGGCATGATTTGGGGAAATGAACAACGCGCGCTTCTTCGGTTTGCGCAATGACTTCACCCACACCCTGACCTTTTGGCTTCTTGCCATAGCCGGGAATCATGTCGCCAGGCGTTACTTCAAAGGTATGAATACGGTTCAGCCAAGCGCCGGTAACGTCTTCACCATAGGGGTCCTGATCGGACAATGCAGAGCCATAGCCGCCAGTGTTCCATTCCTTGCAGATAACGGCGCAGGCATGACAGCCCACACAGACATCCAGATCGATGACAAGACCAAGTTTCTTGCCGGTAACTTGTGTTGGCAGGCTGGTCATGAAGAGGTCTCCTTGGTCCATTCCTCGCCGTAGCGCAGATCATCGGGTGGATCACCCAGAACCTTACGTGCGCCCACATCAGCGAAGCCGGGGGTGCTTTCTGGATTGGTTTGATCAGCATCCTTGGTGATGGAAACGCGCAGATCGTACCAGGCGGCCTGCCCGGTTATCGGGTCGCTATTGGCCCAGCGCAGACCGTCACCTTTTGGTGGCAGCAATTCATGTATCAAATGATTGAGCAGAAACCCTTCGGTTGCTTCAGGTGCCTTGGGCGACAGGTTCCACGCGCCTTTACGTTTCCCGATGGCATTCCATGTCCACATCGTGGAATCATTCACCGCTTCCATACGCGCAATCGGCACGCGAATGGATGAATGCCAGGACGAAACCTTCGCCCAGTCGCCATCTTTCAGGCCTTCTGAATCGCAAATGGGGCCGGGCACATACAGCACATTCTTGGTGTGAATCTGGCGCAACCATGCATTTTGCGATCCCCAGGAATGATACATGGCGGCTGGCCGCTGGGTGATGGCGTGATAGGGATAAGCCTCCAGATCGACGCCATCTTCTTCAAATGGTGCATACCAGACCGGCAGCGGGTCAAAGCAGGTTTTGATCCGCTCTTTCTGATGTGCCGGCGCAATGGGTTGGCGCAGGCCATCGGCGCAAAGGCGGAATTTCTGCAATTCCTCCACATACAGCTGGAAGGTCACCGGCTGCGGTGCGTCGAAGAAGCCCATTTCAACGGCAAAATCCTGATAGGCCTTATTGGCATGTTTGAAGAACCGTGCCTCTTCCGGCAGTTCTTTTGACCAGAAGGCACCGTTTTTAATATAGGCGTTGATCTGATCCGGGTTGGGTGCTCCGCGCCCTTCCTGATCGCCATTCTCACCGCGGAAACCGGCAAGAGGGCCAATGCCCGGGCGGCGCTGATGGTTGACGATGTAGTCTGCATAATCCTTGTAGAGCTGCTCACCATCATCATTCACGAAGCCTGGCAGTTTCAGCTTTCCGCCCAGTTCTATCAGGGCAGACTGGAAGCCACGGACATCACGGTCCGGCTCGACCACTGGCCAGCGAATGCTGTCATTGACGGAATCCGGTTCCGAAATCGGTCTGTCCAGCAGCGAGATACAATCATGGCGTTCCAGAAAGGTGGTGTCCGGCAAGATCAGATCGGAATAAGCCACCATTTCACTGGAATAAGCGTCGGAATAGATGATTTTCGGGATTTTGTATTCGCCCGCCTCATCCTTGTCAGTCAGCATATCAATCACTGACTTGGTATTCATCGACGAGTTCCAGGCCATATTGGCCATATACATGAACAGCGTGTCGATTTTATACGGATCACCTGCATGGGCATTGGCGATCGCCATATGCATCATGCCGTGGGCCGACATGGGGGCTTCCCATGAAAACGCCTTGTCGATGCGTGTTGGCTTGCCTTCACCGTCAATCAGCAAATCTTCCGGGCCGCGCACATAGCCAAGATGCGGGCCTGCCAGCGGTTTACCAGGATTGATGTGCTCAGGCTTGCCATGTGGCTTGGGATGCGCAGCAACAGGTTTCGGGTAGGGCGGTTTTGTGCGGAAGCCGCCGGGACAATCAATTGAGCCGATCAGCACCTGCAATACGTGCAGTGCGCGCGTGGTCTGAAACCCGTTGGAGTGGGCAGAGATGCCGCGCATGGCATGCATGGAAACCGGACGGCCAATGATTTTGTCATGGCGCTCACCCGTCATGTCAGTCCAGGGCTGATCAATGACAATTTCTTCTTCAAATGCCACCCGGGCAATTTCTGCAGCCAGATTGCGAATGGTCTCTGCAGAAATACCGGTCTTTCCGGCAACTGCCTCTGGTTCGTAGTCAGGAACGAGATATTTCTCCGCCATCAACTCCAGCACTGGCACTGCAGTTTTGCCAGCGCCGGTCAGGCAATCCGCCGGCAGGGTGACCGAGCCGCCCATGCGTGGAGAAACACCCTTGGTCTTGGTGGGTTGGACCGACCCGTCTTCAGCCAGCACCAAAGGCGTGCCATTGCTGTCGCGTGCAATCAGGCCGTGATCCTTGTCACCCGGTGCCTGAACCACAAGCCAGGACGCATTGGTGTAACGGTTCAAATAGTCCAGATCGATTTTGCGCATCCGGAACAGCTCATGAATGAGCGACAGGATCAGCAGCCCGTCAGTGCCCGGTTTTACGCCCAGCCAATTGTCGGCAATGGAGGAGTAGCCGGTGCGGACCGGATTGACGGACACAAAACGCGCGCCACGCTTTTTCAGTTTTGACAGGCCCATCTTGATGGGATTGCTGTCATGGTCTTCGGCCACACCAAACAGCAAAAACAGTTTGGTCCGGTCCCAATCCGCTGAGCCAAATTCCCAGAAGGCGCTGCCAATGGTGTAGATTCCGCCAGCAGCCATATTGACCGAGCAAAAGCCGCCATGAGCGGCATAATTGGGTGTTCCGAAATTTTGCGCCCAGAAACTTGTCAGGGCCTGAGACTGGTCCCGACCAGTGAAGAATGCCAGCTTTTGCGGATCATTGCGCAGCGGCCCAAGCCATTCAGCGGCTTTGTCCAGCGCTTCTTCCCAGGAAATTTCCTTGAATTCATTTGAGCCGCGCGGACCTGTCCGCAGCAAAGGCTTTTTCAGCCGGGCGGGGGACAGGTGCTGCATGATGCCAGCAGATCCCTTGGCGCATAACACGCCCTTGTTGACTGGATGATCGCGATTGCCTTCAATATAGCGGACCTTGCCATCGCGCAGATGCACATTAATCCCACAGCGGCACGCACACATATAACAGGTCGTTTGGCGCATATCATCGCCAACCGGCCCATTTGTGCTAATGGTTCTATCACCAACACCACCCACCAGATGCTGTGGAGACGTCTCGCTCATGCTCATATACTTCATCCTCCGCACCCATGTGATATCTGTACATAGGCGGATTATCAATAGAAACTGTCATATATCAAGACTATTAGTCTCAAAAATGAGCAAATGATCTTGGAAAAATGTGAGTCCAGATATGGACCTGAAGAACCTATTAACCTGTCTTATATAAGAATGACAAACCTAATCTTTTCAGTTGATGCAGAATGACGCAGCAAAGCCCACTCACGATCATACATCTCGTCCGCTCGCCAATTGGCGGAATCTTCAGACACCTTGCTGATTTAGCTGTGGCGCAAGCCGAGCAGGGCCATAGGGTCGGGATCATCTGCGATGAAGTAACAGGTGGCCCGTTCGAGGCCGCTCACATCGAGCGTTTACGCCCATTACTACCGCTGGGCATCAGACGGCTGGCGATGCCTCGGGCGGTTGGCCCAGCAGACATAGCGGCCTTTATGCGGGTCAAAAGAGTGCTCCAGTCAGTGAAGCCGGACATTGTGCATTGTCACGGCTCCAAGGGTGGCGTTTATGGCCGCTTTGCCAAAGGTCTTGGAGGGTTTGGTGGTCTGGACAAGGGAACGGCCGTTTTCTACGCCCCACATGGCGGAAGTCTGCATTACCCTAAATCCAGCAAGGAAGGCCGCATCTATTTTACCATGGAGCGGTTTCTGGAGCGTTGGACCAGCGGCCTCATCCATGTCAGTGCCTACGAACAGCGGACCTATGTTGAAAAGGTCGGTGCGCCGAAAACCATGGCCTCCGTCGTCCACAACGGAATTACCAGCGCAGAATTGGTGCATGTGGAACCGGACGAGACCGCCCGAGATTTTCTGTTCATTGGCATGTTGCGTGATCTGAAGGGCGTTGATCTGTTCATCAATGCCATGGAGCAACTGAATCGAGAAAGCCCGACAACAGCCTGGATCGTTGGCGATGGCGCTGAAGAGGATAAGGCGCGTTATCGCGACATGGTGGCGCAACGTGGGCTGGAAGAAGTCGTTGCTTTCAAACCCTCAACACCCGCGCGCAAAGCCTTCGCTATGGCAAAAGCAATTGTGGTTCCTTCGCGTGCAGAATCCTTGCCATATATTGTCCTGGAGGCAGCCGGTGCCGCCATGCCGATGATTTGCACGCAGGTTGGCGGTGTTGGAGAGATTTATGGCGACCGTTCAGACGCGCTGGTAAATCCGGATCTGCCGGACATCACCAACGCTATGCGCGCGATGAAACAAGCTGATTTCAAGTCAGCGGACACTGACTATCTCCATCAACGTGTCTCAAACGAGTTTTCCATCAAAGTCATGGAACAACGCGTTATGGACCTCTACCGGTCTGCGCTCCAAAGCTGACCAACCGTTCAATTAATCGTCGAAATCCATAGACTCGTGCAGCCTCAGGAATTCGGGGCCCTGGCCAAGAATAAGCGGATCAACTTTGCCGATGGCATCCTTGTCCTTACCGTCATAGTCCAGATTGCTGAGCACATGGCGGATTGTGTTCAGGCGTGCACGACGTTTGTCGTTTGAGCGCACGATGGTCCATGGCGTCGTGATCGCGTGGGTCTTCTTCAGCATCAAATTACGCTTGTCCGTATAGTCACCCCATTTGTCCAGGGAAGCGATATCCATGGGCGACAGTTTCCATTGTTTCAATTCGTCATGCCGACGATCATGAAACCGCTTCATCTGCATTTCGCGCCCGATATTCAGCCAGAACTTGAACAAGTGAATGCCTTCATCCACAAGCATTTGCTCGAATTTTGGTGCTTCCTGCAAAAAGGTCTGATGCTGTTCAGGACTGCAAAAGCCCATAACGGGCTCAACGCCGGCACGGTTGTACCAGGAGCGGTCAAACAGAACTGTTTCACCATCTGTTGGCAGATGCTGGATATAGCGCTGGAAATACCATTGCCCGCTTTCCCGCTCTGTTGGCTTGGGAAGGGCTGCAATTTTGACTGAACGTGGATTCATATAGGCCCGGATGGCATTGATGCTGCCGCCCTTGCCGGCGGCGTCCCGGCCTTCAAACACCAACACCAGCCGCGCGCCACTATCCTTTGCCCATGCCTGAACTTTCACCAGTTCAATTTGCAAAATCCGCAACTCTTTCTCATAGGTTTTGCGCGACAGTTTTTCATCATAAGGGTAATGGCCGCTCTGCATGGCCGCATCCTTGATCCGAGATGCCAGTTTGGCATCATCAAGATCAAATTTTTCAAGAAGTGCATCGCCGGCGGATGAATTGCTTTTCGTCATAAAGGCTCCCAAACACTGTACTGTTACGCCACGGTATCGGATTGTAGCGTCGCTCACAATCCAGCAGATTTTTGGTCAAGAGTTTCGCCGACTGTCAAAAAACTGAAATAACTTTGCCACATAAGGGTTTTCGGTCATGTTCAATGACAGATGCCAATGAATGGAGGACCGGCCATCATGCCAGTCGACCCCGCACTTTCGGATGCGGAAACAGAAAATATTGAGCCAATAAAGCGGCTGCTTGACCAGCGCTGGGTGTTGATTGTGTCTCTTGGAGGCGTGTTGGCCTTCTGGCTGCGCGGCGATGTGACACCGGCTGCCGGTATTCTGTTCCTTTTGGCGCTTTGGGCCGCAGCCATGGTGGAACCTGTGGCCAGCCAGCGGCGCAGGCATTTGGCTGTGCTGAAGACAGCCCGCGCAGTGGCAAGGCAATCGATATGGCCCAACACATCCACCAAACGGGTGGTGGCTTCCTTATCAATGCCAAGCATATTGGTGGATCGTGAAGGGATCGTTCGCTTCAGCAACACCGCAACAAAGACGGTGTTGGGAGACATCAAACCTGGTCAGGCCATGTCCTTGCATTTTCGGCAACGTGATCTGGTCGGAGCTCTGAACCGGGTTTTGGCAAGCGATCAGCCCGAGCAGCTTGAATATATCGAGCGCTTTCCGGTTGAGCGCTGGTTCAATGTAGCCTTAAGTCCGTTGCGCTTCGATACGGAAAACAGCGGACCTGTGAGCGAACCGTCACGGTTTTTGCTGGTCCAGTTTCAGGATTTGAGTGAGCAGAAGCGAACAGAGCGCATGCGCGTTGATTTCATCGCAAACGCCAGCCACGAATTGAGGACACCACTGGCGTCTCTGTCCGGATTTGTCGAAACGTTATTGGGTCCTGCAAGGGACGACGAGACTGCACGCACCCGATTTTTGAACATTATGCGAGAACAGTCGCAGCGCATGTCGCGCCTCATTGACGATCTGTTGTCTCTCAGCCGCATTGAAATGAAAGCCCATTTGCGGCCAACTGATCCGATCGAACTGGGCGCGCTGATTGGCCATGTGAGCGATACGCTGGCCCCCTTGGCACGCGAAAACAAAGTGAAGCTCGACAGCGATATTTCCGCTCAACCCGTCACGGTGTCCGGTGCTCAGGATGAACTGGTTCAGGTGTTCAGCAACCTGGTTGAGAACGCGATCAAATATGGTGCATCGGGAGGCCTAGTTGAGATTGTACTCGCGGCTGGGTCAACAGAAAAGGGCCCGTCTGTCGCTATTCGCGATTATGGGCCCGGAATTGCACCTGAACACGTCCCACGCCTGACAGAACGGTTCTATCGAGCTGATGTGGAAACAAGCCGCCAGAAGCAGGGTACCGGTCTTGGGCTTGCGATCGTCAAGCACATACTCAACAGACACAGCGCAGTATTGGACATCACAACAGAATCCGGGAAAGGGGCAACCTTCTCTGTGGGATTTCCAAAAAAGATTGATGTCCCATCTGTTGAAAACGGATCGAACGTCGCTGCTGTAGATAAAACATCATAAATGACAGACACTTAGACTGTCATTGAAATGATACATAAACGTCATAGAAGCATCACTGCGTCTAGCTAGTTTGCATCGTGAAGGGTGGGAATACTTCCTGCCTTTTGCGTAGCGCAAAATGCGCTCGCTCTTTATTCGTCGCCCGAACCGTCCTGTTTTTGAAGAGGGCAGTGGGCTTTAAATTGAACAGTGGGTACTGCTGCAACATGGACAGCGGGCCCGGACCTTTCCAGGGAGAAGTCCATTGAAAGTTATTTCCGCAACAAGCGCGCTTGCTGTCAGCGTATCAGTCTTCGCAATTGTCGGTGCAGCTGAAGCACGTGATCACGTCCAGGTTGCCGGGTCTTCCACCGTGCTTCCTTACGCCACCATCGTTTCCGAAGAGTTCGGAAATTCTTCTGATTTCCCAGCGCCAATCATAGCATCCGGCGGTTCTTCTGCCGGTCTGAAACAGTTCTGCCAGGGCGTCGGTGAAAACACCATCGATGTAGCAAATGCGTCTCGCGCAATCCGCGAAAAAGAAATCGCAGCTTGTAAAGCTGCAGGCGTTGAAGGCATCCACGAAGTCAAGTTCGGCTATGACGGCATTGTTTTTGCTTACGACATTGATGCGCCTGTGATGGCGTTCGAGCCTGACGATTGGTACAAAGCGCTGGCCGCACAAATTGTCGTGGATGGCAAGCTTGTCGATAATCCACACACTACCTGGAATGAAGTAAACTCCAGCTTCCCGGACTGGGAAATCTCTGCTTACATTCCTGGCGAAAAACATGGCACCCGTGAAGTGTTTGAAGAAAAAGTGCTGGCCTCCGGGTGCGAGCATGTTGGTGCTCTGGAAGCAATGATCGCTTCCGGAATGGACGAAGATGCCGCTGAAGACGCTTGCATCAAAGTCCGTACCGATGGCAAATCTGTCGACATTGATGGCGACTACACAGAAACACTTGCACGCATCGAATCCAACAAAACCGGTATCGGCGTGTTTGGTCTCGCTTTCTACGAAAACAACACCGACAAACTGCAGGTTTCCACAATGGGCGGCATCTCGCCTTCTGTCGAAACAATCTCCAGCGGTGAATATCCTGTGTCACGTCCCCTGTTCTTCTACGTCAAACAGGCACATATCGGCGTGATCCCGGGTCTGGCAGATTATGTTGAGTTCTTCCTGTCCGAAGAGATTGCCGGTCCATATGGTCCATTGGCCGAATATGGTCTGGTCGCTCTTCCAGAAGAAGAACGCCAGGCTGAGCTTGCTCAGTTCGCGAACAAAGAAGCCATGTAATTGAACTGGGCGGTCAGCTTCACTGGCCGCCCTTTCTTCTTAGTATTCATAGGTATCTCAGGCTGCGTCTTGCCTTCAGGTGACACGCGGGAAGACGAGGGTCAGACATGACAACCGGGCTCCTTCTGAGCGTCATCATTGTTCTGATGGTCGCTGCGTTCTTGTACAGCCGCACGCGCGTTGTCCAACTGGTCGCAGGCGATGTCAAGAAACTGCATTCGCGCCCAACTTATCACGGCAGCTTCGGAGCGCTTTTGATCGGTTTACCGCTTGTTGTGGTGATGGTCTTCTGGATGATCGCAGAGCCGATCTACCTGAACAAGGTCGTCCATGGTCAATTGCCTGATACGGTCAATGCGCTGACAGACTCAGAGCGCGGACTTATCGAAAGCCAGGTTCGCTCAATTGCTGAAGGGTTGACCTTGCTGGATGCTCCAGAACGTCGTCAGGTCAGCGCCGGTCTGGTGGATACGCGGTCGCTTCTGGCAGAAAAGGGCGTCCCACTGGGGTCCGATGTTCAGCGCTATATGGTAACCGCAGCAGACGCATATCTGGAGCGTCAGGGCGTCAGTCGCACAATGCGGGTCGGTGTTCTGATGCTGGTTGCGCTGCTGGCCGGTTTTTATCTGGTGAGAACCCTCACGCCGGAGTTGCGGGCCAGAAACCTGGTGGAACTTGCGGTCCGTATTGCGCTTATAACAGCCTCCAGTATCGCAATTCTCACCACCATTGGCATTGTGCTGTCAATGATGTCCGAGACCATTCGCTTCTTCAATATGGTGCCGTTATCCAATTTCTTCCTTGGCACTGTCTGGGATCCACGCTTTGCAAATGTCGGGTCTGGAACGGAAGTCGGTCAGTATGGTCTGATCCCGTTGCTGTGGGGCACAGTCCTGATCTCTTTGATCGCGCTGATGGTTGCGGTGCCAATCGGATTATTCGCGGCCATTTACATGGCTGAGTATGCCTCTAACCGGGTCCGGAACACAGCCAAACCATTGCTGGAAATCCTCGCGGGCATCCCGACCATCGTTTATGGCTTCTTTGCTCTCGTAACCGTCGGACCGTTTTTCAGGGATTTTGGTGCGACTCTGGGTCTGGATGTCTCCGCCCGAAGCGCACTGACCGCTGGCGTGGTGATGGGGATCATGATCATTCCATTCATTTCGTCCCTGTCAGATGATATCATCACCTCAGTGCCCCGCGCCATGCGCGAAGGATCTCTCGGGCTCGGCGCAACCAAGTCGGAGACTATTCGGCGTGTCGTGTTCCCGGCAGCTTTGCCCGGCATCGTCGGCGCCATTTTGTTGGCAGCTTCACGCGCCATCGGCGAAACCATGATCGTGGTTCTGGCCGCAGGGGTGGCTCCCAATCTTACGGCAAACCCGCTTGAGGCGGTCACAACCGTTACCGTGAAAATTGTCAGCCAGCTGACCGGCGATACCGAATTCACCAGTCCTCAGACTCTGGTGGCTTTTGCCCTGGGCCTGACGCTGTTCACCATGACTTTGATTTTGAACATCTACGCGCTGTATATTGTGCGCAAATACCGGGAGCAGTATGACTAATGACTGACAGCACCCAGCCTTCCCGACCGACATCAGGCCGCAAGACAATTGGCGAGGCGATGAAATCATCGTTGAAGTCTCGCTACGCAGCCGAGAAACGATTTCAGGCCTATGGCATTATCGCAATTTCGCTTGGATTGATTTTCCTCGGCCTTCTGTTTTACTCCATCATCTCACGCGGCTACACGGCATTCGAGCAAACAATTATTGACTTGCCGGTTGATCTGCCACGGGCCGAGTTTTCTGTAGACGACCGGGTGACCGATGAAGCGATTTCCAAAGCCAATTACTCAAAAATAGTGCGCGAAGCCATTGTCAAAACCGTTGGCGCTGATCTGTCAGACAGAGGTGAAGTTCGCAAGGTTCTGGAACTCGTATCACGTGAAGCGAGCAATCAAATTCGCAACTTTGTCGCTGAAAATCCGGATTCAATTGGCTCCACACAGATCATTCCTGTTTTGGCGCGCGGTGATGTGGATTCCCTGATGAAAGGGCAGATCAGACGCGACGTGGATGAGAGCCGACGTCAACTGGACGACCAGCAACTGGTCTGGATTGACCAACTCATTGAAGAAGGTCGCCTGGAAAAAAGGTTCAACACCTTTATCTTCACAGAAGGCCCCTCCAGCCGGGCAGAATCCTCCGGTATTGCTGTCGCTGTAATGGGGTCAGCCTTCATGATGGGGGTTGTGCTTTTGCTGGCGTTGCCAATCGGCGTCGCAGCCTCGATTTATCTGGAGGAGTTCGCGCCCAAAAATCGCTGGACTGACTTGATTGAAGTCAACATCAATAATCTGGCAGCGGTCCCGTCCATTGTGTACGGAATTCTGGGTCTTGCAGTCTTCATCAACTACGCCGGTCTGCCACGCTCTTCTGCCATCGTTGGTGGTCTGGTTCTGACATTGATGACACTGCCGACCATCATCATTGCGACAAGAGCAGCACTGCGTGCCGTTCCACCTTCCATTCGCGAGGCAGCGCTTGGTGTTGGGGCGTCCAGAAACCAGGCGGTTTTCCATCACGTGTTGCCATTGGCAGCACCGGGCGTCATGACCGGCACCATCATTGGTCTTGCTCAGGCATTGGGCGAAACCGCACCTTTGCTGATGATCGGTATGGTGGCATTCGTGAATGACTTTCCAACATCCCCCTGGAGCCCTGCTACCGCTGTTCCGGTTCAGATTTTCCTATGGGCAAACTCAGCCGAACGTGCCTTTGTTGAGCGCACCTCTGCGGCAATCATCATATTGCTGGTATTCCTTATTTGTATGAATGCCTTGGCCGTTTTCTTGCGCAGGCGTTTCGAACAGCGCTGGTAACTCGTATAAAAGGATCCCATGACATGGACGCTTCCGCTCAGACCATGACTACCAATAGTGAAAGTACTGTTTTGACCAACGCGCCTCACATCAAGATGAAGGGTGAGAAGGTCAATGTGTTTTATGGAGAGAAACAGGCACTTTTCGATGTGGATCTGGAGGTGATTGAACATCAGGTTACGGCACTGATCGGACCTTCAGGCTGCGGTAAGTCCACCTTTCTGCGTTGTTTGAATCGCATGAACGATATAATTGATATCTGTCGGGTCAAAGGCAATATAACGTTGGACAAGACCGACATTTATGACTCGTCAGTAGATGTTGTGGAACTGCGGGCTCGTGTGGGCATGGTGTTTCAAAAACCCAACCCGTTTCCAAAATCCATCTTCGAAAATGTTGCCTATGGTCCAAAAATTCATGGGCTTGCGCGCAATAAATCGGAGCTTGAGGAAATCGTTGTTGAAAGTCTGCAAAAGGCTGGCCTTTTTGAAGAGGTCAAAGATCGCCTTGAAGAGCCGGGAACCGGGTTGTCCGGCGGGCAACAGCAGCGGCTTTGCATTGCGCGGGCGATTGCGGTCAGTCCGGAGGTCATCCTCATGGATGAGCCCTGCTCGGCGCTTGATCCGATAGCCACAGCCAAAGTGGAAGAGTTGATTGATGAGTTGCGTCAGAATTATACCATCGTGATTGTCACCCACTCCATGCAGCAGGCCGCGCGCGTTTCTCAGCGCACCGCTTTTTTCCATCTTGGCACACTGGTGGAAGAAGGCGTAACCGATGAGATTTTTACCAATCCGACGGACAAACGGACCCAGGATTACATTACCGGCCGGTTCGGTTAGCTCGAACCCAGCAAGGATAGAACAATGGCTGATCATACAGTTACCGCCTATGATGAGGAACTTCAGACCCTTGCAAGGTATATCGCCGAAATGGGTGGTATTGCAGAGGGTATGATCGTGGATGCGCTGCATGCGTTGTTGCGGGCAGATGCCGTTTTGGCCCGCAAGGTGATTGCCGACGACAAGGATCTGGACAAGCTTCAGCGCCAGGTTGAAGAAGATGCAATCCTGACAATTGCAAAACGCCAGCCTATGGCCTCGGATTTGCGCGAAATCATTGCAGCCCTGCGCATATCGAACGACCTGGAACGTTGTGGCGATCTGGCCAAGAATATTGCCAAGCGGGCGATTGCTATCGAAGGCATGGCACAGCCGTCAAAGCTCATCCACGGCATCGAGCATATGGCCGAGCTTGCGCAAGCTCAGCTAACCAAAGTGCTGAACGCTTATGTGGCCGGAGATGTGGATGAGGCCGAGCTTGTCTGGCAGAATGACAATGAAATTGACGCTATGTACACCTCATTATTCCGCGAACTTCTGACTTACATGATGGAAGATCCGCGCAATATTTCATTCTGTACCCATCTGCTGTTCTGCGCGAAAAATGTGGAACGCATTGGTGATCATGCAACCAACATCGCAGAAACGGTTATCTTCAAGGAGACCGGCGTCCAGTTGGAAGATGAGCGGCCAAAGGGTGACAACAGCGCAATTCAGGTTCCAGACCAGCCCCGGCCAAAGTCCTGATACGCAAACCATGAAAATCTGTAAGCACATCACGGAGACGCAGTAATGGCAGCGCCACACATTTTAGTCGTCGAGGATGAAGAAGCCCTCAGTCTGCTTTTGCGTTACAATCTTGAAAGTGAAGGCTATCAGGTTGATGTCTCTGAGCGTGGTGACGAAGCGGAACTGAAATTGCGCGAAACCGTTCCTGACCTGTTGCTGCTGGACTGGATGTTGCCGGGCCTTTCAGGGATCGAGCTTTGCCGCAGAGTGAGGGCGCGGGATGAAACCCGAAATCTGCCCGTCATCATGTTGACAGCTCGGGGCGAGGAAACCGAGCGCATTCGCGGGCTATCCACTGGCGCTGACGACTATGTGGTCAAACCGTTCTCTGTGCCTGAACTCATGGCAAGGGTGAAAGCCATGCTCCGGCGAGCCAAACCGCAAGTGGTCTCACGGCTGTTGCAGGCAGGCGATTTGGAAATGGACCGGGAAACTCACAGGGTTCATCGCGCGACGCGTGAGATTCATCTGGGACCCACAGAATACAAACTTCTGGAGTTCTTCCTGCAAAGCCCCGGGCGCGTTTTTTCACGGGAACAATTGCTGGATGGTGTCTGGGGCCATGATGTCTATGTTGACGAACGCACGGTGGATGTACATGTCGGGCGTCTCCGCAAGGCTATAAATAAGGGCCGTGCGAAAGATCCAATTCGGACTGTTCGCGGTGCTGGCTATTCTCTAGACGATCAGTTTCCTGCTTGACTCAATCGCAGGATTTTCTATTTTAAATTGTGCTGATGGGGGCTCTGTCAATTTTTTGTTTTTAAGTTAACAGATTTTCTATATTAAACGCAAAGTCTTACCATGTTTTAATCATTGTTGCCTTGTGTTGGCCACAGCTCTGCCCTATTTCCCGCACACTAAACCTTAAGTAATGAGCAGGATGACGGGTATGACGGCTTTGCCTTCAGTATTTGTGCTTGGGGGTGACGGGTTTTGTGGCTGGCCAACGGCCCTGCATCTGTCGAACCAAGGATACAACGTAACGATTGTGGACAACCTTTCGCGGCGTAAGATTGACGTCGAGCTTGGGACACAAAGCCTGACGCCAATTGCGGATGTAGAAACCCGTTTGCGCGCTTGGAAAGATGTAACCGGCAAGGTCATCCAGTTCGAAAACATCGACATTGCAACCGATCATGAAGCGCTGCTGACATTGCTGATGCAACATAAGCCGGAGTCGATTGTCCATTTCGCCGAACAACGGGCTGCACCCTATTCCATGAAAGGCCCTTCGCAGAAGCGCTACACGGTGGATAACAATATCCAGGCCACGCACAACCTGCTGGTTGCTGTGGTTGAGGCTGGTCTTGAGACGCATATGGTTCATTTGGGAACAATGGGAGTATATGGTTACGACACTGCTGAAGCCTCGCTTCCAGAAGGCTATCTGACTGTTGGCATCCCCACCGATGATGGCGGAATGCACAAACGCGACATTCTTTATCCAACCAGTCCAGGCAGTGTGTATCACCTGACAAAATCAATGGATCAGTTGCTGTTCCAGTTTTACGCCAAGAATGACCGACTGCGCATCACTGATTTGCATCAGGGCATTGTATGGGGCACGCAGACCAGCGAAACCCGTCTTGATGAACGTCTGATCAACCGATTCGATTATGATGGTGACTATGGAACCGTCCTGAACCGTTTCCTCGTGCAGGCGGCCATTGGCTATCCTCTCAGCGTTTATGGCACTGGTGGCCAGACACGGGCCTTCATCCATATTGAGGACACGGTGCATTGCGTTGAACTGGCGGTCAAAAACCCTCCCGTTGCAGGAGAAAGGGTCCAGATCAGGAACCAGATTGCGGAGTGCCATAGGGTAAGGGACCTTGCGGAAATCGTGGGTGAAATTACCGGAGCAGAGATTGCGCGGTTGGAAAATCCACGCCTTGAGATGGCGGAAAACGAACTGCGTGCGAGCAATGATTCTTTCGTTGAGTTGGGATTTCAGCCAATTCTGCTCAAGGACGGAATTCTGAACGAGACCATGGAGATTTGTCAGGCCTATCGGCACCGCTGTGACATCATCACAATTCCCAGTACGTCAGAGTGGGTGACCCGCCGTGGGGACGCTCTTCAGCTAACCGAGGAATCGTCGGAACGGTAAATATTGTAAATAAGCTTGATGCCAACGGATATGTTTATCTGGTCCGGGCACCGACAAGGATTTTTGTTTGATGCGTCTTTTTCTGCTCCTTGCACTGGCCTTTGCATTGATAAGCATTTCGCTTGTCGTGTCTCAGAACCCTGAGTTTTTGAGACAGACCCAGCAATTGGTAAGCGGATCGAATGAGGCCACGCCGGCTGCAAGCTCGACGGATACTCCAGCCAATTCGTGGTCTGATTTATTTGAGCACACCAGTTTCGTTGGTATGCAGGACGACGGCTGGCAGGCATTGTCCGGATTTCCTTCCTTTGCCAAAATCATCATTCCACTGCCACGTAAAGTAACTTTGACCGAAGGTCGTTTGCGGTTGAGCCTTTCAACACAGATGGCCGAAAGTGGCGTTGGAACCTTGCGTGTATCCATCAACAACACGAGGCGAGCCGATTTGGTCCTGAAAACCGGCGAAGACAGGCGGAGCCTGTTGCTGGGACTGACCCCGGAAGATTTGGCAAGGCCACGCTTGGTGGTTTCGTTGACAGTGCAGGGGGATGCTTTTTCGGGCGTTTGCCCGAGCCGACCAAGCCGCGGCGTTGTTGTCGATGTTCTGCCCGAAAGCGGTGTTGAACTGGCGCATTCTGAAGCGCTTTCAGATCCTCTGGACATCTGGCTGGCAGATGCAAAACCAGCCCGATTTTACATGCATGCAGGCGATGATTCTGCACAGCGCGCCGACAGTCTTTTGTTGGCTGCGCGATTGAAACAATTGCAACACAATGTTGAATTTTTCCCCCAAACGGATGCAGAGAATACGCCAGTCCAAATCCTGTCAGTGGATCGAAACCAGTCTGAGGACTTGGTCTATGACAATCAAACCGGCCAGTTGACCATCAAAGATCCAAATCTCGCTGTGACCAGCTTTGCCAGCGACACGACCCTGTCTCTGGCCGATCTTTTGTCCGGACCCCTGAGCGCGGTTCCGGCCGATGAAAACACAATTTTAGATGATGACAGCACTCGTACCTTTTTCCGCAGCCATCGTTGGCGTTTGAACTATGATCTGACCGAGCGCCGCGCCGGACGCGCACCTTCACAAATGCGCCTGGCTTTGAAAACCAGCAACCAGTTGGAGGGTGCAGATTGGCTGGTGCGGGTTTTGTTGAACAATAATCTGCTGGCCAGCTATCAGCTGGAAACAGGGTCGGATGTGTTCGAAAGAACAATTCGTCTACCTGCTGTATTGCAATTACCTGACAATGAGATTGCCATTGATCTGCTGACAACAGATATTACAAACTCAATCTGTGACCCCGGCCTTGAAGTTGCCGCCCAGATTTTGCCGGAAACGAGATTGTCAGGCGAGGCGGTTACAAACGCTCAAATTCCTATTCATGCCGTCAACGCGCTGGGTGAGCCAGACCGCGTTTCCATGACTGCAGAGCCTCAACTCAGCAGCGCTCAGGCAGCCATTGCAAGCAGTCTTGTTGCATATGTTCTGCCACAAGACACGCTGGTGGAAGCCAATGCGCAAGAGCTTGCCGCGATACCGACCAGATTAGACGTTACGGATAAAGCAGGGCTTCAGGAGAGGTTGGAAGCTGTAGATCTGAGCGACACCAGTAAGCAATATTGGATCGTGACGGAAACCGATGGTGAAACGACCGCACAGGAACCTTATCAAATCATTCCAGTAGGAGCCGGACAACTGACGACCAGCCGGCTTCCGATTTATGAGAGCGCAGTTTTTCTGTTCATAGAAACGTCTGAGGGGGCGACTAGCGACGCACAGGCGGACTGATATTTGGCTACGCGACTAACCCACGCCTTTTTACACAGTGACTTCTGGTCCACAGACAGCGCACCGGCTGGCCTGTCTGCGCCCGTGTCAATGTGGAGAACGCCCTGTGTCATTCTGCTATTCTGCGCATTGAGCTATGGAAGCCTTTTCATCATCAACGAAGTGCCTTTTCTAAACGAGAACTTCCGCAATGATGATCTCAATTTTTCTCCCTATACCGGCACGCATGCTATTCCGGTGCGCGTTTTTGTTTTGTGTTTCATGGTGGCATTTTCGGTCTTTGCGGCAGGCGGTTGGCTGCAGCGCTTCCGCTTCGGGCTCTATGTTATCGCGCAATTCGTCGTCTATTGTGCCCTGTTTGATATATTCAACATTGTCAATCACAAGCTGTTCGGATTTCTCTACCCCCTTTCGCTAATCGCAATCATCAGCGGAGTAGTTGGTTTTTACGTTTTCTCCAACGCCCTTTTGCGCCTTGGGAACATGCCACCAAAGCGCGAGAGGGTGTATGTCCGGCAGTCTGTCATCCAGCCACTACTGCTTTTTTTCCTGGTTTTTTTGACATCGGCCATTTTGGCATCCTGGATTTCCATCGTCACACCGGAGCGCATTATGCAGTTCCGCCTGCTGGCTCTTATGGGTGGAATTGGACCAGGGGTTTTTCTGTTTTTTCCGCTGTTCTTTGGCTCACTATATGCCATGAACCGGCTTAAGGAACTTGCGCTCAACCGGGGTGATTTCAAGCCGCCGCTGACCATCATCATTCCCGCACACAATGAAGCGCATATTCTGCGCCAGACCATCGGGAATATCGACAAGGCAGTTGAGGTCTACGGTTCCCCGGTCACGATCCTGATCCTGAACAACAATTCAACCGATGCAACGCCTTCCATTGCGCGTCTCGCGCTGTCGTCTTGCAAGTTTGTGTCGGGGCGTGTGGTGGATGTACCAACCCCGGGAAAAGCCCACGCACTCAATCGCGGTCTGGAGCTGGTTGGAACCGAGTTCTTTGTTCGCATTGATGCAGATACACAGGTGGAACCAACCTCATTGCTGCGCGCCCTGCGCCATTTCAAAGACCCCGATATGGGCGTCGTCGGCGGATTGCCTCTGGCGCCTGGCACAGGCCAGTTTGACCACGCAAGGCAGGTGGAAACACTTCTCAAACACGGGTTTTATCAGGTCGCATTGTACCCGATCCGGGCCGTCGTTGGTGTCGCTGGAATGTTCGCGGTTTACCGTACCGAGCTGCCGAGGCGTATGGGTGGCTTTGCCTCTGGCATGAATGGTGAAGATACGGACATGTCTCTGGCGATCGGAGAATCTGGTTATCGGGTGAAGATCGATCCAGCGGTACAATTCGTGTCCGAAGTACCGGCCACCTTCAAGCATCTGCGTGAGCAGCGTATGCGCTGGTTTCGCTCTATCTACCATGTCACTGCACGTAATGCGGATTATCTGGAACGCTGGTGGCCCTCGGTGCGCGGCAAACTGATGTTGCCTTTCATGCTGATCAATTCGGCCAGACGCGCTATGATGTTACCTCTGGTATGTTTTGGCCTGATTGAATATGCCACAGCTTTTGACAGTTCCAGCGCGCTGGTTTGGCAGGCTATTCTGGCTGTGATTATTGGCATGCCAGCACTGATGGCCTTGATTACCTGCCTGCTTAATCGACGTGTTAAAGCGCTTATGTACCTCCCGGAATATGTGTTGTTCCGGGCACTGAGGTCCTATTTTACCTTGGAGTCATTGCTCTCCATTTCGCTCTATCTGCCGACAGATCAAGCAAACAACAATTAGGCGTGCCAACGCTGTTTTACATCTTTAGGTTTACAAATGATTAATAAAACCCTAAGATGTTGTAACAAATACAAATACAACCTTTAGCCGAATCGTCAGTAGTTTCCTGTAACAGTCGGGCATGGTCTGCAAAGTGTTTTGCGGAGATGCTCATTTTGTCGGGGGTTGAGATGAAATTTCCCATTTTCGGGATGGTTCTGGCGCTTATGCTGGGACAGTATACAGTTCTGGACCTCTCCAATCGCTTGGCACACAACCTTGCCGGGATGGATCGGCAGGATGTTGAAATTAGTCTTGCAACTGTGACCACAAATACATCATCCAACGTGTTTTGCCGTCAGCCTGCAAACGCGACCTGGCAGTGCCCGCAAAGCTAGCATTGTAACTCGACCCTTTGGACAAGTCTGAGGGCGACCTGCAAAATGCAGGCTTCAGAGCGGATAAGCATATCCGCCACATTCAGCATCCCATCGCTATCGGACTCGTTTCAAATGTCGGCACAATTTTTCTTGCGCAAATCTGTATCCACTTTGGCATGACGCTGCGTGGCGATTGATGATAAGTCTCGGTCAGACGTCAGACTGACCTTTAGAGACCTGAAAATGACAGTGACAAAATCGAAGATTGGTTTGGCCGGGTGCGGACGCATGGGCGAGCCAATGTTGGCCGCTTTGCGCAAAGCAGGATTTGATGCGTTGGGTTTTGATATCCGGGCGCCGCAAAGCTACGGTGATTTTGCGCCGGCCATGACTGATGACGCACATTATTTTGCCGATCACACTGAAATTCTTGTCTCTGTTGTTCGGAATGTCGACCAGACCGATGCCCTGCTGTTCAACGATCAGGCTCTCGTCAAAACGGCGGAGAACCTCAACACGATCATCATTGCCTCTACCCTGTCACCAACTTATGTGCGCGCGCTTCGCAGCCAGGTGCCCGCGCATATAAAGCTTGTCGATGCGCCCATGTCCGGAGCGGCAATTGCAGCACAGGAAAACCGGCTGTCCTTCATGCTGGGTGGCAGCGAGGCTGATCTGCAGCCGCTGATGCCGCTGTTTGAAGCAATGGGAACATCGTTCCATAAAATGGGCAGCTTCGGGGCTGGCATGAGCGCAAAAGTATTGAACAATTTGCTCGCGGCATCATCCACTGCCATGACCCGTCTTGTGCTGGATTGGGCCGACAAGCTGGATCTTGATGAACACAGGCTTTTGCAACTCATCGACAAGAGTTCTGGCCAGAATTGGTTTGCCAGTGCGTTTGACACCATTGAATTTGCGCGGGACGGATACGCACAAGACAACACAATTGAAATTCTAGAAAAAGATGTTTTCAGCGCGCTGGATGCAGCACCACAAGGCGTGGACACAGCTTTACCGGAAGCCGTAATAGCTGCAATTCGAAAATTGGAACCACGCGGCTGAACCGCAAAACAGGCGTCGGGCTCAACAGGAACCCGACGCACATGTCAGGTATTAGCCAACAATGGCAGCCTCGGTTTTGTCCCGAACATCCTGCTCAGAAACACCATTGGCCAACTCGACAATTTTCAAGCCGCCCTCAACCACATCAAACACACCAAAATTGGTGATGATGCGGTCAACCACTGCCTGACCCGTCAGTGGAAGGGTGCATTCTTTCAAGAGCTTGGTTTCGCCCTTTTTGTTGGTGTGGTCCATAACGACGATCACCCGTTTCACACCGGCAACAAGGTCCATGGCACCGCCCATACCTTTCACCAGCTTGCCGGGTATCATCCAATTGGCAAGGTCACCATTTTCTGCAACTTCCATGGCACCAAGAATAGCCATGTCAATTTTGCCGCCCCGGATCATGCCGAAGCTGTCTGCTGAAGAAAAATAGCTGGTCCGATCCAACTGCGTAATCGTCTGTTTACCCGCATTGATCAGATCCGGATCAAGGTTTTCCTCAGTTGGAAACGGACCCATGCCAAGCATGCCGTTTTCCGACTGCAGCGTCACGTCCACACCGTCTGGAATGTAGTTTGAAACCAGAGTTGGAATGCCAATACCCAGATTGACATACATGCCGTCTTCCAGCTCACGAGCCGCGCAGGCAGCCATTTGATTGCGATCCCACATAATTGCTCTCCTTAAGCCGCGCGAACGGTTTTCTGTTCAATCCGTTTTTCATGCTTGCCGACAATCAGACGGTTCACGAAAATGCCGGGCGTATGGATCATGTCCGGGTCGAGGCTGCCAACTGGCACAATCTCTTCAACTTCGGCAATGCAGACCTTGCCGCAGGTCGCCGCATTCGGATTGAAGTTGCGGGCAGTTTTCCGATAGATCAGATTGCCTTGGGCATCACCCTTCCAGGCTTTGACGATGGAGATGTCGGCCACAATTCCGCGTTCCAGAATATAGGTCTGGCCGTCAAAATCCTTGTGTTCTTTGCCGTCGGCAATGACCGTTCCAACGCCGGTTTTTGTATAGAAGCCCGGGATGCCAGCACCACCGGCGCGCATCCGCTCAGCCAGTGTTCCCTGTGGATTGAATTCCAGTTCCAATTCGCCGGACAAATATTGCTGCATGAAGGTGTCATTTTCACCCACATAGGACGAGATCATTTTTTTGACCTGGCGCGTTTGCAACAGCAAACCAAGACCGAAATCATCAACGCCGGCATTGTTGGAGGCAACTGTCAGATCTTTGACACCGGCTTCACGAATGGCCGCGATCAGCAATTCTGGAATGCCGCACAGACCGAAGCCTCCTGCCGCGATAAACATGCCGTCGGACAGAAGCCCATCCAGGGCCTCTTCCGCTGAATTGAAAACTTTTTGCATTATCTGCTCCCGATTGAATGCCGCATTGCAGCAAGAGATACGAAGTGTTGCTACACGAGAAGCTCTGCTTTCGCAAAGCCAATTGAACGGAATTTGTTCCGGATTGAGGAAAAGCTTAAAAACCCGCCAGTCAGTCAGACCTCGGCACCCATGGAAAGCAAATCATCACAAGCCCATCTGGCGTCGTCCAAGCTCGGTCAGATCATTAATCGTGGCGCGTCCCTTGAAATCAACTTCATAATCCTCTGCGGCAAAATCCGGAGCGCTTTTACCAGCCATAAAATGTTCCGCCTGTCTGCGCGCATAGGCTTCGTTTTTCGCACATTTTGGTGATGCGCCAATGTAGATCACATTGGCAAAATCGGTGCCCGTATGGGCGTTCGCGACAGAATGGATCAGGTCGGGATGCCACCAAACCGTGTCCCCGGGTTCTACGACTGGAATTGAAACCAGCCCCCCGAGAATGTCCGCATGCCATTTGGGATCGGCAGAGAGCGCCCGACCTGGCGTTGCACCGCACAAATCATCTTCCGGCACATCATCCTGCAGCGCTCGCAGCAGAAAGTAAGCAATGCCTCTGGCTGATGGGATCAAGCTCAGCGTGCCGTCGCCCGGACCCTGGCTTGTCAAACCTGTCCAGCCTTGAAAGGTTCGGAACATGGAGCACACGGAAGGGGAAGAAAACTCGCGTGTCTGCGTTCTGAACGTTGCTTTCCACGGGTCGTAATCCTGCCAGGAGCCTTCAAAAACAGGTCCGTAAATGCGCTGGTATGCAGGATCCACCCATCGTTCATATGAGCCTGAATCCATGTGTGGAGACAGGCCAAGTGTTGTATCACCGGGACGACGACGACGCGTTCGATCAGCATAGGCGTAATCCTGGTCAGGGTCGAATTCCTGTCCCATGGGCCCACTGACATCCCACAACCTATTGAGAAATTGTTTCGTTCTGGCCATGCTTTCGGCTTGCCGCGCCATGACCTGCGGCTTTGACCAATAAAGCCCGAAGATTTGAGGAGAGCCCGCATCCAGTGCGCTGAAGTAGCTGTCTAGCCCCGCCTTTTCCTTGGCCTTGGTCACATAGTCATTGTCTTCGATATAGGCGCCCAGTTCAGCGTTCCAGTCTTCTGCCTGCTGGCGCGGAAATACGCCGCGGATAATGGCGGCTCCACTTTGGCGAATATCGTGGCGCAGCGTGTCAGAAACTTTGCCATCACGAATATGATCATAGCTCAGCTCGGGAATTGTGGATTGTCCGGTTGCAGCACGCTTGCTGATCGCATCCACATCTCGGCAAATGTGATCCCTCACATCCTGGAAAGCGGCTGTAACATCCTGCAGCGACCTCAGCCGTTGTTTTGTTGTCCTGATATAGGCTTTGATCTCTTCGTCCATACACGCCTCCCGATGGGTTCTCAGTTTATTTTCGTTGAGTGAAGCACGCTCTTAGCAAAGCTTCAATCCGTTGCAGATGTGTGATTTTGATCCACCTTACCCATCTGACTCCAGCCAAATTTAGGAATTTGTGGCAAAAATCATTTTCCCATTCCGTCTGTGGAAACATGAGCCGAATTAACTATGGTTTCACAAATGTTAACAAGCGCAACCAGAAATGGCGTAATTGTTACGCCATGTCATATTCAGCACCATCGTCCGAATACTTGTTAGACTATCGGCGCACTCTGTTTTCACGGCGGAGCTTGCAAACCTGGATCGGTTTGATTCCAAGCTCACCCCTGGCCCTGAGAATGTTGATTGGTCTTTTGGTCATAGACCTACTGTTTATCGGAGTTTTCGTCTTCTATGGCCTCCAACAGGTCATCAGCGATAACCCAGCAAAGTTCCCGCAAATGTGGAGCCTTGCTGCTGATTACAGCATTCCGGAATTTTTCGGCTACGCCAAATTGGCTCTGGTTGCAGCGTTCTTATTTGTTACATTTAGACGAACAGGGCAGCTTATCTGGTGGAGTTGGGCCGCCATTTTTGTCTTGCTGCTGGCCGATGACATGTTGCAGCTACATGAATATGGCGGCGAGTGGGTTGCAACGTTTTTGCCCTTCCATTCCATTGCCGGTATCGAGGCGCACCACATTGGTGAGCTGTCGATTTATGCAATGCTTGGCACAGCAGGCCTTGCTCTTCTGATCTTTGGCGTGCAGCGCACAGCTGCAAAAATCGTTGCAGGAAGCGGGTTTTTCCTGCTTGTCATTTTGGGCCTTGTGGCCTGCGGTGTTGGGGTAGATCTGGTGTCTTCGGCAAGCTATTTTCAGGATACGGATGCCGGCACTGCGATTTCAAAAGCACTCTATGGCATATTGATAATTGCCGAAGATGGCGGCGGATCCATTTTCATGACGCTTGGCTGTGCAGGCGCATACGCTGTTTGGTTGAACAAGGGGACGCAAAGTCAGTCGGCAAAATAAGGGGCCGTCAGCCAGTACCAAGGCTCTGCAACACACCCACAACCTTCATGATAATTGGTACGGCAACAATCAGAATGCTGATCGGGAACAGAAACAGGGCCAGCGGAAACAGCATTTTGAGCGGCAGGGCGTTGGCCTTTTCTTCGGCCGAGATCATACGCTTTTCACGCATTTCCTGACTGAACACACGCAGGGTTTTTGTGACGCTGGCACCCAATTCCTCAGACTGCCGGAACAAAACCGAAAGCGATTTGGCTTCGTCAATGCCTAGGCGGTCTGCCAGATTTGACAATGCATCGCGCAAGCGTCTACCGCCCCGCACTTCCAGCATCATCATGGCCAGATGAAGCCCGAAATTCTTGCTGCTGGATTTAAGAAATTCCTTTGAAACGCGGTCAACCGCTGCCTCGACGCTTAGTCCGGCATCCACGCAAACAATCAGCGTGTCCATAAAATCAGGAAACAAACGCCGGTAATCGGTCTCTCGGGAGTCGCCGACTTTTTCCAGCACGATGTTGCAGATAAAAAAGACCAGCGCGCCGACGATCATCGCAAACAATATCAGTGAAGACTGCTCCAGATTTGGTGCGAAGAGCGGAATGCCGAACATGATGAGGCTGATTGCCGCCAGCGCAGCAACGATTCTGACAAGTTGATAAGTACGCGGAGCACTGGGATGAAAATACCCTGCGCGGATCAAGCGATTATTGATTGAGTTCGGGTCCTTATCGGCACGCACCACCGCATAATAATTCTTTACAAGCGTTGCCTCGCTTATGCTCAGACCACGAATGTCCTGAGGTATCTCAATTGCATCGTCCTTCTTTTCCTCGACCTCGGTCTCGGCATCAAACCGTGCGCTTATCTCACGGCGGGAACTGAAAAAGCTGAAAAGGACAGCCGTGACAATCAGGACGGAAACGAAGGTTGCAAGAAGGATCAGGTTTTCGGACATGGTGCTGCTCAGTAATCAAAATTGATGATTTTTCGGATGACCAGCATACCGACAGTCAACAAAATTCCTGACACCACAAGGAAGTGCGTGCCATATCCGCTTTCCCACAAAGGCAAGAAATACTCTGCATTCAGCAAACGTATGATTCCATAGAGAAAGAATGGAAAACCAAGCATGAACCAGGCGGTCATCCGACCTTCTGCCGAGATCGCTTTGATTTTCGACTTCATCATCACACGCTTGCGGATCATATCCGCAAGGTTGGTCAGTATTTCACCCAGATTGCCGCCGGAGCCCTTTTGCACGCTGAGGGAAATAGCCAGTAGATTGAGCTCTTCAGCGCCGACCCTGGCCCCCATGTTGCGGATGCCGACATCAATGTCGACACCATAAGTCAACTCGTCGGTCAGGATTCCAAACTCAGTGCCAATCGGATCCTTGGTTTCCCTGGCGACAAGTGAGATGGAAATCGGCAGCGGGTGCCCAGCGGACAGACTTCGGACCATAATGTCGATGGCTTCAGGGAGTTGTTCGGTAAATTTTTTGACCCGTTTGGTTTGGGCGCGATACAGGAACAGGAAGCCAACAACACCCGTGAGAATGATCGAAATCAGGGCGCCGAGCAATCCTCCATAATCGAAAAAGGCCAGCGACAGAAAACTGAAGGCAGCCACGAAAGCCAGATAGGTCGCGATCCTGGCGAAACTCAGTCGCAGACCAGACTGCATGTATAGTTTTTTGAGGTAATTGGTGACGGATTGCTGAGCTTCAGCATCGATCCCGCGTTCCTTCAGCAAATTCCGATAGACAACGTTGCGATCAGCATCCTGCTCGATAAGGCTCAGACGATGGTTCAGATAGCTGCGGCGTTGAAACTTGTCACGTACCGTTCGCAAAAGCGTGTCTGTTGCAACCAGAACGCATATGAATACAGCGATGTAGATGAAATATATCGACATGGAGCTAGATCAGCTCCCGGCTTGGATCAAACAGGTCTTCGGGAACCGATAGCCCAATTTCAGCGATTTGTTCCAGGAAACGCGGCCGAATGCCGGTGGCATAGTAGATGCCTTTGACCTTGCCATTTTCATCAAGGCCCTGTTTCTTGAAGGCCATGATTTCCTGCATCTGGATCACATCATTTTCCATGCCGGTGACCTCGGCAATCGAGGTCAGTTTACGTGTTCCATCATGCATACGCTCGACCTGAACAACCAGGTCAATCGCGGAGGCAATCTGCTGGCGGACGCTTTTGATTGTCATCGGCATTCCGGCCATGCCGATCATTTGCTCAAGACGAGAAATTGAATCACGTGGCGTGTTGGCGTGAACCGTACACATGGAGCCTTCATGGCCCGTATTCATGGCCTGCAGCATATCGAAGGCTTCTTCGCTGCGGACTTCGCCAACTATGATGCGGTCGGGTCTCATGCGAAGCGCATTTTTCAGCAATTCGCGCTGGCGCACCTCATTGCGCCCGTCAAGCGTGGCTGGCTTCGTTTCCAGTCGGCATACATGAACCTGCTGCAATTGCAATTCGGCAGCATCTTCAATGGTCAACAGCCGCTCTGAATTCGATATCTGCGAAGACAGCGCGTTCAGCATGGTCGTTTTACCAGATCCGGTACCGCCGGAAATGATAATGGATTTCCGCCCCTTTACCGCAGCAGACAGCAATACTTTCATAGCATCTGCCATCGATCCGCCTTCGACCAGTCGTTCCAGCGTATAGGGACGCCGCGAAAACTTGCGGATTGACACCATGGGGCCGTCAACAGCGACCGGTCTGACGGCCACATTGACGCGCGAGCCATCGGGGAGGCGGGCATCAACCAGCGGCGAGGATTCGTCGACCCTGCGGCCAACTGCCGAGACGATCTTGTTGACGATGCGCAACAGGTGGTCTTCGTCTTTGAAACGGATATCGGTCAATTCAAGCTGACCGAAACGCTCGATAAAGACCTGTTCGTGACTGTTGACCAGAATGTCCGCTATCGTGTCGTCTTTCAGAAGCGGTTCCAACGGGCCAAGGCCCAGCATTTCATTGGTCGTATCAAGAATGAGCGAATCCAGCTCAGGCGCGCTGAGCGGGAATTGGTTCTTTTTGATGAAGTCCCTGACCAGGGGTCGGATTTCATCAACCAGCTCTTCCGTATACATTGTGTCGAGGACACTGAGATTGATCTCATCGAGAAGATAGCGGTGCAATGCTACACGCATCGCAACCATCTTCTGTTGATCCTTATCTATATCTGGGTCTGGCGACACATGCGCAGATGAGTCAGGTTCGAGATCAGAAATTGTTGATGAACCAACTGACGTGTCCGGTTTTTGCTCCCAAGCATCATCAAACGGATTCTTGAGCGTTTCTGCCGGTTTTGCTGGGCTGAAAAAACGTCCCAGAACGGTATCGTTCATTTTAGAATCCTCTCCGACAGCCCCAGGCCAAAACCAGTATCAACTGCGATCAATTGCGATCAATTGCGCACAATGACCTTGGTTCCCGTCCGGGTAGCGGCATACAAGTCCAGAACATCGGAATTGGTCAGGCGAAAGCATCCAGATGTCACACCGCCGCCAACTGAGCTGGCATCATTTGTGCCATGAATTCGGTAAAGAGTGTCTTTACCGTTCTGAAACAGATAGAGCGCTCGGGCTCCGAGCGGATTATGAGGTCCAGGAACGACCATCTTTGGCAGGCCGGGTTGTCTGGCCCGCATCTCGGTAGGTGGATGCCATGAAGGCCATTCTGCCTTGCGGCCAATCACGGCGGTCCCTGTCCAGGTAAAGCCTTCTCGCCCGATGCCGATTTTATAACGGGCAACAGTATCCCCATCCAGCACCACATCCAGCGTTCTGGCTGCGTTGGAAATGATGATCGTTCCGGGTGTCTCATCGGTTCGTACCAACATATGGGCTTTTGTGGTTGGACCAAGCGTGCGCGGAATTTTGTTTGAGGCGGCCTCAGCCGGACTTGGCGGCAGGCTCAGCAATCCAAGAGCCAATATCAGGCAGGCGAGAATACATGCGACGCTCTTTAACAGCTTTGGAGCGTATTTCATCACGTGACCTCTTCAAGAATGGCATCCGACATATTCTGTACGTTTGAACAGAAATTGGAGCGTTGATTCACCTCGCTTGGAAGAATCCCTCTGTTCACGGCTTCCAGCATGATGTGCTGTTCATCTGGCAAAATGGTTAAGATTGACGGATCGAATAGCTTTCCCAGTTCTTTTTTCCCAAATTGGGACCCGAAAAAGCCGGTTTTGATCCTGTTGGTCACAACACGGATCCCCGCTTCGCTGTTGCGCAGGGTCGATATCTCCTTGAATCTGTGCTTGGCCCGCTGCAGAGACGGCAGCGAAGGCCCTGACACGATCGTTACTGTGTCAACGGCTGAGAGGATCGTGGATTGCCAGCGTGTCATATAGGACGACAGATCAAGGACAGTATGGTCGTGCCGGTAGCTGACGAGATCAAGCATTTTTAGAACAAGTTCAGGACCCATTTCCGAATAGGTCAGCTGCGGGCTCTCAAATGAAAACAGGGAGAAGCCGGAATCATGTACCTTCTTGATAACATTGATGAATTCCAGATCAACGCGTTCCGATTTCCCCATAACGTTCTCAAGCCTGTAGGAATTTTCAATATTCAAATAGGCGCCAATATCAGCTTTTGAAAAATCGAGGTCGAAAAGAGCTGCTGTTGGATGGGAACGCTTGCGTTTGCGGCTCAAATAATAGGCCATCATAATCGCAACGCTGCTGCCACCTGATCCGCCACCACATGACACGACAGCATGAACTTTGTTGCCGTTCGATTTCTGCCGTTGTGTGATGGAACTGACGGTGTCTGTCAAAGCACGCTGCACAAGAGGTTTGGAAAGCCAGTCCGCTCCATCCAGCTTCATCAATTGTCGGATATGCTGCTGATTCAACTCGTCAGAGATGAACAGAACCGACAATTTTCCAAGGCTTTGGCGGATTCTCAGAAATTCAGGGTCATCCAGTACGGACCCATCCCCGACATCCAATATGGCAATATCAAACGCTTCAGGGTCGATCTCTTCGCTTTTTCCCAATTCCTCCAAAGTGCAACTGGTCAGTTGATAGGAGGTCAAGGATGAAAAGACAGTCTCCATCATCCGGCTGGCCTGCGGGTCCTGAGAGAACATCAGAACATGCGAGCGACCGATTTTGGTTGCTTCGGCATTCATATGCAGATTCCCAAAGAGCTTGTTGGTTGAAGCTCGTTCATTGGCTTAGCTCCGAAGATCTTCAGAGGTGGCTGTTACCGCGAAGGGAGGAAACTCAATATCCAGCAGATTGAGCACAGAGCTTGTGATAGGCAGATTGATGGATCCTCTGATCAACTCCATGCGGACACTGACCACCGGACCGTCAGGTCGTCCTTCATAGCCCAGGCCGTTGCGCTCGTAGGTCACGCGAATATCTTCCACCAGCAGGGCTGGGAAATAGGCCTGCAAGCCCTTCCAGGCACCATTGCCTTCCACAATTCGTTCCATGATCGTCGCATCGCAGACATTGCCGGTGCCAGCACCACATGTTGATGAAACACCGGCACTGGCATTGATGAGCTCGCCGGTTTCGTTGTCATTGAACGAAAAGACATCGTAAAAATCAGATGTAACAGGCTCGGTGACGATTAATTTGCGGACACCCATTTGCATGGCTTTGGCACCGGAATTCCACTGATGAAGCAGAAATCCAAACTCAACGCAGGCCGCGACTGCCAGAACCATAATCGGAAAGACCATCAGACCTTCGGTCAAGGCACTTCCACTTTGCTGTTTCCAGAACTTCTTCAAATTTAACATGTCTACCACCCGATCACGCGTTGATCATGCCAGGAAGTGATTGTGATTTCATCAATCCCCAGGAACCCAAAAAATGGTGAATTCACCAATTGATGTGTTGTTGTTGCTGTTACAACCGTCTGTATCTCTCCGGAACTTTCCAGAAATGTAATTGGAGATTCAGCTGGCACCCAATTCGGCACACGCGGTTGCGCTTGCGCAGCCACCGAGCCGTAATAGGCAAGGTTTCTGGCTGTTGCTTCGCACGTATCGCTTTCATGCCGACAGCGCGCCATATATCTGGCTGCGTCTCGCAGACCGGTTTCAATCTGCTCGCGCTGCCAGAACATGGACCCAAATTCCAACATTCCGAATGCAAGCATGGTCAGGACCGGCAGGGCCAGAAGGGCTTCTACCATGGCTCCGCCTTCGTTTTCCTTACGAAAACGAGCAAATTGAGTTTGCAGGAAATTTGATAGTCTCATCGTACCAACTCCGCTTCTTCGCGAAAATTATTATCCGCAGTGCCAATGCCTTCTGAACCAGCCACGTCAACAATCTCCATCGATATTTCACGGTAATTCCCCGACGCAATTGCAGGCTTGGTAAGAAAGGCCTTTGCAAAAGCTTCGGCTGGAATGTCTGTCCCTGCACCCTTCAAATCGTTTGCGTGTTCTGTGCAATTGATAATGGCGATAAATATTTCCCTGCGCTTGGGTTGCGGTATGACCGACGGCCCAACACACAGGGAATGCCCTGTTTCGCCATTTGGCGCTGCATCACCGACTAGGTCGTTGTCAATCTCATAATTGTAGACATCAAACCGAGATGGAGTTGTCCCCTCTGGCAGACCCGGAAAGCTTTTCGGTATGCTGACAGCAAGGGGAGGCGCGTTGTATTTCTTCTTTTTGGGTGCGTAGGAATAATCACCGTGGGTGATGTCCCAATAGGTCTCGATATCCCAACTGCTGGAGGCGGCTATCGTTCCGCCGCCTATATCATATGCGCTATCTCCATCTGGAAATGCGAGTGCATCATAATAGGACCAATTGCTTTCGGGATCATATGAGGAGCATCCCGGGCTGCATTGACTGTTTCGGCCTCGACTTTCATTATATCCCTGCGAATTGCCAGAGCGGACATTGATGTCCGGCGCATAGGATTGATTGGAAGCAGAGAACGAGCCTGAATAAAATCCAAATCGTGTATTGAGGCCGGTGGTCACAGGGCCAACATTTGCTCCAGGCTTGGTATCAAGTCCGGTTTTGCGATGACAGGATCCTGATCCCGTTGCCAGAGCCTCTGCCAGATCATTTGCACCGTTGCCGTTAACTCTGAGGAACCCAAAATTCCCGGGGCCTGCTTTACCATTCTTGCCATAACTCAGATTTATCTGCCGGCCATAAAGGTTTCCCTGACCGAAGTTCTTGGCAAAACTCATTCCGTTTGCCATCCAGTTTCCACTGTAGCTCTCATAGGGATTGCAGATAAAAATCGGCGTTACATCACAGACCACTGCGGAATAAGTAGCAACGGCTTCAGCGCTGACAGATACAGTGTCGTTTCCAAGGCCGGGGATACGAAAAATCGTCCGGAGCGCACGCGGTACCGCTGTGACCTGAACAAAGGCTGCATTGTTTGACCGTTGCGTTGCTGAATTGCCTTTGACCTCACAATTGCTTTCATTGGCGGAACTGGCATCACAGGCACCATCTCCGATAGGCGTGTCATCGGAATTCGGGATGGCACCAAGAAACGTAACCGTTACATCACTTTGCGCGCCATCGGCTGTTGTATAGGTAATTTTGGCCTTTGATCCCATTCCGCTGGCGGTACCATAATCGCCAAACCAGACTTCGTTGCCGCCCATCGCGCTGATGGCAGCCTCGGCACGCTCTATCGCGTCATCTTCTCCGTCCAGTTCGCGGGCACCTGCCAACGCCATGGCGTCCACTGCGTTTTGAACATCTGTGTGAAGATTGGCGACGCGCGAGCCATCAATAACAAATGCCGACAGTCCCACCACAAGGGGAAGGGCGACAAGTGTCATCGCCAGTGCGTAGCCATCCTGTTCCCGAGTAAATGCCGAGAACGGGTTCTTGATATTTCGGTTTTTGAGTTTTGTTGCCATATCCATAACGTATCAATCCTGTTTCCGGCTCCGTTGCCGGTTCTCTAAAAAAATAGAGGCAGGTCGTCTTGGATTGCTTAATATGTCTTGATAGACGCCGGTTTTTTGGGGAAATCAGCCGGAATTATTCGGATTTGGTTACTGAATCGTCACTTTCCTCATCTCCAGAACCACCGCAGGTCACCACATCGGGATCACACGGTGTCACATAGCGCGCATGTGCTTGTGCAACTTTTTCCGGAGAGGAGTAGATGGTCGTGTCCAGTGCGGTCGCTGGGAAAGGGTCCACTGTGTGGATGCCCATGTTGGCTTCGGTCGCGTTCCCGGCACCAAGTGTAATGCTGTCGCGATTGTTCATATGGTCAGCACAGGCTGTCAGGCTGAGCAGGCTGATCAGTGTGACCGCACGTAAAATTTTATTTTCTGAGAACATATGTGTCCTCAAATTCAAGGTCGAGGCGATGGCCATACGGTCCGACAACACCAGCGCCGGATCTGAACTGTCGGAGCATGTCCTTATCCACTTCCATAAGACCCAGCAGGAACAGCTCCGGATCATTCGATGGTCGGGTCTGATCAAGGGGTGAAAACAATTGTTCATTGGAAGCTGCCGGGCGGACAAGACGTGGGGTCACCACGATCACTAGGTCTGTCTCTTGCTTCTGATAGCTTGTGGAGCGAAACAACGCGCCCAGAACCGGAATGTTTCCAAGCCAGGGAAGCTGCTCAATGTCTCTTTGATTAACAACTTGCAAAAGGCCCGCCATTGCAAAACTCTGGCCACTGCGCAATTCCATCACGGCCTCGGCCTTGCGTGACGTGAAAGCCGGAAAGCCATTCACTTCCAGTGTGCCGTCCAGTTCGCTGACTTGCGTCATGACGCGAATGTTGATTTTCTGGTCTTCCAGAACGGTCGGCACGAACTTCAGAACCACACCATAGGGATGGTAGCTGTAAGATACATCGCCGTCATTTATGCTGGTGGGAACAGGAATCTCTCCACCTGCATGAAAACTGGCAGCTTCTCCGCTCACCGTCGTGATGTTTGGTTGCGCGAGACGGCGTACAAGGCCTTTTTGTTCAAGCGCATCAATGATGACATCGACCCGGACGCCGGCTGTTCCCAGCACATTTGCAACCAGAGTTCCGAATGCCGAGTTGCCAGATAGAATTCGATTGGAGCCCGAGGAATTGTCAGCGAGAAAACTTGCAACGCCACCTTCTTCAGTCGCATTCACCGCAAGTCCGGTTCCGCTGCCAAAGAGGGTACTGTTGCCACTTCTCGCAGCTACTTTCACGCCTAAATCACGTCCAACGGAGCGTTTTGCTTCCAGAACGCGTACTTCGAGTGAGACCTGTTGAACATCGGATATGCTGAGAGCGTTGAGAATGGGTTTATCTGAGAATTGCTGTGCGGCCGCCAAAGCCTGTTTCATGTCAGTTGCATTGGCGACAACACCGGACAATTGGACCTGATTGCCCAGATTTATGACACGTATATCTGAGTAAGGCACAACAGCCCTGACAGCACTTTCAATATTGCTGGCATCGCGCTCGACCCGCACATCAACGACGCCGAGAAGGTTTTTGTTGCTGTCATAGATGGATACGTTGGTGAATCCGGTCTTTTTACCCTGAATGTAAAAGGACACATTCGACAATGGCACAGCATCGGCAATAGAGGAATCGCCAATGACCAGATCTGAAAAGCTTTTGTTTGTATTGACAGTCGTCGATGAGCCGGGTTGGATCGTGGCGCTCGTTGTTGAGCGTTCCCGGTCATTAAGTGTAATGCGCAAATCCTGCGCTAAAGCGGGAATGGTCGTGACAGCGCCGGACAGCAGCAGGCCAAGCCCGCCAGCAACAAAAATTTTGCGAATACGTTTGCCTATATGGCATCCAGAGACGCAATCTTTCCCCATCCACGGCATCTTGTTTTAACAGCCCCGATTCCTTTACACGCTGTTAAACATTTCGCATTTCATGGTTAATAATCACTTAACCTCGTTGAGGACGTTGTATTCGGTCTTTTTTGAGTCCCGGTAGACAGCTACTTTGGCTGTCGCTGGCCGCTTGACAACGACTTCGGGCTGAGGTGCATAGCCTGTTGCTGCAACGGGTTGCTGCCCAAAGCCGCCGCCCAGGTCACTAATATTCACCGGTTCAATGGTCTCAAATTCAGAAGATGCGACATTGCGCAAAGTGAGGGAAAGCGTTCCGATAGACTGCGCGAGCGTAAGCTTCTGTGCCTCGGACGTTGAAACATCAAATGTTATCGTCTTGACGACAGCTGCTTTGTTGGCGCGCTCATCGGCCATTTGATCGATAGCGAGCACCTTTATCCCCTGCAGCAGAACATCGGTTGACGCATTTGACGCTGAAATATTGGAGCTGCCGCTGCTGCGCGTCAGCATGACGTCCACCCGGTCGCCGGGTAGCACAAATCCGGCCACACCAAGCACATCATTGATGCGGATGGAAACTGCTTTCATGCCGGGCGCAAGGGCCGCAGACAAAGTCGCACGCTGGCCAGGTCCGGTAATCTTGTTCGAAAGCAACGGTTCACCAATTTCGATGGCTGACATGACATAGCGGAGTTTGCCGGTTTCACCGATGACCTCTTCGACAGTGCGAAATGCACCTTCGGGAATGTCGTCGGATTGCCACGCGATACTGCGCAAACTGCCGGTATCAACAGTCATCCCAAACCGCAGTGGAACAGCAGCTACAACAATCGTGTTATCGGGAGCCTCTGGCTCAACTACATTTTCAGCAATTAGTGCTGCTTGCTGACCGCGCAGATAAGATTGCACGCCCACGACTGCCAGAACAGCCAATACAAATGCGACCAGTAGACTAACCAACGAAGATCTGTTCATGACGCCTATCCAAAGGGCAGCCGATGGAACCGGCTGCCATGACTTTTAAGAAGCTGTGGCTGCAGACGCCACCATGTGCATCTGCAGCCACAATATTAAGGATGCTTTGAAGGATTAACCTTCTTCTTCTTCTTCTTCGCCGCCGCCATCAGGGCTCATATCGTCCCAGAAACTCGACCATGCTACCCATGCACCATCGAGGCTTGAGCCAGCAAGGCCAACGGTAGCGATGACACCACCCACCAGCAGACCCAGAAGGATCAGATATTCGGTCAAAGCAATGCCTTCTTCGTCAGCTGCAAATGCACGGAGATTTTTCAAAATGATATTCATGTTACACCTTATATTTCTGTTGTACTCAAACATTAGGGCGACTGGATACGTCTTTGTTCAGTGCTTTCTGCCCGAGAAGGCTGACAACGCGTGAACGTTGAAAACCGCCCCCCTGAGAACGTATTTTGTCGGTTTCTACCTATTCGACTAGTATCCCTTCAGGTTCGAACCCTAAGGATCGATTATTTCCAAAGACATAAGAATTCATTTATGCCATTGGGCATGGACGTTGTTTCCATCGCAAAACGATAATCAGGAGAGGTATATTAGTCGTGATCCAGTTAGATAAAATTTTAGCTATCTCATGATTGAAGCACTGGCGACGCTGGTTCTGGTAGCGACCGGTCTGTGTTTTTTATACGCAGCATTCACCGATTTTCGATCCTGGAAAATACACAATCAGACTGTTCTGGCACTCATTTTGCTCTTTGCAATATACGCTGCCTGCGAGCCGCACATAGCCATAAACTGGTTCCCGCCAGTCCACCTGCCCACAGCGTTGGGTGCTGGAGGACTGTTGTTCGTAACAGGTTTTTTATTGTGGCAATTCAAATTGTTAGGGGCGGGTGACGCAAAGCTGATGTTCCCCATAGGTCTGTTTTTGGGGTGGAGCAATCTGATGACTTACGCCTTGTTTCTGATCGGTTTTGCGCTGCTGACAATGCTTTTGCTGCGCATGCCCTTGCCCTATGGACTATCCAAAACCTGGCCTGGCATGCGTTTAAATGAAATCAGAACAACAGGCAAAGTGCCTTACGGCGTCGTGATGGTGGCCGCGTTTTTCGCTATACTGTATGTTAACTATAAACTTACAATTTGAAAAAACTGTAATCTAAGTACTTGTGTCAACCGCGCTGAATGGATGTAGTGCTGTTTCGAAGCAACTCAAGATTGTTTGCTGTTGTTTCATTTGCGGGATCAATCTCATAGGCCTTCAGAAAATAGCGCCGCGCCTGAACCAGATTTCCGCGCAGTAAATACGAATAGCCAACATTATTGAGGTATGCTGGCCGGTTGGGAATCATGGAAGACAAGCGCTGATAGGCTTGGTCTGAATTGTCAAAGCGCGCCAGATGATCGGAGGACGCTGCATATCCAAGCCACGCCATTGGATCATTCGGGTAAACCGAAGCGGCCTTCTTGAAAAGAGAGTAGGATTTTCCGTAATTGCGTTCCCGGAACTGCACCTTGCCTTCTTTTACCAACTGATCATTTGAGTAATAGGACGCATAGGCGAGATCGTCCGAGGACACAGAGCTGTCGCCAAATGATGATAATTCACGGGTCACCGACGCGCATCCCGCAAGCAGGCTGACAATTGAGACTGTAATGAAAATTTTTGCAATCATGTCTTGTACCATTCTCATAAGGCACATTCCATACAGGAATGGATGGGAGTGATCCCACAGGCCTACAGATTACGAGGGTACAAAATACAAGAAACGCCTCTAACTCCTTCATAATGCACGATAGTCCTTAACAGTCCCTAAACTGCAGGCTTACTTAGGCTTAAGGAATAATTCGCTACAACCAGTTGTGCGAGACCTTGCAGGAGTATTGACTATGGCCATTACCGAGCCAGTAGTGCCAACAACCGTTAGAGAAACGGGCATAAATCGAGATTCTTTGATGAAGCTCGTTGCCAAGACCCTGCAGGCCCAGGGCTCGCTGGCCCCGTCGCAAATTGCATTCGAAACGCGGCTTTCGCCCGGGGTTGTGGTTGAAATTCTGAAGGAATTGCAAAAACTTCAATATGTGGAATCGCGCGGCCTGGAAGGCTTTGAAATGCGATCAGAAGTTCGCTTTTCCTTGGGTGGCGCCGGTGTGCACTATGCCAACCGGGCCAGTTTACTGTCCCAATATATTGGGCCGGCACCTGTTAGTCTGGAGGCCTGGATTGCTCAAATTCGCCAACAGTCCATCGCAAATGAACGGGTCACGCAGGAAGTTTTGCAAGATGCTTTGTCTCATCTGGTTCTGCCAGAAAACATTGTTTCGGTCATTGGGCCAGCCATCAACTCAACCAAATCGGTTCTGCTTTATGGCGAGCCAGGGAATGGTAAAACCAGTATTGCAGAGGCAATGGGAAAAGCATTCAAGGATCTGATTTATATTCCCTACTGCGTGGAAGTGGGTGGGCAGATCATCAATGTTTTTGATCCAACATTGCATACGCCAGAAGATGAAGAGTATCAGCCAAAAGCCCGCCCGACATTTGACCGTCGCTGGCGTCTTTGCCGCAGGCCATTTGCACTAACTGGCGGAGAGCTCACGCTTGATATGCTGGATTTGTCCTACAATCCGGTGTCACGCTACTATGAAGCACCCATCCATCTTAAAGCGATTGGCGGCGTGTTTGTGGTCGATGATTTCGGGCGACAGCGAACTGACCCGCAAGCGGTTTTGAATCGGTGGATTGTGCCGCTGGAACGCCGTTATGACTTTTTGACCCTTCATACGGGCAAGAAATTCGCGGTTCCTTTTGATCAGTTAGCAGTGTTTTCAACCAATTTGCCCCCCGAAGAACTGGCAGATGCTGGTGCTTTGAGGCGGTTACATTACAAGATTAAAATTCCAACGCCATCGGCAGATGATTTCCGGGTAATCTTCCTCGATGCCGCAAAAAAAGCTGGCCTTCCTTATGACAGTGCTGCGTTTGAAGCATTTTTTGAACGACATTATGCCAATGGAAAGGCAACGCCCGCCGGCCACCATCCCAAATATATCATTGATTTCATTACATCCGTTTGCCGCTTTAAAAACGAAGAGCTGCGCATGGATGCCGAATTGCTGGATGGCGGCTGGGGCAATCTGACTGTGAACTGACGACTGGTTGATTGGCCACCTGGTTGATCAGCTAAGTTCAAGCCGGGTCACAACCGATTGCGGATCCCGCAAAGCCAGAAACCATGGGTCCATGTCCAACACACGTTCAATTAAGTCTGACACGGTCTGATGGCTGGCATCCGTATCAACGCGAATGAGTATCTGTGTTGCCACAGGCGCTGCCGTTGAATCTCCCAGACCAAAAATGGCGAGATCGTCGAAATCCGTCGAAACCGTTACATCAACTGTGCGCAATGAAATGCCGTCGCGCGCGGCGGCCATCTTTACCCCTATGGCCACACAGCCCGCAATGGCGGTTCTGGCGTAAAATCCGGGCGAAGGTCCTGCAGCTGCGCCGCCCATGCCATAACCCAAATCAGTTACAGCCGTAAATTTTCCTTCCCGCACGGTACATGCCAGCCCTTCTTCCACCCGGCCATGCGTTGTTATTTTGCTGGTGGCAACTGACGGGTCTGAAAGCATACGTTTGATAACTTTCATCTGGGCCAGTTGAATCGCATTATCAGCATCATTATTCGTGTGAGTGTTCACAATTGTGTGTCCCTTCAGGCTGCGTGTTTTGTGGCTTGTATTGTCAGATGATCGGCCAATGCCTCAGCATCCCCGCCGACACCATCAATCAACGCAGACTTTCTGCGCCGCAAAAATGGCAGGCCAAGCACATAGAGGCCCGGAGAGATCACACCGCCGTCATGTTGCAAGCGGTCTTTTGAATCAAGCACCGGAAGCTGCAGCCAACTGAAATCCGGCTGATATCCCGTGGCCCAGACAATGGTACTGATCGATCCTGTGTTGAGGTCACATTGCAGTCGTGGATTGCTGCCAACGTTGGTCGCTGCATGGCGATGAGGCGGGGCAACATCTGCAAGGTTGTGGGTCGCCGCCCAATCATCAAACCCATTCAAAAGGCGGTTCATTTTGAGATCAGAAAGCGCGCATTGATTTGCCAGAGATCCGGAAAACAGAGCACGTCCATCGCGAATGCCGGCAAGCCTGCCGACAATCTCCACGCCGTCAGCTTGAAGCGCATTCAAATCCATGATCGGACGTGTTTTGGAGCCGATCAGCTGGAGAGAAGGAACGCGCCTTGCGCGGTCTGGATCATCCACTTCATCAAGGCTCATATCCAGAACGCCGGTTCGGTCCATCCACCATTGAATGTCGAACCCGCGATACTGCCGTGGCACTCGGATGTGTTGCCCGGCCGCAAGTATGACCTCATGGCCCGCTGCCTTTATTTCCGACGCCAGTTGGACACCCGTTGCTGATGCGCCAACCACCAATACGCCGCCGGGTCCAAGTTGGCTGGGATTGCGATACTTGAGCGGGGTTAGCTGCGTAACGTGGTTGGGAATGCTCTGCGCAAATTGTGGCAGGCGAACCTGCGCACATGCTCCGCTTGCAACCACCAGATTGTCGCAATACCAATTGCCGCGTGAGGTCTGCACGCAATAGCCGGTGCCATGCACCGTAGCGGACAACACTGTGGTGCGGTCTTCTATGGGGGCCGTGATCTTCTGTGCAAAAAATTGCAAATGACTGACGATCTCCGGCATTGACATAAAGCCATCTGGATCTGATCCGGCATAGGCAAAGCCGGGGAGGTGGTTTTGCCAGTTGGGTGTTAGTAATTTGAGGCTGTCCCAGCGTTCATGGGCCCAGGAATTCGCCACTTCGCCCCGCTCGATCACCACATGGGCAATCGAGCGGTCGGTAAGGCATTTGCTCATAGCGAGCCCGGCTTGACCGGCGCCAACAATGACGGTCGAAATCTGTTTCACGACACTCGCTCCTTCAGGCAGCCCTGATCAGGCTACGTCCACATGAACATTGGTTGGGTTGGTGATGAGGTCGAACACAGCCGAACGCTTTTGCGACTGGGCAACCAGAGCGCGGATATCGGCTTCGCTGGCATCCGCATCGATCTCAAAGCGCACACGTACAGCGCCAAAACCATTGCGAATGTCCGGGTCCATTCCCAGAATGCCGCGAACATCCACATCCCCTTCAACAATGGCCTTGACGCCGCGCAGTTGAATGCCGCGATGCTGAGCAACTGCTGCGACACCGCCGGTCAGGCAGCTTGCCAGTGCTGCAAGCACGATTTCAGGCGGGGTTGGCGCACTGTCTTTGGCGGCAAAAACCTCTGGGTGATCAGACGCGATTTTGAAAGTGTGCTTGCGCTCATGATCCTGGCCAAGACCAAAATAACCATTGATGCTGTTGATACTTTCGGTGCCATCCACCCAGTCGCAGGTGCTTCGGAATGTAAAGGCAGCAGCCTCTGGCGTTTCAGCAAAGGCGCCGCGTGCACCAATAAGAGCTTCTGTGTTCACGCCATTGTCGATGACGCCTTCATTTGTGTTTGCATGTGTCATGTTATCGTTTCCTTTTGGGGGTTGGTTTGTTTTGTCATTTGGTTTGGATGGCAGCTTATTCAGCCACTGGGTTACGGGCCGTGATCAGCCATGAAGAACTGTCCATCCACAGCCCTTCCGCATTGGTTTCAACTGTTCGGAACAGTTTGGTGAGTGCAGCTTCAACATCTGCACGTCGTTCTTCGCCAAACGCACCGGCCTCGCGAAAGGTTTCTCCGGCAGGACCAATTGCCAATTGAAAGGCAATGGCCTCCTCAATTGTGCGGCCCACCATGACTTTGGCGTCAATGCGCTGAAAGGCGACATCAGCAAAGCCTGCAGATTTCATCTGTGCCCGGGTGGTTTCTTCATCGGCCATCGAAAATGGGCCGGGTCCGCAGGTCCGAGCGTCTTCACCAGGTTTTGGCAAGATGCTTTGCACAACATCACGAGCCGCAATCAGCCAGGGATTATCAGCACGTTGCCGCCATACGATATGGGCCATCCGCCCACCAGGTTTCATGGCGTTCCGCATGGCGCGCAATCCGCCGACTGGATTGGCAAAGAACATGGTGCCAAAGCGGGCAAACACGAAGTCAAACTGACCCTCATCCAGTCCCGCTTCCACATCGCCAGAGACAAACCGGACATTGCTTGAAAGGTTATGTGCAGCGTGTATTCCGGCATGATCCAGAAAGGCCCGGCAACAATCAATGCCGACAACATCACCCGATGGTGCAACCCGTTTGGCAAGCGCAACCGCTGTATCGCCAAAGCCGCAGCCGACATCCAGAATCCGATCACCGTGCCTTACATCGAGCGCGGGAAGGGTTTCGGCGCTGTGCCGAGACAGCCCGCCTACCAGAATATGGCGATAGCGGATGAATTTGGGGGCCAGAATTTCGTTCCAAAACTCCACGAGAGGCGACGCTTCAAGCGCCGGCATGTTTGATGTGTGTGCATTCATTTTCTTGTCTCCCTTCCGATCAGCTCGGTGAGCAATCAGGCTTTGGTGATGATGATTTCGGCATATTCCGCCGGAGCATTCATCGACCCGTCTGTGGCGACATTGAATTCTGCTATCAGAGCCAGAATGTCCGCTTCCAAAGCTGCCTGACCGTTTGCATCCAGCACCAGAAACGCTTTGTGCACAGGGCCGTAGAGTGTCCGGAACACATCGACAAAATGCGCGGGTGAGCGGTAACGGAAATTGAACTGCCGCTTTGTGACCCGGATGATTGATGCCGTCGGAGCAAATGTTTCATCCAACCAGGCCTGATCACCCCACAGGGCAGGGGATTGAACACCCGCTGGCGGCGCGACATGCCTGCCAAGGGTTTTGAACAAGCGTCCGATGTAGCTGGACGGGGTCCAGTTGGCCATGCCGATCTGTCCACGACGCTTGCAGACCCGAACCAACTCACGGGCTGCCTGTTCCTGATTTGGCGTAAACATCACGCCGAATGTGGAAACAACCGCATCGTATGAATTGTCATCAAAGGGCAATGCTTCAGCATCAGCGACCTTGAAATCTACCTCGTGGCCTTCAGCCTTGGCTCGGGCCTTGCCGCTTTCCAACAGTGACGCCACATAATCGGTTGAGGTTACATTGTGCCACCGACGGGCAAAAGCGAGGGTGGCATTGCCATTGCCCGCAGCCACATCAAGGATCTGCGCACCGGCTTTGTTGTCCATTGTTTCCGCCAGCGTTTCGCCGACAATCTGCAGTGTTGTTCCAACGACTGCATAGTTGCCAGACGCCCATGCAGCGTTCTGTTTTGACTTGATGGCCTCAAAATCTGTTTCGATGATTGTGTTTTGGATGTTCATGGTATTTCTCCGTTTTATCAATGATTTCAGTTGTTTATGGCAAGAGCGTTTTGTTGCTTGCCGATGAACAGACCAATAGACGGAGAGAAGCTGTGCAGATACTTCGCGAAATGAAGTAAACCACTACAGAAATGAAAGTTACGCGCTACACGAAATGAAGTTACCGTGTTAAAATGCCTTTGGGAGGCTTCTAATGCGTTACAATCAGTTTTGCCCCATTGCCAAGGCAACCGAGATTCTCGGCGAAAAATGGACCATTCTTATCGTCCGTGAAATTCTCATGGGTGGATGTCGGTTCAACGAATTACAGCGTGGTCTGGGGGATATTTCCCCGGCGCTGCTGACAAACCGTCTGAAGTCACTTGAACAACAGGGCATGGTCGTCAGGCGCAAGATCCCTGGCCAGAAGGGACATGAATATTTCCCGACAGAAGCCTGCAAGGCGCTTTTGCCACTCCTGATATCTCTGGGCGAATGGGGGCTGGTCTGGGCTCGGCACACCATCTTGGACGCAGATTTCGATGTCGAGTTTTTGATGTTCTATCTAGAGCGCTCCGTTGACGCGTCAAAACTCATTGGAACCGAAACGGTGATCAAATTCCGCTTTTCCGATCTGACGGAACAGCGCGACTGGTGGCTTCTGATTGAAAGTGACAACACGCAAGTCTGTCTGAAAGATCCGGGCAAGGATATTAATGTCTATTTCGACTGCTCGGTTCGTACCATGCATGATGTCTGGATGGGAGACCGCACTTACAAGGACGCATTGAAAAGCGGTGATCTATCTGTTCAGGGTGATCTGGCCCTAACCCGAAATATACAGGCATGGCTGACACCGGCCACATTCGCCGATTCAGAGCGGGCGCCCTTACCGGCTTAGGGTTGATTCCCAACTTTAACGCACTGAATTTGGCCGACATGCTCACCCACTCCGGCTGGCCGGTCCTGGAACAGCCGTTGCTACGTAATCTATATGTCCTATATAACGGGGAACGCCAGAACCTGCCTCCAGCAAAGGCCGCGCCGCTATCTTTATGAAAAAAATCGATGCCTACATCAAATTCAAAGACTGCATTTTATCCGGTCAACTTCGCCCAGGGCAGTTTGTGACGCAAAAAGAGCTTTGTGAGTTGATTGATGTTCCAATAGCGCCTGCCAGAGAGGCTATCCAGCGTCTTGAGCATGAAACACTGTTAAAAGTGTATCCAAAGCGCGGTATCCAGATATCCGGTGTCAGTCCGAAGCTCATCCGAAACGCTTACCAAGTTCGCGTGCTTATGGAGAAAGAAGGGCTGCGGATCTATCTCGAAAAAGCTCCGATTGCCGACATTGAAGCGATGCTGGAGAGATCCAAAGAAGTGCTGAGCCGACTGGAAAAGAGAGAACTGACTGCAGACGAAGTCCTCGAAATTGATACAGTAGATGACTCGTTCCACAACACCATCGTCGAATATCTGGATAATGAAATTCTGTCGCAGACATACCAGATAAATCAGGCGCGTATTCGCCTGATCCGTATGGGCAATCAAAGTACAGGTGATCGGAAGATACCTGCCATGCGGGAGCACGTCGACATTCTGACCGCCTGTAGTGAGCGTGATATCTCGCTGGCAACGGCGCTTCTGGAACGCCACTTGCAGCTTTCCCAACGCCGTGCACTAGACGGCTGCTAGCCCCCCAAACTCCGAATAAGCTCTGACTGCCTTAACCCATTGTGATTTCCCGTTGGCGTTGAATTCCCAAGACAATGGGATTTCAGGCGACAAGCTCGATTTCATTTCCGTTGATTGCCCGTCAAATTCTGTTATATATATGTAAAATGTAAGAAGAATTTATAAGAATATGCGGCTCGGGAACGCATCAGTTCCATCAAGGAGGAAGAAATGAAATTTGCATCAATATTAACGGCCATGGCTCTGCTGACGGGTGTAGTGTCAGTCCAAACAGCAGCTATAGCTGCGGATTTTCCGCAACGACCCGTGCAGACAATATTTCCATGGGGACCGGGGACAGCGATGGCTGCGGATCAGATTATTGCCGATGCAATTGGCAATGAACTGGGCGTCGCAGTGACACTTGTTTCCACACCGGGCGCTGGTGGCACAAAAGCGTTCAAAACCGCAATGGCACGCCCCGCAGACGGATACACGATGATTTCAGGCTGGGTTGCTCCATTGGTCAGTGCGCCAGCAAGTGGCAAGGCCGATTGGACTTACAAGGACTTTACGCCGCTTCACTCTGGCGTGGCAGCTGCTTTTGCCATCGCCACGCGGGTTGATGACGACCGCTTCGCCAATTTCCAGGAAATGATGGACTATGGAAAAGCCAACCCTGGAAAACTGCGTTATTCATCTGGGACTGCAGGCAACCTGCCGCATAAAGTCATGGCCAAGGCTCTGAAAGCCTTCGGTGTTGTTGCACAGGTCGTGCCTTACAAGACCGACGGCGAAGCCCGCAAGGATCTCCAGTCTGGTGTATTGGACTTCGTCTTTGTCAATCCGGGAGCCTACATGGCAGACAAGGACGGCTACACAATTGGCCTTGTTCTGTCAGAATTACCTGCTGTCAAAGCATTGTTCGATGGGGCAGATACCGTTGAAGACATGGGCATAGACATCGGATTGACGGGGCTCGGTCCACTGGGTTGGACATGGTGGCTGGTCCATAAAGACACACCAACTGAACAGGTTGAAGTGTTGCAAAGTGCCATGAACAAAGCCATGAAAAACGATGCTGTCAAAGAAAAACTGAGCGCCATTGGCTGGACACCGCTTGAATGGGATCATCAGCAATATGCTGAAATCGTTGGTTCAGTATCGACGCAGATTTCCGGTATGGGCGACGGTCTGCTTTGGGAAGAAGAACAGATCAAAAAGCTGCGCGCCCAATAGCGTTGCTGTTCTCTGGGAAATGGCTTTTTTAGAGCTTGATCAAGCCATTTCCCATCGTGCGGCAGAAAACTCCACTTCTGCAGATGACACACTTTTGAGGCAGGCGACAGGCAGCACAAGATGACATTCACCCGGCAACACGTGGAATGGCTTTCCCTGATCCTGTTCCTGGCAATTGTAGCAATCGTCTTCCAACAGATCAGTACAGACCTGGTGAAACAGGGCATTGCTGAAGGTGACCCTTTCCACAACGCGGCTTTCTTTCCGCGTGCGGTTTGCATCCTTATAATCGCGGCTGTCCTGATCCGTGTGGTGACGCTAACGCTGCAAATGAGACAAGTGACAATTGTTGACGATTCCGTTGCTGCGAAAGATTTGCGCCGGCCCTTTATGCTGGTCTGCCTGTTCGGTTTGTATTTATTGTTTCTGGACTTGCTGGGCTACCATCTGGCAACCGCACCGTTCATTGCCATTGCCATGATCACTTGCGGGGATAAGAAGCCGATCCCGACAATTCTCTATTCTGTTGCAGTTGCGTTGCTCATAGCGTTTCTGTTTGAAAAATATCTGAAAATCGTGCTGCCGGGCGGTATGTTCGCTATCAATATACCGTGGTGACGTTTCATGCTGATTGAATCTATCACCCAAGGCTTTGCGCTATTCGCAACGCCGCTCGTTTTCATACTCATCATACTCGGCATCGTATTTGGATTGCTGGTGGGGGCGGTTCCGGGCTTGGGGCCGCTCATGGGAATTGTGCTGATATTGCCTGTCGCAATCAATCTGCAGCCCATTACCGCCATGGCTCTTTTACTGGGCATTTACGTCGGCGGATCCTGCGGAGGTTCGATTTCTGCAATTCTGCTTAGAATTCCAGGGACACCACTGGCGGCAGCCACCTTGTTCGATGGCTATCCACTCGCACAAAAAGGGCGCGCCGCCGAAGCCGTTGGCATTGCCATTTCCTCTTCTGCCCTCGGCGGCCTTATTGGCGGTGTCATTCTGATTACGTCGGCACCAATTCTTGCGATTTTTGCACGGCAGTTCAGTCCACCTGAGTTCACAATGCTTGCGATTACCGGGCTGGTCGCGATTGCATCTGTTTCCGAAGGCTCATTCCTCAAAGGCATTCTGTCTGGGTGTTTGGGCTTGATACTGGCAACCATCGGAACAGACCAGATTTCGATGGGCTATCGCTTTACATTTGACAGCCATCACATGCTCAACGGATTTCATCTGGTTTCCATCGTGGTCGGGATGTTCGCCATCTCAGAGATGGTTTTTCAGATGATGGGCAAAAACCTGACCGCCAAACCGAATATTCCGATTGTGCGCGCTGAGTTCAAATCGGTTCTGTCGGTTCTCAAAAACTGGAAAAACCTGATCAGATCGTCCTTGATCGGAACATTCTTTGGCATCCTGCCCGGGGCGGGCGGCGTCATCAGTTCATTTGCAGCATATGCAGTTGCCAAGAATGCCGCCAAACCTCACGAAAAATATGGAGAAGGTGAAGTTGGCGGTGTGATTGCAACCGAAAGCGCCAACAATGCCACCTGCGGAGGTGCGCTGGTTCCGTCTTTGGCGTTGGGCATCCCAGGTGACCCCATCGCGGCTTTGCTGGTCGCAACGCTTCTCATATTCGGTTTCTATCCCGGGCCAACGCTTTTCGAGGATCAGCCCGAAATCGTTGGAGCCATCTTCATTGTCTATTTGGCATCCAATGTCGCTTTGCTGATATTGGGTGTCTTGCTGACCCCGCTTTTTGTTTATGCGTTGAGAATTCGCAAATCCAGATTGATCCCCGCAATTCTGGTGTTGTGCGTTGTTGGCACTTTTGCTCTTCAATCCTCAATCTTTGATCTGTGGGCAATGCTGGGATTTGGGTTGGTCGGGATCATACTACGCATCGCCAACTATCCATTGGCGCCCATCGTTATTGGAACCATTCTTGGGCCATTGCTGGAAAACAATCTCCGACGCTCTCTGCTCTTGTCAGATGAAGGCTATTGGATATTCCTTGATCGACCGGTCTCCGCCGTCCTGCTGGTAATCAATGTGCTTCTTTTGTCGTGGGTTGCCTGGAGCACAATTCGCAAAATCAGATCACCTGAAAGCAAGCAAGACCGTCTTGCATGACAAAACCTGCGACAAATGTGGGAGCAGAACGTGCAAAAACACGCCCCCAATTGTGTCCAGACCCCATTGCCTGTCAGATCTTGCACCCTGCCATTACCGTGAAGCCCACAAGGCTCCACGCTCAAAGATGCTTCTCATCTGTGGCACCTTGAACTCGTCGGCCACGTGGCCAAGTGAGCTGTAGAAAACGCGGCCTTTGCCGTAAGTTCGTTTCCAGACAACAGGCATGACAACATTGTCGATTTCTTCAAAATAGGTACCATCAAAACGCGTTGTTGCGAGCACCTCAATGCTGGGATCGAAATGCATGTAATACTGTTCGGATCGATAGTCGAAGTCGCCGATACCGGCGACAATGGGATCCTCCGACTTGGTGATCTCAACCCGGTAATCGATAATATCGCCGGGATGCGCCACCCATTGGCCTCCGGTCATGAACTGGTAGTCCGGCTCGTTGCGAAAGGAGTCGCACATCAGCCCGTGGAACCCGGCAATGCCGCTTCCAGCACGAATGCAGGCCAGAAGGTTTTGCAGTTCCTCTTTCTCAATGCGCGACATGGTGACGGCAGGAATGATCAGATCAAATTCGCCAAGTTTGGGGTCGGCGAATGCTTCGGTTGAACTGTCCAGAACAACGTCAAAATTCTGAGCTTCCAACATCTCTTTGACTACATCAGCACTGGCCTCCGGAGTGTGACCTTCCCATCCGCCCCACACGATAATCGCTTTCTTGTTACTCATGGTTTTGGTGTCCCTTTAATTATAAAGCTGCCCGGCGGGCAGGGTGCTCTGCAAAGGCAGAGCTTGCTTACATTGATGTTTCAGCGTGATGGTTTGTCCGGTGTCCGCAGACACCAGAATGGATTCCATGATCTCCAGAACATGCAAAGACAGCTCAAGACTGGCGCGATGGCTGTGGTCTTTGACGATTGCCTCGGCCATATCGGCCAGGCCTATGACCCTGTAATTGCCGTCACCATATAAATGCGTCTGCTCGGCTTTGCTCCAGTCGCCGGAGCCTATTGAAACAAGTATGTCGCCGTCAAAATTGTTAGGGTCAGCGACGATCATAGAGCCTTTGCTACCGTAGATTTCAATTGGGCTGTGATCGTGCTTGTGCACGTCGAAACTGGTGACCAGTGTAACTGAGGCGCCATTCTCAAAAGACAGAATGGCCGAAATATGGGTCGCAACGTCCACCGCAACGGTCTCACCTTCGCGTGGACCGGAGCCAATGGTGCGCGTCGGCCTTGTAATTTTAGCCGTGCCGTAAACAGATGAGACCGGGCCCAGCATATTGATCAGACTGGTGATGTAATATGGCCCCATATCCATTAGAGGGCCGCCACCATCCTGGTAGTAAAAATCGGGATTTGGATGCCAGCGTTCATGGCCGGGAACCATCATGAAACCTGTTCCTGCAACCGCGTCTCCAATCGCGCCGGAATCAATGATCCGACGTGCGGTCTGGTGCGCACCACCAAGAAATGTGTCCGGCGCACAGCCAATTCGTAGCCCGGTGCGTGACGTTGCTTCCAGTAGTTTTTCAGCTTCTGCCAACGACGTGCCAAGTGGCTTTTCGCAATAGGCATGCTTTCCCGCGTTGAGTGCGGCAAGATTAACATCCACATGATGTTGGGGCGTGGTCAGGTTCAGAACGATATCAATCCGGTCATCAGCGAGCAGTGCTTCGACAGTCATCGCTTCCAATCCGTATTTTTCAGCCTTCTCCTTTGAGGCTGCCTCATTGATATCAGAGCAGGCAATCATGTTGATGAATGGAAATTGCTCGGCTCTGCTTAAATAGGCATCCGAAATGACGCCACATCCAACCAGTCCTATACCCAGTGAGCGCATAATCTATGTATCCTTTGCAACGTCGTTCCACGGCGCCCTGTAGATATCGCGCAGCATCAATGCTGCGGCACCGCGTGCCCATAATTGTTCGTTGATGGTGTGGAAGATGATTTCTGTGGCTTCGAAGTGGGCGGAAAAACTGTTGTCCCGTACGCTTTCAAGAAAGGTTTTCCTGATCACACTTTCATATCTGTCATCTTCCGTAACCATTACGATTTTTTCCGGATTTATCAAATTGATGATGTGAGAAACGCCAACTCCAAGCATCTTGCCCTGCATCCCGATCTGCTCAAGCGCCCATGGATTTTTCGCAGTGGCAAGTGTGATCAAGTGCGACGTGGTGTTTTCAGATTCATGATGCTCCGCTTGAACCGCCTCAGCCAGTTCCTTGCGCAACTGCGTCACATCAACTTCCATGTAAGCGTCGAGGCAATCCCGCTGTCCGCAGCGGCAGTGCCGACCTTCCTGTCCTGTCTTGATATGGCCGAAGGCTGATCCGAAAGTTGTTGCGCCCTTGTGGAGATCATCATCAATCCACAAGGCCAACCCTACGGCCTGATCTATTGTGATCGCAGCAAAGGAATGATTGTTCTGAGCGTAACCAAACCAGCTCTCAGCCAGAGCAACCAGATCTGCTGGCTTGGCCATTCTGGTCCGCAATCCCAATCGCTCTTCCAGCAATTGCGCAAGCGGAAAATCACCATCGGCAAAGATGGATCTGGAATGTTTTTGGCCGGCTTCCAGGTCAAAACGGTCAGGGACGCCAATCCCGATACCCTTGATTTTGCTACGGTCAATGCCATGTGCGGCAACGCAAACGTGAATGCTGTTTTCAATCACGTCGACAATTGCGTCGATACTCCTGCTGGCAACTTTCACCGGCATCTGCATGGAGTAGACGGCTTCACCTTTGAAGTTCGCAATGGTTGTTGTGATTTGTTCGGAAGAAATTTTCACACCGATGACATGAGCTGCGTCCGGGATCAGGTCGAGCAAAACGCGCGGGCGCCCGCGTTTTCCATCCTCGGGACGTTTCATATGGATAGCCTGAACAAGGCCTTCCTCAATCAGCGCCCCGGTAATCGCCGACACGGTGGTTCCGCTCAACAGCGTGCGTTCCGAAATCTCAACACGGGAAATACGGCTGTGACAGCGGATTGTCTCAAGAACATGGTACTTATTGATCTCCCGCATCAGCAGAGGATCGGCAATTTTAACGGCCAAACGGCTGGCTCCCAAACTCATCTTGGTATTTAATTCGTGTTCTTTATGTAAATCAAACTGAGCCCGTGTGAAACCCGTTTTTTTACGAAAATGCATATTAAGTCGCGCCGTCCCGCCGCCGACGATTTCCTCTGCTCGCTTCAGTTTCAAACCCTTTAACGGGTTGGATAATTTAGATGTAACGCATGAATCCAAATCGTAAATCTGCATTGGTGGATCGGCAATAATCGGGTTGCCAGAGACGGATAAGATAGCTCTGAAAACGCCATAAACTGAGATAAAATGTTGATATATATCACTTTTTTAGTCTTTCTCTTTGATGCGATTTGAGTGTTTCATTGTTATTCAGTGATTGTCCTCACTCGGATAGTTTTGTAGTCGCCACTGCCTGATATTGTTTCGCCTATGAAAGCCGCCACTATCGTGTCGGTGAAACACGCCTCGATCCGATTTTGACTTAAGAAAATATAACGCTGTTACGAAGCCCTTCATTGGGCGCAGTGAAATACTGGAGGGCTGGTTTTCGCAGAATCTAGGGGTAAAAATTGTCCTCTATAAGCCAGATGATGTGAATTTTATTGTTATTATTCAATATATTAGGTGGAAGTTTGCGACATTTCTAGCGCGACTTGCCAATTAAAACCGGATTGTTTATTAAATATGGAATGCCTTGCTCTGACAAAGGCTACCAGGCTGAGCCAAGTGCATCGCTATCTGGAAACAGAGAATATTTTGGGAGGAAGACAATGATTAGACTAGCTATAGGTGCAGGACTTCTCGCACTTGCTGCGGTTCCGGCACAGGCCGAAACGACGGTTGACTGGCTTCATATTGAGGCTGTGGAAGGCACTGCTGCGATCATGGAAGCAGCTGCCAAGGAATACGAAGCGGCTCATCCTGATATCAAAATCAATGTGCAGTTTCTGGAGAATGAAGCCTACAAGGCAAAATTGACGACCCTGCTGCAATCGGACGCTGCTCCGGACATTTTTTATAGTTGGGGCGGTGGCGTCATGAGCGAGCAGGCGGAAGCAGGTGTCCTGCGCCCGATTGGTGATGTGCTGTCTGCGGAGGCGCGTAGCGCTATTGGTGAAGCCGGTATCAGTGCCTTCACACGCGACAACAACCTTTATGGCCTGGCGCAAAATGTCAGCCAAGTTGTCTTCTGGGGCAACAAGGACTTGCTTGATAAGGCAGGCGTTGGTGCTGATGACATGAAGACCTGGGATGGATTCCTGGCCTCTGTCAAAAAGATCAAGGATGCAGGAATTACACCCATAACTGTGGGTGCTCAGGATAAATGGCCCGCACATTTTTACTGGTCATATCTTGTTGTGCGGCAGGCTGGCCAAGCGGCGTTCGACGCGGCACGTGCCGGTGAGGGCGATGGTTTTGCCGGTGCTCCCTTTGTTAAGGCTGGCCAGATGTTCCTGGATCTCGTGGCTATGGAGCCCTTTCAGGATGGCTTCCTGGCAGCCAATTTTAGTTCGGCTTCGGGAAGTTTTGGTGACGGAAAGGCAGCATTGCACCTGATGGGAAACTGGGATTATGCGGTTCAACGTGACAATTCGGCGAGCGGCAATGGCTTGTCTGACGATCAGCTTGCGATCTTTCCATTTCCAACTGTCGAAGGTGGCGCAGGCGACCCTGCAGACACGCTTGGCGGGATCAATGGCTGGATATTCCATCGCGACGCGCCGGATGAAGCGGTGAAGTTCATGGAGTGGTATACGTCGAACGAAGTGCAATCCCGCTTTGCCGCTGCCAGTGTTTACATTCCGATTGTCGCAGGTTCCGCAGATAGCCTTGCCAATCCTTATTTCAAGGAGATCTCCGACAATATCAACCAGGCGAAATGGCACGCCATCTTCTTTGATCAGGAACTGGGTAAAGACGTTGGCGGTGTCGTGAATGATATCTCCGCCGAACTGTCCGACAATGCGATTTCAGCAGAAGAAGCCGCAGAATTGGTAAAAGAGGCTGTTGACGACTCCCTCTAGTGGTCTGCCTTACATACCGGCTGCAATCAGATTTGCAGCCGGTCCGCTGGTTTTATGTACCGCCATTTCAAGCCGTATCGGACCTATGAAGATGCCACAATGTTGTCGATAGGAATGCAGCAATGCTAAAGCGTCGTTTGCTGACCAGACGTTGGGTCGCGTTGATGTTGTTTCTTCCGTTGACGTTGGGATTGTTCATCCTGCTGGTCGTCATGCCGATGTTCGAAGCGGCAAACTTTTCATTTTACAAATGGAACGGCTTTGGTCCGCCAACTGACTTTGTAGGGTTGCGCAATTACGAAAGTGTTCTGACCCATCGGCACTTCTTTACTGCAGTTAAAAACAGCTTTTTCGTAATCGCTGTTTCGCTCCTGGTGCAACTGCCGCTTGCCCTTTGGGCCGCTCTTGCCCTCGTTGCGAACAACTGGGGCATCAGCATGATCCGTACTTTGTTCTTCCTGCCATATATGCTTGCGGAAATCGCGGCAGGTCTCATGTGGCGGTTTGTCTATGACGGCGATTATGGTTTGGTTCCTGCGATCGGGGATACGCTGGGTATCGATACGCCCTTTGTCCTTGGCGACAAGCTCTGGGTCATGCCGGCAATCATGCTGGTGATCGTCTGGAAATATTTCGGTTTTCACATGATGATATATATTGCCGCGCTACAATCCATACCGCGTGAAGTCATCGAAGCTGCCCGTCTAGATGGCGTCAGCCGTTGGAAAATCACCCGTCATATCAGAATTCCGATGATCCGCTCCGCCATCCTGATCTCTGTGTTTTTCGCAATAATCGGAGCTCTGCAATTGTTTGATCTGATCATTCCGCTCAGCGGTGGTGGGCCAAGTAATTCCAGCAACACCATCGTCAGCTTTCTGTATCAGTTTGGCATTACCCGCACAAAATTTGGCTTTGGCGGCGCTGTCAGCATGATCCTGTTTGCAGCCTGTGTGATCATCACGCTGGCTTATCGACACTTTTTATTGGCACGGAAATGGGACTGATGGCAGCTTTTGGAAGAAAACGGTTTTATCGACCTTCAGGACTTTCAATCGGACAATGCGTAGGCCTGTGTATTATCGCGCTGTTTGTCATTATCCCTCTTTATGCAACAGCATTGGGTGGCTTCAAAACCCTTGGAGAGTTGCGCAGCAGCCCGTTTGATTTGCCACAAAGCTGGAACCCGCAGAATTTCATTGGCATTGTAACTGAAAGCACATTTTTCAGGTCACTTTGGAATTCCCTGTATGTGTCCGTGGCAACGGTTGCGTTGACCGTAGTCCTGTCTTCCATGACAGCATTTGCGCTGGCTCATATAAGGTTTTTTGGCCAACGCATGTTGACCAGTTTTCTCATGGTCGGTTTGCTGTTTCCGGCAGCCACGGCCGTTTTGCCATTGTTTATTACGCTGAGAGATCTGGGTCTTCTGGATTCTCATCTCGGCATTATTCTGGCACAGACAGCCTTCAGCCTGAGTTTTTCAATTCTGCTGTTCCATAATTTTTTCAAGGATTTGCCGAAAGAACTGATCGACGCAGCACGAATGGACAATTGCGGGTACATCCAGATTTATTGGCATATTACGCTGCCACTGTCCCTGCCCATTATAGCAACGGTCAGCGTATTTGCGTTTGTCACGAGTTGGAACAATTTCCTGTTGCCGCTTGTCATGCTCAACACGCCCGACAAATACACCTGGCCACTTGGTATCATGCAGTATCGGGGCGAATACGGCACTGATTGGACAAAAATCCTGGCCTATCTGACGCTCACCATTATTCCGGCGGTCGCATTTTTCCTGGCAGCACAGAAGTATATCATATCCGGTCTGACCGGAGGCGCCGTCAAGGGATAGGCACGGGCAACAATAGCCACGCTTCTGGCTCAGTCCCGATTTCTCACTTTGCCGTAGAGTTCCAGACGGTGATGGACAATATCATATCCCAACTCACGGGCAATTTCCGCTTGCAATTCTTCAATCCGGGGGGAGGTGAATTCAATCACATCGCCCGTATCAACATCAATGAGGTGATCATGATGCGGTTTGTTGGCCAGTTCAAATCTGGCACCCGTGCCATCAAACTCATTGCGCAAGATCGTACCACGCCCTTCAAGAATTGAAAGGGTGCGGTAAACCGTTGCCAGCGAAACGGACGAATCCTGCTTTCGAGACCGCTCCAGAACTTCTTCAGCACTGGGATGATCGCTGGAATTGGCAAGCGCTGATAGAATGGCAACACGCTGGCGCGTGATGCGCACGCCCTCAGCGCGCAATTCATGTTCAAGGTTTTCGACCATGGGTGTGTCTGTTTCGCTCATGCCAAATCATTAGCACGATAGATTCATTTGTTCAAACCTTGTTGCAAATAATTCGCAAGTGCATTGACTAGTTGCGAATTATTGTCATAATCATTTGCAGAAAGCCCGCAAAGGGTGGACTATCAATTTGAACATGGAGCAAACGATGCGTTTCGCTAAACGAGTCCTCTTGGCAACTGCGGCCCTTGCAATCAATGCATCCGGCGCATTCGCAGACGACAAGATGAAAGTTGTGACAACCTTTACGGTCATTGCCGACATGGCTGCAAATGTTGCGGGCGATGCGGCAGAAGTGGTCTCCGTTACAAAGCCGGGTGCAGAAATTCACGGGTATGAGCCGACACCGCAGGATATTGTGCGTGCGTCAAATGCTGATCTTATCCTATGGAATGGTATGAATCTGGAACTGTGGTTTGAGCAGTTCCTCTCTAATCTGAAAGACATTCCCGCAGCGACATTGACCGACGGTATCAACCCTATCCCGATTGGCGCCGGATCTTACGAAGGTCAGCCCAATCCCCATGCCTGGATGGGTCTCGACAATGCGCTGATCTATATCGACAATATTGTTGAAGCATTTGCCGAGCAGGACCCGGACAACGCCGCGATCTACGTAAAAAACGCGGCCGCTTATAAGGATCAACTGCGCGCAACGATTGAGCCCTTGCGCGAACAGGTCGCCAAAATTCCGGAGGCCGAGCGCTGGCTCGTAACCTGTGAGGGCGCGTTCAGTTATCTGGCTCGGGATTTTGGCATGAAGGAATTGTATCTGTGGCCAATGAATGCCGATCAGGTTGGCACACCACAGCAGGTTCGCGCCGTCATTGATGGCGTGCGGGACAATGACATTCCGGTCGTGTTTTGCGAGTCGACAGTCAATACCGCGCCCGCAAAACAGGTTGCCCGGGAAACAGGTGCTGCCTATGGCGGAGAGCTTTTTGTGGATTCCCTGTCAGAGGCAAATGGGCCGGTGCCGACATATCTTGATCTTCTGAGGGTGACCTCACAGACGGTTGCCAACGGTTTGGCAGGCACGAACTAATTGCCTCACGACATAAGGGTGAGGGTCATACATATGAAAACAGAAGCTGAGATGTGATGCATAGATGCTCGATACAGTAACACAGACCAAGTCCGGCTCCGGAGATCACGCCGCTGCCGATGGCATCTCTGCAAAAGATGTTACCGTTACATATCGTAACGGTAACACAGCGCTTTATAACGCCAGTTTTGAAATTCCGCGCGGCACGGTGACCGCATTGGTGGGTGTGAACGGGGCTGGGAAATCGACCATCTTCAAGGCCATTATGGGGTTTGTTCCGGTAGCCAAGGGTGAAATCCGCCTGCTTGGTAAATCAATCTCCGAAGCGCTGCGCAGCAATCTTGTCGCTTACGTCCCGCAATCCGAAGAGGTTGATTGGGCCTTTCCAGTTTTGGTGGAAGATGTCGTGATGATGGGCCGATATGGCCATATGGGTTGGTTGCGCCGGCCCTCGGCAAAAGACCACGAGGCCGTTACCGAAGCGCTGGCCCGCGTCAGCATGAGCGAATTTCGTGACCGTCAGATTGGTGAATTATCCGGCGGGCAGCGCAAACGTGTCTTCCTGGCACGCGCCTTGGCGCAGGAGGGCCAGATCATCCTGTTGGATGAGCCATTCACCGGTGTCGATGTGAAAACCGAAGATCAGATTGTGGCGCTGTTGCGTGAATTGCGTGACGAAGGCCGAGTGATGCTCGTCTCGACACACAATCTGGGGTCCGTGCCTGAATTTTGCGACCGAACCATTCTGGTAAAGGGCACTGTGCTGGCTCACGGTCGGACCGAAAATGTTTTCACGCGCGACAATCTGGAACGCGCCTTTGGCGGTGTGCTGCGCCATGTCACCATTGGTGGCGATGCGCTGCATGATGATGCTGATGCCAGACAAGTTACGATCATGACAGATGATGAGCGCCCCTTCGTGCAATATGGCGACATCACCGTACGCGGCGAGCAGGACACCGAAGAATGATCAGCTATCTGCTGGAGCCGTTTGGGTACAACTACATGACCAACGCCATGTGGGTTTCGGCGCTCGTTGGCGGTGTTTGCGCTTTCCTGTCTGCCTTTCTGATGCTCAAGGGTTGGTCTCTGATCGGCGATGCGCTGTCCCATTCTGTCGTGCCCGGCGTTGCCGTGGCGTACATGCTGGGCTTGCCATTTGCGCTGGGTGCCTTTGTCGCCGGCGGTTTGGCAGCCGGAGCAATGCTGTTCCTGTCCGAGCGGTCCGGTCTCAAGGTCGATGTCATTATCGGTTTGATCTTCACATCATTTTTTGGCCTCGGCCTTTTCATCGTCTCAATCAGCCCGGTGTCGGTCAGCATCCAGACCATCACTATGGGCAATATTCTGGCCATCACGCCGGAAGACACGCTGCAACTCGTGATCATTGGTCTGGTGTCGCTGGTCGTGTTGTTGGCCAAGTGGAAAGACTTGATGGTCACCTTCTTTGACGAAAACCACGCCCGGTCCATCGGTCTGCGGCCAGGGCTTCTGAAGGCGGTGTTCTTTGCCCTTCTGGCAGCATCTGTGGTGGCTGCCATGCAAACCGTCGGTGCCTTGTTGGTGATTGCCATGGTCGTCACGCCGGGGGCTACGGCTTATCTTCTTTGTGACCGGTTTCCCCGGTTGATAGCCACATCAGTTGCCATTGGCAGCATCACAAGTTTTGTCGGTGCTTATGTCAGCTACTTCCTGGATGGCGCCACCGGCGGCATTATCGTGACGTTGCAAACGCTGGTGTTTCTCATTGCCTTCGTGCTTGCGCCCAAACACGGCATTCTTGCGTCCCGCCGTAAATCGCGCATGGCATTGGAACAATTTGATCAGGAAAGCCCTGATGCCGCAGCCATCAGGGAAACGGCATAATGGAAAACCTGCTGCTGCCTTTTCAGTTTCCCTTCATGCAGAATGCGTTTTTCATCTGCATGATAGTGGCAATCCCAACGGCTTTGTTGTCCTGTTTTCTTGTGTTGAAAGGCTGGGCCCTGATGGGTGACGCCGTCAGCCATGCCGTGCTGCCGGGCATTGTGATGGCCTATGTTCTGGGCATTCCATTGCTCATTGGCGCATTTGCTGCAGGTATGTTTTGCGCGGTCGCGACCGGTTATCTGTCAAACAATTCCAGGGTCAAGCAGGACACCATAATGGGCGTCGTGTTTTCTGGCATGTTTGCTGTTGGCATAGTGATGTATGTGTCCATCGACACCAACATGCATCTGGATCACATTCTCTTCGGCAACATGCTGGGTGTCGAGCCTCATGAATTACTGACATCAGGGCTGATTTCGCTGTTGGTTTCACTGGCCATTTTACTGAAGTGGAAAGATTTGCTGCTCCACGCCTTCGATCCAACTCAGGCGCGCGGGGCGGGCCTGCATGTCGGCTGGTTGCATTACGGATTGCTGGCAGCCTTGTCTTTGACGATTGTCGCGACCCTCAGTGCCGCTGGGCTGATACTGGCAATCGGTCTGCTGATTGCGCCCGGTGCCACCGCCTTCCTGCTGGTGCGGAAGTTTTCAGTCATGCTGTGGGTCGCGGTTCTGGTCAACATGGTCACCATGCTTGTCGGCACGTATGCAAGCTTCTTCCTGGACAGCGCGTCCGCGCCCACCATTGTGCTGGTCCAAACCGCAGTCTTTATCATTGCCTTTGTGCGCCGGCTTGCCATTACCCGCAAAGCGTCGCTCATGCAGATCACCGCAGAAGCTGAGGCTCCAAACCAGTCAAGTACGGCCTAAGGCAAAAGCGTTCAGCTCATAGCATAGGGAGCGCAGTCAGCGCCCCCCAATATCGGTCCGACTGATCAGACCTGACCACTATATTCGCCGCGGGCCGGGTAGTCGTTTTTGATTGCGAAATCCAGCGCGCCGACAAGCTCGGAGAAATGCGGACGCACAAACGGCATGGTCTGCGTCGAACCATAATAAAGGCTCTGATCCGGTGAAACCATGAAAAGGCCGGGCTCTGAAAACAGGGCAGGTTCCTCTATGCCAATGGATGTCTTGCCGCGTGAGGTTGAAATATAAAGGCCCCATTCGCGTGCGACAGACAGCGGCAGGCTGTGACCGAAGCGGATATTCTTGTTTTCTATCTTGTCAGCCATGGCTCGCGTGCGTTCCTCAGTGTCGGCACTGAGCGCAATGACCGTCACACCACGCTCTGCAAACTCACCGACGCGCTTGTCGAGTTCTGACAGATAATTTGCGCAGATCGGGCAGTGCAGCCCCCGGTAAAAACACACAACGGTACCGCGTTCAGATTGTTCGCCTGACAGATTGAACGCCCCATGGTCAAGGGTGGGAACGGCAAGTTCAGGGGTCTTACGACGTGGCATCAACATGGATAGATCTCCTTTGAAATTTCTGTTGCAAAGGGAGTATCAGTCTCTATGATTGGATAAATCCTAAATAACCAACTTTAAAGACGAAAATGAAGATTGATCGCCTGACGGCCCTGTTGAATCGCTTTCGCCTGATTGTGCAGCCCACAACACTGGAAGGCGCAAATCTGGCAGCCTTTCGAAACATTGAAACAGGGCAGGATCATCTTGTTTTTCAACCTCGGGAAATCGGTATTTCAGGCCATGAGGGCGCGCTTTTGTTCGCGTTGCATGTCGACTTTGACAATCTGACCAACCCGCTGCAAACCGCTCTGCCGGAGATGGTTGTGGAGATTGCAGAGCCTGATAGTGATCTGTCCAGCCTGGTCTCGTTGCTGGCGTCCGAGCAGCAAAATGCCCGCTGTGGCGCGCCTGCCGTGCTGGGCCGTTTGGGAGAGGTTCTGGTGGTCCGTATGCTGCGGCTGCAATTGGAGCGCGGCGCCACAAATTCCGGCCTGTTGGCCGGTCTTGCCCATCCCCGCATCAGCCCGGTGATTGTCGCCATACATGACAATCCGGAGAAAGCATGGAGCAATGCAGCACTGGCCGGCGTTGCAGGTCTGTCCCAAAGCCGCTTCAAGGAACTCTTCGCCAGCGCCGTCGGCACAACTCCAGGCAGCTATCTGCGCCGCTGGCGCATGGTGTTGGCACGCATGGATTTGCAAAAAGGTGACCGCGTAGAACGCGTGGCTCACCGCTATGGCTACACAGCGCCAGACGCGTTTTCACGTGCTTTTATGAAGGAGTTTGGGGTGCGGCCGAGCAATTTGACAAATGGGTTGTCTCACCCGGTATAGGCGAATTTGGTTGGCTATCTGAAGTGTGGGTAGCGGAGGTTGCTCTTTCCAAAAAGACCGGGCCCAATAAATTGCGTTCTACGATATTTTGTGGCGGTGAAGAGGCCACAATTATTGCCTTTCATCACGATACATTCCTGCCGCTGGTCAACGGGCAGATCGAGAGGATGAACAGGGCGATTAAGAGCGCAGCCGTCAAACATTGTTATTATCATTACTGCTGCAACCGCGAAGTCACTTCGCCGACTTAATCAACGCCTTCAGCCTCAAGACGCTCAGCGCGTTTGCGCCTTCCGAATGTATCTGCAAAACTGAACAAATGAGCTGGAAAGATTCAGAATCGATCCAACTTATCAAATGCCGGGGCTAAACAACTAGCAAAGCAGGTGATGGGTCTGATCCGCTGAGCTAAAGAACACCGGAGAGCAGGAATGAACGGTTCTGATAGCCAGGTAACCCTAACTGCTCAGTCGCTTGATCGTCGCGAAATAGAGCTGCTGGTCCGCGAAGGGCAACCTGTTACGGTTTTTGACTGCCATCTGGACGACCTCGATTTGTCACGCCTTGACCTGAGCGCTTGGCGGTTTGAGAAATGTCGCTTGGCACGAACTAAATTCGACGGTGCGAGGCTGGAAGAATCCCAGTTTGTTTCTTGTCGGGCAGGTGCTGCTAGTTTTATCGGAGCTGGTCTACCCGATGCTGTGGTTAAGGGCGGAGACTTCAACAATGCTATATTTCGTGGAACCAACCTGACCTCTGCTCGGTTCGAACAGTGTAAGATGACTGGGGCAGATCTGGCAGAAGCACAGACACTGGGCCTTGAACTTGAAGAGGTTGTGTTCGCGCTCGCAAAACTCCCCCGGCTTTCGTTCCGCAATACTGTTCTGAAACGGATCGATTTCAGCGATGCTGATCTTGGAGCCTGCGATTTCCGAGGAACAGTTTTTGAGGATTGTTCGCTTCGCGACGCGCACCTGGCCGAGTGTCGCTTTGAGAACGCCGACCTGCGTGGAGCCGATCTCGGGGGCGTCCAACTGACTGATGCAAGGCGTTTCAAAGGTGCGATGATCTCGCGTATGCAGGCAGCAGAACTTCTGGGCCAACTCGGGCTTAAGGTAGCCTGAATGTCTGTGATCTCACGGCAAGATGCTGCAACCCGTCAAATCATCTCAAACCATGTATTCCATGACAGTCATGAGGACGGGTTTTCAATAATTGAAACAGTTTTTTAAAAAATTATGACTTGGCAGTCCCTCTTTTGGGTTCTTGCCCACGCTTTTGGAAGTCCCTGCGGGGGCAAAAGGTGGGGCCGAAGCAATTTCACTCTTCTTTGAACCTATGGAATGAGACGCTTCGACATTCTCTGATTTCTCGAAAGTCAACACGTCCTGTCTCCACCAAACCTCGCCTCAATCAAGTGGGAGGTGCGGATAGGCCTTCTGGCGTTTTTGGAAGGACAAAACGACCGGGTTTACAATAACACCAGCATCAAGATTGATGGCCCGGCGAATGGTTTCGTTTTCCTGCCAGGCAGCGCGTCCATCGACAATTGTTGGCAAGTGAACAAGGAGCGCTGCAGAAATGGAACGCGACGCGCTTTCCCAAAGATAATTCGGGGTGTGATCCACAGCATAATAATCGGTTTTTTCAACTTTGAACATTGGGTCTTTGAAGGTTGTTGGCTTGGCGAAATAGAACCCCATACCCTCGTCGCAGCTCACATCCACGATCAGGCTGCCCGGTTTCAGACAGGATTTTTCGGCTTCCGTTATGAAGTCCATGGGGTGATCCGGGTCCTGATAGGTCCCGTTTACGATAATGTCGGACTCGGAAATCAGATCGGACAGCGGCCGTTCGCTGCCATCATGCTCGACAACCAGCATGCGCGCTTCACCTTCACCGCCTTCGCGCAAACGAACATAGTGACAATCCAGAACCTCTTCGCGGACTTCATGATCCGGGCGCTGGATGCAAATGGTAATGTCTCGGAAGCCATGCGCCTTGAGCGCGTAGATCGCCCCACGGCTCACCGCCCCAAAACTGAATATGATCGTCTTGCGCTGGTTACCATAATGCCCATCAATGCCCTTGACCCGCATAGCATGCAAGATGGCGCAATACCCTGCCATTTCGTTGTTCTTGTAAAATGTATGCCGCCCGACCTGTCCGGACGGACTCCAGACAAACATGTCCTCAAAGGCAACAAGGGTCAGCTTGCGGTCGATCGCAGCCTGAGTGATGGCGCGCTGTTGAGCGCAATGCGGGTAGCCCCAAAGAATGCCACCCTCTTGAAGCTCCATAAGATCGGACAACATGGGCTTGGCGACAATCACATTTCCAAGTTCAGACAAAAGCGAACTACGCGGCGCGACGCCTCCGGTTTGTGCAGCGATTTCAGCATCTGTGAACCCAAACGGCTCTCCATAGCCCTCTTCAAAGATCAGTTTTTTGCGATATTCTTCGGTCAGTCTGGGCAAGTGTTCGGGATGAATTGGAACGCGCCGTTCATATTTCTTCTTGGATGTCCCAATGACTCCGAAGGTTAGCTTGCTCATTCTAGTTCCATTTCCGGGGCTTGCCCCTGAGGTCTACGTCGATGTTTTTTGATCGCAGTTTGAGCCAACAGCAGGGGGAAATGTCTAAGGACAGTCCGCCTGGCAACCCTGGCTTGTCATTGAAAGATTTTTACAGTCGATGCGGCCAAATTTGCAGCGTTGACTGTAAGTTGTACCCAGTAACTGATTGCGCGGAAGTTATCCAACACAAACAGTTTTTTAGGAAAGATCGGGTCGGAGGAGACAGGCTGCCAAAGGTTTCGTTCCTCCCAGAACAAGCCCTTGATGTGCGGCTCCTATGCTTGGCGGCGCGCGCCTGCGATCAACCCCACGCACATGACTACGCAGCGTAGTGCATCAGCCGACCGTTTCGATGATCGTGCGGCACCAGGTTGTCACCTACGTCTCCGGGTCGGACAATGTGGGGATTGGTAGCGGAAGAGGGACTCGAACCCCCGACACGCGGATTATGATTCCGCTGCTCTAACCAGCTGAGCTACTCCGCCCCGTAAGGGACATCCACATTGAACGAAGGAATGGGATGTCTGGAAATCGTTATATGATCAACGAATGACGCGCATATAAAGGGCGCGGCGCAGTCGTGTCAAGCATTGTCGTGCCGCGTTTTCAGATGAATGACGTCCGCGCGGGCTGACCGCCGGAAACACGTCAGGCAATCAGGAAGTCTGAGACGGTTTTTGGTGCTGATGCCGCATCTGTTGCAGTTGCAGAACTGATCTGCGGACGTTCGGTTGAGCCGATCCAGCCGCCGCCCAGAACGCGGGTGCTTGCAGTGTCGTCTTCATAGATCACACAGGCCTGTCCGGGCGAAATGCCGTCTTCCGGATTTGCCAATTCGCACCAGACATCATCTCCTGATGCATAGAGTGTTGCAGGCATTGGTGCGCGTGTACTGCGCAGGCGTGCAAAAATCGGCAGACCCTCTTCAGGCAACTCGGTCAGCGGCGTCGCGCCAAGCCAATTGACGTCACGCAGATGCACAATGGCAGTTGCCAGCGCTTCACGCGGGCCGACGATAACCTGCTGAGTTTTTGCATCCAGATCCACAACATAAAGCGGGTCGGCAGCCGATATGCCAAGGCCGCGGCGCTGGCCAACAGTGTAGTGAATAATGCCCTTATGGGTGCCAAGAACAGTGCCATCCACATGCACAATATCGCCGCCGGTTGCCGCGTCTGGCTTCAGCCGTGAGATCACATCAGCATAGCGGCCGGACGGCACGAAACAGATGTCCTGGCTGTCTGGCTTTTGCGCAATATGCAGGTTCAGATCCTCTGCAATCTGGCGGGTTTCCGCCTTGCTGAGGCCGCCAAGCGGAAAGCGGATAAAGTCGAGCTGTTCCTGCGTGGTGGCAAATAGAAAATAGCTCTGGTCCCGGTCATGGTCGACCGGGCGATACAGCTCGCGGTGTCCATTTTCGCGCATCCGGCTGCCGATGTAATGGCCGGTCGCAAGCGCCGCCGCACCCAGGCTTTTGGCGGTTTCCAGAAGATCGGAAAATTTGACGGTCTGGTTGCAGGCCACGCACGGGATTGGTGTTTCACCAGCCACATAGCTTTCCATGAACGGGTTGATTACCTGCTCGCGGAATTTCTGCTCATAATCCAGCACATAATGCGGCATATCCAGCATGTCGGCCACACGGCGGGCATCATGAATGTCCTGACCGGCACAACAGGCGCCCTTTTTGTGGGTCGCTTCGCCGTGATCATAAAGTTGCAGGGTCATACCAATGACCTGATAACCTTCGCGCTTCAAAATAGCGGCGGTCACAGAGGAATCTACGCCGCCAGACATAGCAACGACAATGCGCGTGTCTTCCGGCTTTTCCGGTAAATCAAGGCTGTTCAGCATGACAGTGGTCCAGATAGTTCATCAGATGGTTTGCAGTAAAAGCAATCAGAAGGTTTGCATATAGTCCGACAATGACAAAACCCAAGCAGTTCCATTCATTTCGCGGCGTTTTAGGCCGAACGCGCGGCCCATGCAAGGTTTCGCGCCTTACCGACACCTCCAATATGGCGAAGATGCGGTCGCATTTGCCGCTTTGGGCGGAAAAATTTGCCGCCTTTCAATAGACGAAAACACACGGCTGATACCAAGCCTCTGATAAATATGGATAAAACAGAAGCGGTAAACTGGCCTCTTGCTTGCATAGAGTGAGTGTCGGCGTACGTCGACGCTTTGGAGTAAGCCATGTTTGTTTCCACGCCTCCGCAAATATCTGCGGATGCAGCCCAGACCGGATCTAACGGTCCGTCAGCCCCGGCAGATGCCGGAACTGGCGGGGGCTTTGCTGCGTGGTTGCCTGGTGGTGTGCAGCCAGGCGGTGAGACGCCAACAGGCGCAGCCGCTCTTAAAGGCGCTGAAGGGACCACGCCCCCACCGCAGTTCTCGCCATTTGGGCTGGAAGTCGCGGCCGGTATGCTTGGCCAACCAAATCAGGCAAATCCTGAAGCTTCGGCTTCGACCGGCTTTCAAAAAGGGGCTGGCACGCAGGCCAATATGCTGCTGCAAACCGCTGCCCTGACCCTGGGTGACGCGCAGGCAAACCAGAGCGCTAACCCGTTGGCAGGTCAACAGGGCGCCGCGCAGCAAGGTGCAGGACTTAGCCTCGTATCCGGATCAAAATCCGGGACTGCAGCGGCAACAACGCAGTCCGATGCTGAAACCGCCGAGACAGTGCTGAATCGGCTGGGTGTTCCGGCAATGGCAAAAGAGCTGACAGACCCATTGGCCAAACGCGCTGCCGCTTTCTCATCCACATCGGCAGAACCATTTGGCAGCGCGCAACGCGTCAGTTCTGATGGTTTGCCGCAGAGCCAGACACAATTAGCGACTTTGCCGCAATCAACAGATAGCGGGTTCCGGTCACAGCTTTCGCAAGGTGGTTTAACCCAATCCCAAACTCTGGGCCAGGATAGCGGCGGGAGACCCAACCCGACTATAAACTCACCTGACATTGCAGTGCAGATGGCGCGCAATAAGGCGGATGGCAACAATCAGTTCACGATCCGCCTGACACCGGAATCCATGGGCACCATCACGGTCAAGCTGAACATAGCCAACAATTCAAACCTGACAGCGCAGTTGATGGTTGAAAAACCCGAAACGCTTGCGCTTTTGCAAAAAGATATGGCTGGCCTGGAAAAAGCTTTGAAAGCGCAAGGGTTTTCAACCGGTGACGGAGATCTGACGATCGCTTTGAAGCCGTCCAGCCTTGGCGTGCGTGGCGGCGAAGCGGCCATGAATTCCGGCGCTGACCAACGTTTTGGCCACAATCAGAACACAGGCCAGAATATGGGCCAAAACCAAAGTCAGGCGCAGGGCCAAACCAATGCGCAAAATCAGGGATCAAGTACGGCTGCACAACAAGCGCCGTCTAACCCGGCCCCAACAGGTGGCATGGATCGTCCGGCTCCCGGCATGTTGTCATCCGGTGATATGGGCTTCCAGCAGTCTCATCATGAGCAAGGTGCCCATGGTCACGAAGGGTTTGAGCAAAACCCGAACGGATATGATCAGCCGGAGCCAGATGAACAGGATGTGGGTTTGTTGGAACACGCAGATCTTATTGCAAATGCTTATCACGGCAACAGCTTACTAATCGGAATGTCCACCCAGTTGGACCTGTCCGTATGACTTTTGGAGAAGTGACATGGACCTGACCGCACTCAGCGCTATTACCAGTACAGCCGGCGTGGCCAGCACGGATCAGTCGGATTTGATTCAGAGTTATGATCAATTTCTACAGATTCTGACGGCACAATTGCAAAACCAGAGCCCGCTGGAACCTATGGATGCAAATGAATTCACCAATCAGCTGGTGCAATTCTCATCTGTGGAGCAGGCCATCAAGACCAATGACTCGCTTGAATCCCTGATTGCACTCAGTGCCTCCAATGAGGCAACCAGTCTGGTTGGATATCTGGGACAGAACATCACGGCGGAAGGCGCGGCCACCACATTGCAAAATGGCGCGGCCACGTGGCAGTTGAATGCTTCCGACTATGCAAGTGATACTCAGGTAACGATTCGAAATGCAGCCGGGTCGATCGTCTACACAGATGAGGGCACTCTGGAGCCGGGTGAAACCAACTATGTCTGGGATGGCACAACAAATGACGGTGGCACCGCTCCGGATGGGCTTTACGGCATTACCGTTGAAGCCAGAGATGGGGATGGTAACGTGGTTGATGTTTCAACTGCCATTTCGGGTCAGGTAACCGGGGTTGATTTCAAGACCTTCCCATCGGCACTTTTGGTGGGAGATACCCGTGTTCCGATCACGTCGTTGACAGCGGTTGAACTCGGATCCTAGCGTCTTTTTGTTGACTTAGAATCATTTTATGAATTGATCTGGCTGGCTTCGGAGTGGATGTACACCGGGCAGCGCCTGCCTGCCTGTGGCCGTAAATGGCGACTGGTAGACTGTGCCACGCCAGCAAACGCCTGAATCCGGTCAAATGTTTCTGTTTAAACAGAATATGTTCAGGGCCATTCGCATCCGTTCAAATTCTTAGCAAATCCTTACAGTCACCTTAGGCAAAATTTAAGGCGTCGGCGGTATTGTCTCCAAGTCTGGTCACATCAGATTTGAGTGTGAGAGTACTGATGACCGATCGCATAAAGCCGCGTGTCAAATACGTGATCGGCCCTGACGGGTCGCCACTAACTATTGCTGATTTGCCTCCAGCGACAACTCGTCGTTGGGTCATTCGCCGCAAAGCAGAAGTTGTAGCTGCTGTTCGTGGTGGTCTGTTGAGCCTGGAAGAAGCCTGCAGTCGTTATACGTTAACGGTTGAAGAATTTTTATCCTGGCAATTATCAATAGAAAGCCATGGGTTGGCTGGTTTACGAACGACGCGCATTCAGCAGTATCGCTGAATGTTACAAAACTAAAAAACCGGCGGAAACGCCGGTTTTTTTATGCCAAAATTCCAAATTTTGCGATGCGGACGCGCTCTGAATATCGTCCCAAAACAGGTTGAAAACCGTGCCCGTTACGTCGCGCATCTTGCAAGCGCTGCACGCGTTGATTCACTAAATCTTAAGGCTTGTTAAGGACTTGTTTACCAATAGGTAGGTAATTTTTTCCTAGCAACACAAATATCTGAGCCAACAACACCACACCAATATCGAGAATAGAGTGCCTTCGTGCTGGAATTGACACGTTTTTTCAAATCAATAGGCGTTGCCCGATTGGCGGCCATGGGCGTCGTCGCGGCTGTCCTTATGGGCTTTTTTGTGTTGATCATTTCGCGCGTGACGTCGCCTTATATGGTGCCACTATTCACCGATCTCACCTTTGAAGATTCCGCCGCAATTATCGAGCAGCTTGAAAGTCAGGCCGTTCCATACGACTTGCGCGGCGAAGGTGCTGTTGTGCTGGTGCCAAAGGAAAATGTTCTGCGGTTGCGCATGTCCCTTGCTGAAAGCGGTCTGCCATCGGGCGGCAGCGTCGGCTATGAAATATTTGATCGTGGTGACACGTTAGGTGCCACAAGTTTTGTTCAGAATATCAATCGCTTACGCGCATTGGAAGGCGAATTATCGCGCACAATTCGTGCCCTGCAGCGTGTCGTGCAGGCCAGGGTCCATCTGGTTATACCCGAGCGGCAATTGTTTCAGCGTGACTCAGAATCGCCAACTGCCTCCATAGCGGTGAAAGTACGTGGTGAACTCACCAATGGGCAAATTCAGGCAATCACGCATCTGGTTGCATCAGCTGTTCCAGGACTTAAGCCGTCACGCGTTTCAATTGTCGATGAAACCGGCCAATTGCTGGCAAATGGTGAAGACAGCGCCTCCGGCGGTGCCATGATGGGCGCGCTCGAGGAAAAGCGCAAAGCGCAGGAAGCCCGTTTGCGCCGCGCCGTTGAAGAGATTGTATTCCAGGTCGTTGGTGATGGCCGGGCGCGGATACAGGTCACTGCAGAGCTGGAGCGCAATCGCATTACCCAGACGGCCGATGTCTTTGACCCGGATGGCCAGGTTGTCAGATCTTCCCAATCCCGCTCCGAGGCCAGCAATGCATCAGAAGATCTTGCTGCCGGTGGTGTCACGGTTGGAAACCAATTGCCAGGCGCTGATGAAGAGGGCGGAGATAACGGCTCAAATTCTCAACGTGAAACCTCCGAAGAGGTCGTGAACTACGAAATTTCCCGCACCACAACAACCGAAGTGACGGAGGCCGGTCGGCTTCGCAAATTGTCTGTCGCGGTCCTGGTTGACGGGGTTTACACTCAGGAAGCAGGTGGCGAACTCATCTATGCGCCCCGCACCGAAGAGCAACTGGCACAAATTGCAACACTTGTTCGCTCTGCTGTTGGCTTCGAAGAAGGCCGTGGTGATCAGGTCGAAGTGGTGAATATGCGGTTTGTGGCCAGCGCTGCGCCTGATGCAAATGCATTGGTGGAACCCGGTCTGTTTGATTTCACCATGGACGACATCATGCAGGTGGCCGAATTGGGTGTGATGCTTTTGATGACATTGCTGCTGGTGTTGTTTGTCATGCGTCCGCTGGTTCGAAAAGTTCTGACGCCAGAGCCGGTTGAAGCGCCAGCGCCGATCAGCCCGATCATGACCCAGGAGGGTACTGAAGGGGTGGCTGTTGGCGAACCGGATCAAAGACTTGAACAGGCACAGGCTGCAGGGGCTGCCCGCGCAGACATGGTGCGTCAGGTCAGCGAACTGGTAAAAACCAATCCCGATGATGCGGCGACCATTCTGCGCAATTGGCTCCAGGAGGCTGCGTAATGAATGATCTTGCAGCTATTGGTGAGCTACAAATTTCAGAAAGTGCCCAGAACCGGAAACTGACCGGCGCTGACAGGGCAGCTGTTCTGCTGTTGTCACTGGGTGGTGACAATGGTGTTGGCGTTTGGGAACGCCTTGATGAAATTGAAATCAAGGAAATCTCATTGGCCATGGCCCGCCTGGGCCCCGTATCCCCAGGTATGATGGAAGATCTGTTGGTTGATTTTGTTGCCAAATTATCCGCCAAGGGTGCGGTGATGGGCAATTTTGAATCGACTGAAAGATTGCTGGGATGTTTTCTGCCCGACGACCAGGTCAAATCTATCATGGAAGAGATTCGCGGACCTGCCGGCCGAACCATGTGGGAAAAACTGTCCAATGTGCAGGAAACCCTGCTGGCCAATTATCTGAAGAATGAATACCCGCAAACCGTTGCCGTGGTGCTGTCCAAGATCAAGTCTGATCATGCCTCCCGCGTTCTCAGCCTGCTGCCGGAAGAGTTTTCTTTGGAAGTTGTCAACCGGATGCTGCGCATGGAATCTGTCCAGACCGAAATTCTGGACAAGATTGAACAGACCTTGCGCGTCGAATTCATGGCCAATCTGTCTCGTGGCAGCAAGCGTGATCCGCACGAACACATGGCGGACATCTTCAACAGTTTCGACCGCCAGACAGAAACGCGCTTCATGTCATCGCTCGAAGAAGAGAATGAGGATTCGGCTGAGAAGATCAAGAATCTGATGTTCACATTCGATGATCTGGCGAAACTGGATGGCATGGCAATCCAGAGCATGCTGCGCTTCATCGAGCGCCCCCAACTGGCTTTGGCGCTGAAAGGTGCTGGTGATGGAATTCGGGACATGTTCTTTGAAAACATGTCTCAAAGGGCTGCCAAACTGCTCAAGGATGACATGGAAGCATTAGGCCCTGTCAGACTGAAAGACGTTGATGAAGCGCAAAGCGGGATGGTCAACAAAGCCAAGGAAATGGCCGACCGTGGTGAAATCGCAATCTCCAGTAACCAGGGAGAGGACGAGTTGGTTTACTAAACCAATCGCTGCGTATAATGGACGACACAATTGTTGCCTCAACACCATTCCGATTTGATCTGGATCTGTCAAAAAACGCCATGACACTTCAGGAGCGTCTGAATGCGCTCGAAATCGAACGCTTGGCTCTTGAGAACAAGCACAGCACCGAACTTGCTGACGCCATAAAGGACAGTGAAGCAAAGGGGCGCGAATCCGCTGAGGCTGTTGCAGCAAAGAATTCTGCTGATGACGTGGCAAAACTTGTCAAAAGCGCGACTGCACTTTTAAGCGCAAGAGACGCCGCCGCACAAAAGATGGAACGCGAGGCCTGCGAACTGGCCTTTACGATTGGCACGCATTTGGCCGAAACCGCTCTGGCCAAAGCACCCTTTGCAGAAATCGAAGCAATGCTGAAAGAAACAATGGATGTGTTGTCAGATACACCACATCTCGTTCTGTATCTGCCGTTGCAGACAGCAGATGACATCAAGCCGCAATTGACCCGGCTTTTGGATGAAAGTGGATTTTCCGGGCGGCTGATTATCAAGGCCGAGCGTGAATTTGCCAGTTCTGATGTACGCCTGGAATGGTCAGAAGGACAATTGGTGCGGGACCTGGAGGCAGCGAAAGCTGCTCTCCGCGAAAAGATAAATCAATATTTTGAGGCCACCTGATGAGTGACACCACAGACAATGCAGCTGGTGCTTTACCACTGGATGACCACGGACCATCCAGTGGTAAAGCAGAACTGAACGACCCGGATACACCCAAAACGGCAGCTGATCTTGAGAAGCTGTTCGATGTGCCCGTCAAGGTCTCCGCCATTCTGGGCCGGGCACGTATGCCCGTGGCTGAATTGCTGAAGCTTGATGAAGGTGCGGTCATCGAACTGGATCGAAAAGTGGGTGAAGCCATTGATATTTATGTCAATGATCGCCTTGTCGCGCGTGGGGAAGTTGTGCTGGTCGACAGCAAGCTCGGCGTTACGATGACAGAAATAATCAAGACAGATAACTAGGAAGCGTCATGCGTTTATTGATCATCGGCAGCCTGAATGGACAACTGACCCTCGCCACCAAAATGGCGATGGCAGAGGGTGCCAAAGTTGTTCATGCTGACACGGTTGTACAAGCCCTGCAGGTTCTGAACGCCGGCACAAGCTTTGATCTGGTGATGGTGGATGTCACGCTCCAGGTGGCCGATCTGGTGAACGGCATCACGCGCGCACGTATTCATCTGGATGTTGTGGCCTGTGGCATTGATCCCGATGCCGATGTGGCCGTTGCAGCTATCAAAGCTGGCGCAAAGGAATATATTCCACTGCCGCCAGAGCCGGAACTGATTGCAGCCATTTTGAAGGCTGTATCTCAGGAAAGCGCAGATATTATCTATGCCGATCCCAAATCACAGGCACTGATTGCTCTGGCTGAGCAGATTGCCCCTTCTGAGGCGACTGTTCTGATTACAGGTGAATCCGGAGTTGGCAAGGAAGTGTTCGCCAAACACATCCACGCCAAATCTCGTCGTGCAAAAGCCCCCTTTATCTCACTGAACTGTGCCGCTATTCCCGAACAATTGCTGGAGTCAGAGTTATTCGGCCATGAGAAGGGCGCGTTTACGGGCGCCGGGTCGAGACGCATTGGAAAATTTGAAGAAGCCGATGGCGGTACGCTGCTGCTGGATGAAATCAGCGAGATGGATTTGCGGCTTCAGGCCAAATTGCTGCGCGCTTTGCAAGAGCGCGTCATCGACCGTGTCGGAGGCAGTAAGCCAATCCCGGTGGATATTCGCATTCTGGCCACCAGCAATCTGGATTTGATGAAAGCTGTTGGTGAAAACCGCTTTCGCGAAGATTTGTACTACCGGCTGAACGTGGTGAACCTTGCCATTCCGCCTTTGCGTGAACGGCCGCTGGACATCGTTGTTCTGGCCAGGCATTTCGCCAAGAAATACGCTCAGGTCAATGGATTTAACGCGCAGGCGCTCTCACCACAGCTTGAAGAGGTGCTGATGACAGCGCCATGGCAGGGCAATGTGCGCGAATTGGAAAACGCAATGCACCGCGCTGTCCTCCTGTCCGGCGAGAACCCGATTTCGAAGGCCGTGTTGAACCTGCCTTTGAATGGCGCAACATCAGCGCCTGGCCTCACAGCCAGCAGCCACGCGGCGCACATGGCGGCTGCGACAACACAGAATATGGTGGGCCGCACGGTGGCCGATGTGGAGCGCGAACTGATACTTGAAACTCTGGACCATTGTCTTGGCAATCGCACCCATGCCTCAAACATTCTGGGTATTTCCATTCGCACGCTGCGCAACAAGCTGAACCAATATACTGATGAGGGGCTGGATGTGACGGCCCCTGGCGGCCAGCGCACCGCACCCGCCTATCTGTCGTGAAAGCTGATCAGTGAGCGATACCACTCAAAACACACCGGCAACCGGACCCAAACAGGGGACTGGCTTCAAGTTTCCTGGCCTTGATCAGATTGCAAAACGGGCTGATCTTGGGCTTGCCCTTTGTGTGATCTTTATCATTCTGGTTTTGATCATGCCTTTGCCCTCGGCGGCACTGGATTTTCTGCTTGCTCTGTCAATCATCTTCTCTGTCCTGATTTTGATGACGGCTTTGTTCATTCAATCGCCGACTGAGTTTTCGTCATTTCCCGCTATTTTGCTAATCGCGACCATGTTGCGATTATCGCTCAATCTGGCATCAACACGGCTGATCCTATCGAATGGACACGAGGGACCCGGGGCTGCCGGTAAGGTGATTGAAGCCTTCGGCAACTTTGTCATGCAAGGCAATTTCGTCATTGGGATTATTGTCTTTGGCATTCTGGTGATCGTGAATTTTGTCGTCATCACCAAGGGTTCTGGCCGTATTGCTGAAGTGGCCGCTCGATTTAATCTGGATGCGATGCCCGGTAAACAGATGGCCATTGACGCCGATTTGTCAGCTGGCCTCATTGACGAGAGTGAAGCCAAGGCACGCCGCCGCGAACTGGAAGATGAGAGTTCCTTTTTCGGCGCCATGGATGGCGCCTCCAAATTCGTGCGTGGCGATGCGATTGCAGGTCTGCTGATCACCTTCATCAATGTCATTGGCGGCATGATCATCGGTGTAGCCCAGATGGATATGTCCGCAGGCGATGCGGCCCGTGCCTATACGCTGCTGACAGTAGGCGATGGTCTGGTCAGTCAGATACCGTCACTGATTGTGTCCATTGCTGCTGGCTTGCTGGTTTCCAAAGCTGGCGTCAAAGGTGCCGCTGATCAGGCATTGATCAGACAATTATCCGGCTATCCAAAAGCCATGGGCCTGTCGGCCTTTGTGATGATCGCCATGGCCTTTCTGCCTGGTCTGCCTTTCATACCGTTTATGGCGCTGGGCCTGGGTGCGGCATTCTTTGCCCATCGATCTTCGCGAAAACAGGATGAAGAGGTTGAAAATGCCGCTGCCATCCAGATCGCTGCGACAGCCGACACGGGCCCCAAAGAAGAACCCATAACAGATGCTCTGAAGATGGATGAACTGCGTGTCGAGCTTGGCTATGGTCTTGTTCCACTCATCAACGGTCCTGCCGGGCAGGATATGCTGAGTGACCAGATCAAGGCCCTGCGCCGTCAGATGGCTCTTGATCTGGGCTTCATCATGCCGTCGGTACGCATTCTGGATAACATCCAGCTGACAGGCGGGGACTATGTTATCAAAATCCGCGAAATCGATGCCGGCAGCGGAACATTGTACCCGGATCATTTGATGGTGATGGACCCTGCAGGTGGCAAGATAAGCCTGCCCGGTCATCACACAACCGAGCCGACATTCGGCATTCCTGCCACCTGGGTCGAAGGGGCTTTGCATGATGAAGCAGAAGCCCGTGGCTTGACGGTGGTTGATCCGGCCACGGTTCTCGTCACCCATCTGACTGAGATCATCAAAAGCAACATTGCCGAATTGTTCAGCTATGCACATGTTCAAAAACTGGTGGATGAATTGCCAAGCGAGCATAAGAAACTCGCTGAAGACATCATCCCGTCCCAGATCTCCATGAGCGGGTTGCAGCGCGTTCTGCAGATGCTGCTGGCTGAACGTATTTCCATCCGCGATCTACCCGCCATTCTGGAAGGCGTGGCCGAAGCTGCCGGCAGCAACCGCAACCCGCAATGGCTGTCAGAGCAGGTGCGCGCCAGATTGGCCCGCCAATTGTGCAATGTAAACAAGGCTCCCGGCGGTTACCTGCCCATTCTGCCCATGTCACCGCAATGGGAGCAGTCCTTTGCCGAAGCCATGATTGGAGACGGCGAGGCGCGCCAATTGGCGATGGCCCCATCCAAACTCCAGGAATTCGTCACCACGCTCCAGGAACGCTTTGAAAGCGCTGCAAAACTGGGTGAAGTACCTGTGCTGCTAACGTCTCCAAGCATCAGACCCCATGTCCGCTCCATCGTTGAACGCTTCCGCACACAGACGGTGGTCATGTCGCAGGCCGAAGTGCATTCGCAATGCAAGCTGAAGACGGTTGGGACCGTTTAAGTTTTGGCGATGGGGTCTGTGAGTACAGGCACTATCAGAAATCAATTTGAATATGACAGTCATCAGGAATGCAGAATAATTTGCGTGGTCGCGTAATTAAATAAACCATGCATTTGTCTCGACTGCGTCACGGTGCCAATGCGGACTTTGCTGCCGTTGAACTATGACCAATTAGGCGAAGGGCAACAGATCTGCAGAGTGGGTGACGAGTATCCAGACGGAACGATGCTTCAACGGGTGCTGAATTCGATCCCGTCCGCCTCTTGGTAGCCAAATTGGCCACGCAATGGACAGCAAGTATTACTTGCGGCAGCATGGTCTTGTTGTCTGCACACTGTCTTATCTTTTCAGACACTCTTGAGAAATGTTTCGCGCCCAGATAGTATATCTGCCGTCTAGCGACACGGGAGCGCAAACATGCGAATTGATCTGGAACAGCGGCGCGCGCTTGCCGCCCCGATCTATGAGGTCTATCCACGCGAGCCGACCAAAAACTCGGGCGTCGACATTGAGATCGAGGAAGCCGAAGGGCTTTTTCTCTCCAAGATCGCGACCCCAGCCCAGATGCTCGTTCACGATCCGGCAACCCGCAAGGACGTTTGCCACGATTATCTGTTGTTCGAGCGCTTTTTTGAGGGCGGCGGGCAGGCCGAAGTCGGTGACATAGGCTTCGATGTTGTGCCGTCCCGTCTTCACGTTATCGATATGTCGCAGCGTTACGTGTCGATGAAGAAACGTAGCCTCAGCCGCGGCATTTGCATTCCGCACGCACTGCTCGGTTACCAACGCGGCGAAGAACCGGCCTTCACATCGGTTGAGCTGAACTCGCCCAAGGGCCGTCTGTTAGCAGCTGCCCATACCGAATTGCTGAACACGCACGCCGACAGAACAGCACAGGACACCGCGCTCATTTCGCAGACCTTTGTCGGGCTGGTGCGCCAGCTCATGTTGGGGCCAAAACCTGGCCAGGCACCGACGGACGACCGTGACCTCCCCCTTACGCTGCTTCTGCAGGATTACATCGCGGCCAATCTTCAAGACGCCAGCCTGAGTGTCGATACCCTCGCAACCGCGTTCGGGGTCTCGCGGGCAACGCTCTACCGGCACTTCGAGCAAGAGGGCGGGGTCGCGCGCACCATCCGCAACCGCCGTCTCGACCGCTGCTTTTTTGAACTTGCCGGTGCGCAGGGGGGACGTGGTCAGGTCTCAGCTATTGCACGGCGATGGCATTTCACGGATGCCAAGAACTTCAATCGGCTCTTTCGAGAACGGTTCGGCATGTCACCATCTGAGTCTCTGTCAACGGGCGTTCACCCCGGTTCCGGTGCGCCGTTGGATCAAACTCGCATTGTTGAACACTGGCTTGACCAGTTCCGGCGCAGCTAGATCGCTTCAAGGTTAGATCGCCGTTTTGCCAGGCCCAGAAAATCACAAAACATCGACATAACCGCGCGGGCAGATCAAAGCTCAGCCACAATTGTGACCGTTCCGCCGACTCGCCGTCTTGAGACAAATAGCCAAGATCTTTGAGACAAATGGCCAGGTAATCTGTCCGGTGAGACAGACAGCCAACAAACTTGAGATTCTGGTGGAATATCATCGCGTTGCTTGGCCTTGTATGCTTTGGCCCGTGGCAACGGGGTAACGTCACGCACGCGCCACCATTTATGAGGTTTCGATGCTGACACATTGCGTTCTGCCAAGGTTCAATCCGTCGCTGGGGCGCGCGCTGGCGGCGTCAACGGCCATCGTGCTGGCTCTGGCGTCCAGCCCTGTTGCGGCTCAGGCGGTGTTCATTGTCGACACCGACACTACTGTCACCAATGGCGATGCGGCCAACGTTCTGGATGGTAACGATCAGATCACCGTCACCGAAAGCGGTTCGATCACGACCTCCGGCGTAGGTGAGGAGGGCATTTCCGCCAACGGACCTGACAATATTATCCAGGTCGATGGAACAGTGCGCGTAGAGGGGACCGGAGGCGCAAATGGTATTGATTCGAAGGGCGACGGCGCACAGATCACCATTAACGGCTCCGTTGCATCCCTCCATAGCCAGGCCGTTCAAATCGAAGGCGCCAACACGACAGTCGTGAACAATGGCAGCGTCATAGCGAATGGGAGCCAAGGCTTCGATTTTTATTCCTCTGCGACGGACAGCACGCTGATCAACACCGGAAGGATCATGACCACGGATGACGGCTATCAGGCCGTTAGTTTTAGTGACGTAGGGACGGTTATCAATTCAGGCACGATTATGGCATCCAGCGACTTGGGTGAGGCAGTGCAAATGCTCGGCGGAGGGATCCTTGAAAACACCGGCACCATTTTGGCCACGGGGCCGAATGGTGAAGCCGTGTTGGTTCGTAACGGCGTGATTGTAACCAATTCGGGACGCCTGATCTCGCACCGGGGTCCTGCCATCGAACTCTTAAACAGCAGCGACGCCAACGATACATTCAACCTGCTGGCGCCCGGATTCATTGGTGGTAACATCGATTTCGGGAGCAGAGACGAAGTTGGCACGGAAACGGCCATCAACATCATGACTGGCCAGTCGCACTCGATCTTCTGGACGCTGGAAGGTGATGCGACCGATTGGACCGGCGGTGCGCCCGACATCTCCGGTTCGGTGCCATGGTTCTACAATGCGGCGACACAGACCGTGGCGACCTTCGATCCCACGCTGCTGGCCTCAGAAACCGCTGCTCTGGGCGCTCTGACGTCCATGCTGTCGCATGTTGGGCTGAGCGCGTTGGAGGGTTTTGAACCCGGCCCTGGACCGGATACTGGCTTCAGTGCGCTTGGTTACATGCCTGTGGCTGACGTTGAAGCTGATACCGCCACGCATCGCGTGGGCCGGGCCTGGGCCACCGCGCTGGGTGGGCAGATGGACCATGAGGGCGGCGGAACAACCCTCGACAGCACAATTGGCCATATCGGCATTGCCGCAGGCTACACCTGGCAGCAGGCACCTGATCTCATCGTCAATGCCATGGCCGGTTATGTGGCAGGCAACAATAAAGCTGATGCGAATTGGGCACCGTCCTTCGATCATGACACGCATACACTGTTTGCTGGCCTGCATGGCGAACACCAGCTTAATCGGGCTGCCGTGCAATTCGGGCTGACGGCGGGCCATAGCTGGGTCGATCACAACCGCTTCGTCAACGACAATCTGGCACCGCTCGGCGAAAGCTGGGTCAGCGCTGATTATGGCGGGTTCTTTGTCAGCCCGGAACTGGCACTCTCCACCGATATCCTTCTGCAAAACGGCATGACACTGACCCCCAATGCGGGCCTGCGCTACGCTGCGCAATGGCTGGGTGGTTATTCGGAAACCGGTGCCGTCAGCCCCGCTGCCAATGCCATTGTCGAGGATCGCTTTGTCGGCACCGCAGAAGCACGGGCCGGTCTGGATATCACACGCAGCTTCGCCGTTCGCGGTCGGACAGGCACCCTGACAGGTGGGATCGGCTATCTGGGTCGCTGGGGCGGTGGGGATGATGATGCGAACATCACCCTCAACGGTGTGACCCAAAGCGTGGCCTCCCGCCATCAGGACCTGAACGCGCTTACAGTCAGCGCCACCCTGCGCAGCGACATTGGTGAGACGGGCATCCTGGAACTCGACGCCAACTATCTCGTCGGTGACACCGCCCAGGGCTTCGATGGCCGCCTGACCGTGGGGATGGCGTTCTGATGGCGTACTGATGGCGAGATCATGATCATCACCGCACGCAACGCTATCCTCGCCGCATCGATCGCCGTGGTTTTCGCGACCGCGCCGGCACTGGCGCAGGATTTTTTGATCGACGGCACATTCGTCAACCCCGACGCCACCAATGGTCCGTTCGCCGACATGGCGTTCGATGTCGACGGCACCAGCGTGCTGATGACCGAGGGCAGTTCCATCGACGTGTCGGACAATGCCGGTGACAATGCCATTCAGGCCATCGGCGACGGCATCTCGATCGAGGTGCGCGGAGCGCTGGCGACACTTGGCAACAATACTTTCGAAGGCGGCAACGGCATTTATTTCGTGGGCGATAGCGCCGTTATGATCCTCACCGAGACGGGCTCGATCACGACCGCGGACGACAGAGCCTACGGGCAGTTCATCGACGGCGATGACGGCTTCATCTCGAACTCCGGCTCGATCACGACCCATAGTGAAGATGGCTTTGCGCAGCGCCTCGAAGGCGACTTCGGTACCCTCATGAACAGCGGTGCAATAACGACCCTTGGCCGTGCAGGTCGCGGGCAATCGATCGATGGCGATGGCGGAAGGATAGTCAATACAGGCACCATCACGACCTTGGGACCCAACGCCTGGGTGCAGGACGCCACCCGTAGCGACGGCACCGGTGTAACCATCAATGCCGGCATCATCACAACATGGGGCGATGGCTCAGTTGGGCAATACGCAAGCGGTGAAATCATCAATACCGGTTCGATCACGAACTTTGGAGACTCTTCCGTCGGGCAGTTTCTTGGCGGCACAGATGGCACCCTTACCAATTCGGGACGGTTGGTGAGCGTGAACGGCCAGGCTATCAGATTTGATGACAGGCGCTCCGGCCACACACTCAATTTCCTGGCGCCGGGGTTCATCGGCGGTGAGATTGAATTTGACCAAGCTACAGGCACAGCCACGGTGATCAACGTAACAAGCGGGCCGTCGCACTCGATATTCTGGACGCTGGAAGGTGATACGGTGGGGGGAGCGCCGAACTTTTTCGGCCCGGTGCCGTGGTTCTATAATGCGGCGACACAGACCGTGGCGACGTTCGACCCGACACTTCTGGCCTTAGAAACGGATGCGCTGGGCGATCTGACATCGCTGCTGTCGCATGTTGGGCTAGGTGCAGTGCAAGGCTTTGGATCAGGTCTGGGGACAGGGTTGTCGTCAGGCGATCTTGGCGCGCTTGGCTATTTGCCCGTGAATGAAGATGGCGATGCGGTGTCCCAGCGCCTGGGCCGGGCCTGGGTCACAGCCCTTGGCGGCCAGATGGACCATGATGGCGGCGCAACAACGCTCGACAGCACCATTGGGCATTTTGGTATTGCCGGTGGCTACGCCTGGCAGCACACGCCGGACATGATCCTCAATGCCATGGCCGGTTATGTGGCGGGCAATGCGGAAGCCAATGCTGTGTGGGCACCGTCCTTCGATCATGACACGCATACACTGTTTGCTGGCCTGCATGGCGAACACCAGCTTAATTGGGCTGCTGTGCAATTCGGGCTGACGGCGGGCCATAGCTGGATTGATCACAACCGCTTGGTCAACGACAATCTGGCGCCGCTCGGCGAAAGCTGGGTCAGCGCCGATTATGGCGGGTTCTTTGTCAGTCCAGAACTGGCACTCTCCAACGATATCCTTCTGCAAAACGGTATGACACTGACCCCCAATGCGGGCCTGCGCTACGCGGCGCAATGGCTGGGTGGTTATTCCGAAAGCGGTGCTGTCAGCGTTGCCGCCAATGCCATTGTCGAGAATCGCTTTGTCGGCACCGTGGAAGCGCGGGCCGGTCTGGATATCACACGCAGTTTTGCCATTGGCGACCAGTCCGGCACCCTGACAGGTGGGATTGGCTATCTGGGTCGCTGGGGAGGTGGTGATGATGATGCCAGCGTCACCCTCAACGGTGTGACCCAAAGCGTAGCCTCCGGCCATCAGGACCTGAACGCAGTCACAGTATCAGCCACCCTTTTCAGTGACCTTGGTGAAACGGGCTTCCTGGAACTCGACGCCAACTACCTTGTCGGCGACACCGCCCAGGGCTTCGATGGCCGGCTGACTATGGGGATGGCGTTCTGATGGCGGGATGTGGAGCAGAGCAAAGCACAGCCACGGTTGTGACCGATCCGCCGATTCGCCGTCATGAGACAGACGGCCACCATTTATGAGGTTTCCATGCTGACACATTGCGTTCTGCCAAGGTTCGACCCGTCGCCAAGGCGGGCTGAGGCGAGCTTCCAGGCTGGTCAATCGGTCCTGCTATGGCGTGCAGCCATGTTGGCGGCGTCAACGGCCATCGTGCTGGCTCTGGCGTCCAGCCCTGCTGCCGCTCAGGCGGTGTTCATTGTCGACACCGACACAAGTGTCACCAATGGCGATGCGGCCAACGTTCTGGATGGCAACGATCAGATAACCGTCACCGAAAGCGGTTCGATCACGACTTCTGGCGCAGGTGAGAGCGGCATCTTCGCCGACGGACCTGACAATATCATTCAGGTTGATGGAACCGTGCGCGCACAGGGGACCGGAATCTCAATAGGTATCGAATCGTTTGGCGAAAGCGCACTGATCACCATCAATGGCTCCGTTGCGGGCTCCGTTGTGCAGGCCGTTCAAATCCATGGTGCCAACACGATAGTTGTGAATAATGGCAGCGTCGTCTCATCGAATGGGGGTCAAGGCATCACATTTTCCTCGAATGCAACGGGCAGCACGCTGATCAACACCGGCACGATCACCACCACGGATACTGCCAGTCAGGCAGTTGAATTTCTTGGCAGCGACGCGACCCTTATCAACTCTGGCCTCATCAAGTTCAGCGGAGGTGTCTTGGAGGCCGTTAGATTAACACAAGGCGGGATCGTTGAAAACACAGGCACCATTTTGGCCACTGGGCTGAATTCTCCGGCCGTGGTGGTTCAAAACGGCACCGTTGTCACCAATTCCGGGCGTATTGTCTCGGAACAGGGTGTCGGCATCAACGTCGTATTTATCAGCAACGCCGACGATACCCTCAACCTGCTTGCACCGGGCTTCATTGGTGGTTCCATCAATCTGCGAGACAGAACCGTTGGTGGCACGGAAACGGCCATCAACATTGTCACTGGCCATTCACACTCGATCTTCTGGACACTGGAGGGTGAATCAGCCGATTGGACCGGCGGCGCGCCCAACATTTCCGGTTCGGTGCCGTGGTTCTACAATGCAGCAACACAGACCGTGGCGACATTCGATCCGACACTTTTTGCCTCAGAAACCGCAGCTCTGGGCGATCTGACGTCCATGCTGTCCCATGTCGGGCTGGGTGCATTGGAGGGCTTTGAACCCGGCCCTGGACCGGATACCGGCTTCAGTGCGCTCGGCTACATGCCTGTGGCTGAGGGCAAAGCCGATACCGTCTCCCATCGCGTAGGTCGTGCCTGGGCCACAGCGCTTGGCGGGCTGATGGACCATGATGGCGGCGGTACAACACTCGACAGCACAATTGGCCATATCGGCATTGCCGCAGGCTACACATGGCAGCAAGCCCCGAATACGACACTCTCTGCCATGACTGGCTATGTGGCGGGTAACAATAAATCTGATGCCCGCTGGTCACCGTCCTTCGATCACGACACGCATACTCTGTTTGCCGGCTTGCATGGCGAACACCAGCTTAACCGGGCTGCTGTGCAATTCGGGTTGACGGCGGGCCATAGCTGGATTGATCACAACCGCTTCGTCAACGACAATCTGGCCCCGCTTGGCGAAAGCTGGGTCAGTGCTGATTATGGCGGATTCTTTGTCAGTCCAGAACTGGCACTCTCCACCGATATCCTTCTGCAAAACGGTATGACACTGACCCCCAAAGCGGGCCTGCGCTACGCGGCGCAATGGCTGGGTGGCTATTCGGAGAGCGGTGCTGTCAGCCCCGCTGCCAATGCCATTGTCGAGGATCGCTTTGTCGGCACCGTGGAAGCACGGGCCGGTCTGGATATCACACGCAGCTTCGCCGTTCGCGGTCGGACAGGCGCCCTGACAGGTGGGATCGGCTATCTGGGCCGCTGGGGTGGCGGGGATGATGATGCCAGCATCACCCTCAACGGTGTGACCCAGAGCATAGCCTCCGGCCATCAGGACCTAAATGCAGTCATGGTCAGCGCCACCCTTCTAAGCGACTTGGGTGAGACAGGCTTCCTGGAACTCGACGCCAACTACCTTGTCGGCGACACCGCCCAGGGCTTCGATGGCCGCCTGACTATGGGTATGGCGTTCTGATGGCGGGATGAGCGGCGGCGCATCCGGGACGCAAGCATCAGAAGTCAGTACATCAATGATTATCAGCCCTAGGGTGCGGACCCTGCCCATATCGCGCCTCCACCGATTGCGTTGACCACCGCGGTGCAATCGAGGCTCCAGTGGTTGCTCGCTATATTTCTGGGGGGCTGGTCAGTGATCAACGTCCAGCTGTTGATGCCAGACTGATTGAAGCCGATGCCAATCGTCAGAACGCCACAGAAATCGGCGTGACGGTGGAGGAATATGAAGACCGCCTTTTGAGCTGGCCGGCACGGGAGACGGGCGAGTTGGGGGGTATCGGCGACTGGCCTCATCAGAGCCCAAATTGCCATTCGCCGAATGGCAGCAAACGGCCGTGAACGCAGAAAGTGTTGACGACGCGCTGTGTTGTGCCAAACTTCCACTGCGAGCCCAGTGTCTATCTTTTACAATTGTACCCCTGAATGACCTGAAGGAGCGGGTTTTCGGCGAATTTGAAAATTCTGACCAGTCAGAATATTGAAGCAACCAGGCAAGTAGAGAATTGGAGAACGAATGGGAGCGTCCCTAAATGCCATCTTCGGAGGAGCGTTCCTTCTCTTGGCGCTATTTCTGACCTTTTTGATGTACTATCTCTGGGGGTTTCCGTTTGACAAAAAAAAGCACAGGAGTTCGGCGCCAAGGCCCTTGATGAACCTGCATCGGCTGTTGGGCTACGTCTTTGTCGGCATTTATGTATTTTTGATGTGGGACATGGTGCCCCGCCTTTGGTCCTACCAAGTTGAATTGCCAGCGCGGACGGTGGTACATTTAACGCTGGGACTTTGCGTAGGTGCACTCCTCATAATCAAAATCATGGTCGTTCGATTCTTCAAACACATGGAGTCGACGCTCGCGCCCATTCTTGGAACATCGCTCCTGATTTGTACATTGCTGCTCACCGGATTGGCGCTCCCTTACGCCGCGCGCGAAGCCTATTTACGCGCAACGGCCCAAGACGGTGAGAACTTCGCGCAAGAGCGGATTGACCGTGTCACGAAGTTCCTCCCACTCATCGGCTTTGAAGATGAGGCCGCATTACTGGAACTGGCGTCATCTGAGGGCCTTGCGGAGGGTCGTAGCGTGCTCACAAGGAAATGCACACAGTGCCATGATCTTCGGACCATATTGGTGATACCCCGTACGCCTGAGACTTGGCGCAGCACCGTCACGCGGATGGCCACACGGTCGACAACGCTTAGCCCCATCAGCGAAAGCGAACAATGGAGCGTCACGGCTTACCTGATCGCCATATCGCCAACCTTGCGTGAAGGCGTCAGTGAGAGGCGCTTGGAGTCCAGAGAGGCCGCAGCCAGCCGGGACGCGGTCAGACAATCCCGGATAGAAGTGCCCCAGAATTATGACGCGGCGGCGGCCGAAGGTTTGTTCCAGACGAAGTGTTCTCAGTGTCATTCGCCGAATTTGGTCGAGGGCTCCGTACTGAACAGTCGCGAAGATTCTGTAGCGCTGGTGACACGAATGGTCGGAAATGGCTTGACCGCTGGCGACGCGGAACTGGGCCAGATCATCGCCTATCTGTCCGACCGTTTCGCCGACACGCAAAGTCAGTAATCGGGCAACAGCTTACGACCACAAGTGGGCTGTAACGATGACCAGAGATCGCGCAAGTCCGGCCTCGGTGACCCGGAACAGCCCACCAACAGCGTTAGCCAGCTTGCCCGATGCGTCGCCCCCGACCCGATTGGGCGCTGCGCTGACTGCCTTGCGGTCTGGTAGCTCTCCTCAAATGGTAGCATGCCAGACATTTCGTTGGCCGCGGCCTCAATGTCCTTGAATCCGTTTTTGTCTGGCTTGCGCGCGCAAGCAGGCGCTTCAAATCTTGATCATCGATCACTCAGTCTGGCGTAGGAGGAGGTGCAAATTCGGCGTAGACCTCCGCTCCTGTCATCATCTTGGTCTTGTTTGCAATTTCATAGAATTGCGGTTTTCTATCAGTGAAGACTTGCAACGACATCTGCATGTCTGACGGATCGTCAATCAGACCTGCTGATATTTGATATTCTGGACTGTCGATAATGTGATAAAACAGGTTTGAGCCGCACTTTGTGCAAAAGCCTCTTTCAGCCCAATCTGACGATCGTATCCGGCCGATGTTTTCTGCGCCATCAAAGCTGACTTTTTGACACGTCACCTCCATATATGGCCCTGACGACCAACGGCGGCACATGTCACAATGACACACAGTGATTGTCGGTTCTTTAGCCGTCGCGGTGATCTTGACCGCACCGCACAGGCAGCTTCCAGTTAATTTCCGTTCTGCGGGCATGATGATATTCCCCGTTCTTTTAAAGAGGGTCATATGGAAGCTATTTCGCCTGCAGGTTGAATGTCTTGATGCTGGTCAATGAACTGCATCCGGGTTCAAGTGATCGACACTAGCGCCTCAATAATGACTGTGAGTTACAAATGATGGTAACCCTTGCAGGCCTCTTAGCCAAAACCGCTTGGTTGGGCTATCGGGACGCTTTAGGCGTCGTCAGCAGAGTTGGTGTTTTTAACTCTGCTGACTTTAGATCAAAGGGTGATCAATCAAACCGGCGCAGGAATTTGATGACCCGCTGAACCCATTTGTTCTGTGCGGCGCCCGAAAGATTGGTGATAGCAGCACGTTTGCTGATTTCGGTTATCGTCGGGTACGGCGAAATGTAGCCGGAAATCGCGCTGATATTCATCTTCTGTGAGATCGCCAGCGACCACATATTGATCATTTCACCGGCCTGATAGCCGACAATGGATGCGCCAAGGATTTTGCCTTTTCGGTTTACAATAACCTTGATCAGGCCGCTGGTCTTGCCTTCGGCTTGCGCTCGGTCATTTTCCGCATAGGGCCAGCGCAGAACTTTGATGCCGCGATGTGTTTTGCGGGCTGATTCTTCAGTAAAGCCGACATGTGCCATTTCCGGGTCTGTATAAGTGGCCCAGGGGATGATGTTCCGGTTTTCCTTCACTGGCATGCGGAACAGAATGGCGCGGATCACAAGACCTGCGTGGTAGTTGGCCATATGGGTGAATTGCAGACTGCCGGACACATCGCCAATCGCATAGGCGCGCCGGTTGGACGTGCGCATGCTCTTCGACACTTTGATGGCTCGATCAAACCGAATGCGCCCTTCTTTCAGGCCAAGCCCGTCTACATTGGGCTTACGACCAGCTGCGACCAGAAGATGGCTACCGGCAATGATTTCTTCTTCACCATTGCCGCTGTCCAGCACAACTGCCACGCCGCTGCCGGATTTTTCAACTCGTGCAATTTTAACTTCTTCACGAATGACAATGCCGTCTTCTTTCAGCTTGTCGAGAACGATCTCTGTCAGTTCGGGATCATCCTTGGCAAGCGCCTTGAACGCTTCAACCACTGTGACCTGAGCGCCGAGACGCCGATGGGCCTGGGCCATTTCCATGCCGATGGGACCACCGCCAATGATGATCAGATGATCAGGCGCTTCGGTGCGTTCAAAGATGGTCTCATTGGTCAGGTAGGGAACGCTGTCCAGTCCCTTGATCGGCGGGACGGCGGCGCTGGATCCTGTTGAGATGACAAAGCGTCTGGCACGAATGCGGATGCCATTGACCTCGACAACCCGTGGGTTGATGAACTTTCCGGCGCCTTCAATGACGTGAACGCCCATGGATGTGAAACGCTCTACACTGTCATTTGGCGCGATTGCGCCAATCACTGAATGCACATAATCATGGACCTGCTGAAAGTCGACGACAGGCTCAGGCACGTGAATTCCGTATTTATCAGCATGCCGAATTGCATCTGCGGTTTTGGCCGTTGCGATCATGGCTTTTGAAGGCACGCAGCCATAATTCAGGCAATCACCGCCCATTTTACCTTTTTCGATCAAAACAACAGAAACACCGAAGGCTGCCGCGATGGCTGCAACGGACAACCCGCCGGAACCGGCGCCAATGACGCAAATGTCAGGTGTGAGAATTTCGGCCATAATAAGAGTCTTTCCAAAAAGGTCGGGTTAAGCGGGTTTGCGGTTGCGCAACCGCTTCAGAACAACAGGGATCAGGGCAACCACGCTGAGGGCTGCCAGAGCGGCAAGAATTTCAGGCGTAATCAGGTCACCGGTGCTGATTTCGATGGCACATTCGCTGTTGCCAATGCAATCGGCATTAGCCGCGCGCTGCGCTTCGATAACACTCCCCAGTCCTGCGCCAACAAAGGCAAAGGCAAACGAACCGGGGATGATGCCGATAAGCGTTGCAGATACGTATGTAGACAGCTTGATGCCAAGCATGGCCGGGGCAAGATTGACCAGCCAGAATGGAAAGGCCGGTACAAGGCGGAGAAACAGAAGGTAGTTGAAGGCATCTTTTTCAAAGCCCTCTTTTAGCTTGGCGACCCAGGGTCCAGCTTTTGCACGCAAGGCATCCCCAAAAGATGTCGTTACGGCCACGAACAAAAGTGTGGCCCCTATTGTTGCGGCAACAATGGTCGCTGGCGCGCTCACCAGCCAGCCAAACAGGAAACCGCCACCAATGCTCAGGATGCCGGCACCCGGCAGCGAAAGCACCACGACGGCAATGTAAATGCCGACATAGGCCAGTAATGTCAGCGCAAAATTATTTTCGACGAAAGCGCCAAGACGTTCTCTGTTTTCTATCAAGGCGCTGATGGACAGGGCTTCATGCCATCCCATGAAAAAGGCAAATGCCATGAAGCCGGCAATAGCGACCAGCGGTAGCCAGCGTTTGAGGCTGGAACCGGATTTGTCTTGCTTCTCGGCATTTTCCATTTGTGTTTGCTCTTCAAGTTGCTCGGACAGCATCATAGGTGCCCCTCTTTAAATTCATCAAGTGTTGCTTCAGGTCGATTGCGGCTTCTGCGTCCGGTCTGTATTGGTTGCGATCTTGTGTGTTCGACCGGGAACAGCCCCTAAATAGATGTCTGATGGCAAAACGAAAGCACAATTCGCGAGTCTCACCCATAAGTGAGAGAAGGGTCAAACCGGCCTCACGCCGCTGTGACTATTGCGATGTTGAATGTGATCAGCCAAGAAAGATCGAATTACGGAATTCTGGTCTGCTATCAATTGACTTTTGCTGACATTCTTGCCTATAAGCCCGCTGACTTTGGCAAACCTCGGCTGAACTTTATGCTGATTTGGATTTGCCAGTATGATTTCCCGTCTTGCGACGTTGTGATAGACTTTTTAAGAGGGCCGCATTCTTTGCGGCAGAGATACGATGAAACGTACCTACCAACCGAGCCGTCTGGTTCGTAAACGCCGCCACGGTTTTCGCGCACGCATGGCAACAAGCGGTGGCCGCCGCGTTATCGCTGCTCGCCGCGCAAAAGGTCGTAAGAGCCTTTCGGCTTAAGACAGGTTGTCGGCCTAATACGGTCGGCACCGGGTTAGAGCGTTTCTGATTCGACACAGACCAGAAGCGCTTTGATGGATCGGCTCAAAAAACGTTCTGATTTTCTGCGTGCGGCGCGGGGGCACAAACAGGTGCGCCGCGCCCTTGTGCTACAGGCATGGCAACACCAGATACAGGAACACGAGCAACCGGACCGCGAGCAACCCACCAATGGCGCGACCCGCATTGGATTCACTGTTACCAAAAAAGTTGGCAACGCGGTCATACGCAACCGTGTCCGCCGTCGCCTTAAAGAAGCCGTTCGCCTTTTTGAAAAATCCGGCGGTGAAAGCGGACAAGGGAATCTATTTCTTCCAAACACTGACTATGTTGTCGTCGGCAGACTGTCGGCGCTTACCATGTCGTTTTCAGAAATTCAGCAGGATCTGGCCAGCGCATTTGACAAAATTGCAGCACAAATCAGGCGCCGCTCTCGTAAACTTGATAAAAAAGCTGAGAATCCTGAGCCTGACCACTCGCCAATCGATCAAAATCCCCTTAAAGAGCAGGGCATAAAGCCCTCTGACATTGCCTAAAAGCTGGACCCTTCATGCAGGATACTAAGAATCTCATACTTGCCGTTGCGTTGTCTGCTGTCGTTTTGATGGCGGCCCAGTTCTTTCTCTGGGGGCCTCAGCAGGAAGAAGCCCGGCTTCAGGCGGAACAACGCCAGGCGGAAATTTCCCAAACAACGGGTGCCGCGACATCTGGAACAGCCGCACCTGGTGCAGGCGCCAGTGTTGTACCAACCCCCGGCGCAATACCCGGCAGCACTGAAACCGGCACAGTGGCACCGCCGTCCGGCGCGCCACGCGAAGCGGTTTTGCAATCCAGCCAACGTGTTTTAATCGACACACCGGATTTGACTGGCTCCATCAATCTCACCGGTGGTCGGGTTGATGATCTGTCTTTGAAGAATTACCGCGAAGAGATTGACCCGGAAAGCCCGATCATTCAGCTGTTCTCACCATCAGGCAGCGCGAACCCGTATTATGCGGAATTTGGTTGGGTGAAGGGACAGGGCGTAACTGCGGCAGTACCCGACAGTCAGACTTCCTGGACCCTGTCGCAGGGAAATAGTCTGACCGCGGAAACGCCGATTACGGTTTCCTGGGACAATGGCGAGGGTCTGATATTCTCGCGTGTCTATGAGATAGACGAACATTATCTGGTAACAGTTACCGACAGTGTGGAGAACAACACAGATGCGTCGGTATCACTGTTTCCCTATGCGCTGGTAACGCGCCACGGCATTCCTGACCTCCAGAATTTCTTTATTCTGCACGAAGGCATGATTGGCTTTGTTGGCGAAGAGGGTTTGCAGGAAGTCGATTATGATGATCTGGAAGAAGAGGGCGAGCTGAAATTCGGCACGCAGACTCAGGGCTGGCTTGGCATCACGGACAAATATTGGGCGTCTGCCATTGTACCGACACCGGGAGAGACCTACACACCGCGTTTCTTCCACCATATGGTCAACAATCGCTCCGCATTCCAGGCAGACTTTCTGGGTGAGTTGGTGGAAATTGCGCCCAGCAGCAGCGGAGAACACATCTCGCGACTGTTTGCAGGTGCCAAGGAAGTCAACGTCATTAACAGCTACCGTGATGCGCCGGGTATTGAGCGCTTCGATCTGATGATCGACTGGGGTTGGTTCTACTTCATCACCAAGCCGCTTTTTGTGGCTCTGGACTGGCTCTTCAATCTGATCGGCAATTTCGGTCTTGCCATTCTGGCCGTGACCGTTGTTCTGAAAATATTCTTCTTCCCGCTTGCCAACAAATCATACGCCTCCATGGCCAATATGAAAAAGGTTCAGCCGCAACTGACGGAATTGCGCGAGCGTTACAAGGATGATCGTGCCCAACAGCAAAAGGCAATGATGGAATTGTACAAGAAGGAAAAGATCAATCCCCTGGCGGGTTGTCTTCCGGTCTTGTTGCAGATTCCCGTATTCTTTGCGCTGTACAAGGTTCTGTTCGTAACCATTGAAATGCGCCACGCGCCCTTCTTCGGCTGGATCCAGGATTTGGCGGCACCAGACCCCACGTCGATTTTCAACCTGTTTGGCCTTATCCCTTGGGACCCGCCGCAAATCCTGATGCTTGGCATTTGGCCTTTGATTATGGGCGTAACGATGTTCGTTCAGATGCGTCTGAATCCATTGCCGCCCGATAAGACACAGGCCATGATTTTCACCTGGATGCCGGTCATTTTCACCTTCATGTTGGCATCATTCCCAGCAGGTCTGGTGATCTACTGGGCTTGGAACAACACCCTGTCTATTGCACAGCAGTCGGTCATTATGCGCCGTCAGGGTGTGCCTGTGGAAATCTGGAAAAATACTCTCGAAGCTTTTGGCTTGGGCGGTAAAGAGAAAGACGAGAAGGCATAGCAACAATTAGCTGTGCTGAGATTGGCTTTGAATTAGGTCCTGGACCGGGCGATCTGTTTGATCGTTCGATTCAGACCTGATTTACTGCCGCAATAGACAGACCAACCCATTTGATTCGAGACAGAAATGCCTGCAGATATTCCAGAGCAAAGCGTCGGCCAGTCCGATGGTGTGTCTGGGATGGGGCCAGATCCTGAATTGGCATTTCCCTTGTCGGAATTTCCGCAATTGGGTTTTCTCAATTGCCTAGTTGATCATCCTAATGTGACGATTGGCGATTACAGCTATTATGATGATCCCGATGGGCCGGAACATTTTCTTGAAAAATGCGTCAAATATCATTTCGACTTTGTTGGCGATGAGTTGATTATTGGCCGCTTCTGCGCATTCGCGACTGGTGTGCAATTTATTATGAATGGCGCAAATCATACGATGGATGGATTTTCCACCTATCCTTTTGCCGCCATGGGCCGTGGCTGGGAAGTCGGATATGAATGGCCAAAAAACGCGCGTGGCAATACATTTATCGGAAATGATGTATGGATTGGCCGGGAAGCCATGATCATGCCAGGTGTGACGATCGACGATGGCGCTATTATTGGGGCACGAGCAGTTGTTTCGCGCGATGTGCCCGCTTACACGATCGTAGCAGGCAATCCGGCACGAACTGTGAAAAAGCGTTTTGATCAGGGCGCAATCGATCGTTTGTGCCGCATTGCATGGTGGAACTGGGATATAGCGACAATTACCCGCAATTTGAATGTCATTCGCGGGATGGATCTGGAAGCGATGGAACGGGCGGCGCCACAATGAGCATAGATAATACTGAATCAGACGCGGCTGAAAATGCGTTCACACCCGAACAGTTGGAAGCCGGTCGACTGGCTTTCGCTCGCCCGTGGCGGTTTGTCCTGGGCGTTGCAAAGCTCGTTCAGCTCCCGGAAAATGACGGTATCGAGATAGCCTTTGCCGGTCGGTCAAATGTTGGAAAGTCCAGCCTGATCAACGCGCTGACCGGTCAAAATGGTTTGGCTCGAACGTCCAACACACCCGGTCGCACCCAGGAACTGAATTTTTTTACAAACGACGATATCACCATCGTCGATATGCCAGGCTATGGCTATGCCAAGGCGCCCAAGGGGCAAGTCGAAGCGTGGACACGTCTTGTCTATTCATATCTGCGCGGGCGGCCAAACCTGCGGCGCGCCTATGTGTTGGTCGACAGCCGTCATGGCATCAAGGAAACAGATCTGAAAGCGCTGGATCTGATGGATAAAAGCGCCGTTTCCTATCAAATTGTCATGACAAAAGTAGACAAGCCACGTCCGCCCGAACTTCAGGAAGCCTTGGACAAAACCCGCGCTGCCATTGCCAAACGTCCAGCGGCACATCCCGAGATTTTGCTGACATCTTCAGAAAAAGGCACCGGTCTTCCCGAGCTTCGTGCCGAAATCCTGCGTTTGTGACCCGATTTACCCCCTCCGTCGCTTAAATTTTGGTCATAAAGGCACCTTTGCCCTAGTCCAGTCCGGCTTATAACCTATAGAAATAAGGACGGGTGGACGATGTTTCGGCATCGTTCAGAATTTAGGTGCGTTTTCAGGAGGCTGGTCTTGGCAATAAAGAGTGAGCAAATAAGAGCATGTGCAGACGATAGATTTCAGCACAGTCTGATCATGGCGGGAACGCTGGTCCTAACAATGCTGGCGGCCTTATGGGTCGTGAGTCCAGCGAACGCACAAACGATGAGCGAGTGGAAAAAGTCCACCGCCTTGGTTGGCGAGCCGCAATACGCTGACGATTTTGCTCATTTTAACTATGTCAATCCAGATGCCCCAAAGGGTGGAATTGTGCGTCTGGCAACTGACGGCACCTTTGATACCCTCAATTCCGTTCCACAACGTGGCAATCTGGCTATTGGTCTTGGGCTGATCTACGACACTTTGTTGGCGTCTTCCCTGGACGAAATCTCAGCAATGTATCCGCTGGTCGCCACGCAGATGCGCTATCCTGACGACTACTCCAGTGTCACATTCCAACTGCATCCAGATGCACGTTGGCACGATGGAGAGCCGCTGACAGCCGATGACGTGGCCTGGTCGTTCAACACGTTGATCGAGAACAATCGTGTTTACCAGAATTACTACAAGCATGTCAGTGGTGTGAAAATCATCAATGAGCACGAGGTCATGTTCACCTTCGACCAGACTGGAAACCGTGAACTGCCGCACATTGTTGGCCAACTGCTGGTTATGCCCAAGCATTGGTGGGAAGGCACGGATAAAAAGGGCGAACAACGGGATATTACGAAGGGTACTTTGGAAATCCCGCTTGGAAGCAGCGCTTACCGCGTTTCAAGGGTCGTTCCCGGCCGTACCGTTGAATATGAACGTGTTGAAGATTACTGGGGCCGGGATTTACCGGTCAATGTCGGTCAGCACAATCTTGATCGGATCCGATACGAATATTTCCGGGACTCAGTTGTCCAGATGGAAGCCTTTAAATCTGACGATTATGATTATCGGGTTGAAAGCACGGCACGTGTCTGGGCCACCGGATATGATTTCCCCGCAGTGACTGACGGGCGGGTCATCAAAGAGAGCTTTGCCGAGCGCGGGCGTGGACTGATGGTTGGGTTCATTCCCAATTTGCGCCGTGAGAAGTTTCAGGACCCGCGTGTTCGTAAGGCTCTGAACTATGCTTTCAATTTCAACGAAATGAATCAGGCCCTTTTCTTCGACCAATACGAACGCATTGACTCCTATTTTTATGGCGACGAATTGGCTTCGTCAGATCTGCCAAAAGGACTGGAATTGGAAATTCTGGAAGGCATGCGCGATTTGGTGCCAGAGCAGGTTTTCACAACGCCTTATGAAAATCCAGTGTCTGATGGCAGAGGCGCATATCGTAACAATTTGCGCGAATCCGTTAAACTGTTTCGTGAAGCCGGCTACAAGTTGAAAGACGGCAAGATGGTAAACGCTACGACAGGCGAACCCTTTACCATTGAGTACCTTCTCAACAGCAATCGTTTTGAGAAGGTCGCATTGCGCCTGAAGTCGAATTTCGAACGAATTGGCGTAGATCTCTCCGTGCGCATTGTTGACAGTTCCCAGTGGGTAAACCGCGTACGAAGCCGTGACTTTGACTTAATCTACTCAGGCTGGGCGCAGTCACTTTCTCCGGGAAATGAGCAATTGGAATATTTTGGCTCTGCTGCTGCAGACCAGGAAAGTGCTCGCAACTGGGCAGGAGTTAAAAACCCCGCCGTTGACAAGCTTATTCAACGCATAATCTTTGCCAAGGACCGCGACGAACTGATCGCCGCGACGATGGCCATGGACAGGGTTCTGCTGGCCAATCAATACATCATCCCGGGCTGGACGCTGTTGTCGACACGCACGGCTCGTTGGAACCGGTTTTCCCATCCGGAAATACTGCCAGCGTTTGCTGAGCCGGGCTTCCCGACCATCTGGTGGTATGATGATGAAAAGGCCGCGCGCGTTGAGGCCGCCGAATGACAAAGCGAACCCAGACAGGCATAACCCGGCGTGAAGGTTTAATCTTCGCTGGTGGGACATTGCTGAGCCTTGCCGCAGGCCCTGTGCAGGCGCAGACGCTGGTCAAGCAGGTTGATGGGTTCATAGATCAGCCTGCACGTCACGGCCTGTCTATCTTTGGTGATCTGAAATATCCCGCTGACTTCTCCCACTTTGACTATGCCAATCCAGCGGCGCCCAAAGGCGGACGTTTTGTCCTTACGCCGGGCAGTTGGTTCCACAATCAGAATCCACAAACCTTCAACACCTTGAATGGCCACGTCACCAAGGGGGATGCGCCGCCACGGCTTGAACTGATCTTTGATACACTGATGGCTCGTGCCCATGATGAACCAGATGCGGTCTATGGGTTGGTCGCAGACAGCATTACGGTTTCCGAAGATGGCAACAGCTTTTTGTTCCGTTTACGCCCAGAAGCCCGGTTCCACGATGGGACGCCGTTGACGGCAGAGGATGTGGCATTTTCTCTGACGGCACTGAAAGAAAACGGGCACCCTGATTTCACCCAGAGCTTTCGCAAGATAACGACCATCGAAGCGCTTGATGCAGGGCACCTTCTGGTCACTCTGGATGGCACCCAGTCCCGCGGCCTGATATTTGAGATTGCTGACGCACCGATTTTCTCAAAAGCCTATTACGCTGACCGGGACTTTACCGCATCCACCATGGACCCGCCTCTTGCGTCAGGCCCATACAGGATTGGCCGCTTCGATGCCGGAGCCTATCTGGAGTATGAGCGCGTGGAAGATTATTGGGCAAAGGATTTGCCCGTTACGCGCGGTCAGGCCAATTTCGACGTGGTGCGTGTTGAGTTCTACCGCGAGCGGCAGACCGCTTTTGAAGCCTTCAAAAAAGGCAATATGACTTTCCGGCAGGAATTCACATCCAAGACCTGGGAAACGGAATACAATTTTCCGGCCGCCCTTGATGGGCGGGTCAAGAAAGTGCTGTTTCCAGCTGAGATGCGTCCGCGATTTCAGGGGTCCTTTCTGAACACCAGACGTCAGAAATTCGCGGACCCGCGAACCCGGGAAGCGCTTGTGCTGTGTTTCGATTATGAATGGGTCAATGAAAACCTGTTCTTCAACGCTTATTCCCGCGTTTCCTCCTATGTCGAAGGGTCAATTTACAAGGCGGAAGGCGTAGCGAGTGGCATGGAGCTTGCGCTGTTGGAACCTTTCCGCGACCAATTGCCCGAAGCCGTATTTGGCGAAGCCTATCTTCCGCCCGTCTCAGATGGCAGCGGCCGGGATCGCAGCTTGCTGCGGCGCGCATCGGAACTCCTGTCAGAAGCTGGCTGGCAGCGCCGGGACGGCGGGCTGTATAATGAAAATGGTCAGAAACTGACGATGGAAATTATGGTGCGTTCGCCCGTGTTTGAACGCGTCTATGGCAAATATGTAGACTCGCTTCGCGCTGTGGGCATTGAGGCAACAATACGCGTTGTGGACCCAGCACAGTTCCAGGCCCGCTCCTCCGTGTTTGACTACGACATGGTCGGCACAGCGCTGTCACTGGCCGCCACGCCGTTTACATCTGCTGATCAATTGTTCTCTTCACGCTCTGCTGATCTGGAGGGAAGCAACAATTGGGCTGGTATCAAAGACCCGGTTGTAGATGCACTGACAGAAATAGTGGAAGCTGCAAAAGACCGCGAAACCCATCTAGCTGCATGGCGGGCTCTTGACCGGGTGGTCCGTGCTGGCCATTACTGGCTTCCAGGGTGGTATTCGGCAAATCATCGAATAGCAGTATGGGATAAATATGAATGGCCAGACACAAAACCGGATTACTATTTCCCTGTGGAAACCACTTGGTGGTCCAAGCCGGTCTGACGCAATAACAGTTTGAGTCGATAGAATTATGGCCGCTTATATTCTGAAACGCTTTTTGCTCATGATCCCAACCTTGTTCGGGATTATGGCCATTACCTTTGTCATCATCCAGTTCGCGCCCGGTGGGCCGGTGGAACAGGTGATTGCAAAACTATCCGGCAATTCCATTTCAGCCACAGAGCGCATCAGCGGATCTGGCGGTGATTTTGGATCGGTTGGTGAAAACAATCTGGAACAATCCGGTCAGGCAGACCCGATCAACTCACGCTATCGCGGCGCACAGGGCCTTGATCCGGAGTTTATCCGTCAGTTGGAAAAAGACTTTGGCTTTGACAAACCGCCGGTTGAGCGCTTTTTCTCCATGCTCTGGAATTATGTGCGCTTTGATTTCGGCAACAGCTATTTTCGCGATGTGAGCGTCATTGATCTCATCAAGGAAAAAATGCCTGTCTCGATTTCACTTGGCCTTTGGATGACACTGATTTCTTATGGCATCTCAATCCCGCTGGGCATTTCCAAAGCTGTGCGTGACGGAAGTCGTTTTGATGTATGGACTTCTTCAATCATCATTGTCGGCTACGCGGTTCCGGGGTTTTTGATTGCGATTTTGCTGATTGTTCTGTTTGCAGGGGGCAGTTTCTGGGATATTTTCCCCTTGCGCGGTCTGACGTCAGAGAATTTCGACCAGCTAAATCTGTTTGAAAAAGTGCTGGATTACTTCTGGCATCTGGTCTTGCCTTTGACAGCTATGGCGCTGGCTGCTTTCGCGACATCAACATTGCTCACGAAAAACTCGTTTCTGGATGAAATTCGCAAACAATATGTGGTCACAGCCAAGGCAAAAGGCGTGTCCAATCGTCAGGTTTTGTATGGCCATGTATTCCGAAACGCGATGCTGATTGTGATCGCAGGGTTTCCGGGCGCTTTTATCGGAGCATTTTTCTCCGGGTCTTTGCTGATTGAAACGATCTTCTCGTTAGACGGTCTGGGGCTTTTAAGCTTTGAATCCGTACTCAACAGAGACTATGCGGTTGTCTTCGCAACACTTTACATCTTTTCGATCATGGGGCTCCTAGTCAGTCTGATATCGGATCTGACCTATACGTGGATTGATCCGCGTATCGATTTTGAATCGCGGGAGGTGTAGGTCGTGGACGCACAAATTACACCAGCCGAAACAACAGACGCGGCAGCAGCACCGGAGAAACGTAGCCGGTTTTCGCCAATCAATCAGAGGCGCTGGCAAAACTTTAAGGGCAATGGCCGCGGCTATTGGAGCCTGCAGATTTTTCTGGTGTTGTTTTTTGTCACCCTGTTTGCCGAATTCATTGCCAATGACAAACCTTTGCTCATTTCCTATCAGGGCGAATTACTGACACCGGTCTTTGTCGATTATCCTGAAGAAAAATTTGGCGGTTTCCTGCCAGTGACCGATTATCGTGATCCGTTTGTGCTTGAAGAAATCGAGGCGAATGGCTGGATTCTGTGGGCGCCAATTCGTTATTCCTACCGCACTGTAAACAATGAAATTCCAACGCCTGCGCCTTCGGCTCCCTCATGGATGCTGGATAAGGAAGAACGCTGTCAGCGGTATCCGGGCGGGGTGGATGATCCCAATTGCTCCATCGGCAACTGGAACTGGTTCGGGACAGATGATCAGGCCCGTGATGTTATGGCCCGCCTGATATACGGCTTCCGGATATCGGTTCTGTTTGGTCTGACATTGACAATTTTCTCGTCCATCATTGGCATTGCTGCTGGCGCGACGCAGGGCTATTTCGGTGGCTGGACGGATCTTCTGTTTCAGCGTTTCATTGAAATCTGGACCTCGGTTCCAACTCTCTATCTGCTATTGATACTGGCCGCCATCATCACACCGAACTTCTGGATATTGCTCGGCATTCTGCTGCTGTTTTCATGGGTCAGTCTGGTGGCTGTTGTGCGCGCTGAATTCCTGCGCGCCCGAAACTTTGAATACGTCAATGCAGCCCGTGCTTTGGGCGTCGGCAACACGACCATTATGTGGCGACACTTATTGCCAAACGCCATGGTTGCAACGCTAACTTTTATGCCCTTCATCCTCAACGGCTCAATCACAACCCTGACGTCACTGGACTTCCTGGGCTTTGGCCTGCCACCGGGGTCACCCTCGCTCGGCGAATTGCTGGCACAGGGTAAGAACAATCTGCAGGCACCGTGGCTGGCGCTAAGCGGCTTCTTTGTCATTTCGCTGATGCTAAGCTTGCTGATTTTTATCGGTGAAGCCGTCCGCGATGCATTTGACCCCAGAAAGACATTTTCCTGATGGCGACAGATAAGGCGTTTGCGCCACTCTTGAAAGTTGACAATTTACATGTGGATTTTACCGCTAACGGCAAAACCACGCATGCGGTGCGAGGCGTGTCATTCCACATCGATCAGGGCGAGACTGTTGCGCTGGTGGGTGAATCCGGGTCAGGCAAGTCGGTCACCGCCTTGTCTGTTTTGAAATTGTTGCCCTATCCCCCCGCTTCGCACCCGGCGGGCAGCATTCTGTTTGATGGCGAAGACCTGATGCAGACCAAGGAAACAGACTTGCAGCACGTGCGCGGCAACAATATTTCCATGATTTTTCAGGAACCCATGACCTCGCTCAATCCGTTGCATTCGGTTGAGCGTCAGATTGGCGAAACCTTGAAACTGCATCAGGGCGCGTCCGACACCAAAGTCCGGGCGCGTGTTCTGGAATTGCTCAATCAGGTTGGCATTCGCGATCCTGAGAAAAGACTGGATTCCTATCCGCACCAATTATCCGGCGGGCAGCGCCAGCGTGTGATGATTGCTATGGCCCTTGCCAACAGCCCGAAGCTGCTGATTGCCGATGAGCCAACCACCGCACTTGATGTAACTGTGCAGGCGCAGATACTGGAATTGCTGGCCGATATGAAAACCCGCATGGGTATGGGCATGCTGTTCATCACCCACGATTTGGGCATTGTGCGCAAGATTGCCGACAGGGTCTGCGTCATGACCAATGGCGAGATTGTGGAGCATGGGCCAACGGAAGATATTTTCCGCAATCCGCAGCACAGCTACACCCAGCATTTGCTCTCTGCAGAGCCAAAGGGTGATCCACCCGCGCTGGATGTCAACGCAGCGCCTGTGATGACCGGGAAGGACATCAAGGTCTGGTTCCCGATCAAACGCGGTTTTATGCGCAAGACGGTGGACAACATCAAAGCCGTCGATGGCATTGATGTGACCGTGCGAGAAGGCCAGACACTGGGTATTGTTGGTGAAAGCGGATCAGGCAAGACGACGCTTGGACTGGCATTGATGCGGCTCATTTCATCAAGGGGCGATATCAATCTTTTGGGAACGGGTCTTCAGGGCAAATCGTCAAAGGAATTGCGCCCATTGCGCAAGGATATGCAGATCGTCTTTCAGGATCCATTCGGATCTCTCAGCCCGCGTATGTCAATCGCGGCAATTATTGAAGAAGGCCTGACAATCCATTTTCCCAAACTGTCTGTGGAAGAGCGCGAGCAGCGCGTATCTGATGTATTGCGCGAGGTTGGGCTGGATCCAGAAATGCGGAATCGTTATCCGCATGAATTCTCCGGTGGTCAGCGCCAGCGTTTTGCCATTGCCCGTGCGCTGGTTCTGGAACCCAAATTCCTGATGCTGGATGAACCGACTTCGGCGCTGGATATGAGCGTGCAGGCGCAAGTCGTGGATTTGCTTCGGGCGGTTCAGAAGCGGCGCAATCTTGCTTATCTGTTCATCAGCCACGATCTGAAAGTCGTGCGGGCGCTTGCCAATGAGGTCATCGTCATGCGGCTTGGCAAAGTAGTGGAGCAGGGACCATCAGCAAAGATTTTTGATGCGCCTGAGCAGGATTATACAAAGGCCTTGATGGCCGCAGCCTTTGATCTTGCCGCAGTCGATTCTGATGAAGTCGCAGTTTAAAGTGCTGTCATGAGCATTCTTGTATTGGTCGATGGCTGGGAGCCGGCGCCCTGGGTGCATGCCCTCAAGGCAGCGATGCCGGATGAGCGTATTGAGGCCTATCCAGATGTAGAAGACCCGGAAGCGGTTGAGTATGCCTTGGTGTGGGCAGCCCAGGGCGAAACCTTGGACACGTTTCCCAATTTAAAGGCTCTGTTTTCTTTGGGGGCAGGTGTGGACCATCTGTTTGGTGGCGACACATTGCCCCCTGTGCCACTTGCACGCGTTGTCGACCCTGATCTGACAGCCTGGATGACGGAGTGGGTTGTGGCGCAGGTCTTGCTGCATCACCGTCAGCAATTGCAGTATTCTCAACAACAGCGCCATCGCAGTTGGCAGGTTTTGGCGCAACCTTTAGCCAGGGAGGTGCAAGTCGGCTTGATGGGCCTTGGCGAATTGGGTCGCGATGCGGCAGGCCTGTTACACAAGCTTGGTTTTGGTTTGCGCGGCTGGAGCCGAACCCCGAAAGAACTGGATAATGTTACCTGCTTTTACGGTGCTGATGGGGTGGATGAATTTCTGGCTGGTACGGACATTCTGGTATGCTTGCTGCCACTTACGCCGGAGACGAATGGGCTGATCGGCACGTCTGTGTTTGAAAAGCTGCACCGAAGCGGACCACTGGGCGGGCCGGTCTTCATCAATGCCGGGCGCGGGCGCATTCATGTGGAAACAGATGTTGTGGCCGCCTTGCAAAGCGGCGTGCTGAAAGCGGCCAGTCTGGATGTGTTTGAAGTGGAGCCTTTGCCGCAGAACAGCCCGCTTTGGGACTTGGACAATGTCATCATTACGCCTCATGTTGCAGCGGTCAGCGATCCAAAGACCCTGTCAAAGCTGATTGCCAGACAAGTGCGTGCGCATAGAGAAGGCAGATCGCTTGAGTATCTGGTGGATATGACACGCGGTTATTGAAGCGCGTCTGACAATTGGCCACACAAATGGGAGTCTGTATGCCTCAATCCTTGAATCAGCAGGAACTTTTGTCGGAGCTTGTAAAAGGCGGCGATGCCGGTTTGGCTGGCAACAGGCTTATCATTGCCATTGCAGGTGCTCCGGCTTCAGGTAAATCAACCCTTGCGGAATGGTTGGTGGACCAACTGAACGAGGTTCGTGCAGGGCAGGCTGCCTTGCTGCCCATGGATGGCTACCACTATGATGACCATGTGCTGACACCGAAAGGGTGGCAGGCGCAAAAGGGTGCGCCCCATACATTTGATGTTGGTGGGCTTGCTGCCATGCTCAAGCGGCTTCGGGCCAATATTGAACCTTCCATTGCTGTGCCGGTCTTTGACAGATCCATAGAAATTGCCCGCGCAGGTGCTGCTCTCATTGAACAGGCAACCCGTGTGATTGTGGTTGAAGGGAATTATCTGCTGTTGGATGAAGCGCCCTGGCAGCAATTGGCAGAGCAGTTTGACCGAACGGTGATGGTCGAGGTAGGCGAAGCCGAATTGGAGCGGCGCTTGCGGGAGCGATGGGTGAAGTTTGGCTTGTCAGAGGCCGATATTGAACGCAAGGTTTTTGACAATGATTTGCCGAACGGCCTGTTGGTTTATGGGAAAAGCTGTGTGCCGGATATGCGTATTCAAAGCAGCTGACGGGCGCGGCCTGTTGGAACAAAAGATGCTCTAATGAAAGTTCCGCCCTTTTGGCAAAACTGCACTGGCGCGTGACGGCGGGCGGTTTTTGTGACGCATTGTATTGAGATCTTCTTCAAATTTTTCAATTCGTTCAGGGCGCGCACGTTTTTGCCTGACATCCTGCTGCGGGTTTTTAACCTCATCTGCATTGGCCAACGGCTCCAGATGATCCGTTGCGTCAGATATGGCAGACAGAAGATGCGTCAGGTCTTCAAGATGGTTTGCAATCACATGTGTCACGCCATCTGACGTTTGAACCTTGCCATGAATGCCGATAAATCGTGCACCCAGAACAACGGGCCGATATTTTTCAAAAGTTTTTGGCCAAACAATAATATTGGCAACCCCGGTATCATCCTCGATGGTTGCAAAGATCACGCCTTTGGCCGTGCCCGGTCGCTGGCGCACAAGCACCAGCCCGGCAACACGGATGAATGAGTTTGACCGTGCTGTGTTGAGCGCCTCTGTGTGGCGATAGCGCATTTGGCTCAATATCTGCCTGACGAAGGACACAGGATGCGCCTTCAGCGACAGGGATAGCGAGCGGTAATCATGGATCACATGCTCGCCCAGTGGCATGGTTGGCAACGCAACATCCGGCTCGTTACGACGATCTGTATCCGCACTGATTGCAAACAGCGGCAGGCGCTCTTCACTGGTCAGCGGGTCCAGCGCCTTGGCAGCCCACAGGGCCGTGCGGCGGTCCAGACCAAGAGAGCGCAGACAATCGGCCTCTGCCAGACGTTCCAGAGTGGATTTTGCAAGGCCGGAGCGCAGCCACAAATCGCGCATGCTGTCATAACCGCGCCCGCGATGGGCAACCAGTTGGTTCGCATGGTCCTTATGCAGGCCTTTGACCCGGTTAAGGCCAAGGCGAACCGCATGGTTGTTTTGCATCACGCCATCCATATCCCTGTGTTGCGGTGCAATTCGCTGCGCATGTGAATCAGCCTCCAGACTTGTGTCCCAGTTTGAATGATTAATGTCGGGAGGGCGTAGTTCCACACCATGTTCTCTTGCATCGCGCACAAGCTGAGCCGGGGCGTAGAAGCCCATGGGCTGCGAGTTCAGGATCGCAGCGCAGAATACATCCGGATAATAGCATTTCAGCCAGCAGGACACATAGACCAGTAGGGCAAAACTGGCTGCATGGCTTTCGGGAAAACCATAATCGCCAAACCCTTCGATCTGCTTGAAGCAATGTTTGGCAAAGTCGCGCTCATACCCGTTGGCCACCATGCCTTCCACCATTTTCCGTTCAAAATTGCCAATGGTGCCAACCCGGCGAAACGTGGCCATGGCGCGGCGTAATTTATCGGCCTCGGACGGTGTGAAATGGGCTGCGACAATGGCAATATTCATGGCCTGTTCCTGAAACAATGGAACGCCCAGCGTTTTTTTAAGTACCCTTTCCAGTTCAGCTTTAGGATAACTGACCTTTTCCTTGCCCTGGCGGCGGCGCAAATAGGGATGCACCATATCCCCCTGAATGGGTCCGGGCCGGACAATGGCAACCTCAATGACAAGGTCATAATAGGTTCTGGGCCGCAAGCGCGGCAGCATCGACATTTGCGCCCGGCTTTCAATCTGAAACACACCCAGCGTGTCGGCCCGGCAGATCATGTCATAGGTGGCTGTGTCTTCCTGCGGCAGGGACGCCAGAGTTTCATCACGACCATAATGGGTTCTGAGTAAATCAAACGCCTTGCGAATGCAGGTCAGCATACCCAGCGCCAGCACATCGATTTTCAGCATGCCCAAGCTTTCAAGATCATCCTTGTCCCACTCCACAATGGTACGATCATCCATGGCGGCATTTTCAATCGGGATGAGTGATGACAGTCGGTCGCGTGTAATGACAAAGCCACCGACATGCTGGGAGAGATGACGCGGAAAACCGATGATCTGATTGGCCAGATCAAGCAATTGTTTCAGATGTTTATCCTGTGGATCCAAACCGGCCCGTTTGGTTTCCTCATCGCTGATAGCGCTTGATCCGCTGCCCCATCTCGTGCCGGAAATGGCGCTGATGGCATCATCCGACAGGCCAAAAACCTTGCCCACTTCCCGTATGGCCGAGCGGGCGCGATAGGTGATGACCGTGGCTGCCAGACCGGCTTTCTCCCGCCCGTATTTTGCGTAGATATACTGGATGACTTCTTCGCGCCGCTCATGCTCGAAATCCACATCAATATCCGGTGGCTCGCCGCGCTCTTCGGAGATGAAACGTTCAAACAGCAAGTCAACCTTGACGGGGTCAACTTCGGTAATGCGCAGGCAATAGCAGATGCTTGAATTGGCAGCAGAGCCGCGCCCCTGACATAAAATACCCTGACTGCGGGCAAAGCGCACAATGTCGAAAACAGTCAGAAAATAGGAGGCATAATTCAGTTTCTTGATCAAACCCATCTCATGGCGAATAGCAGCCTGCACCTTGGCAGGCACACCTTCTGGAAAACGCTCCTTTGCACCGCGTGCGGTTAATTGTTCCAGCGCAATCTGGGAGGGAACGGGATGCCCGCCCAGTTCTTCAAAAACCGGGTCTTCAGGATATTGATAGCGCAATTCATCCAGGGAAAACTGCAACTGTTCAAAGACGGATACAGAAGCGCTGACAGCCGATTCATAGCCTTTGAAAAGCTGTGTCATTTCAACACCTGATTTCAAATGACGTTCAGCATTCGGCTCCAGTGCCTTGCCAATGGTGGCCAGTGTCTTGCCTTCGCGCACACAGCTCAAGACATCCTGCAAAGGCCGCCTGTCCGCCGCGTGGTAAAGCACGTCGCCAATGGCCAGCAGCGGCAATTTGTACGTGCTGGCCATGCGTGACAGGCGTTGTAACCGCCTGTCATCATGCGTCCCATAGCTGCGCGACAGGGCAAGATAGACGTTGCGGCCAAACCGGCTTTTCAATTTTGGTAGAAAAGCGCCTGTCTTTTCTGAAAATTGTGCCGGAAGAACAGGGGCCATGATCATCTGCTCTCCCAATTCCAGAAAATCATCAAGCTGCAGATAACAGGCAGCTTTCGGCGCGCGTCGTTTGCCCCGTGTCAGCAATTCACACAGATTGCCCCAACCCTGCCGGCTTTTCGGCCAGACAAGAATATCCGGTGTGGCATCGGTGAACACCAGCCGGCAGCCAGGTGCAAAGGGCAGCTCTGCCTCTTTGGCTGCCATATGAGCGCGCACCACACCGGCCACAGAATTGCGATCGGCAATGGCAAGACCGGTGAGCTCCAGTTTTTTGGCCTGAAGAACCATTTCCTCACCATGAGAGGCTCCGCGCAGAAAGGAAAAATTACTGGCTGCGGCCAATTCCACATAAGGCAGGGCAAAATGCTGCTGGGTCACGGGAACAGCCCGTGCATATACCAATGCGGGCGCCCGGCTTCCCGCTCATACAATCCCTGACGGAACAGCCAGAACCGCCGTCCTTCACGGTCTTCGGTCTTGAAGTAATCCCGCGTCAGCGCCTGACGGCCATCGCGCCACCACTCGCAGGCAATCCGCTCCGGCCCTTCGCTGGCGGCAACCTCATACAGCACTTTGCGCCAGCGAAAGCGTTGCGGCAGGCCTTCAGGTATCTCGGCAATCACATCCACAGGTTCAGGTTGGTTCAACAGCAGGATTGGCCGCGTCAGTTGCGTATCCAGCTCTTCCATATCCTCAGCATCAGTCAGGGAAAGGGCCGCCTGTGCCCGCATGTTCTGATGTCTATGTCTTTGCTGGCTCTTCTGATTGGGCCTGCGAATGGACGGCAGAACTCCAAAGCTGCGCTCCGGAATATGGCTGTCATTCATGGTGAAATGCTGGACCCGGTCTGTGCCAAGGCGCGCGCCAAGCCGGTTGATGAGCGCGTTATAGCTGTCTTCCATCGGCACTTTGGCAACAAAATCGGACTGCTGATCAAGCATGGGCTCCGATGTTGCAATTTCCAGACGGACCAGATCAAACCCGAAGCCTGCTTCCAAAGGGCTGTGCAAACTGACAAGCCTGTCCTGAAATAATTGTTCAATATGGGCGGGTTCGCGTTCGGGATTGGCCGTGACAACGCTGAGCATGCGGCGCTCTCCGTCCACCCGGAACAGTTTCAAGACCAGAACCCGTGCGCCAAGCGCGCGCTTTTCCAGAATAGGTTTCAGATTACCCGCAAGCGATAAAATGCTGCGGCTGATATCATCCTGCAGCGAGATCGGATCAACGAATTGCCGTTCAGATGCAAGTTCCGCCACAGCCATGCGCGGTGAAATGGTTTCCTCTTCGCGGCCAAGCGCCTGATCAAGCCTGCGCAGCAACTGCCTGCCAAACCGCAGCGATAGCGGCCCGCGTGGCAAATCCATGATGCAGCCAACGGTTTTCAACCCGACCTGCTTCAGTTCCTCAACAGTTCTCGGGTCCATGCGCAGGGCCTCAAGGGGCAGGGACGCGACATGGTCCTGCTCTGCACCCGGTGCAGCGATACGGCTGTCGCCCACGCTCCCGTAGCGGGCAATGCCCCAGGCAGCCCCCGGTGTGGAGGCAATGGCAATATTGGTGACAAAACCCTGGGCATTCAGGTTGGAGATCATATCCAGGCGCAACGTCTCCTCGCCTTTGAACAGATGCGCGCAGCCGGTAATGTCCAGCATCAGGCCGGGCAGGCCATTGATCGTGTCGATGGACAACAGCGGTGTGTAGCGCTCGCACCAGTCGGCAATAGCCTCCAGAAGCGCGGCATCGGCCGCTTCATCGGATTCATGACAGTCCAGTTTTGGCAAAATGGCCCGTGCATCTGTCAGGGTCTGATCTTTATGCAATCCGGCCTGTCTGGCTGTCTGGTTTAGCGCGGACAGGCGCAAGGCACTTTTAATGGAAGCGATAACGGCAAGGGGCGGGCACTCAGCCTGCCCGTTCCAGTTTTGTTGGAAGCGCCACGATTTTCCCCATATCTGACGGCTGATCCGGTCGGTTGGCAGATAGGGGAAGGCGATGCTGAGGAAGCGTTGCCCCTTGCTCTGATTGGGCCCCAGATTGTGTCCCTGATTGTTCTTGGATGTGATCTTTGTGTCGGACATGGCAAAAGCCTCGAATTTGGTGGTTCCATGTGGCAGAGGCAGCACCGGTTGCCCCTTGTCGGTTACGCTCCAGATGAGCAAAAAATGCGGTATGACCAATGCCTGCATCGGGCTTCAGACTGCCATGCATGTCTAACTGGCAGGACAGGCGTGGCTTGATGCACCACCGTGTTATGGCTGCATTGGCTTCCTCTTCGCTGCTCTGCCGCAGAATAAGAACGCTGGTTCCGCTTTCACTGGCCCGCAGGTTCAAACGCCGCGTAGCAGTCATATCAAGTGTTCTGGGATGGCCCTGAATATGCAGGATGACAGCCGCCAGATCGGTGCATTTGGCAGCTTCATCCGCCGCCCATAGAGCGTGTTTCACACTGAGTGGCGTGACAATGACAAGGCGATCAGGATCAAAGCCCAGATTGGCAAGACCCTGCGGGAACAGGCTCATATTGGTGGTATCGGCAAAAGGCGCTGATATCCATAAAACCGGTTTCGCCGCGTGTTGGTTCATCCGGCTCAACAAGGCCATTGCAAACCCTGTCAAAGCCCCCGCATCACGGCTGTGCGCGCAGCGTATTTCATGCAGGCTGCCGGGTGGCAGGCCAGCGTCAAAAAAGGCTGACAATTCATCTTCTGCAACAGTCTGGTTGTTGGGCAGCAAGCGGCTGGCAGGGATCAGTTGTGCATTCAGCGCAGCGGGTAATCTGGTCCCAACTTTTGTCTGAAAACCGTCCTGAACGCGCATTTGATCCTGCGCATGCAAATGATCAATCAACGCTGTTGCAGTTGCGTTACGCAAAATCGCCCTCACTCTATGTTCCTATTTTGTTCTATTTAACAGGAGGGCCGACAAATGAGTCAAGCGGAAGATTTCAACAGCAGTTTTAAAACATGGCTTAGGTGCATGCAGATAAACCATGGGCTGCAATATCAAAAACCACCCGCAATCAAGCTGGTGGACATGAGCCTCCCCCTTTGAAGTGGTCCGCCCCTATAGTTAGGAAAGCGGAGGACCAGAGATGGCCATTAAGAGACCGAAGCCCGAAGAGATTGTCGTGAAGTTACGGCAGGTTGAAGTTTTGATGGG